>Ga0209425_10000138_pt1 | contig 83828 bp, 80 predicted proteins | sample COG_05_FD_184749 | JGI IMG/M metagenome (GOLD analysis project Ga0209425, IMG submission 184749) | Pelagic Microbial community sample from North Sea - COGITO 998_met_05 (SPAdes) (version 2) | ecosystem: Environmental > Aquatic > Marine > Neritic zone/Coastal water | place: Helgoland, sampling...
GAGATCTTTGGTCATTTTCCCACTTTCTACAGTTTCGATACATACGTTTTCTAGTGTGGTACAGAAGTCGATCAACTCTTGATTGTCATCTAGTTTTCCTCTGTGAGCCAAACCACGAGTCCATGCAAAAATGGAAGCGATAGGATTGGTAGAGGTTTCTTTTCCTTGTTGGTATTGACGGTAGTGACGGGTGACGGTACCGTGGGCTGCTTCCGCTTCCATAGTGTTTCCATCTGGGGTTACTAGGGTAGAGGTCATCAGTCCCAAAGAACCAAAACCTTGTGCTACGGTATCGGACTGAACGTCTCCGTCATAGTTTTTACACGCCCAAACAAAGCCACCGTTCCATTTCATTGCTGCGGCTACCATATCGTCAATGAGTCGGTGTTCGTAAGTGATGCCTGCGGTTTTAAAACGGTCTTTAAACTCGTTGTCAAAAACCTCTTGAAAGATATCTTTAAAACGGCCGTCATAGGCTTTTAGGATGGTGTTTTTTGTTGATAAGTACAACGGCCAACCTTTGTCTAATGCTCGGTTCATACAGGAACGGGCAAAGCCGTAAATGGAAGAATCAATGTTGTACATACTCATGGCCACTCCATTTTCTTGGAAGTGATAGACTTCCCAAGTTTTAGGTGTTCCGCCGTCATCGGGCGTAAAGGTCATGGTGAGTTTTCCTTTCCCGGTAGTTACCGTGTCTGCTGCTTTGTACTGATCTCCAAAAGCATGTCTTCCAATACAGATGGGTTTGGTCCATCCCTGAACATAACGCGGGACATTTTTCATGATGATCGGCTCTCTAAAAACGGTTCCACCTACGATATTTCGAATGGTACCATTTGGAGAACGCCACATATTTGACAAATTGAATTCTTTGACACGACCCTCATCTGGGGTAATAGTAGCACACTTGATTCCGACATTGTGTTTCTTCACTGCGTGTGCCGCTTGTATGGTAATTTTGTCTTCCGTAGCATCCCGAGAAGTGACGGAAAGGTCGTAGTATTCTATTTGTAAATCTAAGTAAGGAAGGATCAGTTGATCTTTGATGAATTTCCAAATGATACGAGTCATTTCGTCTCCATCCATCTCCACTATGGGGTTTATGACTTTTATCTTCGACATGTGTTTAAGTTTAGGTTTCGGTTTGCAAATATACGTCAGAGTTCGCTATAAAAAAGATTTAGCAAAAAAAAACCGCCACTGGGCGGTTTTAGATTCGTCTTATGCTTCTTTAATTCGCGCTTTTTTACCGCGTAAGTTTTTAAAGTAGTAAATACGGGATTGGCGTACTTTACCTTTTTTGTTGACTTCAATTTTTTCTAGGGTAGGGAGGTTGATTGGGAATATACGTTCCACACCTACAGTACCCGACATTTTACGTATGGTAAAGGTTTTTGCTAAACCTTGACCTTTAATTTGAATTACTACGCCTTTAAAAAACTGAGTACGAACTTTTTCTCCTTCTCGGATTTGGTAGTAAACAGTAAGGGTGTCCCCTGCACTAAACTCGGGAAATTCTTTTTTGGTGATGAATTCGTTTTGTACGTAACTTACTAAGTCTTCCATAATTTGGATCTTTTAAGATTTAAAAAGTCAACATTCACGAACCTCGTCAGCGGTTGATCTTTTCGCCCTGCAAAATTAAACTTTATTTTGATCTAAACAATAGAGGGTTATAAATATTCTGTAAAAGTGAAAAAAAGTTATTTCAGAAGATCGGGACGGCGTTTTTGGGTGCGTTCCAAAGCTTTTTGATCACGCCATTCCTCTACCTTTGGCGTATTTCCAGAAGTTAGGATTTCAGGGACTTTCAAGCCTTTATAGTCTGCAGGTCTCGTGTAAATGGGTGGCGCTAAGATCCCGTCCTGAAAACTATCTGTGAGGGCAGAAGATTCGTCTCCAAGAACCCCGGGAATAAGACGGATAATGCTGTCACACAACACAGCAGCAGCGAGTTCTCCTCCAGAAAGCACAAAATCCCCAATGGAAATTTCATGGGTGATCAGGTGGTCGCGTACGCGCTGGTCTACTCCTTTGTAGTGGCCACAAAGCAAGATGATGTTTTCCAGAGTAGAAAAGTGATTGGCTTGTTTTTGATTCAGGGTGGTTCCGTCTGGAGTGAGGTAAATCACCGCATCATAAGTTCGTTTTTCTTTTAAGGCCTGAATGCATCGATCTATAGGTTCAATCTGCATCACCATTCCTGCCCCCCCTCCAAAAGGATAGTCGTCTACCTTTTTCTGTTTGTTGGTACTGTAGTCCCTCAAGTCGTGAAATACTACTTCTGCCTTTCCTGAATAAAGAGCCCGTTTGAGAATGGAAGCCTCAAAAGGACTTTTAAGAAGTTCTGGAAATAAGGTAATGATATCGATGCGCATGACTTTCTACAAGAATGGAACAAAAATAAAAAAAGTCGCAGTAGGACTGCGACTTTCTTTAAAAACCTTCAGAAGTTTAATACTGTAAAATAACTTTTTCTTTTTCTCCTGCAGGATTGAGGAAAAGGATACTTTCTAAATCACCCATCCCGTATCCTTTAACATCGGACAGTTTACTTACTTTTTGTCCGTTGACTTCAAGTATGATATAGCCATTATCAATCCCGCTTTGATAGAGTCTTCGATTGTTCATATTGGAAATGTACAATCCTTCTTCGGTATTGTATTCTTCTTCTTGTTCTGGGGTAAGTTCTCGAATTTCCATAAAGAAGAAAACAGCACGATTGATTTTTTCTAAACGTACATCCACTTTATTTTCCTCTCCATCACGTTTATAAACTACGCTAACCTTTTCTCCAGGGCGTTTACTTGACAGGTAGCCGGATAGATCTGCAAACTTATTGATGACAATTCCATCTACACTTTTAATGATATCTCCAGGTTTAAGTCCAGCTAGGTCTGCCCCCAAACCTTCTTCAAGATCGGTAATGTAAAAACCTTCGGTCTCCTCTACCTCGAAACGCTCGGCAAATTGGGCATCTAAAGCTTGTCCCATTACCCCGAGAAGCCCTCGTTGGACATCGCCGTATTCGATGAGGTCTTCAAATACTTTTCGCGCTACGTTGCTCGGTACGGCAAAAGAATAGCCTACAAAACCGCCAGAAACAGAAGTAATGGCGGTATTGATTCCAATCAATTCCCCACTTGTATTGACTAATGCACCTCCGCTATTACCACGATTTACAGCAGCATCGGTTTGGATATAGGATTCGTTTACCCCATCTCTTTTGTTGAGGTCACGGGATTTGGCACTTATTATTCCCGCGGTAACTGTTGAATTTAAATTAAAGGGATTTCCTACAGCTAAGACCCATTCTCCTATGCGTGTCGCATCAGAATTTCCGAAAAACACATAGGGAAGTTTCTTCTTCGCATTTATTTTGAGTACCGCAATATCCGTTTCGGGATCTGTACCGATGACTTTTGCTTCGTAGGTTTTGTTGTCGTTCGTAGTGATTTCAATTTGGTTGTTGTCTTCAATCACGTGATTGTTGGTAATGATATAGCCATCTGGGGAGACGATGACCCCTGAACCTGTCCCAATGCGTTCTGGAAGATCCTCCTCTTCGTAAAAGTACCGATAAAAAGAGGGTAAGTTTGAACCGGAAGACGCTGTGTTTTTAACATGTACTACAGCATCAATGGTTTTTGCAGCAGCCGAGGTAAAGTCGGTACGCTCTGCTGCTACACTAGCGGTATTTACCGTGTAATTCGCAGGAATTAAGGTTGGGTTTTGCAATACCTGTTCCTCGGGTTCAGGAAATGTGCGGTATTGATCATAAACAAAAAGACTAAATCCAGCACTTAAAAGTGCAATCGAAAAGGTTTTAATAAATGATTTCATTTTTCTAAATTTTTTATCAAAATTAAAGAAATTAAATAAAAATGAATTTGGTTTAACGCGTCTTTAACACCCTTTAAATTTAGTTATCTTTGCCCTTTATGGAAATTCATTTCGACAAATATCAGGGAGCTGGCAATGATTTTATCCTACTGGATAATCGGGAAGGTAACTATACCAATTTGACGATGGAACAGCGAAAATCTCTCTGCAATCGCAATATGGGTATTGGTGCGGATGGTTTGATTTTAATAGTAAACTCTACCGAAGCTGATTTTGAAATGAGGTACTTCAATTCTGACGGTAATCTGAGCACACTCTGTGGAAATGGAGGTCGGTGTGCTGTGGCATTTGCTCATCATAAAAAGATGATTGGAGAAGAAACACGATTCATGGCTATTGATGGGATCCACAGGGCACAAATCGTATTTTCCGACCTAGTTCGCCTAGAGATGCAAGAGGTACATAGCTTTACATCCTACGACGCGGCGGTTGTAATAGACACGGGTTCACCTCATTATGTGCAATTGGTGAAAGAAGCTGCAACAATTGATGTTCAAAAAGAGGGAGCCGCTATTCGGTATTCGGAGGCCTTTGCTCCCGAGGGAATAAATGTCAATTTTGTAGAGAAAAAAACTGAACAACACTTTGTGATTCGCACCTACGAACGCGGTGTAGAAAATGAAACCCTGGCCTGTGGAACGGGAGCTGTAGCTGCGGCCTTAGTCCTTCATTTTCTCGGTGAAACAGGAGGAGCCACCCAGGTGGAATTACAAGCACCCGGTGGGGTTTTGAATGTGGACTTTGAATTAAATCAGCAAACCTACCAGAATGTTCACTTGCAAGGACCTGCTACTTTTGTTTTTTCTGGTACGATAACCCTATGAAATCAGATTCTGTTTTTTTACGTGCCCTAGAACCCTCAGATATCGAGATTTTATTTCAACTAGAAAACAACTCGCTCTACTGGAAGTACTCCAACCGAACAGAACCCTTTTCAAAAGCGCTATTAGAAAACTATATAGCGCAGCAAAGCCAAGATATTTTTGAAGTCAAACAAAAACGGTTTGTACTCGCCTCTTCCTCAAAGGAAACTTTGGGTTTTGTCGATTTGTTTGATTTTGAACCCATACACCGCAGGGCGGGCGTAGGGATACTTATTAAAGAGGGAAAACAGGGGAATGGTTTTGGAAAAACTGCCTTAAACCTTCTCGCAACTTATGCACAAAAGCATTTACATATACATTGTCTCTACGCGAATATCGCCTTAGAAAATAAACCGAGTATTCGAGTTTTTGAGGCGTGTGGTTATCAACAAGTAGGTATAAAAAAAGCGTGGAATTTTTACGAAGATCAATTTCACGATGAATATCTTTATCAAAAATTATTTCATTGATGTATCGAAGGAAACTGCTAATTTTACTCAGTCTTTTAGGAGCTGGGGTAGGGTTCTTTTTTGTTTTTAAATTTTATCAACTCTTTTTTTGGAGCAATACACAATTTGAAAACGATTCTTCCATTATATTCATCGATCGAGATGACACGATCGATTCTCTTGCATTTCAATTAACTCCTTTACTTAAGTCCACCGAGCGATTTCTAACCGCTGCCGAAAAAAAAGGATACGCTCAGCGGATACGATCTGGGAAATACAGTATTCGCAAAGAGATGGGAAACAACGATATCATCAATAGTCTTCGTTCCCAAAAACTAACTTCAAAGGTGGTATTCAACAATCAGGAGCGACTGGAAGATTTGGCAGGGCGGTTGGCACAGCAGATCGAAGCGGATAGTTTGGAATTGCTCGCCGCTTTTCTCGACCCCGTTTTTTTATCCGAAGAGGGTTTTACAAAAGAAAATGCTTTAACGCTATTCCTCCCCAATACATTCGATATGTTTTGGGATGTAAGTCCAAAAGAGTTTAGAAAACGGATGTTGGATTACTACACCAGGTTTTGGAATGAAACACGACGGGCAAAAGCAGAAGCCTTGAAGTTGACACCGATTGAAGTGTCTGTTTTAGCTTCTATCGTACAAAAAGAAGCAAATCAAAAAGAAGAGCAAAATCGCATTGCAGGGGTATATCTCAACCGGTTGGGTAAGGGGATGAAACTTCAGGCGGATCCTACTGTAATTTTCGGATTAAAAAATGCCTCAGGAGAGTTCGATCGTGTTATTAAACGAGTACTTTACAAGGATTTACGGTTGAAATCGCCTTACAATACGTACCGTTATCGCGGCTTGCCTCCAGGTCCTATTGTCATGCCCGATCTTTCTGCCATCGATGCTGTATTGAACGCGGAACAGCACGCCTACTTGTATTTTGTAGCCTCTCCAGAAAAGCCCGGTTATCACTTGTTTGCAAAGGATCTAGCAGCACACAACAGAAATAAAAAAGTATATACCAACTGGCTGAATAAGCAAAAAATATATCGTTAAAAAGAGCCTTCAAAAATAAAGATGCAAGGACACTTTTGGAGTTGAGGTTTGTTTTTTTTCCATTTCAAAACGGAATAGGTCTTGATGTATTGAGAATCCAGACTGAGGTCACAGGCAATGCACAATTTCGTATTGGGATCTAAGACCTTGAGAAGTTCTGCAAATAGTGCATCGCTTCGGTAAGGGGTTTCAATAAAAATTTGAGCTTGATTTTCTTTGACAGCAATACGTTGGTATTTAAGTAAGGATTGGGAGCGTTGTTTTTTGTCAATAGGAAGATATCCATTAAAAGCAAAATTTTGTCCATTCATACCCGAACTCATCATTGCCAAGACAATAGAGGAAGGACCAATTTGTGGTTTTACTAAAATATCATTTCGGTGGGCCATGGAAACAATAACCGCCCCCGGGTCGGCAATTCCAGGACAGCCAGCATCAGAAAGTAGGCCCATTGAAGTTCCTTCCAAACACGGATCTAAATACGAGTTGATTTCTTCTTGCGAGGTAAATTTATTTAAGGGAAAGAGTACCAATTCATCTTGGTTTTTATTGGGACTAATTTTTTTTATAAAACGCCGTGCCATTTTTTCATTTTCAACAATAAAATGGGTTAAGTCTTCCACCACTTTTTTTATGGAAAGCGGCAATACTTCTAAAGGAGCACTTTCTCCAAGCGGTGTAGGTATGAGGTGAAGTACTCCTTTAGGAGAAATTTCTGAGTTCATAGGTTTAGTTTTTTAACGATTTGGGTACACGCATCATCCAACAAGGAATAGCAAGATTCAAAACCTTCGGGCCCTCCGTAATAGGGGTCGGGAACTTCTTTTTTATCAGGAAGCAGTAGACTTACTTTTTCTTGTTCTGCATGGGTTTCGGCCAATCCAATTACATCCTTATAATTGGATTGATCCATCACATAAATATGATTAAAATTTTTGAAATCTTCTCTTGTAAATTTTCTGGCGCGGAACTGACTGATCGGTATTCCGTTTTGTTTTGCCACAGCGATGCTTCTTGGGTCAGGCGGATTTCCCACATGGTAAGCCGCTGTTCCAGCGGAGTCAATAAAAGTGTTGGAGGTGATTTTAGATTCTAATATCCCTTGTGCCAGTGGGGATCTACAAATATTACCCAGGCAGACCATGAGTATTTTTGTAGGTTCCATTTAGAGTTGTGTTTAGAGGGTTAGCTTTTGACTTAGGTCTTCTACATACTTGCGGAAGTGTTTGTCCGTAAAAGTTAGATTATCCACTGTTTTGCAAGCGTGTAATACTGTTGCATGGTCGCGTTTTCCAATTTGGTTTCCAATACTCGCTAGGGACGCTTTTGTAAACTTTTTAGCAAAATACATTGCGAGTTGTCTGGCTTGAACGATATGTCTCCTTCTTGTTTTGGATTGAAGTGTTTCAACATCCATTTGGAAATAGTCTGAGACTACTTTTTGAATGTAGTCAATGGACACTTCTCGTTTGGTATTTTTTACAAACTTCATGACCACATCTTGGGCGAGTTCTTGGGTGATTTCTACCTTGTTAAAGGATGATTGGGCAATGAGAGAGATGATCGCACCTTCGAGTTCACGCACATTGGTTTTGATGTTTTTGGCAACGTATTCTATGATGTCATCATTGATATTGACTCCATCTCGATAGAGCTTGTTTTTTAGAATAGAAATTCGCGTTTCGTAGTTGGGAAGTTGCAATTCTGCTGAAAGCCCCCATTTAAAACGCGAGAGCAGTCGTTGTTCAATGTCTTGCATGTCTACAGGTGCTTTGTCCGAAGTAAGGATAACCTGTTTCCCGTTTTGATGTAAATGATTGAAAATATGGAAGAAGACATCTTGTGTACCCGTTTTACCGGAAAGGAATTGAACGTCATCTATGATGAGAACGTCCAGAAGTTGATAAAAATGAATAAAATCGTTTCTCGTATTTTTCTTTACCGCCTCAATGTATTGTTGAGTGAATTTTTCTGCAGCGATGTACAGAACTGTTTTATCTTGATATTTTTCTTTAATTTCAACCCCAATTGCGTGGGCTAGGTGAGTTTTTCCAAGACCCACTCCTCCAAAAATCAATAAGGGATTGAACGAGGTACCTCCTGGTTTCGCAGCCACAGCAAGTGCCGCAGATCTGGCGAGACGGTTGGAATCTCCTTCCAAGAAGTTTTCAAAATTGTAGTTGGGATTGAGTTGAGATTCGATCTGAAGGTTTTTAATTCCCGGAATTACAAAGGGATTTTTTAGCTCCGATGCGTTTGAGTTGAGTGGTGCATCGACCTCTTGAGGTTGCATTCCAGCACGGTTATTACTGGGAATATTTTCAGTAAATGCGGTTTTATTTCCAAACGTATTTTCCATTCGAATGGAGTAGACCAAACGCGCTTGGTTCCCTAATTCTTTTTGCAATGCTGTCTTTAATAACTTGACATAATGTTCTTCCAACCATTCGTAGAAAAATTTACTGGGAACTTCGATACTTAAGACTTGATCATTTAGCTTCACTGGTTTTATAGGTAGGAACCAAGTTTTGTACGCTTGGGGTTGGATGTTGTCTTTTATAAAAGCTAGACAATTATCCCATACCGATGAAGCACTTTTGTTCATTTATTTGACGTTGTTTGTGTTGTTTTTATAGTTTATTGCGCTGTTTAAAGCACATGAACAAATATTGACTAAAAAAACCAAAAAAAAAAATGAATTTACTATTGAATTTTAAGTTTTTTTTTATGATATTCTGGCAAAGCAAATATGTAGTCAAAATAAATAGATTCCTACAATTTGTTTAATATATATTAGAGTATGGAGTATACTACAAAAGCGATTACAGTTCGCTATTCAGAAACCGATCAAATGCACTTTGTACATCACAGTAATTACCTGAAATACTTTGAATTGGCTAGGCTTGAGTGGTTATCTGATTTAGGAATTTCATATGCCAAAATGGAACGTGAAGGAATTCTAATGCCTGTGGTAAGTGTTGGAGTAAATTACAAAAAACCACTGTATTTTGGGGATACTTTTTGTGTTAAGGTTACCTTGAAACAACTGCCCAAAGCGACCCTAGATTTTGAGTATCTAATTGTAAATCAAAACGATGAATTAATTTGCACGGGACATATCAAATTAGCATTCTTATCCCCACAGTCCCAACGTCCGATGCGCTGTCCTGATTTTTTGGCAGAAAAATTCAATTGAAGTACGAATTGAGTTGGTCGCCGTTAATAAATTCAGTGGTTGTAGCTTCTTTATTAAAAACAGGGGCTGGGATTCCTTTTTTTATTTTTTTTTCACTTTGAAATACTCTTGCCTCGTCCCAAAGATTTTGATCGATAAAACCTTGAAGTGTTTTTTGTCCTCCTTCTACAATGACGGATTGAATTTCCTCGGTATAGCAAAAACCCAAAAACTCCCTTAGATTATAGGGATTCAAAAAAATATAGCGATTTATTGAATCGGAGGGCGCCTTGGGCTGCTTATGAAAGAAATAAGTAGCTGTATTGTCTTTATATAAGGTAGTATTTTTAGGAGTTCTAAGATTCGGATCCAATACCAGTCGTAAGGGATCAGCTCCTTTCCAGTCTCTTGTAGTCAGTTGGGGGTTGTCATCCACTAATGTTTGAACTCCAACGAGGATTGCTGATTCCTGGCTTCTCCACTGGTGAACTCTTTGACGGGATTGTAGGTTGGTGATCCAAAAAATAGAGGCATCGTTTTTGTCACTCGGATCAGGTGCAATAAAGTGATCTGCAGTTTGGCCCCACTTTAAAATCAGGTAGGGACGTTTTTGTTTGTGGAAGGTAAAAAACCGACGGTTGAGAAAATCGGATTCTTTTTTTAATACTCCATGGGTAACCTCGCACCCCCATTTTTTCAAAGCTTGAATCCCTTTGCCTGCTACTTTTGGATTGGGGTCTAGGGATCCAATAACCACTCGAGGAATTTTATACTCCTTGATTATATAAACACAGGGTGGTGTTTTTCCAAAGTGCGCGCAAGGTTCTAAATTCACATAAAGAGTACTTTTTAATAACTGTGTTTTGTCTGCTACACTGGCTATCGCATTTACTTCCGCATGGGGTTCACCAGCCTTTCGGTGCCACCCCTCACCAATGATTTTACCTTGGTGGACAAGTACAGCACCCACCAGTGGATTGGGATAGGTAGCGCCCAGTGCGTGCTGCGCTAGATCTAGGCAGCGTTGCATAAAAAGGGTGTCGGTATTATTGTTCAAATCTCGGTGTATATAAATTTGCTAACCTTAGACAATAGAAATAGAATAGCGTGTAAATTTAGCATAAAAATAGACGTATGAAGATCCGTCCGGTGGAATTAAAAGACAATGAGGCTCTTGCGGTAGCTCTGCGTAAGGTGCTTGTTGAAATGGGAGTCCCAAAAGTGGGAACAGCCTACGAAGACAAAGAGTTAGACGCGATGTTTCAGGCGTATGCGAAGCCTCGTTTTCAATACTACGTAGTAGAAGATCAGGAAACAATTTTGGGTGGTGCTGGTATAGCACCCTTAAAAGAGGGGGATCCTTCTGTTTGTGAATTACATAAAATGTATTTTTTACCCGAGGCAAGGGGGAAAGGATTGGGAAAACAAATGATTGATTTGTGTCTAGATTTTGCAAAAGCAAATGATTTTCAACTTTGTTATATCGAAACTATGCCCAATATGTTGGATGCGCAAGCCTTGTATAAAAAGGTAGGATTTCAATATATTGACCACGCTATGGGAAACACAGGACATAATTCTTGTCCCGTATGGTTAACAAAATCCCTTATATGACGCTACTTGAGGCTAGAGATTTATATCGAGAGACCTTACAAACGAAGTTCTCTAACGGGGAGATTGATTTCTATTTCAAGAGCCTGATGACGGAATCTTTTCAAAGGGAACCCACCCAACTTGCCCTTGAGCCAGAGAGTGAATTGGAGCCTCTCGAGGTTCTCTTTATTCAAGAGGCTGCAACAAAACTTTTGAAGGACTATCCGTTGCAATACATCACGGGTACGGTCCATTTCAGAACCCTAAAGCTAAAGGTAGACCCGCGTGTTCTAATCCCAAGACCAGAGACTGAAGAATTGGTAGACTGGATAGTGGAAGATTTCGGAAAACGCACAGACGACACTAAAGATATACTAGATATGGGAACAGGATCTGGCTGTATTGCTATTGCCTTGGCAAAAGAAAACACTCAATTTACTGTATCGGCTTTGGATCAAGAGCAACCTATTTTAGACTTGGCACAGGAAAATGCATTAAATAATGGAGTTCAAATTCATTTTTTTCAGCAAGATTTACTTCAATTAGACTCCTTAAAACAGTCTTTTGATATCCTTGTATCTAATCCTCCCTATGTTATGAGGAAAGAGCAAGAACAGATGCAGCCGAATGTCCTAGATCATGAACCGCATCAAGCACTATTTGTTCCCGATGAAGATCCGCTTGTGTTTTATCGCGCAATTTTAAAATTTGCAAGTTTACATTTAAACTCTGAGGGAATTATTTATTTTGAAATCAATCCCTTATTGATCGATGAACTGAGATCCCTAATTCAACAATTTGATTATACTATTTCTGAGCGAATGGATATCTTTGGAAAAGTGAGAATGCTTCGTTTGAAAAAAAAGTAACATGGAAGAAATTCAAGAGAAAATCCTAAAGCTTAGGGAGGAACTACATCAGCACAACCATAAGTATTATATAGAGGACGCTCCAATTATCAGCGATTTTGCTTTTGATCAAATGCTACGCGAGCTACAAGAGCTAGAAACACAATACCCTCAATTTCAAGATCCCAATTCTCCCACGCAGCGCGTTGGAGGAGAAGTAACGAAGTCTTTTGACACAGTTTCGCATCGCTATCCCATGTATTCGTTGTCCAATACCTATTCCAAAGAAGAGCTCTTCCAGTGGGAGGAACGCATTCGCAAGATTTTGGGATCAGAAGCAGTGATTTCCTACACCTGTGAATTAAAATTTGATGGGGCTTCCATAAGTCTTACATACGTTGATGGAGCCTTGACGCAGGCACTTACTCGTGGGGATGGCATCCAAGGTGATGCGATAACGACCAACATCAAAACGATCAAGACCATTCCTTTAAAATTGAATGGGGACTATCCTCCATTTTTTGAAATCCGAGGAGAAATTATTTTGCCTTGGGAGGGTTTTCATAAGATGAATAAAGAAAGAGAAGCCTCAGGAGAACCTCTGTATAGCAATCCCCGAAATACCGCTTCAGGAAGCTTAAAGCTTCAAGACAGCCGTTTGGTTGCGGAACGACCCTTAACTTGTTTTTTGTACGGCCTTGCTGGGGATGAGCTCTCTATAGATTCTCAATTCGAGGCATTGCAAAAGGCGAGAGCGTGGGGCTTTAAAGTTCCCGATTCTGCACGATTGGTTCATTCCATCGATGCTGTTTTTGATTTTATTACCGAATGGGATGTAAAGCGAAAGGATTTGCCTTATGAAATTGATGGCATTGTCATCAAAGTAAATAGCTTGTCTCAACAGGAGGAGTTAGGATTTACGGCCAAAGCCCCCCGTTGGGCAATGGCATACAAATATCAGGCAGAGCAAGCGACTACAGTTTTAGAGGGAGTACACTATCAGGTGGGAAGAACGGGTGCTGTAACGCCTGTGGCGCAACTCAAGCCCGTATTGATCTCAGGAACCATAGTCAAACGTGCCTCCCTACACAATGCAGATCAAATTGAAAAATTGGCCTTGCGAATAGGAGATACTGTTTTTGTAGAAAAAGGAGGAGAAATTATTCCCAAAATCACTGCGGTAAAAACAGATGAACGCGGAGCTCAGGAAGATGCAGTTAACTTTATCGCCTGTTGTCCCGAATGTGGATCTGAGTTGGAGCGGGAAGCTGGAGAAGCACAGCATTACTGTAAAAATGAAATGGTCTGTCCTCCTCAACAGATCGGTAAAATTCAACATTTTATCAGCCGAAAGGCCATGGATATTGAAGGACTGGGAGGGGAAACGGTCAGTTTACTTTTTCACGAAGGCTTACTAGCTACAGTAGCCGATCTATACCGTTTGCAAAAAGAACAAGTTTTACCACTTGAGCGGATGGCAGAAAAATCAGTGAACAATCTGTTAGAAGGAATTGAAAAATCAAAGGGAAAGCCGTTTTCTAAAGTATTGTTTGGATTGGGGATACGTTATGTCGGTGAAACTGTTGCAAAACGACTAGCCAAAGCATTTGGGTCTTTGGACGCACTCCAGTCGGCTAGTGTGGAAACCTTGACAGCGACTGAAGAAATTGGAGAACGCATCGCCCAAAGTCTTGTAGATTACTTTGCTGAACCATCAAACCAGCGTCTTTTGGAAGCGTTACATGCATTCGGTCTTCAAATGGTAGAAGTGCAAACAGCGGGACAATCTCCTCCAGCATTTAAAGGCAAACGGTTTGTTGTTTCAGGAGTTTTTGAGCGGTACAGCCGAGAAGGAATTAAAAATGAAATTGAGCAACTAGGAGGGATTATTGTCAGCTCGGTGTCTTCAAAAACAGACTATCTTGTCGCAGGAGTTGGAATGGGACCTGCTAAGAAAACCAAAGCTGAAACATTGAATGTTTCTATCTTGTCAGAGCCTGATTTTATTGCATTTAAAGAAAATAGGGAGTGAAAAATGTTATATTTATAACAAATAAAAATAAAATCACACGAAATGTTTGATTTTTATGCTGGCCCTAATAGTTTATCTAAATTTATCAACTAAATGGTGGAGTTTTTATCGGATGTTGTATTGGGCTATCAATTGAGAAAAAAACTTAAAAGTTTTGATCTTCAACCCAAAAAGAGTGTTCGTGCGTTTAAGACCATGGCAGTAATTCTCCCAGAGGATCTCGAAGTGGACAGAGCGGTTTTTGAAGTACTTGCAGAATCTTTAAACCTCACCAGTAGTAAGATAACTTTTGTGGAATTCAGTAAGAAAAAATTGGAAGAGAGGACAACAGACGAAAGAAACCGTATTTCTTGTTCTAGAAAAGACATTAGTCTTTCTGGAAGGTTCACTAGTGAAATGCGAGATTTTTTTAATACAAAGTTCGATTTAGTAGTCAATTACTTTTCTGTCAAGGCAATCTTCCCAGAATTAATAAGCATGAATTGTTCTGCTTCGTTGAGGTTGGGTTTTTCTCAAGCAAATCATCAAATTAACGATGTGATCCTTGATATTGATCCTTTGGAAACTGATCTTTTTCTTAGCGAGTCCACAAACTATTTGAAAGCGTTTTTAAAATAGGGAAAAAAAGATGAATTTAAAAGGCTTAGGAGTTGCAATGGTTACTCCGTTTCACCATGATGGAACTATTGATTTTGAATCTATTCCAAGAGTGGTAGAACACATCGTTTCGGGACAGGCAGATTATCTTGTGGTGTTAGGCACGACCGCAGAAGTAGCCTGTTTATCCGCTAAAGAAAAAAGACAAGTAGTTCAGGCAATTGTATCTGCCAATCAAAACAGACTCCCTTTGGTTATTGGAATTGGCGGGAACAATACGGCTCAGCTAGTTGCTGAAATTCAAGCGACAGATTTGAGTGCCTTTGGAGCCCTTCTTTCGGTTTCTCCGTATTATAACAAACCCACTCAGGAAGGGATTTACCATCATTTTGCAGAACTCGCTAAAGCTAGCACACTGCCCATCATTGTGTACAATGTGCCCTCTAGGACTGGAAGTTCAGTAGAGGCATCCACTTTTATACGACTTGCTCAAGATTTTGAAAATATAATCGCAATTAAAGAGGCAAGTGGAAGCATGCTACAAGCGCAAGAAATTATTAAAGAAGCCCCTTCACACATTCAAGTCATTTCTGGAGACGATGCACTAACCTTGCCCATGCTTTTAGCAGGTGCGGTAGGAACCATTTCGGTTTTGGGGAACGCAATGCCTATTCCACTCACCAAAATGTTTGAATATGTAGAAGCCGGAAACCTCAATAAAGCCTACCAGCTTCACTATGAACTATTGGATATGATTCAACTTCTCTTTGAAGAAGGAAATCCAACGGGGATCAAAGCGCTGATGGAAATTTTAAAAATTTGTTCAAGTCAAGTGCGCTTGCCTTTAGTAAGTGCTACCTCTAGTTTAAATGCCCGTATAGAAAAGGTTTTGGAGCATTCCATTTATGCCGTTTAAACTTTAACATCCCCTTTGTAATTTAAATTTCCATTGTCGTGGATAATTAGTATTTTTGCAGGATGAAATTTAAAAAGATTTCTTTACTTGTTTCGTGTGTGTTACTCGTTTCTGTTTCTTGTAGCGATTATCAAAAATTGCTGAACAGTGACGATACCTCAGAAAAATACAAACAAGCGGAAGTGTTTTACAACAATGGGGAATACCGAAAGGCCAATCGGCTTTTCGAGCAAATTGTTCCTAAATATCGGGGGAAACCCCAAGCTCAGCGAATTATTTTCTTTTTTGCGGATTCGTATTTTCAGACCAAAAGCTACAGCTTAGCAGCCTACCAGTATGAAAATTTCGTAAAAAGCTACCCCAAGAGCGATCGTATTCAAGAGGCTACCTTTAAGGCAGCAAAAAGCTACTATTTCCAATCTCCTACCTACAGTCTAGATCAGGAGGAAACCTACGAAGCCATTGAGAAACTCCAAGTATTCATCAACCTGTATCCCAGTTCTGAATATGCGGCGGAGGCCAATCAGATGATTGCTGAGCTACAAGAAAAATTAGAGAAAAAAGATTTTGAAATTGCCAAGCAGTACTTCACCATACGCGATTACAAATCTGCGATCAAAGCCAATGATAACTTTGTAGCGGGCTTCCCCGGAACCAAGTTCCGAGAAGAAGCACTGTATGTCAAATTTTTAGCGCTTTACGAAATCGCAACCAATAGTATACTTTCAAAAAAAGAAGCACGTTTAAAAGAATTGCAACAACAATACGCGCTCATTTTACGTTATTATCCTGAAACCTTATTTATGGAGGATTTGAACGGTAAAATGGAAAAAGTAAATAAAGAACTAGAACAATTTAACACCACCACTACACTTTCAAAATAAAACTATGACGAAGTACAGAGAATCAAAAGCGGAATTAACTTCAAAGACCTACAATCGAAACGAGATCGAAGCTCCAACAGAAAATATTTACGAGGCACTCTCCATTATTGCCAAGCGTTCGCAGCAAATAAATCTTGATATCAAGAAGGAGTTGCATGAAAAGCTCGAAGAATTTGCAACGCACAATGACAGTTTAGAAGAAATTTTCGAGAACAAGGAGCAAATCGAAGTTTCGCGTTTTTATGAGCGTTTACCAAAACCTCATGCAATGGCTGTAGAAGAGTGGTTGAAAAATAAAATCTACTCACGCCATACCGAAGAACCCAAATCGTAAACAATGCCTTTATTAAGCGGTAAAAAGATCTTACTCGGAATTTCCGGAGGAATTGCCGCTTATAAAACTCCTTTTCTTGTTCGTGAGCTTCTCAAGCAAGGTGCTGAGGTTCGTGTGGTAATGACCCCTAGTGCGAAAGACTTTGTCACCCCACTGACACTGGCAACACTTTCTAAACATCCTGTTTTGTCCACCTTTACGGCTACTGATCTAGACAACCCCGTTTGGAATGATCATGTAGAATTAGGTTTGTGGGCCGATGCCTTTTTAGTTGCTCCGGCTACCTCCAATACACTCTCTGCAATGGCACAGGGTCGATGTAATAACCTCTTATTAGCGGTTTACCTCTCTGCAAAATGCCCTGTATTTGTAGCTCCAGCAATGGATTTGGATATGTTTGCACACCCGTCCAATCAAAAGAATATGGAAACTTTAACTTCTTTTGGAAATCAGGTTTTACCCGTAGGCGAAGGGGCTTTGGCAAGTGGCTTGGAAGGTAAAGGAAGAATGCTGGAACCCGATGAAATTGTAGCTCGTCTCATTTCTTATTTTAATCCAGACCTGCCACTAAAGGGAAAACGGGTACTGATTACAACAGGGCCTACCTATGAGGCTATTGATCCTGTGCGTTTTATAGGAAATCACGCTTCGGGAAAAATGGGTTTTGTACTGGCAGAAGTTGCCGCGAGTTTGGGTGCGGAAGTACAATTAATCACAGGACCTACCCACGAAAAAATCAACCATCCTTCGGTAGCTGTTCAAGCTGTAGTTAGTGCGAAGGAGATGTTTCTAGCGGTAAAAAAAGAATACAAACGTTCGGATATTGCCATTGCAGCGGCTGCTGTAGCAGATTTCACACCCCAATCCGTAGCTCCCCAAAAATTAAAAAAAGGAAAGTCAAATTTATCCCTTTCCTTAATTCCCACAGAAGACATACTAGCATATATGGGCAAAAACAAAAAGAAACACCGCCTTATTGGTTTTGCATTAGAGACAGAAAATGAATTGGAAAATGCGAAAATTAAACTGAAGCAAAAGAATTTAGACGGGATTGTTTTAAATTCACTACAAGACCCTGGAGCTGGATTTTCCGTTTCTACCAATAAAATTACCTTTATTCATTCCGATCATTCCATTCAAACCTTTCCCCTTCAGAGTAAATTGGAATGTGCGCATCGAATTTTTGAACAAATACTGTCCCTATGAATCGCTTTTTTTTATTTCTAACTCTTGTCCTTTCTAGTCGGCAACTTAACGCTCAAGAATTGAACGCTCAAGTCATTGTAAATTCGGACTTGGTCAACCAAACAAATCAACAGATTTTTAAGACTTTAGAACGTTCACTCAATGAATTCATCAATACCCAAGTTTGGACAAATCAAGAATTTTTAAGTCAAGAAAAAATTACCTGTTCTTTTGTTTTTAATCTTTCTGGTTATAGTAACGATCAGTTTGAAGCCACGTTGCAAGTCCAATCCCAGCGTCCTGTCTTCAACACCAATTACGACAGCCCCATCCTAAACTTTTTAGACAAAGACATCGTTTTTTCCTACCAAGAATTTCAACCTCTTTTCTACAATGAATCCAGTTTTGAGTCCAATCTGGTTTCACTCATCAGTTTTTACGCCTATGTCATCTTAGGTTTGGATGCAGATAGTTTTTCACACAACGGGGGAGATGTCTATTTTGAGGCTGCTCGACAAACCGTAAATCTAGCTCAGAATACGTCGCGTAAGGGTTGGAAACCTTCCGATGGCGTTCGCAATCGTTTTTGGCTGATCGATGCCTTGCGGTCCAATACCTTTAGAGAATATCGACAGGCGTTACATACGTATCACCGTGAAGGCTTAGACCAAATGACCACAGATTCTGAAGCAGGCAAAATAGCCTTGATGGATGCCATCCAGCAGCTAGAGCCTTTGTACCAGAGAAGGCCCAATGCCTTTTTACTTCAACTCTTTTTTGATGCCAAGGTGGAGGAAATTGTCAATCTTTTTCAAGAAGGCCCCAAAGTAGATTTTAAAAAAACCGAAGCGGTACTCAAAAAAATTGCGCCTTTTTTTGGCGCAAGATGGAAACAAATCAAAGCTTAATTTTTTTAATATTCCTATATTTAAGGTTTAAAATTCGGAACCGCCTTGCTGACCCAACTTAAAATAAAAAACTTTGCGCTCATTGATGATTTAGAAGTCCATTTTTCAGATGGAATGACTTCAATCACAGGGGAAACTGGTGCTGGGAAATCTATTGTATTAGGCGGTTTATCTTTGGTTTTAGGAAAGCGGGCAGACTTATCCAGTCTTTTTGATCCTACACGGAAATGCATCGTAGAAGCTATTTTCAAAATCAAACCCTATGCTTTACAATCCTTGTTTGAAACCCATGACTTGGATTATGAAGAAGAAACCGTTTTGCGACGCGAACTTTTACCTCAGGGAAAGTCCAGAGCGTTTATCAATGACACGCCTGTAAATTTAAATGTCCTTGCGGAAATTAGTGTGCACCTTATTGACATTCACTCACAGCACGACAGTCAGGCCTTGCTTCAAAACGAATATCAGTTCCAAGTATTGGATGCTTTAGCCGATAATCAGGAGCCACTTGCTGCTTATCAAGCTACATTGGCAGCCTATCAAAGCACTCAAAAAGAATATCACTATTGGAGTGAAAAGCAAGCCGCTTCTAAAGAAGAGTTTGATTTAAAACAGTTTTTGTTTGAGGAGCTTCAGGCGTCAAACTTGGAAGCGGGGATGGAAGAGCAGATCCAAACACAACTCCACACCTTGAGTCATATCGAATACTTACAGACTACATTTGGGGCTGCCGTCCAGCTAATGGAAGCAGAATCTCTAGGAATTGGAGATCAGTTAAATGAATTAAACCGGCACAGTCAAGGGATGAGTTCTACCTCGAGTCGGTACGAGAAACTTCAGGAACGCGTTCAGGGGATCGTCATAGAAATGGAGGATCTCCTAGAAGAATTTAAGCATGAATTTGAATTGTTAGAAGCCAATCCTCAAAAACTCGAAGAGTTACAAGCCCAAATGGATCATTTGAATGTCCTTTATCAAAAGCATCGGGTGCAAACCGTAGAGGAGTTGATTTCCATTCAGCAGGAGTTGGAGCAAACACTTCAAGACACCTTAAACCTTGACGATAAACTGAATGCCTTAGCCCAAAAACAAGAGGAACAAGCAGCAGAATTAAAGCGTCTAGCGGATCAACTTTCTAAAAGGCGGAATGAAGCTATTGCCGTTCTGGAAGAAGAACTCAGAGGGCTTGTTTCCAAAATGGGAATGCAAGAGGCTCAATTTAAAATAGAACTAACTCCAAGCTCTGAATTTCGGTCTAATGGTACAGATGTTTTATCGTTTCAATTTAGCGCAAACAAAGGCAGTGATTTTAAAGCACTAAAAAAAGTAGCTTCAGGAGGAGAATTATCGCGAATTATGCTGGCCATCAAAACAGTCTTGTCGCAGTACAAAAAATTACCTACCCTGGTATTTGATGAAATCGATACGGGGGTGTCGGGGAAAATATCGGATAGCATTGCTGAAGTCATGTCCACTATGGCCCAAAAACTTCAAGTTTTAGCCATTACACATTTACCCCAAGTCGCCGCGAAGGGCAACCATCACTTTCGAGTAGAAAAAACAGTAGAAGGCGAGAAAACAAGAACCCATCTCTCCGCCCTAAATCAAGAAGCGCGTGTAGCGGAAATTGCGAAGATGCTTTCCGGCAATCAGGTGACTGAAACCGCAATTGCACACGCGAAGCAATTAATGAATTAAATGTATCTTTACCCAGTAAAATAAAACGCATGGCACATCAAATTTTAGAAGGAAAAAAAGGAATTATTTTTGGTGCGTTGGACGATCAGTCCATCGCTTGGAAAACAGCAGAATCTGTGGCAGATGCAGGAGGTATTTTTGTTTTGACAAACGCCCCAGTCGCAATGCGTATGGGGACCATCAATGCCCTTGCCGAAAAAACGGGTTCTCAAGTGATTGCAGCCGATGCGACAAAAAAGGAAGATCTAGAAGCGCTGATCGAGCAGTCCCAAGAAATTTTAGGAGGGAAAATTGATTTTGTTCTCCACTCCATCGGAATGTCTGTCAACGTCAGAAAAGGAAAGCACTATACCGATTTAAACCACGATTGGATGGCAAAAGGATGGGATGTTTCTGCGGTTTCCTTTCACAAACTGATGCAGTGTTTGTATCAAAAAGATGCAATGAACGAATGGGGAAGTATTGTAGCACTTTCTTATGTAGCTGCACAACGAACTTTTCCAAATTATAATGATATGGCGGACAACAAAGCGTATCTGGAATCAATCGCTCGAAGCTTTGGCTATTTCTTTGGAAAAGACAAAAAAGTACGAGTCAACACGATCTCTCAATCGCCCACACTAACCACGGCTGGGAAAGGAGTAGCGGGTCTAGATGGTTTCTTGAAGTACGCTGAAAAAATGTCTCCCCTTGGGAATGCTTCGGCTAAAGATTGTGCAGACTATACAGTTTCTTTGTTTTCTGATTACACTCGGAAAGTTACCTTACAAAACCTCTTTAACGACGGAGGGTTTTCCAATGTAGGCGTGAGTCAAGATATCATTGATGCGATTAGCGATGCAGAATAGATTGGAATAGCTCAGGGAAATGGCAAATAAGAGAGTAGGATTAGATTCCTTAATCAAAAAACTACCTTCCCAAGGGCGCTTCCGTTTTTTTCTATTGTTTGTTTTCGTATCGTTTACTTTTTGGTTGAGCACCAAACTTTCAAACATTTATACCCTAGAGCAGTCCTTTACTTTGCTTTTAAAAGAGGTACCCGAGGGAATTATTCCCTCCGACACTTCCCGAAAAATCAAAGCCTCCGTTACAGCAAGTGGGTTTGAGATTTTACTGTATCGGTTGTTTGACAAATCCGTTACCATTTCACTACAAGAAGCCGATTTTAGTTCTACTTTAGGACGCGTATCACTTAGAAATCAGCAGTTTTCAATCGAACAGCAACTTTTTGACAATACAAGACTCAACCAAATCTACCCTGAAAACTTGAATATTGTTTACAGCCGTTTGGATGAAAAAAGGATAGCAGTAGTTCCTCAAACTCAGATTCAGCTTCGCGCAGGATATTTAAGTGATATTCCCATACAAAGTAAACCCGACAGTATTTTGGTTCGAGGACCAAAATCCATTCTGGATACCCTTAAAGGAGTATCCACTATGTTTTTTGAAACAACAGATGTGTATGAAGGGATTTCGCAAGAAGTGGGTTTAAAATCCATCCCGGAGTTGCAATTTGCACAAGAGAACGTCCAACTCCTTTTGCCCGTTTCTCGCTATTCTGAAAAAGAGTTTGTGCTTCAAGTGGAGGTAATCAACTTACCTTTAGGAGTCCGAGTAAAGTTATTTCCACCCACAGCAAAGTTGAGAGCTACACTACCCATGGCACTTCTAAATACAGTTAAGGAATCTGATTTCCGCTTGGTAGTGGATTGTGAAAACTTACAGGATCAAGAAAGTAAGTCGCTGAAGTTGAACCTGTTGAAACAGCCTCCTGGCTTAAAACAACTCATCTGGGAACCTGAGGAGGTAAATTATCTGATACGAAAATGAAAGCCATTGGTCTTACAGGAGGAATCGGTAGTGGGAAATCTACACTTTTAAAGTGGTTTCAAGCGCAAGGCGTTCCTTGTTTTGAATCCGATGTAGCGGGTCGAGTTTTGTTAGACAGTACGTTACGCGAAGAGGTGAGCAACCGTTTTGGTTCTTTGTTATACGGGTCGGACGGACGCCTAGATCGAGCTGCTTTGGCAGCCCTTGTATTTAACGATACAACAGCTCTAGACGACCTGAACAAGCTGGTTCATCCCGCTGTATCAACTGCTTTTGAGACTTTTAAGAATCAACACGACAAGGCCCCCTTTGTGATCAACGAAGCTGCAATTCTGTTTGAAACAGGAGGCTATAAAAAATGCGATCTAACAATTTTAGTTAAAGCACCGATGAAAGAACGGATGCAGCGAATTATTTCTAGAGATGGGGTAACCGAAGAAGAAGTGCTAGCACGTATGAAGCAGCAGTGGAGCGACGAAAAAAAAGAACAGTATGCAGATTTTGTCATTCGTAATACCGATCTTGAAAACACCTATGAACAAGCTGCTAAAGTCTTAAATAAGCTTAGGGAGTAAGCATCTCATCGGATTAACATAGTATTAGTATTTTATTTGTTTAAAATAAATGAAATTTGCACCGGATAATAAGTTGAAATGCGATGCGTTTTAATTTAGTAAGTCAAATATGAAGAAAAATTTATTTATCTCTCTCGTTAGTTTTATGATCATCTCCATCTTGGGGATTATCGTACTGCAGGGGTATTGGATTTTTTCAGCATGGAATGATAAAGAAGAGGAGTTTTCTCTGGCCGTACAGCAATCTTTGATGATGGTTGCAGAAGAAATTCAAGAACGCGAGTTGTCCGATTACATCAGTGCCTATGAAAAGTTGGTCGATTCGTTAGAAACTCCAGACAATGCTAGCTTTGCCAATGTCTTTTTGTTCTTGGATGAAGACAAGACCAACAATTTAATTTCCTACTACGCCTACGGTATTTTAGAAGAAGACTACAAAATCACGCCCTATTTGGACCCGAAATTGGGAGATACCCTAGAAACCCTTACGGACGTAAAACAGGTTAAAAACACTACCATCATCAATAAAAACGACGTGTTTAACCGAGAAAACAATATTGCCACTTCGGTAGAAAAAATCAAGACCATAGAGCGTATGAATGTTGCAAACCAGCGCATCCGATCTACCTTTAAAGATTATACGGCCAATACTCCCATCCACAAACGTCTTAATTTACAAGAACTGGATTATGTGCTCAAACGTGAGTTTGATGCAAAGATGATCGTTACTCCTTATGAATTTGGGATTTATGACAACGGATTGGCAACTAAAATTAAGTCCAATAACTACACCGAAGCTCAAGAAGGCTATCGGTATTCAATCCCGATTTTTCAGGATGAAAAGGGGTTGCGCAATTATGAGTTGATTGTTTCTTTTCCCGAAAAAGATCAGTACGTTTTTTCTTCCATCCTCAGTTTAGGTGGGCTGACCTTATTCTTGACCTTATTTATCGTTTTGGTTTCGAGTAGTGCGTTGTACCAGATCATTCAGCAAAAAAAGATCTCTGAAATTAAAACGGATTTTATCAACAACATGTCCCACGAGTTTAAAACGCCTATCGCCACGATAAATTTAGCACTAGATGCGATTTCAAATCCTAAAGTGATGGAAACTCCGACCAAAATAACCCAGTATGTCAAAATGATTCGCGAGGAGAACATCAGAATGCTAGCACAGGTAGAAAACGTATTGCGCATATCACAATTGGAGCGCAGTAAGGAACCTCTTCAAAAAACCACGCTCGACATCCATCAGGTAATTCAAGGTGCCATCAGTCATATCCAATTGATTTTGAAAGACAAATCGGGAGTGCTTAATACCCGTTTAAATGCTGAAAACTGTACGGTGCTCGGTAACAAAAATCATTTAACCAATATTGTTGTAAACCTCTTGGATAACGCGGTAAAGTACAGTGACAAAAGCCCCAAGGTTGAGATCGAAACGCTGAATGAAGACAATGAATTTATTCTTAAGGTCAAAGACAATGGAATCGGTATGACTCCTGCGGTTCAAAAAAAGGTTTTTGACAAGTTTTACCGCGCCGCTTCCGGCGATATTCACAACGTCAAAGGACACGGTCTAGGACTGGCCTATGTCAAAAAAATAGTAGATCTGCACAAAGGGCAAATCTATTTGGAAAGCAAAAACGATATTGGAACCACCTTTACTCTTAAAATCCCCAATGAAAATTAATTTAACCAAGCCTCACTCTATAATAAAATGAAAAACGACAACAAAAAAATTCTACTGGTAGAAGACGACCCAAATTTCGGAAGTATTTTAAAGGAATACTTAACCCTAAACGACTATGATATTACCTTAGCAAAAAATGGGATTGAAGGATTTGAAAAATTCCGAAAAGACCATTTTGATCTTTGTATCCTCGACGTGATGATGCCCTATAAAGACGGGTTTACTTTAGCCCGAGAAATCCGAGAGAAAAACGAGGTAGTACCTATCTTTTTCCTGACCGCAAAGCACCTGAAAGAAGATGTTTTAAAAGGATTTAAGATCGGGGCAGACGACTACATGACGAAGCCCTTTGATTCGGATGTACTCCTAGCCAAAATTAAAGCCATCCTAAATCGGAAGACGGCACCTGTAGTTCCTGAAAATGACACGTTTGAGTTTAGCTTCAGCAATTTTGAATTCAATTCGAAACTGCGATTTTTGACTCACAAAAATGGACAGTCCACCAAGCTCTCACCCAAAGAAAATCAATTGTTGCGCCTTTTGGTCTTGCATCTAAACGATTTGCTACTGCGGGAGGTGGCGCTAAACAAAATTTGGAGAGACGACAATTACTTTACTTCCAGAAGTATGGACGTTTATATCGCTAAACTTCGCAAGTACCTTAGTTTGGACGAAAAAGTACAAATTCTAAACATACACGGAGAAGGTTTTCGACTGGTTATTGCCGACTAAAGTCCCCCTCTGGGATGGAATTGTTCCACTACGGAACGCAAATGTTGCGTATCCAGATGGGTATATATCTCTGTTGTGGTGATGCTTTCGTGACCCATTAAAATTTGAATAGTACGCAAGTCTGCTCCGTTTTCTAGTAGGTGTGTCGCAAAAGAATGCCGAAAAGTATGCGGACCTATTTTCTTTTGGATATTGGCTTTTAAGGCCAAAGAGCGAATGAGTGTAAAAATCATTTGGCGCGTCAGCGTCTTTCCGTTTCGGTTTAAAAACACCACGTCTAGATGTTCGGGATGAATTTTTTGTAAGACGCGAATTTGGTGGATATAGATCTCTAAAAACTTTTTAGCCACCCTACCCATAGGAATCAGGCGTTGTTTGTTTCCTTTGCCCGTCACCCGAATCAGGCACTCCTTAAAAAAGAGGTTGGACAGGCTTAAATTGATCAACTCAGACACGCGTAGCCCACTACCATAAAGGGTTTCCAGTAGTGCGCGATTGCGATGTCCCTGAGGATGACCCAGGTCCAAATGGTCCATCAAGCGTTCGATTTCTTTAAGGGAAAGTACGTCGGGAAGCTTCCTTCCCAGTTTGGGTGCCTCTATAAGGTCAGTAGGGTTGGTGGTTCGGTATTTTTCAAAAATGAGGTAATCAAAAAAACTGCGTAGCCCTGCAATCCGCCGCGCCTGGGTATGGGGACTCAGGACTTTTGCGGTTTCGTAGATAAATTGCTTTACGGTTTCTTGATCGCAATCCAGGGGAGTTTCTTTGCTGTTTTTTTTGTCCAAGAAATTTTGAAAGGCCTGAATGTCCAAGCTGTAATTTTCGATTGAGTTTTCAGAAAGCCCCCGTTCTATTTTGAGGTACATTCGAAAATCTGCCACTGCTTGTTGCCAATTCACACCATTTGTTTTTAGGGGAATACTTCTAATTTCTATACTTTTACTAAAATAACAAAAATGAAGATCAGCATCATCAACGGACCAAATTTAAATCTCCTGGGTACTCGAGAGCCTATCGTCTATGGCAAGCAAACTTTTGAAGACTACTACGCCGAGTTGCAAAACCAGTTTCCTCAAGTGACCTTTGACTATTTTCAGTCCAACGTAGAAGGGGAATTAATCAACCGCCTGCAGGAGGTTGGTTTCAGTTCTGATCTTATTCTTCTCAATGCAGGCGCCTATACCCATACCTCAGTGGCCATTGGCGACGCTATAAAAAGCATCGATACCTCCGTAATTGAAATTCATATTTCCAACACCTTTGCCCGAGAGGATTTTAGACATACCTCCTACATCACTCCTGTAGCCAAAGGCCTGATTATTGGTTTTGGGCTGGATTCGTATCGCCTTGGCGTGGAGAGTGCGTTGTCATAGTTTTTCTTTTTTGGACACTTCTTCCAATTGCGCTTTGAAGACTTGTATTCGCGCGTGCGCCGTCCCATCTATCAATAAGATCACGATCAGCATAGCGATGGTGGTTATGCTAATCGCACGCCACAGGGGCTTGTCAACAAAAACAAGCACTAAAGAAGCGAGAATCATAAGGATTGGGATCGCTTTAAAAACAACCGTGTTGTATTCTTTTAACGTAGCTTCAATACGATCAAATTCCGAAGCGATAAAAGCTGTTGCGTCTTGTTGGTAGGCTGTTTCAAACTCGGTAACTCGGTTTGTGTTCGTATAAACTAATCCTACGCCAATGATCATTAGAAGTAGTCCCGCAACTAGAGTCGGAATGATATACGCCCTCGCTAAATCTGTTTTTCCCAACTGCCAAAAGCCAATACTGGCAATTAAAAATAAGAGCGCAAACAAGATAAAAAAACGGGTTGAAAATACTTCCGCTTTTGCCCACTCTGTTGCCAATTTTACTAGTTCCATCGTTACTTTTTTTTAAAAAGCGAAGATAAATATTTTAAAAGAATCTGGTTTTGGATTTGTGATTAGAGTAATGGTTTCGTGTAACCGTAAGTTACGGGTTAATATGCGTTAATTTGCGGTTACACATTGTTGGCAATAGTTTTTTTACCAATCGTCTTTTTCCAAGGATTTTGATGTATTTCCGTCCTTTATTGCTTTTTCAATTGCGTCTAATGATAAAATAGCACTCAAATGTGATTTATAAAAAACTTTTCCCATAACGGTTTTTTGATTTCCTTTTGGATTAATTGGAAATGATTGTTCCACTCTTAAAGAAATTTCAGAAGGTGGTCCATCTCCACCAACAATTTTCTTATCATAAGTTGTCAAAGTAAATATAATTCTTGCTCTACCTTCTTTAACATCAACCCTTGCGATGTGCCAACAGTCAACATAAGTTGTGATAATTGATATTCCAACGTGTACATCATCATATAATCCTTTACCTACAATTCGACCTAATTCCTTGTCTTGAGTTTGAATTACAGATTTTCCACTACCATAGTTATAGACAAAATAATTTAGTGCTCTATTATATATTTCCTCTTTAGAAAATTTATGTGCTTCGACAATCCTTGTATAGGTTACATTTCCATTGTCATCTAAAATTCCATTGACCTTCAATTTCAGCCAACATTTTTTTTGTTTTTTTATTTTGTCCACTTGCTGTTATTGAAAAAATAGCTAATAAAATCATTAGTAAATTTATTTTCATATTGTTTGTTTTAAATTATTGCTAACTATTGCATAAACCACATATGCGCTAAATTTCCTTTTTAACTACTTCCTAAGTTTTGTATAGCACTCTTCTTCGGTTGGTTAAACAACAGTCTGTTCTTATTTTGATATTTTTTAAAACCAAAAACACGTAAATTCCCCAAAGCCAAACCCTGCTTTAGAACGTACTAGTTGCTGAAAATGTTACGAAAGAAACGATAGGTTTTCAAGGGCAAGTCTAGATTTGGGAATTCATAGCAAATAAAGATATCAAAAAAGCCCTTTTAAAAAAAGGCTTTAACATTTTTCGGTGGTAGGAGCTTAGAGATGAATCACCTCGTCGTAGGCATCGGCCACAGCTTCCATAACGGCCTCACTCATAGTAGGGTGGGGGTGAACGGCTTTTAAGACCTCATGTCCTGTGGTTTCCAGCTTTCTGCCCAGTACCGCTTCGGCTATCATGTCCGTAACACCTGTACCGATCATATGGCATCCCAGCCATTCGCCGTATTTGGCGTCAAAGATAACTTTGACAAAGCCATCGGGAGTACCCCCAGCTTGGGCTTTTCCAGAAGCAGAAAAGGGAAATTTCCCCACTTTAATGTCGTAGCCTTTTTCTTTGGCTTGTGCTTCGGTAAGCCCTACGGAAGCGACTTCGGGGGAACAGTAAGTACAGCCGGGAACATTTCCATAATCCAAAGGTTCCACAGTGTGTCCTGCAATTTTTTCAACACACAAGATGCCTTCTGCAGAAGCCACGTGTGCCAGGGCTTGCCCTTGGGTCACATCTCCAATGGAGTAATAGCCGGGCAGGTTGGTTTGGTAAAAGTCGTTGACAAGGATTTTATCCCGATCCACAGCAATGCCCACTTCTTCCAGACCGATGTTTTCAATATTTGTTTTAATTCCCACGGCAGAAAGGACAACGTCGGCATCGAGCACCTCTTCTCCTTTTGTGGTTTTTACGGTGGCTTTAACTCCTTTTCCTTTGGTGTCCACGCCCGTGACTTCTGCATTGGTTAGGATTTTTATCCCACTCTTTTTAAAGGAGCGTTCCAGTTGTTTGGAGACTTCTTCGTCTTCCACGGGAACGATACGGTCTAGGTATTCCACGATAGTTACCTCGGTGCCCATCGCGTTGTAGAAATAGGCAAATTCAATTCCGATGGCTCCAGAACCGACGACTATTAATTTTTTAGGTTGTTTTTCCAAGGTCATCGCTTTGCGATAGCCAATCACTTTTTTTCCGTCTTGGGGAAGACTAGGGAGTTCTCGAGAACGCGCACCAGTAGCGATAATGATATTTTTCGCTTCGTATTCTTCGGTTTTGTCGCCTTGGGTGACGCTTACTTTTTTTCCGGGCATGATTTTTCCATGGCCTTCCAGTACGTCAATCTTATTTTTTTTCATTAAAAACTGCACGCCTTTACTCATTCCGTCAGCTACATTACGACTTCGGTTCACCACGGCGTCGAAGTCCTTGTCGTATTCTTTGATGGTCAATCCATAGTCCCCAGCATGCTTGAGGTATTCAAAAACTTGAGCGGATTTAAGCAGGGCTTTGGTGGGAATACACCCCCAGTTCAGACAAACGCCTCCCAGGCTTTCTTTTTCTACAATTGCGGTCTTAAATCCCAGTTGAGATGCGCGAATTGCAGTAACATATCCTCCTGGACCACTTCCTAAAACTATAATATCGTATGCCGTCATGTACTATCATTTAAATTCGATACAAAGGTAAGAAATAAGAGGGGAATTTGTATGCTTTATTTTGCTTCAGGATCGAAGGTGACACTGGTAGAATTAACGCAATAACGCACCCCCGTAGGAGTGGGACCATCGTTAAAAACATGTCCTTGATGTCCTCCACAGTGGGCACATACGATTTCGGTGCGCAGCATCCCATGAGTAGTATCTTTGATGTATTCCAACGCTCCTGGGAGGGCTTTGTCGTAACTGGGCCAGCCACAGGAACTGTCAAATTTATTTTCGGAACGGTACAAGGGGGTGTTGCAGCCTTTGCAATTGTAAGTACCGGACTCAAAATGATCGTTGTACTTTCCCGTAAATGGATATTCGGTTCCTTTTTCTCTTAAGATGCGGTACGACTCGGCATCGAGTTCTTTACGCCATTCGGCCTCCGATTTGGTGAGCGGATAGGATTTAGGGTTGCTCATCGGTGGGAATAAAATTTAATGCAGCAGAATTGATGCAATGCCTTTTGCCTGTTGTTTTTTTAGGACCATCGTTAAACACATGACCCAGATGACCGCCACAGGTATTGCATTTGAGTTCGGAACGGGGATAGCCAATTTTGTAATCGACGTCGTACTCTAAGTTGTTTTCAATTCCCCGATCAAAAGAGGGCCAACCCGAACCCGATTCGAATTTGTGTTTTGATTCGTACAAGGGAGTTTGACAGCCTGCGCAGACATAAGTTCCTTTTTCTTTGTTGTAATTTAAGTGACCTGAAAAAGCCCGTTCAGTACCCGCTTTTCGAAGGACATAATAGGCCATTTGTTGCAGTTCGGCTTTCCATTCCGCATCGGTTTTGACTACGGTGTATTCTTTTTTGGGTTTTTGTTGTTGCTCTTGGGAGATTCCGTTGCAACTGACCAACAAAAACAACATAAGTAGAGGTGCGATCGACTTCATAAGTTTTTATTTCAAAAATAAGCATTCTTTTTGTGTGTCAAAAAATCATTGCATTTCCAACAAAACTATAACGGCAATTGTATCTAGTTGGTTGCAGTTTAGTAACTATACTCCAAACCCAAATCATGAAAAAATATATCTTCCTCGTTGTTCTCAGTGTTTTAAGTAGTTGTAAAGTCAACCAACTTACAGGTAAAAAGACGTTTAATATCTTTTCGAACAAACAGCTCTTCCCCATGGCATTTTCGCAATACGAAAGTTTTTTAAAGGAACACCCCGTGATTCGCAATACCTCTGAAAGCCAAAACATCAAAGACATTGGTGGGCGTATCGCCAAAGCGGCACAGCTTTATTTTGAATACAAAGGCGCACCGAATTATTTAAAGGAGTACGCCTGGGAGTACAATTTGGTACAAAACGACCAATGCAATGCCTGGTGTATGCCGGGGGGTAAAATTGTGTTTTATTCCGGTATTCTACCCGTAGCGGCAAACTCGGATGGCATTGCGGCCATCATGGGGCATGAGGTAGCCCATTCTCTTTTGGATCACGGAGGACAGCGGATGTCTCTCAGCTTGGCACAACAAGGTTTGAATCTGGTAGCACTAAAAGCAACTGAAAAACAACCCGAGAAAAAACGCAAAGCCATTTTAACAGCCTATGGACTTGGGAGTACTGTTGGGGCGGTGCTTCCCTTTAGTCGTAAACACGAATCGGAAGCCGATAAAATTGGATTGGAGTTGATAATTCTAGCGGGTTACAATCCCCAGGAGGCTCCTCTGCTTTGGGAACGTATGAAAGCCGCTTCCGGAGGGAAAGCACCACCCGAACTCCTAAGTACCCATCCCTCCAGTCAAAGACGAATCGACAACCTAAAACGCTGGATTCCAGAGGCCCAAAAAAAAGCAGCCGAAATCCAAAGTAGGGAATAAGGTTTATCGACAGGATTTTGTTACATTCGAGTACTAAATTGTTACAATGCTAACATTAAAAACTCCTTTGGAAAAAGGGAGTAAAAAACTGATCAACGCATGGGCGTTCTACGACTGGGCAAATTCGGTGTATTCGCTTGTTATTTCTTCTGCTATTTTTCCGATTTATTACGGGGTGTTGTTTTCCGATATCAATACGATTTCTTTTTGGGGTTATGATATCAAAAATACGGCCGCCATTAGTTTTGTAACGGCTTCTGCTTTTGTCATTGTGGCTTTGATGTCTCCTTTACTTTCGGGAATAGCGGATTATATTGGGAACAAGAAAAAGTTCATGAAAATCTTTGTGTATATGGGTTCCCTATCTTGTGTGGGCTTGTATTGGTTCGAATTGGATACGATCTACCTGAGCTTGTTTTTTTATTTTTTAGCCCTAATAGGATTTTGGTCCAGCTTGGTGTTTTACAACTCCTATTTGCCCGATATTGCGTATCCCAAACAGCAAGACCGAGCCAGCGCGCGTGGCTTTTCTTATGGTTATATCGGGAGTGTTTTGCTCTTGTTGGTCAATTTGGCCATGGTCATGAAACCCGATTTGTTTGGTATTCAGGGGAGTGCAAATGAAGCCTCCATAACCGCAATGAAATATTCCTTTATTTCTGTGGGAATCTGGTGGGCTTTGTTCAGCCAATATTCTTTTTATTTTTTACCCAAAAGCAATCACGAGGTAAAGGTCACTAAAGATGTTTTTTGGAACGGCTACAAAGAATTGCGGTCCGTTTGGAATCAACTAAAGCAAATCACCCAATTGAAACGCTTCCTTCCCGCCTTTTTCCTCTACAGTATGGCTTTGCAAACGGTGATGTTGGTTGCCGCTTATTTTGGTGAAGAAGAAATTTCTTGGGCCAATTCCAGTGAAAAAACGGTAGGATTAATTGTCAGTATCCTCTTAATTCAAATCGTCGCTATTTTTGGGGCAATCCTTACAGCACGTGCTTCGGAACGCTTTGGAAACATACCTGTGCTTGTTGCTATAAATTTGATCTGGGTGGTCTTGTGTGTCATTGCTTATTACACCCGTACCCCTCTTCAATTTTATTCAGTGGCAGGTTTTGTAGGCCTGGTGATGGGCGGACTTCAGTCGCTTTCCAGATCTACTTATTCCAAAATGATCCCGGAGACCTTAGACACCACCTCCTTTTTCAGTTTTTACGATGTAACTGAAAAGATTGGTATCGTCATTGGGATGGTGTGCTTTGGTTTAATCGATCACATTTCGGGGAGCATGCGCAACGGAATCTTATTTTTCATTCTCTTTTTTGTCTTTGGGGTTTTGATGTTACTTCGTATTCCAAAACTCAAAGAGGCTAGTCCCGAATCGTAATATCCCCAGAGCCAGTAACTTTAGTAACTTGACGTTCTGGACTTCCATAACAAAGCAAATCTCCAGATACTGTGATGCTTCCATTTAGGGTCTCGGTAGCGTGCATTTCAATGTATCCTGAACCCGTGATTTGAGCCTGCCCGGTTTGCGCTTTTAAATCCTGGGCAGTAATATCTCCTGAACCGGTTATTTGAAATTCCACACGCTCTGTTTTACCTCTCAGGCGGAGATCTCCAGAACCCTTTAGCGTTCCTTCTACAGAGGTTGCTTCTACTTCCAGATCAATATCTCCAGAACCAGAAATAACAGTCTTAAATCGGTTTGCTGTGATTGTTTTTTGAGATTTGATTTTCCCTGATCCACTCAAAATGACCGAAGATATTTCTTCAATTGGAATACGAATAGTAACCTTTCCTGAAGTCCAATCGTTGAGCCAGGATTTATTTTTTTTCTTAATAATCAATTTTCCTTTTTTGATATAGGATTCAATGTTTTCTAAGTCCTCGTCGTCTCCCGAGAGGCTTATCGTTCCTTCTTTACCAGAAGTAAGGGTTACCTCGTAGGGTCCGGCGATATGAACACCGTCGAAGGGACCAACTTCGCGAGTTTAGGATTGGGCATCAACGTTTTGTGCTGTAAAAAGTAAAACGGATACAAAAAGGGCAGTACTGATGATTTTTTTCATGATGTTAAGGATTAGAGGTCAATTTGACACTTCCAAATTCAGAAGTGATGTAAAGACTATTGGTGGTGTTTTCATTCAGATGAAAACCTTGGTAGTATTTTTTGGTTGATTCTGTTCTTTGGATCTTATAATCCAAGTCTAGGTTGCTTTTAAGACTGGCAAATTCCAAATCAATTTCGTGTAGGAATTCCCATTCTGACGAAATTCCAAGTTGGACTCCTGTGTATTCAGAATTAATTTTAATGCTTTGGGTTGCGGGCATGACTTCGTTTATTCGGATTAAACCAAACTCATTATCAAGTTCTGCACTGTGGAACAGAGTTCCTACTTTTAGGGTAAGGTAATCCCCGCGACCTCGGAGGGAGTTGATCCGAGCGATAATCAATTTTCCAAAGTCGTTTTTAAATTCAAGTTCTTGGAGGGTGTTGAATTCAGAAGATGTATAATCAGCCTCCAATTCAATACGGCCCGCTTCCTCCACATCGAAACTGGAGAAATCAGCGTATATTTTTGCTGCTCGAATAAAGTCAAAAGAGGAATTGTTAGTATAATCAAAGAAAAGCTTGTTGTTTTCGGAGTTGAGTTCACCGATAAGAAGTTTTCCAAAGTCACAATTTATTTTTGCTGCGCCATCTAGGGCGTTGAGCACAATGCTCCCGTAGTCATTGGTCAGATCCACTTGGCTGGAGCGAGGTAGTTTGACTGTATAGTCGATTCTAAAGCTAAGTCGAGAAAGGTTAAAGAGTTTGGTACTCCAGCTTTCTTCAATCTCTGTTCTAGCGCTGACATGATCGGTATTTAAGTCAAAATACACCTCGATTTCATCAAGTTTTTCCTGTATTCGCTTAGAATTGGAGCCTTTTACGGTAATCAGCACATCGATGACCACCCTATTTTCAATCCAACTGGTGATTTTCAAATCTCCGAATTGATTTTGAATTTCGATTAGTGCGTCAGCATGTACCTCCACTTCTTTGTGAAATTCTTTTTGAACGTTTTGTTGGGCTAAGGCAGAGGAGAAAAGTCCTAGTCCTACGACAAGCAGTATAGATTTAAATTTGATCATAGTCTTTTTGTTGTATTAGCATAAATTGTCCTTGAATATCCTCCAGGAGTTGTAATTGAGTTCTCAGATTGAGAATCAACGCATTGATAAATAGGGGTTGGTTTTCGTTTTCGTCCCAGTCTTGATAGAGTTCCTGATAATCGTTTTGAAGTTGTACCAGTTTGCGTTTAGAATTTTCAATTAGTTTTTTTGAACCCGGGAGTTTAACTTTTTCGATTTGAACAACTTGTTCTTGAATCATTTGGGTCAGATAACTTTCGGCACGTTGAAATTGTACTATTTGAGGTTCCAATTCAGGCTGTGAATGGAATACCCCACTGCCTAGAATTAAAAACAAGAGAGCCACATGGCCCATTGCATTGCCGAACGTCGCTTTTGGTAACGCTTTTTTTGAACCAGACGCTTTAGAAATAGGTTTTCGTGGCTCTCGGGTAGTGGAGGTACTTCTAGGGATTCTGCCCATTTTTCAAAAGCTTTATAAGGTAGTTTTTTAGTCATTTAGTTGTTTTTTGAGTTGTGCTCTTGCACGAGATAAAGTAGTCCGACAATTGGAAGGACTCCAATTCATGATTTCACCAATTTCGTCGTGGTCGTATCCCTCTAACTAGTAGAGTTTTAAAACGAGTTGATAGCGTTCATGGATTTGATTTAGCGCGTTTTCTAAGGTAGCGGGATGAAGTTCTGGAAAGGAAGTTTCGAATTCTTTTTGCGTTTCACTAAAATCGAGTTTGTTTTCCAATTGGTCATTGTGAATAAGTTTTTTGTTTTGATGGTAGGTCTCGATACTCTTCCTTACAACAATCTTGCGCAACCACCCTCCAAAGCTACCCACTCCGCTGTATTGATCTAAATGTTGAAAGGCGGTGATGAATGCTTCTTGCATGGCGACCATAGCATCATCTCTGTTTTTCAGTATGCCGTAAGCCGCGTGATAGGTGTTTTTGTGATAGCGTTGATACAATTCCATTTGTGCTTTTTGATCCTGCTTTTTACAAGCATGGAGGAGTTCATCAATATGTTGTTCTTTAAAATTCAATTTGCGACGTTCCTTACTATGAGTGTAAATTAAAGTTTTTGTTACAGTTTTAAAAGATGAAATTGCTATGGCACAACTATTGTCCTAATAAGAGTAAGTTTCTACGAGGTGGCTATGCTATAAAGCAAAGCATAAAAAGCAATCAGCATCCCTTTACGAAAATGACATAATGACCTAAATAAAACAAATGGCTCGATCCTTTTTTAGCGCAATTGACAATTTGTCACTGCAAGATATCGAATCCGAAGCGGATTTAATTCCTTTAATGACTACCGAAGATGAAGAAGCCTTAGAAAGCGAATCGCTTCCTGAGGTAGTACCTATTTTACCGTTGCGAAATACTGTTTTGTTTCCCGGTGTCGTGATTCCGATAACGGCTGGACGAGACAAATCCATCAAACTCATTAAAGATGCCAATGCTTCTGATAAAATTATTGGAGTCGTGGCTCAGCAAAATGAAGGAGTAGAAAATCCAGGTCCCCAAGATATTTATCCCCTAGGAACTGTAGCTCAAATTTTGAGAGTGCTGAAAATGCCCGATGGGAATACGACTATTATCATCCAGGGAAAAAAACGCTTTAAAGTAAAAAGTATAGTAGAGGAAAAACCCTATATGAAAGCGGCTGTAGAGCCAGTAGAAGACCAATTTCAAAAAAAGAGCAGCAAAGAGTTTACAGCCACTATAGATTCCATAAAGGATTTGGCCTTACAAATTATTGACGAAAACCCCAATATTCCTTCCGAAGCTTCTTTCGCAATCAAGAATATTCAGACCCCTTCTTTCCTAATTAATTTTGTGGCTTCAAACATGAATGTCAAAGTAGGGGAGAAACAAAAAATCCTTTCCGAATTGAGTTTGCACCAAAGAGCGCTCATGTGTTTAAAGCACATGAATGAGGAATATCAAAAACTCGCTTTAAAAAACGACATTCAGTCTCGTGTCCGATCCGAAATGGATTCGCAGCAACGGGAATATTACTTACACCAGCAGATGAAAACCATCCAGGAGGAGCTAGGGGGTGTTTCCTATGAGGAGGAAGTCGAAGAAATGCGACTGCGTTCTCAGGAGAAAAAGTGGAGTGAAGAAGTTGCCAAGCATTTTGACAAAGAATTGATGAAAATGCAACGCATGAATCCTCAAGTGGCAGAGTACTCTATTCAAAGAAATTACCTCGATTTATTTTTAGACCTACCATGGGATTCTTTTTCGAAAGATAATTTTGATTTAAAACGCGCACAAAAAATCCTGGATCGCGATCATTTCGGTTTGGAAGAAGTCAAAAAACGAGTCATTGAGTACCTAGCTGTTCTCAAGCTCAGAAACGATATGAAATCTCCCATTTTGTGTCTTTATGGCCCTCCCGGGGTTGGAAAAACTTCTTTGGGAAAGTCGGTTGCTGAGGCTTTGGGTAGAGAGTATGTGCGTATTTCCTTGGGTGGTATGCGTGATGAAGCTGAAATACGCGGGCACAGAAAGACCTATATTGGTGCACTTCCAGGGAGAATTATTCAAAGTTTAAAAAAGGCAGGAACCTCAAACCCTGTTTTTGTTTTAGATGAAATAGACAAGCTTTCTTCCAGTTTTCAGGGAGACCCTGCCTCTGCCTTGTTAGAAGTATTGGACCTTGAGCAAAACCAATCGTTTTACGATAATTTCTTGGAACTGGGCTACGACCTATCCAAGGTACTATTTATAGCGACTGCAAACAGTCTATCTCCTATTCACAGGGCGCTACGCGACCGAATGGAAATGATCAATGTGAGTGGCTATACCACAGAAGAAAAGACGGCCATCGCACAAAAATTTCTTTTGCCCAAACAGCTGAAAGAACACGGTATGGAAAGAAAGCATTTGAAACTTAAAAAAGCGGTTTTAGAAAAAATAGTTGAAGGCTATACCCGTGAGTCTGGAGTACGAGGCTTGGAAAAGCAAGTGGCTAAAGCGGTGCGTTATGCTGCAAAATCTCTGGCCATGGAGGAAGACTACACCATCAATCCAGATACAGCCGATTTGGTCACCATTTTAGGTCCTGCAAAAGTACACCGAGATCTGTATGAAAATAATCATGTGGCAGGCGTGGTTACCGGCTTGGCCTGGACCGCTGTTGGGGGAGACATCTTATTTATCGAATCGGCGATTTCTCCAGGTAAGGGAAGCCTTACGATCACTGGAAATCTGGGAAAAATCATGAAAGAGTCGGCGACTATAGCCATGGAATACCTCAAGGCCAACGCGGAACTTCTCCAACTTTCTTATTTTGATTTTGACAAACACAACATTCACATTCACGTTCCTGAAGGAGCAACTCCCAAAGACGGCCCTAGTGCTGGAATCACGATGTTGACTTCTCTGGTTTCGCTTTTTACTCAAAAACGAGTCAAGAAGAATTTAGCGATGACGGGAGAAATCACCTTACGCGGGAAAGTGCTTCCTGTGGGTGGGATCAAAGAGAAAATTTTGGCTGCCAAGCGTTCAAAAATCAAAGAAATTATCCTTTGTGAGCAAAACAGAAAAGACATTGAAGAAATCAATGCTAGTTATCTCAAAGGATTGACCTTTCATTATGTCAAAGAAATGAAGGAAGTGATCGATTTGGCCATAACAAACCAAAAGGTGGTGAATGCAAAAAGTTTTTCCTCGACAAAACCATCCTAGGAGATAGTTGTACCTTTGTGTATGCAAAAAATTATAGTCGCCATAGACGGATATGCAGCTACAGGAAAGAGTTCTCAAGCCAAGCGCCTAGCCAAAACTCTTGGTTATACCTATATCGACACGGGAGCCATGTACCGCGCGATTACTTTTTTTGTGCTCCAGCAAGAACCAAAAGGCACTTTGAATCTCGAGTTGCTTGTAGCTGCCTTAGACACCCTTCAAATCAATATTAAAAACACAGACTTGGGTCAACAAACGTTTTTAAATCAAAAAGATATCAGCCAAGCGATTCGAGAACCCGATGTTACTTCGAAGGTAAGCGAGGTGGCTCGCATTCCTGAAGTTCGTGCATTTCTGGTAGAACAACAACGAGCCCTAGGGAAAAAAAAGGGGATAGTGATGGATGGGAGAGATATTGGCACTGTAGTATTTCCCGATGCAGAGTGTAAGTTTTTTCTTACCGCTACTCCAGAAGTACGTGCAAAGCGAAGACATTTAGAACAAGTGAGTAGTGGCAACCAAGAATCGTACGAGGCGGTCTTATTTAATATTCAGACGCGAGACCGGATGGACAGCTCCCGAGCAACCGCTCCCTTAAAAAAAGCAGCCGATGCCATAGAACTCGATGTGAGTGAGCTAACAATCGACGAAGTGTATGAACGTTTAATGGCGCATATTTTAAAAAAAACGACAACTTTATAGCACTATAAAAAAGTGCGATTATAGTTTGTATATCAAGTCATTACCATTATATTTGCACGCTTTTAATTGATAGGAAAATACCGAAAGCGCTTAATTTAACACAACTTCTTCTGCCTTTGCAATGAAGGTTTTCCCAACGGCAGAATACAAAACCCCCCTCGGAAATGGCTAAAGAACCAACCGAAAAGGCCGCTGAAGAAAAAGAAGCGCCTAAGAAAACCGCAGAAAAAAAAGCAACGGCTAAAACTCCTGCGAAAAAAACTGCTGCAAAAGCAACAACCAAAAAAGCTACTACTAAAAAAGCAGCTCCTAAAAAGGAAGAACAAGTTGAAACTCCAGAAGTGACAGCAGCAGTGGAAGAAGTGGAAACTCCTGTAGCTGAAACAACGGAAGATGTGGCTGTGGTTGAAGATCAAAAAGAAAAGATAGAAGACACCCAGAAAGCGCAAGCTGAGTTTTTAGATAACTTCAACTGGCACAACTACCAAGAAGGAATCGATGTGATCGATGAGAAACAACTCGATGAATTTGAAAAGTTGGTTAAAGAAAACTTTGTAGATACTGCGGATGAAGATGTGATCGAAGGTACGGTGGTTTATATGACCGAACGTGAAGCGATTATTGACATCAATGCAAAATCCGAAGGTGTGATTTCGCTTAATGAATTCCGCTACAATCCTGACCTAAAAGTTGGGGACAAGGTAGAAGTCATTGTAGACATGCGCGAAGACAGAACAGGTCAGCTAGTACTTTCTCACCGTAAAGCACGTGTGATTAAGGCATGGGACCGTGTCAATAATGCGCATGATAATTCAGAAATCGTAAGTGGTTTTATTAAATGTAGAACCAAAGGGGGGATGATCGTCGACGTATTCGGCATCGAAGCCTTTTTACCCGGTTCTCAAATTGATGTAAAACCCATCCGAGATTATGATCAGTATGTGGACAAGACCATGGAATTTAAAGTGGTCAAAATCAACCACGAGTTTAAAAATGTGGTTGTATCTCATAAAGCACTGATTGAGGCAGACATCGAAGAACAAAAGAAAGAAATCATTGGTCAACTAGAAAAAGGCCAAGTACTCGAGGGTATTGTTAAAAACATTACTTCCTACGGAGTCTTTATCGATCTTGGAGGTGTAGACGGTTTAGTTCACATCACAGATCTATCCTGGAGTAGAATCAATCACCCTAGTGAAATTTTAGAATTGGATCAAAAACTCAATGTAGTTATCCTTGACTTTGACGACAACAAATCTAGAATTCAATTGGGTCTGAAACAATTGAGTGCCCATCCGTGGGATCAGTTGTCTGACGAATTGAAAGAAGGAGATCGCGTCAAAGGAAAAGTGGTTGTTATTGCAGATTACGGTGCCTTTGTTGAAATCGAAGAAGGCGTAGAAGGGTTGGTACACGTTTCAGAAATGTCATGGTCCACCCATTTGCGTTCAGCACAAGACTTTGTAAAAGTAGGAGATGAAGTAGAAGCTGTAATTTTAACTTTAGACCGTGAGTCTCGTAAAATGTCTCTCGGTATAAAACAAATTACTCCCGATCCTTGGACGGACATCACTTCCAAATATCCGATTGGTTCAAAACACAACGGTTTGGTGAGAAACTTCACCAACTTTGGAGTGTTTATCGAGCTTGAAGAAGGAATCGATGGTTTAGTTTACATATCGGATCTCTCTTGGACTAAAAAAGTCAAACACCCTTCTGAGGTATTGACTTTAGGGGACAAGATAGACGTTATTGTTCTTGAACTGGATGTGGAAGGTCGAAAATTGAGTTTAGGACACAAACATACCAAAGACAACCCTTGGGACAAGTACGAAAAGGAGTTTGCTTTAGATACGGAACACGAGGCTTCCATCACGGAAGTTGTGGATAAAGGTGCTACGATTCATTTTAATGAAGATATTGTAGCATTTGTGCCTTCACGTCATATGGAAAAAGAAGACGGTTCAAAACTCTCAAAAGGAGAAGCAGCCACCTTTAAGATCATTGAGTTCAACAAAGAATTCAAACGTGTTGTCGCCTCGCATACAGTACTCTTTAAAGAGCAAGAAATGAAGAATGTCAGGCGTGCGTCTGCAAAAGTTGCCGCTTCTAATTCGGAAAAAGCTACTCTTGGAGATTTAGATGCTTTGGCTAATTTAAAAGACAAGATGGAAAAGGATGAATAAAAACCATTCTACTTGTTTTAAAATGTTAAAAACCCTCCCTATGGAGGGTTTTTTTTATACTCTAGAAAACAATACTTTTGTGATATATTCTTCGAATGGCATCTAAGGTACTTCTCAGCAAACAAAAAGTCAGCATCATCTTGAATCGATTGTGTCATCAATTGATGGAGCGCCATGGAGATTTTTCAAACACCGTTTTGGTAGGTCTTCAGCCCCGTGGTACCCTTTTGTTGGAGCGTTTACTGGAATTGCTAAAAAAAGAAGGTTTTGGAGTCATTCAATCGGGAATACTGGACACCACATTTTTTAGAGATGATTTTAGGAGAAGTGAAAAAACGCTCAATGCGAAAACTACGGAAATGAATGTAATGGTGGAGGGAAAAGAGGTGGTTTTGATTGACGATGTTTTATTTACAGGTAGAAGTATCCGTTCTGCACTTACGGCAATCGATAGTTACGGCAGGCCAAAGTCCATCGAGTTATTGGTCTTGGTAGATCGAAGATTCAGTCGTCATTTACCGATACAGCCAGATTATCTGGGTGCTCAGGTAGATGCATTACAAGGGGATAAGGTAAAGGTGGTTTGGTCCGAAGAGCAAGAGGAAAGTATCATTTATTTAGAAAAACACAGCGAATGAAAAAATTAAGTGTTTCTCATTTACTAGGAATTAAATATCTTCAACTTGAAGATTTACACTTGATTTTTGAAACGGCAACACACTTTAAAGAGGTTATCAACAGGCCGATTAAAAAAGTTCCCAGCCTAAGAGACATTACCATCGCCAATTTATTTTTTGAAAACAGTACAAGAACAAAGCTTTCTTTTGAACTTGCGGAAAAGCGTCTGTCTGCCGATGTGATTAATTTTTCTGCCAGCCAGTCCTCCGTTTCCAAGGGAGAGACCCTAGTCGATACGGTCAATAATATCTTAGCCATGAAAGTGGATCTGATCGTGATGCGCCATCCCAATCCAGGCGCAGCTCACTTCTTGTCAAAACAAGTAGATTCTTGTATTGTCAATGCAGGTGACGGTACTCATGAGCATCCCTCGCAAGCCTTGTTGGATGCCTACTCGTTACAAGAAAAGTTAGGCGATTTAAAGGGGAGGCGCATTGCAATTGTGGGAGATATTCTCCATTCTCGTGTGGCACTTTCCAATATTTATGCCTTAAAAATGCTCGGTGCAGAAGTGAAACTTTGTGCGCCTAAATCTCTTTTGCCTAAGAATATTGAATCGCTTGGAGTAACTACTTCTTCTGATTTAATGAGTGTGTTGAACTGGTGTGATGCGGTCAACATGCTTCGTGTACAAAAAGAACGGATGGAACTCAGTTATTTTCCTAGTACGCGGGAGTACAGTCAAAACTTTGGGCTGAATGGAGCACGTTTAAAACAACTCAGAAAAGAGATTGTAGTTTTACATCCAGGTCCGATCAATAGGGGGGTAGAGGTAACCAGTGAAGTTGCTGATTCCGAGCAGGCAATTATTTTAGACCAAGTAGAAAACGGGGTTGCTATAAGGATGGCAATTATCTACCTTCTAGGTTCGCAACTCAATAGGGTAACAACATGATAGAGCTGGAAAGCCCAGATATAGGGTATTTAGAAGCAGCAGCAGTTGGCAAAAACGAAAATCAGCTGTTTTCCAAATTGCAGCAACTAACGGTTGACTTGATTGTAGATTGTTCCTCACTCGTCTTAAGTTCAGAGGTTTTAAACTCTTTAAAAGTCCACCAAGACAAAATCAATAAATGTTTTGTTGTAATTCTTCCTGTTGAGCAGCAAGGTCAGTATCCTGAAGATTGGAATTGTGTTCCCACCAAAACCGAAGCTTTAGACTTTGTCACCTTTGAGCAAATGCAACGCGATTTAGGCTTTTGATATGATGGAACTCACTATTTTAGGATGCCACTCCGCTACACCCAGAGCGAATAAACACACTACCTCACAACTCCTCGAAGTTCAAGGGAATCTTTTTCTCATAGATTGTGGAGAAGGAACCCAAATGCAATTGCGAAAATGCAAAGCGAAGTTTTCTAGAATCCAACATATTTTCATCTCCCATTTACACGGCGATCATTTTTATGGCCTTGTCGGATTAATCAGTAGTTTTCGATTATTAGGCCGTTCCGCTCCCTTGCATGTTTACGGACCGAAAGGGATCAAAGAAATTATTACACTACAACTCAAATTGGCAAAATCTTGGACGGATTATTCGCTTCATTTTCATGAGCTCTCTTCCTCAAAAAGTGAAATTCTTTTTGAAGACGAAGTGGTTTCCGTAGCTACGCTTCCGCTAGATCATCGGGTATACACCAATGGATTTTTGTTTACTTCAAAAACGACAAAACGTAAAATTAATACCGCCGCAGTCGCCGATTTAGATTTGGAACACTACCACTACCGTCAACTTCAACAAGGCCTCCCGATTACACTAGCCGATGGCCGTTCTTTTGAAAATACCACATTAACCTTAGCCCCAGAACCTGCAAAAAAATATGCGTTTTGTAGTGATACAGCATACCTTGAGTCTTTGATTCCATTAGTTCAAGGTGTAGATGTACTGTATCACGAGTCTACTTTTTTAGAAAAACATGCTGATTTAGCAGAGAAAACCAAACACAGCACCGCACTGCAAGCAGCAAAAGTTGCCAAAGCTGCTGAAGTAAAACGTTTACTTTTAGGACATTATTCTAATCGATATACAGATAAGGAAGAGTTTATAAAAGAAGCAGCCCCTGTTTTTGATGCTGTTTTTTTATCTGAAGACCTCAAAACCTTTTCGATTTAATTAAAATGGATTGTAACTTGCAAAATCAATGGAAAAAGAAGATTTAGGACATCTGCGAAAGTCGTACGAAAAAAACGCGCTGGATAGTAAAGATCTCAACAACGATCCTATGGGATTCTTTAAACTTTGGCTAGAGGAGGCCGTTAGCCATCCTGCCATTGAAGAAGCCAATGCTATGTCTTTAGCGACTCTAGGATTGGATGATTTTCCTAAAGCACGGGTAGTGTTGCTCAAAGCTTTTACAGCAGAAGGTTTTGTGTTTTACACGAACTATCAAAGCGAAAAAGGAATGGCTATTGAACACCACAGTAAAGTTGGGCTTTCTTTCTTTTGGCCTGCTCTAGAGCGTCAAGTAATTATTAAGGGGGAAGCAGAAAAATTACCACCAGAAGACTCCGATCGTTATTTTATCTCACGTCCTAAAGGTAGTCAGCTGGGTGCAATCGTATCAGATCAAAGCAAAGTCATTTCGGATCGATCCATCATAGAAGCCAAATTAGAAGCGCTAGAGATCGAATACGAACATGAAATGCCAAAAAGGCCGGATCATTGGGGAGGCTATTTAGTCAACCCAAGTTGCATTGAGTTTTGGCAAGGAAGACCCAATCGACTGCACGATCGGGTACGTTGTCAATTGCAATCTGGATTTTGGAACCTTCAACGCTTAGCCCCTTAGTATGAAAGAGTTAGTTCTTTTACGGCACGCAAAATCCTCTTGGGAACTCAATGTGGCGGATCGTCATCGTCCTCTTACAGAGAAAGGGATGCAACGAATCCAAAAGATGGTATTGGCGAAACCAGAGGTGTTTTCGGATGCAGAAATCATTTATACCAGCCCAGCTAATCGTGCCTGTCATACAGCTTCCATAATGGTGCACAGTTTGAATCTGCCTTTTGAAAAAGTCGTTTTAGCAGAAGAGTTATACACTTTTGAAGCCTCCAAGCTTCTCTATTTTATTCAAACCATTTTGGACACTTATCAACGCGTTGTTTGTGTAGGTCATAACCCTGCTTTTACACAGGCCGTGGAGTACCTTAGTGGTTCTCAATTCGATCATCTACCAACTGCAGCTTGGGCAAAACTGAAATTCACTCAAAACAATTGGAAAGACATTTCAAACGGCACCCTTTCACTTGGTATGCCAAAAAAAATAGTGCAGTAGTATGGAACAAAAGCAACGCTATATAAATCGGGAGTTGAGTTGGTTGGACTTTAACGCTAGAGTGCTGCAGGAGGCAGCACACAAAGATGTCCCCCTGCTGGAACGACTTCGCTTTATTGGTATTTTTTCAAACAACTTGGATGAATTTTTTCAAGTGCGCTTTGCCACGGTTCAACGTATTGCACAGTCTGAAATGACTGGGAAGAAAATTTTTGGTGGACAAAGCGCTTCCGACCTTTTGAAATCGATTACTAAAAAAGTGATTGAACAGCAAAAAGAAAGTTCTCAGATCCTTACCTCTATTGAAAAAGAACTTGAGAAGGAACAAATATATCTGATTAATGAAAATCAAGTTTTAGCAGAACATGAGGCTTTTTTAAAAGAATATTTTATTCAAAAAGTGAGTCCCGCATTGATGACCATAGTAGTATCAGAAGATGAAAATCAAGATTTCTCTGACCACTTGGCGTTTTTGGCAGTAAAACTGCGTTTTCAAGAAAACGATACTGAAAAAACGCAATACGCGCTTATAGAATTGCCCACAGATTTAGATCGATTTGTTGTATTGCCCAATCTAGGTGAAAAGCAGTATGTAATGTTTCTCGATGATCTAATCCGTTATCATTTCCATTTGATATTCAATTTTTTTGAATTCACGCATATCGAATCTCATATGATCAAGGTCACAAGAGATGCCGAGTTGGACATGGAAGGGGATGTTTCTAAAAGCTATATTAATAAAATCGTTGAAAGTGTACGAGAGCGCATTTTAGCTGAGCCAGTCCGTTTGGTATACGATAATGAAATTGCACCGGACACCCTAGAGATTGTAAAAAACCTGTTGGGTGTGGGTACCAATGACAGTTTGATTCCCGGCGGTCGTTACCACCACCGCAGGGATTATATGAATTTTCCACAGCTCCATCGCAGGGATCTCCAGTACGAGCGGAAAGATCCCCTGCCCATCGAGGGACTTTCTTTAGAGAAAAGTATTTTTAAGGTGTTGGAGTCTAAAGATTACTTGCTCTACACTCCCTATCATAGTTTTTCGTTTGTTATCAAATTTTTACGTGAGGCCGCATTGGACCCTGAAGTTACTACGATAAAAATCACCATCTATCGTTTATCAAAAATTTCCAATGTTGCACGTTCTTTAATCAATGCTGCTAAAAATGGAAAAAAAGTTTTGGTTCAAATTGAATTGCAAGCCCGATTTGACGAAACGAACAACATCACCTATGCCGAGCAAATGCAAGCTGCGGGAGTTGAACTTATTTTTGGTATTCCCGGATTAAAGGTGCACTCTAAGATTTGCGTTATTGAGAAAAAAACCCAAGGAAAGAAAAAACGCTATGGGTTTATCAGTACTGGAAACTTTAACGAGGATACTGCCAAAATTTACACCGACTACACCTTGTTTACTTCCAATCAAAAAATCCTAAAAGAGGTCAATAAAGTTTTCAATTTCCTTCAAGTCCATTACAAATTAAAAAAGTACAAACACCTAATCGTTTCTCCTCATTACACGAAAAACGCTTTGGTAAAAATGATCAACCAAGAAATTGAAAACCACAAAGCGGGTCTGCCTAGCGGAATTCGATTGAAGCTGAATGCCATTACCAATTTTTCCATGATTGAAAAGTTGTATGAAGCCAGTACTGCGGGTGTCCCCATCCAAATGATTGTTCGAGGCATTTGCTGTTTGATCCCAGGGGTAAAAGGGATGAGTGAAAATATTGAAGTCATCAGTGTGGTAGATCGATATTTAGAGCACCCTAGGGTGTATCATTTTACCAACGGGGGAACTCCAAAAATCTATATTTCATCTGCAGATTTTATGACGCGAAACATTGAGAACAGGGTAGAGGTAGCCGCACCCATAAACGATAAGGACCTGCAACGGCAAATTACCGAGGTCTTTGACATTATCTGGAACGATAACGTCAAAGCAAGGCGGTTAAACGGTCCGATTCAAAATGCCTTTATCAAGAACGATTCCGCACCCATACGCTCTCAATTTGAAATTTTTGATTATTACAAAAAAGAAGTCGAGAAATAAAATGAATCTGACCTTAAGAAGAAACACATGAAAATAAGGAAATATGCCGCAATTGATATAGGTTCCAATGCGGTACGTTTACTGATTTCTAATGTTATTGAATACGAGGGCAGTACACATTTTTTTAAAAATTCGCTTGTTCGTGTACCCATTCGACTGGGACAAGATGCTTTTACGATCAATAAGATCTCTGATAAAAACATCAAGAGAATGGTAAAATCGATGAAAGCTTTTCAAATGCTGATGAAAGTACATGGGGTAAAAGATTATTTAGCCTGTGCCACTTCGGCGCTTCGCGATGCAGAGAATGGCGTATTGGTCAAAGAAAAAGTTTTAAAAAAGACAGGGATCAAAATTGATATCATTGACGGAAAAGAAGAGGCGCGAATCATTTCAAATACCAATGTTTTTGAACAGATCGATCTTGAAAAAACCTTTTTATACATCGACGTTGGGGGAGGGAGTACGGAATTTAGTATTCTAAGAAAAGGTCAGCGGATTCATTCTACATCGTTTAAAATTGGGACGGTACGTCTATTGAATGACGGGGTAGATCAAAATACATGGGTTACCGCAGCTGCTTGGGTTAAAAAGCGAACCGCTCCGTATGCAAAGATTTATCTTTTGGGAACGGGGGGAAACATCAATAAGCTTCATAAAATGGCAAATGCCAAAGACGACAGACCCATCACCTATTTAACACTAAATGCCATTTACAACAAGCTTAAGGTTTTGACTTATGAGGAACGTATCGTAAAATTAGGACTTAACCCCGACCGATCTGATGTGATCATCCCCGCCACAGAACTCTTTTTAAAAACCCTACAGTGGAGTGGTGCTAAAGTGATTTATGTCCCCAAAGTGGGGCTTTCTGACGGAATGATTCGAGAGTTATACAATACCAGTAAAGAGTAGTTTTAGCCGTGGATGGACTCTTTGTCCCCTAATTTTCTAATTACTATTGCCTCAAAATCCAGCAGTGACTGCCATTTCTGATCAACCGTTTCTTTTGAAGGGCCGTATTTCCGTGCTAATTTTAAAAACAGCGTATAGTGATTAGCTTCACTGATCATCAATTTTCGATAAAAAGAACGCAATTTCCGATCCTCTAACTCTTCTGAAAGGATACGGAACCTCTCACAACTCCGGGCTTCGATTAGCGCAGCACAAAGTAGCCGGTGCGTTAACTGAGCTTCTCTAGAACCTCCTTTTGGGAAAAACGTGAGCAACTGAAGGACATATTCATCTTTCCGTTCTATACCTAGGGTATAGCCTCTTTCCAAAATTAAGTCATGAACCATCTTAAAATGACTCATTTCTTCTTGCGCGAGATCGGTCATTGCGGAAACCAATTCTGAATTTCTAGGAAATCCAATAATGAGTGAAATAGCAGTACTCGCAGCTTTTTGCTCACAATAGGCATGATCCGTTAAAATTTCTTCAAGATTTTGTTTTGCTACATTTATCCAGCGTGGATCGGTGGGGAGTTTTAAACCTAACATGTACGGACTATTTAAAAATCAAGATCAAATTTGTTTTTGAGGTCTTCCAAAGCGGGATTGAGATTTAGAAGATATTGATACTTTTCGGTTGGGGAAGACACAGTTTCTTCCTTGGTGATTTCCAACACGATTAATTTTATTTGAATTTCGTAATTGTTTAATCGTTTTCTGAGAAACGGAAGTAGGTGCTCCATTTCTTGATTCACTTCCGCCTTATTCATTTCATTGGTTACAGTAAATAAAATTTGATTTGAATTTTCAACTTCAAGATTATTCATACTGAGTATGGAGGCAATATTTAATTTTTTCTCTTTTTTTAGCTGATCTATATATTCTGTCCAAAGTGCTTTGAGATCTTCAAGTTCAAATGGATCTTTGGGTTTTGCTTCCTCTGGAATCTTTTTTTGTACGACTTTGCTGGCTGCCTTTTTTAAAGCAACACTGGATAACGAAAAATTAGAAACAGGAGCTATGGTGTTTGGGGTCTGATAGGGTTTTGGATCGCTTTCCTGTACCACAGTGTTCGAGGTCTCTGGAGAAGATTCTACCACCTGGGGCAATGCCTTTTCTTTTTCTTCAATTTTTTGGGGTTCGGCCTCAATTTGTTCTGCCTCATCTTTCGCTGTAGTTTCTAAGAGGGGGGAAGCAGTGTTTTGGAGCGACTGTGGGGTTGTTTTGCGACTGAGTTCAGACGCTGGAATTATGTACCCTTTTTTTTTTCTCCATTAAAATGGAGCGAAGCGAGTTGCATCAGTGTGAGTTCGATGTGTACCCTTCTGTTTTTTACACTCTTAAAATGTGTTTCACAGGTGTTGATCAAAGCAATTGCATCGAGTAAGTAGTCTGACGTAAGTGTTTCTGTATCCTTTTGATACGCTTCTTTAATCGATTCACCCGCTTCCATTAGGGCAACTGTTTTGGGATCTTTTGCCAACATTAAGTTTCTAAAGTGATCCCCCAGCCCATTGATGAACTGCATACTGTCAATACCGCGTTTGACCAAGTCGTCATAACTCGTCAACAATTGAGGGATATCGTTATGGAAGATGAGTTTTCCCAGTGCAGCATAGGTCTGGTGATCCAATAAATTTAGATTATCCGCCACAGCTGTAGCGGAAAGATTCCCTTGAGTAAAACTAACCATGCGGTCAAATATAGAAAGGGCGTCCCGCAAGGCACCTTCGGCTTTTTGAGCAATGAGGTACAGGGCGTTTTCTTCAAACTGAAGTTCGCGTTTGGAGGCAATTTTTGCCAAGTAGGCTTGAATTTCTTGTACCGAAATACGTTTGAAGTCATAGACCTGACAGCGCGAAAGTACAGTGGGGATGATTCTGTTCTTTTCTGTGGTAGCTAGAATAAATATGGCATGCTTTGGCGGCTCCTCCAAGGTTTTTAAAAATGCATTAAAGGCTGCATTGGACAACATATGCGCTTCGTCAATAATATAGATTTTATGACTTCCCACTTGGGGAGGAATACGCACTTGCTCATTTATTTTCCGTATGTCTTCCACCGAGTTGTTGGAGGCTGCGTCTAACTCAAAAATATTAAAGGCAAAATCCTCTGTGGAGGAAGCGTCACTGCTGTTGATTTGTTTGGCCAATATCCGAGCACAGGAAGTTTTTCCAACCCCGCGGGGTCCACAAAACAGAAGCGCCTGGGCGAGTTGATTGGTTTTCAAGCTGTTTTCTAAGGTTTGGGTAATGCTTTCTTGGCCTACCACTTCAGAGAAAGCGGTGGGTCTGTATTTTAAGGCCGATACTACAAAAGCGTCCATTGTTACAAAGATATAAATCAGAACAAGCTTTTGTGATTTCCCGATTAGATATTCGCTTAGATTTATCAACAAATGGCTAACTTTGAACCGCAGGCCATCTTATCGCTCTTCGCCTTTGGCGGGGAGAGGAAAGTCCGGACACCACAGAGCAGCATAGCGGGTAACACCCGTCCTCCGTTTCGACGGAGCGGACTAGTGCAACAGAAAGCAAGTACAGTTCGGCTGTAGTGAAATCAGGTAAACTCTATGCGGTGCAACGCCAAGTAGTTCTACAATTTTAGAGCGGCTCGTTCGATGTAGAAGGGTAGGCGGCTAGAATGCGGCAGTAATGTTGCATCCAGATAAATGATAAGACACGACAGAATCCGGCTTATCGGCCTGCTTTTTTTTCTTTAAAAACTAAAAAAGGAGAATACATTGTTCCCGTAGCTTCGTTTTTCAGAAAATCCTTTGATCTGGCTAAGGTCAATGTGTTTATCATGCTCTATTATAAGTATACCGTCTGGGTTTAGTAAGGCTGCGGTCTGTTCTGTCATTTTGGTATAAACATCGAGTTCAAAATCATAAGGCGGATCGGCAAAAATGAGGTCATACGAAGTTTTTTGTTGCGATAAAAAGGGAAGCGTTTCAGCTTGAATCGCTGAAATATTCATTTCTAGTTCCAGAGCTGTTTTTTGTATGAACTGAATGCAGTGTCTGTTTTGATCTATTGCCGTTACTTGCGTTGCACCACGAGAAGCAAATTCATAGCTGATGTTTCCCGTCCCCGCGAAAAGGTCGAGTATTTGAACCTGGTGTAGGTCAAAGCAGTGTTGTAAGATGTTAAAAAGACCTTCTTTCGCACGGTCTGTAGTAGGGCGAACGGGTAGGTTTTTTGGTGCGCGTATTTTTCTTCCTTTATGGTACCCTGAAATGATTCGCATCAGCTAAAGAAAGGAGCTAAAAAGGGCGCTTGATGTTCCGTTAAATCTATTTGAAAAGGGGACTGTAGATCCTCAAATATAATCTGCGAATGGTATTGCTTTAATGCGTCGTAATAGGCTTCAAAACTTTTTATTTTCCCTAAAAAAATCACCTCCATTTCATCTGCTTTTAGCTTAAACTGCTCAACCACAAAGAAAATGTAATACAAAAATTCGTCTTCATTAGTTATACTAAACCGATTGTTAAACTGCAAGGTGTTTTTATTCACCAAAAAAACATCTACCGCATCGGAATGAAAATGAAGAAAAAGTTGATACGGTACTAGAGAAAATGTACTCAAGTTCAAAATCTGTTTGTACAATATTGAATTGTAATGAAGACACTGAAATTCTATCTTGGATTCCGTTAGAATTTTTTTGATTGGCTCCGAATGAAAGTAGAGATTTACTTGTGCTTCTTCTTGAAGGATATCAAAGGCCAGTGTCTCACTATCCTTTGGTTTGTGGTGGAGTGATACATATTGTTCTGCATGACTTTTATCAAACAAAGAGAGCGGAACAAAGCATGATGGGTTTTGAAAGAAAATAGCACTTGCTGAGCTAAAACTCCCCTCAGGATAATACGCTAAATAGTCGTTAAAGGCTTGTTGAAAGTCTTCCACACCGTTTGGAGTGGTAACAAAATCAATTTTGGAATGGGTACAAAAAGAAAATCCATTCGCAAACAAGTGAATGGATAGTTCTTTAGGTTGAATAATTTTATTGTCGTGGGGCATCGAAAATGGTTGGCCAGTTTCCGTTGGTACTCACATTGGTAAGTGATCCTAAAACAATCTCTGGTCCATTTACTCCATCTACAGAAATCGTTTCGTTTTCTTGCTTTACAAAATCTTCATCCTGGTCATAGAGAATGGTATTCTTTGAAATTTTCACTTCAAAAACCGGAACATTGTAACCGTTCTTGTTGATTACTTGCGATTTGATTTGAAAAGTGCTGTCTTCTACCCCCTCTATAGGGATGTAGGCCATTTTTTCATATCGGTTTGTATTTTTAAAAAGCGAATCTTTAACCGGAACAAATCCTAATGTATCCGTAACAATTACCTCACGTAACATGTCAATACGATAAGTTCGGTCGTATTCCAAATAAGAAGAATCTCTTTTTTCAATGAGTGTAAAAATACCCTCATCTATAAATTTCACTAAACTGTCAAAATTATTTGCATATACTCCTTTAACATCTTTGTGCGCAATTTGTGCAGTTCGAATGTCTTTCATCCGATCGATTACTTCGGCATAACGCTCGTTTTTGACCTGGTTGAATCTAATGGGACCGCTGATGGAATCGTAAATTTTGTAGGCGAAAAAGATTGAAGCGATCCATAAAACGACTTGAAGACCTAATTTCATTGTTTTTTTATTTGATAAAAACAAAACTACAATTTTTTTTGAATCACAAAAGTTTTTAAAATGATTTATCTTTAAGCCATACAAGGTTTTGATGACACCAGAAAAATTTCGTTTAGAACTAGAAGAAAAATTTCCCTTTGAGCCTACTGATTCTCAGCGAACGTGGTTTAAAGAAATCGCAACCTTTATTCTTTCAAAAAATCAAAACACTGCCTTTCTTCTCAGAGGTTATGCAGGTACAGGAAAAACCACTCTAATTGGCGCTTTGGTTCGACAATTAAAGACCAGTGGATATAAGGCGGTGCTGATGGCTCCTACTGGAAGGGCAGCAAAAGTTATGTCCACCTATTCTCGTTTTCCCGCCTATACCATTCACAAACAAATTTATTATCCCAAACCCGAACAATCGGGTAAAATGGTTTTTCAGCTAAAAACCAATAAGTACCGGAACACGATTTTTATTGTAGATGAAGCCTCAATGATTGGAGATGATCGAAAGCAGGCGAAGCTTTTTGAGAATGGATCTCTTTTACATGATCTGGTTCAGTATGTGAGTCGGGGTGATCGGTGTAAACTAATTTTTGTGGGTGATCCTGCCCAATTGCCCCCGGTACATCTCAATTTAAGCCCAGCTTTAGATCAAAAGGAGTTAGAACATTTTCATTTTGATAAAGTTTATGGTGTCGAATTGAGTACAGTAGTACGCCAAGCCAAAAATTCGGGAATATTGACCAATGCCACCCAGCTTAGAGCACAACTTACAGCAGAGGTGTATGATCAATTTCAGTTTGATGTTTCGGAGGGTTCGGATATTTCCTTTACCAATAGCGGTATGGACCTCTTTGAAGCAATAGAAACTGCTTTTGACGAAGGGGGAGTTGATCAGTCGGTATTTATTGTGCGATCTAACAAACGGGCAAATTTGTTCAACGAACACATCCGCAAGCGTATTTTGGGATGGGAAGATGAATTGTGTGTTGGAGACCAGTTGATGGTTGTTAAAAACAATTATTTTTGGTTGGCACCCGATTCTAAACCGGGTTTTATTGCCAATGGGGATGTTGTGGAAATTCTTTCGATCCAGGCTCGGAAAACACTTTACGACTTTTCTTTTGCTGAAGTGCGCGTGCGTCTGGTGGATTATCCAGATGAAGCACCCTTTGAAACAGTTCTTTTACTGGACACTTTGAAAACCGAAACCCCCTCCTTGTCTTATGAAGAAGGAAACCGATTGTACCAAAAGGTTCTGGAAGATTATGCCTCGGAACGGTCGAAGTACAAAAAGTTTCTCAATGTGAAAAAAAACCCTTTTTTTAACGCCCTGCAGGTAAAGTATTCCTACGCCATTACCTGTCACAAATCCCAAGGAGGACAGTGGGAACACGTATTTGTTGAAAAACCGTACTTACCCGAAGGACCGGACAAAGATTACTTGCGTTGGCTATACACGGCCATCACTCGGGCAAAAAAGAATTTGTATCTCATTGGTTTTCCGAATGAAGATTTTAAATCCCTACCTTAGTTTGATGTTTCGTTTGCTTTCCAAAGGTATTTTTTTCAAGCTTCTAAAGTGGGAGATGCAGGGTCATTTTCCAACCCTTCCCAAGTATATTGTCGCAGTGGTTCCACACACCAGTTGGGTAGATTTCTTTTTGGGTTTATTGGTTCGCAGCATCTCGGGAGAATCCATCAATTTTGTTGGGAAAAAGGAGTTGTTTACTCCTTTGACAGGTTGGTTTTTTAGAAGCCTTGGAGGCGCACCTATCGATCGGTCGGGAAACAAGGGATCGGTAGAGTCTCTCGCTGAAGTGTTTGATGCGTACCAAAAGTTTCGGATTGCCCTTGCACCTGAGGGTACGCGAAAGAAAGTAAAAAAACTTCGTACGGGATATTATCACATTGCCAAGCGATTGCAAATTCCCATTGTTCCTGTAGCCTTTGATTATACAAACAAAAAAGTTGTGGTTCATACCAACTTTTACACTACGGACAATGAAACCCGAGATTTGAAAGCTTTGGAAAATTTGTTTAAGGGAGTAGGGGGGTATTCGAAAGAAAATAGTTTTTAATTATTCCTTTATTTCTAAAGTGTGATACACGTTTTGAACGTCGTCATCTTCTTCGATTTTTTCGATGAGTTGTAAAACTTCTTCTTGCGCTTGGGAATCTAATGATTTCAACACCTGAGGGATCCTTTCAAAACCGGAAGATAGAATTTCCAAATTGCGTTTTTCCAATTCTTTTTGAATCATACCAAAGCTTTCAAAGGGGGCATAGAGCAGAATACCATCGTCGTCCACAAAGACTTCTTCCACTCCGAAATCAATAAATTCTAATTCAATTTCTTCTACATCCAGTTCTGTAGGATTGATTCTAAAGTTACAGGAATGGTCAAACATAAATTCCACTGAGCCTGCTGTTCCGAGGTTGCCGCTGGCTTTGTTAAAATAAGAACGTATGTTGGCTACGGTTCGGTTGTTGTTGTCTGTAGCAGTTTCAACTAAAATCGCGATACCATGCGGTGCATAGCCTTCAAAGAGTACTTCTTTAAAATCCCCGGTGTCTTTGTCGGAGGCTTTTTTAATTGCACGTTCTACATTGTCTTTAGGCATATTAGCTGCCTTGGCGTTTTGAATTACGGCGCGGAGACGAGAATTGTTGTCTGGGTCCGGGCCTCCTTCTTTGACTGCCATTACAATGTCTTTACCGATACGTGTAAAGATTTTGGCCATGGCAGACCAACGCTTCATTTTCCGTGCTTTTCTAAATTCAAAGGCTCTTCCCATACTGGATTTTTTTAAAGACCTCCAAAGATAAAAAACTTTGAGAAGTTGTTAAACGCTAAGCAAGCTTAAACGAACCTACCGCAGACTCAAATCGTCTAGAATATCGGTATAGGAGGGTTGAAGGTGGTGGGGGAGTTTGTTTTCTTTGGGCAGAGTAGCGAGATACCGCATGGTGTTTGAAGTGTAGACCTGTTTGTATATGCCAGACTTATTGTGTCTTCGTTCAATTAACGTACGGATAAAGTCAAAATGGGAAATCAAATCTGTGCTTCCCAAATGGTAAACCCCTGTCTTTTTGTGATTGATCAGATAGTGAATTTGTTGACTGAGACGAACGTCGCTATTGACATTGATAATGGTGTTGGGAAAGACTTCAATTGAAACGTCTTTTTTTATTGCTGTGTCAATTTCTAGTGTCCTAGGTGCATTGATCCCAAAAATCATGGGTAAACGGATCACGACATATTTCCCTACGGGCAAATGGAGGAGTTGATTTTCAATTTTTATTTTAAAATGACCATAAACACTCTCGGAAAGAGTTTTGTCGTATTCGTAGGAGGGGTAATGCCGAAAGGAATCGAAAACATTAGCTGAAGAGAGAAACATGATTCTGCAATTGTGTGTTCTAACGTGCTCTGCAAGATAGCGATGTGCTTCTACTTGTGCAGTAAAATCACCTCGTAAGGCAGAGATAATCAGCTTGGGTTTTAATTCTTTAAGGAGTTGTTTCAACCCTCCTTTTTCGAGGCTGTAGGAAAAAAAGAGTGCGTTTTTTTCGTAGCCCTCAGCACTGTGGTAGGTTCCATAGGTTTTGTAGTAGGGTCCGAGTTCTTTGTAAAGGGTATTTCCAATAAATCCACTAGCCCCTAAAATCAGTATGGGTTTCAAGATTTAAGATTTAATAAAAGGGGGTTTTATGACTTGAGCAGGACAAAATTTTTCACGAATCAGAACACCGATTGAGGTGCCAGGTTTTGCAAAATTAGAATCGATATAGCCCAGTCCAATTCCTTGAGATAAAACTGGAGATTGGGTTCCTGAGGTGACGGTTCCAATTGGATTGTTTTCCACATCCACCAACGTATATCCACTTCTTGGAATTGCACGAGCTTCCATTGTAAAACCAATCAGCTTTTGGAAAGTTCCATCGGCTTTTTGCTGTGCAATGTTTTCGGAATTGATAAATCCGGTTTCAGGACGTGTTACCCAGCCCAATCCTGCAGCGATGGGTGAAGTTGTATCGTTGATTTCATTACCGTAAAGACAATAGCCCATTTCGGTTCTGAGTGTATCTCGAGCCGCAAGTCCCGCAGGAATAATTCCATAAGGAGCTCCTGCTTGGAGTACAGCGTTCCACACTTTTTCTGCCTCCCTTGCCGGGAAATAGATCTCAATACCGCCTGCTCCAGTATAACCCGTTGTAGCAATAATTACCTGTTCACAACCTGCAAAAGAGGTCGTGGTGTGTGCATAAAACGGGAGACTTTCTAAAGGAAAGTCAGTAAGCAGCTGCATGGCTTCAATAGCTTTAGGTCCTTGTATGGCGAGTAGGGCAGTAGCGTCGGAATGATCTTCTACTAGCGCATTGAAGTTTTGATTGTGTTTTTGAATCCAATTCCAATCCTTTTCGATGTTGGAAGCATTGATGACTAATAGATAGCGTTCTTCCGCCAAACGATACACGATTAAATCGTCTACGACACCTCCTTGCTCATTGGGAAAATAGTTGTATTGAGCTTTTCCCACAATTAGTTTAGAAATATCGTTGCTGCAAACATATTGGAGTAAATCCAAGGCATTGGGTCCCGAGACATAAAATTCCCCCATATGAGAAACATCAAAAACCCCCAGGCTTTCTCGAACCGTGAGATGTTCTATTTTTACACCGCTGTACTGCACAGGCATTTCAAAACCACCAAAAGGTGTCATTTTTGCATTCAACGCCAAATGCGTATGGTAAAGTGTTGTTTTTTTCATAAGTTCACTCCAAAATTTATACCTATCAAAATGAAGAATGTTATTCTATTACTTTCTGTTTTTAGCTTTTTAAACTTTTTAAGCCCACAAGCGGTCAATGGACAAAAGTCGGAACTTTCATCGGATTTTCATAGCGAACGACGACAACAATTAAGAGAAAAACTTCCGAACAATTCGGTAGCAGTTTTTTTCTCTTCTCCAGTTCGAAATCGAGCGAATGATGTAGATTTTGAATACCATCCCGATCCTAACTTTTATTACTTGACCGGATGGAACGAGCCCCACGCTGTGCTTTTGTTGTTCAGTACGCCACAAATAGACGAACTCGGTTCGTATTTTGAAAAACTGTATGTACGCGAACGCGATGCGCGAAACGAAATGTGGAATGGGAGGCGTCTAGGTGTGGCTGGAGCGTTAACTATGGGTTTTGACCGAGTAGCATTAAAGGAATTGTTTTTAACAGACAAACACGATTTCAATCGTTTTGATACCGTTTTTATGTTTGATTTTAAAAACGATGTACGAGATAGAAGTGATTCGAGTGATCTTTTTGATCTTCAAAAGAATTTTAAACAAGCAATCAACTTTCCTGAAAATTTTGACCCAGAGCGTTATCGATTGTATCAGCGTATTCGCCAAGCAAAAGTTTCAGAGGTCCCCACCATTAAAAGAATGATCGAATACTACGCAAAATCTGATCCTAGCTTGATGGAAGATCCTGTAATTCAAGATTTTATTACTCAAGCAGAAGATGAAATAACCTTAACCGATTTAAAGACTAGGACTGCTTTCTTGGTTCGAGATTATAATTTTGATGTGGATCAGTTGGGAACATTTATGGCCAGTTTACGTGAAATTAAAACATCTGAGGAGCTCACTTTGTTAAAAAAAGCAGTTCAGATTTCAGCTCAAGGACAGCGTGAAGTGATGAAAGCAATTAAACCGGATATGACTGAGCGTGAAGTGCAAGGAATCCATCAATTGGTTTATAAAAAATACGGCGCAGCACACGAGGGCTATCCTTCAATTGTAGGAGCAGGAAATAACGCATGTGTACTTCATTACATTACCAATAACAAGACAGATATCAAAAATCAATTGATTTTAATGGACCTTGGCGCAGAGTACAACGGATATACTGCGGATGTCACACGAACCATTCCCGTTTCTGGAAAATTCACTCCTGAGCAGCGTGCTTTGTATCAGATTGTTTACGATTCTCAAACTGCAGGAATCAATGCCTCGCAAAAGGGGGCAAGCTTTCGTGAAATCACACAAGCCTCTTTTGCAGTAGTTCAAGAAGGACTTCTTGAACTTGGAATTATAGAGTCCTCAGAGGAGTTTCGAAAATATTTACCACATGGAGTGGCTCACCATATCGGGTTAGATGTTCACGATCCGGGTCTTTATGAAAATTTAGAAACAAATATGGTCATCACCGTGGAACCCGGGATTTATATTCCAGAGGACAGTCCCTGCGATCCGAAATGGTGGAACATAGGGATCCGAATAGAAGATGATATTTTGATTACTGATGCGGGTCCGATCAACCTCTCCGCTGATGCACCAAGAGCATGGGAGGATATCGAGGCTTTAATGAAAGAAAAAAGCGCTTTGGACGATTTTACCTTACCCCCGTTGAAAGTAAACTAGCGGGAGAGTAAAAAATATTTCAATTCTTGATAGTCCCCGATTGGGAAACAGAACTTTTCTTTTTGAAGCACTCCTTTTAAACGTTCAGGGATCTGAATTTGTGTTTTAAGAATTTTTTCAACCGCATCCGCAAATTTAATGGGGTGGGCGGTTTCGAGAAAAAGCCCTTGATACGAGCTGGGTTCTTTCTGTGATTCGATATAAGCTTTTAGGCCTAGAAAACCAACGGCACCATGTGGGTCCGCAACATACCCTTCTTGCTCATAAATTTCTTTGATTGCCTTTTCTGTTTCCTTGTCTGTGTAACTAAACCCGCTCAAGATTTTTTTTAATTTGAAAAAATCATTGTTGAAGATTTTTTGGATTCTGATAAAGTTACTTGGGGCTCCTACATCCATGGCATTGGAAATGGTTTGGATGGATTTTTTTGGAGTGTATTCCCCGGACTCTAAGTATTCAGGAACGGTATTGTTTACATTGGTACTTGCGATAAAATGAGAGATGGGAAGTCCCATCTGTTGTGCAATTAATCCAGCACACAGATTACCAAAATTTCCGCTAGGAACAGAAACGATTAATTTTTTTTCAGGATTTGGCCTGTTTTTATAGGCAATGAAATAATAAAACATTTGCGCCAACCAACGCGCAATATTAATCGAATTGGCAGAAGTTAAGTTGACGTTTTGAATCAATTCAGGATCAATAAAGGCAGATTTGACCATATCTTGACAATCATCAAAAGTACCCTCGACTTCTAAGGCGGTAATATTTTTCCCCAAGGTTGTCAATTGACGTTCTTGTATTTCACTGACTTTTCCTTTGGGATAAAGAATCACAACTTCGATTCCTTTAACTTTATAAAATCCGTCTGCCACAGCACCTCCAGTATCTCCTGAGGTTGCAACCAATACGGTAATTTTTTTCTTTTTATCAAGTTGATTGGCATGGGCAAGACAACGTGCCATTAACCGTGCACCCACATCTTTGAACGCGAGAGTAGGTCCTTGAAAAAGCTCTAATGTTGCAATGTTTTCAGTGATTTGGACGATGGGAAAATCAAAGCTTAATGTGTCTTTTACAATCTTTTTTAACTGCTCTTTGGGAATGTCATTCCCAACAAAAGGTTGGATGACCCTATAGGCGATTTCGTGGTCTGAATACTGATTTATGTTTTCTATAAAATCCGCATTGAGAGTAGGAATTTCTTTTGGAAAATACAATCCACGATCCGGGGCAAGGCCTTTTTGAACGGCTTCTAGAAAACCTACATCTTTCGCATTGTGATTTAAACTGTAGTATTTCACTGATTATAAAATTTTGATTCCCTGCTGGTTGATTGGGGAAAGATGTACATCGTAGTCTAGTCCAATCTGATCATAAAACGTTTTCATTGCATCGCCTACTTTTTTGGCAGTTTCTCTTCCTCTGGACAAAGCAAAAATAGAAGGTCCAGAACCTGAGATGCCACTGCCTAAAGCACCTGAATCTAGGGCGGCTTGTTTTACCTCATTGAATTTTGGTATTAGCATTGCACGCAAGGGCTCAATCACTTCGTCTTGCATACTTCTGGAAAGAAGTTCATAGTTCTCAGTGTAAAGGGCACTGATAAAGGCACCGAGATTACCCCATTGGGCTACCCCTTTTTGAAGCGGAATATCACTTTTTAAAATGGCTCTGGAATGAATGGTTTTAAGTTCTATTTTAGGATGAATAACTGTAGCCACTAAATCCGGAGGAGTAGGAAGTTTGATGATGTCTAAAGTAGCATTGCATCGGACTAAAGTAAACCCTCCCAAGAGTACAGGTGCTAAATTATCCGCGTGCGCTGCACCACTTGCCAGGGCTTCACCCGCCATGGCAAACTGAACCAATTCAGCTCGGGTATAGGGTGCTCCCAATAATTCATTTACAGCGAATACAGCTCCTGCTGCACTGGCCGCACTACTTCCAATGCCACTCCCCGGTTTGATTCTTTTATCGATATCGATCCGAAAGCCTTCTTTTGAAGGATGGGCCTCCAGAAAAGCGGAAACGGCTACACTGGCAACATTTTTTAAAGGATCTTTGGGTAATTCTTGTCCAGTAACTGTCCCAATCTGCACTCCGGGTGTTTTGGTTTTACTGACGTGCATCACGTCTCCTACGGGGTCTAAACAAAACCCCAGTACATCAAATCCACAGGAAACATTGGCTACACTTGCTGGTGCAAAAATCTTAATTTCTTCCATATTATCGTTTTCCAATTCGAATGATGTCTCCAAAAATTCCTCCAGCAGTTACTTCGGCTCCCGCCCCCGCCCCTTTTACAATAAGGGGTTGTTCTTTGTATCGGTTGGTGTAAAACAAAATGATGTTGTCACTACCTTCTAAATTATAAAAATCGTGATCGGAATTAATTTCTTGAAGTCCTACCGAGGCCTTACCCTTTTCCAATTGAGCGACGTACTTTAATCTCGCCTTTTTTTCAGTTGCGCGTTTTAATAAATTTTGAAAGTGGGTTTCATTTTTTTCTATTGCCGAATAAAACACCTCGTTGGAGTCTGTCTGCAGTACTTCCTCTGGTAAAAAACGATTGTTGTGAATATCTTCCAATTCCAAACTAAATCCACTTTCACGCGCTAGGATTAAAATTTTTCTGGCCACATCCACTCCACTGAGATCTATTTTGGGATCGGGTTCTGTGTAGCCTTCCTCTTGTGCACGCTGTACGACCTCTTTAAAGGAAGTTTTAGAAGTAAAATTATTAAAGACAAAATTTAAACTCCCAGAGAGAATGGCTTGGATTTTATGAATTTCATCTCCTGATGCGATGAGGTTGTTCAGGGTATCTATTACGGGAAGCCCAGCACCTACATTGGTTTCAAATAAAAAGGGAGTTCCAAAGCGCCTCGCGGTTTTCTTTAAATCGAGGTAGTTCGACAAGGAGCTAGCACAGGCAATTTTATTGCAGGTGACTACCCCAATATTGTGTTCTAAATACCGCCCGTATTCGTTTGCAATAACTTCATTGGCTGTGTTGTCCACAAAGATGCTATTGCGAAGGTTCAGTTGCTTTATATGATGAAAGAAGCCATCTCGATCCGCTTTAACCTCACTTCGATCTAATTGCTCTTTCCAATTGATTAACTCGATAGGATTTTCCTGGAGAAGCATTTTTCTGGAGTTGGAAAGTGCAATCACTCTAATTTTTAATCTCAAATGCTCCAAGAGATAGTCTTGTTGCCTTTGGATTTGTTCCAAGAGTTTTCCACCTACATTCCCCACACCGGTAATAAACAGATTTAGCTCTTTGGTTTGTTCTTCAAAAAAGCTTTCGTGAATCGTATTCAACGCTTTTTGGGTATTTTTTTTGTCAATAACAAGGGATATATTTCGCTCTGAAGCTCCTTGTGCAATTGCTCGAATATTGATATTATTTGCCCCCAGGCTACTGAAAAGTTTCCCACTAATCCCTTGGTGATCTTTCATACGATCTCCTACAACGGCGATATTAGTCATGTCTGTCTCAATTTTTGCTGGAGCTACTTTTTTGAGACTGATTTCAAAGGCAAAATGTGCATCGATTGCTTTTTTTGCAAGTGCTGCATCTTCTGAACGAACCCCAATGCAGATGGAGTGTTCCGAAGAGGCCTGGGTAATCATGATGATGTTGATTTGTTTTAAGGAAAGACATTCAAACAAGCTTTTGGAAAACCCAGGAATTCCAATCATTCCGCTTCCTTCCAAACTGATTAATGCAACATCTTCAATATGACTGACGCCTTTTACGGTAGCGCCTTCCTTTTGTATGGCTCCATCTTGGTCTATACGAGTTCCTTTTGCAGAAGCATTAAACGTATTTTTGATGACGACCGGAATCTTTTTTTCAATCAAGGGTTGTAGGGTAGGGGGATAAATGACCTTCGCTCCGAAATGAGAAAGTTCCATAGCCTCGTGATAGGATAACTTTTCAACAGGTTGAGCTTGGCTCACCAACTTGGGGTTTGCAGTAAACATTCCGCTTACATCGGTCCAAATTTCCAATACCGGAGCGTGGACATAGTTGGCCAGAAGTGAGGCTGTATAATCAGATCCACCTCGACCTAGAGTTGTTGTGTTACCTTCTTCGTCTTGCGCTACAAACCCAGGAACGAGTAGGATGTCATTTTTAGTTTCTTCTAGGAAAGCGGTTGTTTTCTCAGCACTTAATTCATGGTTAACAACTTCCCGATCGTTGACAGTATGGGTGAACAATAGCTCTGTTGCATCTTTACGAGTTACGTTGCAATCTTGATGTTTTAGAATATTAAAAATGAGCGTACTGGATAAAATCTCTCCATAGCTAGAAATCTTAGAAAGACTTTTTTTAGTAAGTTCATTAAGGTTATAGATGGACTCGAGTAGCTCTTCAAGTTCATTGAGTTGTGACTTCAAAAAACTGATGCTCTCACTTTGTTGAGTTACAGGAATAAAATATTCAATTTGATTTAAATGCTTGGTTTCTATAGTTGAAAGATGCTCTTTGTAGTTTGGAACACCAGAACTCGCATTTTCTGCCATCTCCACGAGGAGATTCGTTATTCCTCCTAGCGCAGAGACTACGACAATTTGAGTTTCGCTAGTGCTTTTTACAATGTCTATAACATGTGTGAGACTCTGAGGATTAGCTACAGAAGTACCACCAAATTTTAAAACCTTCATATACAATTTTAAAGTCAACCTTTTCTAGGACAGATCGGGTCAATAAAACAAGCGCAAAAATACTATTTATTGCTAGGATTAAGACCATTTATGAATAAAAAGGTTTTAAAGGCAAAATCTTTTATGGAGTATGAAATGAAAAGGTCTTTTTTTTACGAAGTTTCTACTCCTTGATTGATTTTTAATTGGAGATTGTCACCTTCTTTGTTCTGGTCAACCAAAATTTTATCACCTTCTTTTATAGCGTTATTCACTACATGTTCTGCTAAAAGATCTTCTACATATTTTTGAATCGCGCGGTTCAATGGTCTTGCACCGTATTTGCTGTCATAGCCTTTTTCTGTGATAAAATCTTTCGCTGGGTCTGAAACGACAATCTTATAGCCAAGCTGGTCGATACGCTGGATGAGTTTTACCAATTCAATATCCACAATTTTGCGAATGTCTTTTTGCTCTAGTGGATTGAAAACTACAATGTCATCAATACGATTGAGAAATTCTGGCGAAAAAGTTTTTTTCAATTCTTTTTCAATCACCCCTTTTTCGATTTCTTGTGATTGAGCTTTTTGCGAAGCTGTTTCAAATCCTAATCCTCTTCCAAAATCTTTTACTTGACGTGCTCCAACGTTGGAAGTCATGATGATAATGGTATTTTGGAAATTGATTTTTCTTCCTAGGCTATCGGTTAAAAATCCATCGTCTAGTACCTGCAGCAACATATTGAAAATATCGGGGTGCGCTTTTTCCACTTCGTCCAATAAGATGACAGAGTAGGGACGTCTTCGGACCTTTTCGGTCAACTGTCCTCCTTCTTCATAACCCACATAGCCTGGAGGAGAACCAATCAAACGAGAGATGGCAAATTTTTCCATATACTCACTCATGTCAACCCGTATGAGATTTTCTTCAGATTCAAAGATTTCAGAGGCAAGAATTTTTGCCAGTTGGGTTTTACCCACTCCTGTTTGCCCAAGGAAAATAAAAGAACCAATGGGTTTGTCGGGAGCTTTGAGTCCCGCTCGATTTCGTTGAATGGCTTTGACTACTTTTTCTACAGCATCTTGCTGACCAATAAGTTTAGAACCAATTATTTTAGTCAGTTTAGAAAGTTTATTTTTCTCTGATTTAACAATTTTATTTACCGGAATATTGGTCATCATCGAGACGACGTCAGCGATATCGTTGTCAGTAACAGTAACTCGATTTTGCTTTGATTCTTCTTGCCAGCGATCTTGGGCATCAACCAATAAACGTTCTACCCGTTTTTCGTCATCTCTTAGTTTGGCAGCTTCCTCGTACTTTTGCTTTTTTACTACAGAGTTTTTCAATTCTCGAACTTGATCGAGTTGGCTTTCCAAATCAATGATCTCCTGAGGTACGCTCATATTGTTGATATGGACTCTTGACCCTGCTTCGTCTAAAGCATCAATTGCTTTGTCTGGAAGAAATCGATCTGACATGTAGCGGTCTGTCAAATCAACGCAAGCACTCAGAGCCTTGTCTGTGTAGTTTACATTGTGGTGGTTCTCATAACGCTCTTTGATGTTTTTTAAGATCTCTAGGGTTTCCTCGTTGCTGGTTTGCTCCACGAGTATCTTTTGAAAGCGACGTTCCAAGGCACCGTCTTTTTCAATATTTTGTCTGTATTCGTCCAGTGTAGTCGCTCCGATACATTGAATTTCTCCACGGGCCAGCGCAGGTTTAAACATATTTGAAGCATCTAAACTTCCTGTGGCTCCCCCAGCACCTACAATGGTGTGAATTTCGTCAATAAAGAGGATGATGTCGTCATTTTTTTCCAATTCGTTCATCAGCGCTTTCATCCGCTCTTCAAACTGTCCTCTATATTTTGTTCCAGCAACTAAACTAGCTAGATCCAAACTGACCACACGTTTGTTATATAATATCCGTGAAACGCGTTTTTGAATGATCCGCAACGCTAGGCCCTCTGCGATGGCGGATTTACCTACCCCAGGTTCACCGATTAGCAAAGGGTTGTTTTTCTTTCTTCTGCTGAGGATTTGTGAGACACGCTCAATTTCTTTTTCTCTTCCTACTACAGGATCCAATTTTTCTTGTTCTGCCAGTGCAGTAATGTCTCGGCCAAAGTTGTCAAGTACTGGAGTTTTTGACTTTTTAGAAGTTTTGGATTCAGAAGTGGGAATAAACGGGTTTTCTTTACTCTCACCTTCATTGTCCTTTTCTTCTGGAAAAGAGGCACCAGAAGGCAAGTCTTCGTAAGAAGAATCTGTGTCGTTTGCTAACATGAGTTTGAATTGTTCTTTGACAATGTCGTAATCTACATTAAGCTGAACGAGAAGTTTGGTAGTTGGGTCATTTTCATTTCGGAGAATACACAAAAGCAAATGCACTGTATTGATCAATTCACTTTGAAACAATTTAGCTTCTAAAAAAGTGGTCTTTAGTGCACGTTCTGCTTGTCTTGTGAGGTGTAGATTTTTTTTGTCTTTTAATAAGGGGGTGTCTTCTACCGCTGCAGGGTTTAGAATTTCGACTTTTCGTCGCAATTCTTTCAGGTTCACCTCGATTGCGTTTAAGATTGCAATTGCTTTTCCTCCTCCATCTCGCAAAATCCCCAGCATAAGATGTTCCGTACCAATAAAGTTATGACCCAATCTCAAGGCCTCTTCTTTACTGAAAGCGATTACATCTTTAACGCGTGGTGAAAAATTATCATCCATAGCTTCTGTTTTAAAATCTTATTGGGCAAATAATAGACCAAAGTCATATCCCTTGCTAAGAGACAAAAAAATATTAAGAATTCAAAAAAAGGAGTGAGATAATTTACCACCAAAAAGGGGCTGAATTCTGTTAATAATTTTAATAAATAAGACTGTATTTTAATCTAAAATTGTGTGCTTAATACCTATTTTAGCTACTATCTAAACAAATGACATGAACGAAGGAGACAAGCTCATTCCTATAAAGATAGAAGATGAAATGAAATCGGCATACATTGATTATTCAATGTCTGTCATTGTGTCACGCGCACTTCCCGATGTTCGGGACGGATTAAAGCCCGTTCACCGTCGCGTGCTATTCGGAATGCATGAATTGGGAATACGTTCGAACACTGCCTACAAAAAATCAGCACGTATAGTAGGAGAAGTTCTCGGTAAATACCATCCCCATGGAGACAGTTCTGTATATGATACTATGGTGCGTATGGCCCAGGAGTGGAGTTTGCGCTATTTGTTAGTGGATGGTCAGGGTAACTTCGGCTCTGTAGACGGCGACAGCCCAGCTGCGATGCGATATACGGAAGCGCGAATGCAAAAAATGTCAGAAGATTTGATGGCGGATATCGATAAAGAAACGGTCGATCTGCAACTCAACTTTGACGATACACTAAAAGAACCCACCGTACTCCCCACACGAGTACCGAACCTTTTGATCAATGGAGCTTCTGGTATTGCGGTAGGTATGGCGACCAACATGCCGCCGCATAACCTCACCGAAGTAGTAGAGGGAACCATACAATACATAGACAACAATGAGATCACTATAGAGGAACTCATTCAAACCATCAAGGCGCCTGATTTTCCTACTGGGGGTACCATATATGGTTATGAGGGTGTCAAAGAAGCTTTTTTGACAGGTCGTGGGCGAATTGTTATTCGAGCCAAAGCTAATATTGAGGAAGTAAATGGCAGGGAGTGTATTATTGTAAATGAAATACCTTACCAAGTCAACAAAGCGGAAATGATTCGAAAAACCGCAGAACTGGTAAATGATAAAAAAATAGAAGGAATTAGCACGATTCGCGACGAATCGGATCGCAACGGGATGCGCATCGTATACGTTTTAAAACGAGATGCTGTTCCCAATATAGTACTCAATAAGCTTTATAAATACACCTCTCTTCAGTCTTCCTTTAGCGTGAATAATATTGCTTTAGTCAAAGGAAGACCACAAATGTTGAATCTCAAAGATATGATTCACTATTTTGTGGAACACCGCCATGACGTGGTCGTAAGAAGAACTAAATACGAACTGCGCAAGGCAGAGGAACGCGCCCACATTTTAGAGGGACTGATTATCGCTTCAGATAATATTGATGAAGTCATTGCCATTATTCGAGGTTCACAAAATGCCGACGCTGCAAGAGAAAATCTGATCAAACGATTTGAACTTTCTGAAATACAAGCGAAGGCAATTGTTGAAATGCGTTTGAGACAGTTGACCGGTCTAGAACAAGACAAACTGAGAACAGAATACGACGAACTGCTTAAAACAATCGCAGACCTTAAAGATATCTTGGATAAGAAAGAGCGTCGTATGAATATCATTAAGGAAGAACTTCTCGAGATAAAAGAGAAATACGGAGACGAACGCCGTTCCAATATCGAATATGCAGGGGGAGACTTTAGTATGGAGGACATGATTCCCAATGAGAAAGTGGTTATTACGATATCCCATGCAGGTTATATCAAAAGAACTCCTCTGATTGAATACAAAACCCAAAACAGAGGAGGTGTAGGGCAGAAGGCTTCTACCACACGAGACGAAGATTTTCTCTCTGACCTTTTTGTAGGAACCAACCATCAATACATGCTGTTTTTTACACAAAAAGGCAAGTGTTTTTGGATGCGGGTATATGAAATTCCTGAAGGATCAAAAGCCTCAAAAGGAAGAGCTATTCAAAACTTGATTAACATTGAACAAGACGACAAGGTCAAAGCTTTTATCTGTACTCAAGATTTAAAGGACGAAGACTATGTGAACAGTCATTATGTGATCATGGCAACTCGAAAAGGACAGGTAAAAAAGACTTCTTTAGAGCAATATTCTCGTCCGCGAACCAACGGAATCAATGCCATTAGTATTCGTGAAGACGATGAATTGTTAGAAGCCAAATTGACCACAGGCAACAGCCATGTCATGTTGGCAGTAGCATCAGGGAAAGCCATTCGATTCGAGGAGAGTAAAACCCGACCTATGGGACGAGGTGCCTCTGGAGTTCGAGGGATTACACTGAATGATGCAAACGATGAAGTCGTGGGGATGATTGCTGTAAATGACATGGACGCCAACATACTTGTGGTCTCTGAAAACGGATATGGAAAACGCTCTAGTGTGGAAGATTATCGGGTGACCAATCGTGGTGGAAAAGGGGTGAAAACCATTTCCATAACAGAAAAAACAGGAAAGTTAGTCGCGATTAAAAGCGTTAATGATCAAGATGATTTGATGATTATAAATAAATCTGGAATTGCCATACGCATGGAAATCAGTGCATTGCGTGTAATGGGTCGCGCTACTCAAGGAGTGAGATTGATCAACTTGAAAGGCGATGACACAATAGCCGCAGTAGCCAAAGTGATGAAAGACGATGATCCCATTGAAGATGTCAACGATCTTGAAGTAAACGATGGCACTATTATTGAATAAATTAAAAGAAACAAATACAATGAAAAAACTAGTTACCCTAATTTTTATTTTAACTCTTTCTGTTGCGGTTGGACAAAAGAAAGAGGTCAAGAAAGCCATAAAAGCTTTTAATGCAGGAGACGTGCAAGGTGCAACTGATATCCTTGAAACCAATGCAGCCTTATTTGAAGGAGCCGACGCTAAGGTTACCCTTCAAAAAACATATTTGGAAGCTAAGATTGACCAAGTCAACAAAAAATTTCAATCTTCATACGAAAAATACCAAGCGTATGCAGCCGCGGGAGGTTCTGATCCTGAATACAGTAATGAGTTGCTTAAACTCACTTCTGATATTGTAAAAAGCGCCATTGAAGACAATGCCGAAAAACGTTATCCAGAAGCGGCTTCAAAGCTGTATTTGGCCTACACTATCGATACTGAGACGAACAAAGACTATCTGTTTTATGCTGCTTCTAGCGAAGTGAATGGATCAGATTATGAAAAAGCCTTGAAGTACTACAACATCTTAAAGGAGATTAAATACGAGGGGATTGTCACTACATTTTTTGCAAAGTCTGCGGAATCTGGAGAAGAGATTGAGCTTTCAGAGTCGGAATACGAACTGTATCAAAAGACAAAAGATTACAGTGATTTTAGAGAAGAAAAATCAGAATCAAGATATCCTGAAATCATCAAAAACATTGCTTTAATCTACGCCCAAACTGGTGATAATGAAAAGGCAATGGAAGCTGTTAAATTGGCTCGAAAAGAGGACCCTAAAGATTTAAACCTGATTTTGACAGAAGCCAATTTGTATATTCAATTGGAAGAAAATGACCGTTTTGAAGAATTAATGAAAGAAGCGATTGCACAAGATCCCAACAATGCAACCCTTTATTTCAATCTGGGAGTGGTAAACTCACAAAGCGGAAATGCAGAGGAAGCAAGAGGGTATTATGAAAAAACAATCGAATTGGACCCTACTTTTGAGTCGGGTTATCTCAACCTGGTTTCGCTGATTTTGGAAGGGGAAAGTGCAATCGTAGAAGAAATGAATGGTCTTGGAACTTCCAGAGCCGATAATGTACGATACGATGAACTAAAAACCAAGAGAGAAGATCTTTATAAAGAGTGTGTCCCTATTTTAGAGAAGCTGGTGGAACTCAACAAAAACCCAGAGGCTGTAAATACCTTGATGAATATCTATGGAACATTGGGCGACAATGACGGTTTTAAGCGAATGAAGGCAATGGTAGAATAATCCAATGGCTTTTAGCAACAAAAAAACCCTCTATGTAGAGGGTTTTTTTATACCAATTTTTTGATGATTCTCAATTTGTGAGAATGCTGTTGGGTTTCGGTATTGTAGATTCCCGTTTGATCAATTCGGTCGATACGAACTTTTCCATGGGCATGCAAAATGTAATGGTTTTCAAGAAGTAAACCTACGTGAATGATTTTGCACTCGGCGTCGTCAAAAAAGGCCAAATCACCCGCTTCACTCTCGTCAATAAAACTAAGGGGTTCTCCCAGTTGGGCTTGAAGTGACGCATCTCTAGGAATGGACAGCCCATTGATTCGATAGGTCATTTGTGTAAGTCCTGAACAGTCAATACCCATAGGAGTTTTTCCTCCCCATAAATAAGGCGCGTTTAGATACAACGATGCGGTTTTAAGGAGATTGGACTTGTCCATTTTTTTGGGTTGTGTAGGACCGTCGTATTGATGTCCCAACCACTTACAGGCTCCGATATTACTGCCCAAAACTAGTGCAGTCAATTCGCGATCTGGGGTTTCAATATAATCTACCAATCGGGTGCTGTAAAGCGGAGTCTTTATAGTAACTTCTTCTGCATCTGACTTTGAAATGGATGTTGCTTGCTTTCCGTCTATCCAACCGCTGTATTGGTCGGCGAGTGCTGTGATTTGTAACCACCCTTTTTTCTTTGAAGTGATTTTAAAACAATCTCCGTAAAGAAGCTGCGAAACTAACTCACTTTGATGAGAAGGTTCACTTCGCATCGGGACGATGCTTAAATGACAAATGCCGTAGTCCAAAATTTAATATTCAAATAAATTTGTTTCAATCGCTAAAAACAAAAATAGGGATTTTAAATCCACAACCGCTGAACTGAAAAGAAAATAGCGGTTATCCGCATAAGTTTATGTAGCTTTGATTTAAAAGAAGACTTTTGAAATCGTTTTGGAAGTACATTGTCGCCCAGCAAGGACTATTCTACAAGTCTTTATTAATTTTGTCTAGTTCGGTATTGATCCTTTATCTTTTTCCCCTGGGAGGGCAATTCAAATACGAATTTCAAAAAGGCAAGGTTTGGCAATATCCCGATTTTTATTCTCCCTTTGACTTTTCTATTTTAAAATCTGAAGACGAAATTGCAAAAGATGAAGCAGCCGCTTTAAAAAATCTAAAACCGTATTTACGTGCAGACGAAACACTAAAAAAACAAGTCTTTTTAAAATATTCCGAAGCATTCATAGGTTTTTTTCAAGATCAACAGAACCCGATGACCTTGGACAGTCTGTATGACTTTGGTAAAGAACTTTTGGATGAGGCATATCGTTACGGTGTCTTACCGCCCAACTACATCCATCAGGGAAATACTGAAATTCTGCTGATACAAAAACAAACCGAAATCCCGATCTCCATAGATACGTTGTTTAGGTCGGAAGCACTTTTTGATTTTGTCAATAACCGTTTAATCAATTCTTCCTATCTACCCTATCAAGACCGCTTTAAAGATCTTTTTTTTGAACTTCTCGTTCCCAATGTTTCTTTGGATAAAAACTTTTATGAAACAGCCAAGGAACAAGTACTGCAAAATATTTCCAAGTCTCGAGGATTTATTCCTGGGGGTACTTTAATTATCGCAGAAGGTGCTCTTGTGGACGAAGATACCTTTGTGATACTCAACTCGCTTCGAAATGAATTCACCTTACAACAAGAAGGGCAGAGTTCGTTTTGGATTATCATTGGATACAGCATTCTAATTCTTTTGACTTTCACACTTTTGTTGTTGTTTCTTTATAATTATCGATTTGCTATTTATGAAAACAATCGGAAACTGACCTTTATCTTTTTTAATATTCTCGTAATTATTGGTGCCGTCACCTTAACTCTAAATTACAACACAGCCTATGTTTTTGCAGTTCCGATTTGTATCTTACCCTTGATCATTAAAGCTTTTTTTGACGCACGTTTAGGCCTGTTTACCCATGTATTGACTGTTTTGCTTTTAGGTTTTATCGTACCCAATAGTTTTGAATTTGTTTTTTTGCAAATCACCGCAGGAATCATCACCATCCAATCGGTTTCACAACTGTACCGAAGAGCTAATTTATTTATTTCTGTGGGTCAAATTGTTTTGGTCTATCTCACAAGCTATATTGCTTTTACCACAATTCAGGAAGGGACGCTGTTTCAGCTCAATCTTGCACCACTGGGTCTGTTTATGCTCAATGGCCTGCTCATGCTCTTCGTACAGCCCCTTATTTATATTTATGAACGACTGTTTGGTTTGATTTCTGATGTTTCCTTATTAGAATTGTCAGATACCAATTCCAATTTGCTCAAAGAACTTTCCGATAAAGCTCCAGGTACATTTCACCATTCTTTACAAGTCGCTAATCTGGCTGAAGCTGCGGCAAACGAGATCGGAGCCAATACCCTTTTGGTACGGGTAGGGGCCTTGTACCATGACATTGGAAAACTCAAAGCTCCCATGTATTTTTCAGAAAATCAAACGGGAATCCTTTCACCTCATGAAGAACTTACTCCCAAACAAAGCGCAGAAGTCATTATAAATCATGTTCTGGACGGCATTGCAATCGCCCAAAAAAACAAGATTCCCGATCGAATCATCGATTTTATACGAACGCATCACGGAACTTCAATGGTCTATTATTTTTACAAAAAGCAAGAAGAGCTTACACCCGATGCTGTAAATCCAGAGAACTTTCGCTATCCAGGACCTAAACCTTTTTCGAAGGAAACCGCGATTTTGATGATGGCAGACGCTGTAGAAGCTGCCTCCAAAAGCTTAAAAGCACCAAATGTAAATGAACTGCAGCTGTTTGTCGATAAGATCATTGACGGGAAAATGTCAGAACTACAATTTAATTCTTCCGACATTACCTTTGCTGAAATTGAAACGGTAAAAAAAGTTCTTTTTAAGAAACTCATCAACGTATACCAACTTCGGATTGAGTATCCTGAATAATATCAAAAAAAAGATTGTTTACTTTGTGGGGAACTATTACTTTTGTGTTCCCTTTTTGGAGAGGTGCCAGAGTGGTAATGGAGCAGATTGCTAATCTGTCAACGTGTAAGCGTTGCCAGGGTTCGAATCCCTGTCTCTCCGCTATTATTAAGCCTGTAAGCTTTTGTTTACGGGCTTTTTATTTATTTTACATCTCAACACTTTCCCGTTTCTTTCCCGTTTTTGATGCCCAATTTTCTACTAAATGACCTAATAGTTCATCATTCCTTTGATTTAATCAACCCTTTTTATGATTGACTAAAAGTGATGCTTTTTTTAGACGATACCTCGGCTTAAACAAAGCCTGATTTATTAGTTTATCTAATTCTCTTTTTTGACGAAAATTTAGTTGTTCCATATGAAGGGATTAGGGGCTATTGATATTTGTAGTACACTTAGCTGTTATAAATCATACTGATGTAGATGTTGTATTATATCTCTTTAACCACTTGTATAATTCGTTACGTGGGATTCTGACACTCTTTCCTATTTTTATAATACCCAATTGCTTTGATGCTATCTGTTTATCTACAAAAGATAAAGAGACGTTGTAGATATTCTGAATGTCTTTTTTTGTGTAATGTCTAATATTGTCGTTTGGGAGCATGTCTGAGTGTTTATTAATAAATATCCTCCAAAAGAAAAAAGCCCATGAAATATGAGCTTTTGAAAAAATGACTAAAAATGTGGAAACTAGCAGTCAGGATCTAGAGTAATAAAATCATCAAAATAGTCATCTACTTCATCGCTGAAAGCAGAATTCAAAATTTTAATTGTATCTATATATCCCTGATAGTCTTCGGATGCTCTTACATCATTACATGAACGAGGATCTACCTCTGATACGATTGTTTCACCTTCAATATTAATAGAAACTCTGCAGCTACAAATATCTTCCTCACTACAAGATGTTAAAAGAAGGGCTACTGTTATTGGTAATAATATTTTTTTCATTTTTAATTAGGATTTATAATTCTAGTTGTTGTTCTGGGTTGATTATGATTATTTCGGGACTAGTAATGAAATCCAGTATTCTATAACCTTTAAATATGAAGTAATTGACAGTTTACTTCATTTTTCAAATACTGAAGGTCAGGAATTTATTTTTCATCCCTCTGATAAAAACTATTCAAAAGATTTTATTGATACTGGAGAAATACTCGCATCAGAAGGATGTACTTTTTACGGATTAGAATAAACCAAATTTAAGTGATATTAATTTCAGCCTCTTATTAGTATATTGCAGCTAAAACCTTAAATCAGTGAATAAGTTATTTTTACTATTATTGTTTATTATATCCTCTTGTATAAAAAGTGATATAGTACAATATGGCTCAAAAAATACAGACCCTGCTACATTTGCAAGTGGACAACAACTTCCTGTAGCAACACGCAGTTACACAAATTTTTGTAATCCCAACGGATGGGGGAGAAAGGGTTGTGAGTTTTTAGCAAAATATGATGGTACATTTTGGGCAGATACTGAAAATTATTATAGTGATTTTTCGGACTTACAGTTTTTAAACGATATATATTTTATATCCTTCTTTAATATTAAAAATGATGTTTCATATTGTAGAGGGTGGAGAACAGGTGAAAATATTTCAGATGGAAAAAAATGGAACATTAAAATCACAAAAGATGGGTGGGATGTTTTATGGTTTGATTACGATTATTATGGGACTAATGATGATATTGAATATACCATAACTTATAAATATTCAGTAATTGATAGTTTACTTCATTTTTCAAGTTCTGACGGTCAAACTTTTATTTTTAGTCCATCTGATAAAGAATATTTGAAAGGTTCTATTGATACGGGCGAAATAATTCAATTAGAAGGTTGTACGTTTTTATAATTAGAATAACCTAAATCTTCGGTATATCTTCATTAAGTTCAGAGAAAAACACGGGTTATAGTGTCAATAATTTTGCTTTAGTGTTTATTTTAAGTTATTCGAAACAAGAGTATTTTTTATTATATAATAAAATAACACCAATTAAATTTTTAAATAATTTAAAGTATTACTATTAATCCATAAAATACCAATATTATATAGTTTTATTTTGACAAATATGGAAATTTATTAAACATTTAATAAATTAAAAGCTTTTTAATTGTGATTAATTAAAAAGCGTATTGTAAAAATTGATTTATGGTAAAATCATAAACTCATTTAAACATTATTATACAATAATGTATAAATTATTAAAAAAATGTTATTTTTAAGAACTATTGGCAAAATTTTAAGATTTGTCACAACTTAATTATTAACTAAAAAAAACAAAATGAGAATCAAAATTTTATTATCATTTTTGTTAGCTATCATTTCGACTGTAACATTTGCACAGCAAAGAGCTATAACTGGTTCCGTCCAAGACGACGCTGGAATACCTCTTCCTGGAGCAACAGTTATTGTTCAAGATACTAACAGGGGTGTAACTACAGACTTTGATGGTAACTTTTCTATCGAAGCTTCAACTGGCGAGGTGCTTGTTGTAAGTTTTGTAGGTTATGAAAATACCAATGTTACTGTCGGTGATGCTGACAGTTACTCTATATCTTTAGATTTAGGGAACGAGTTAGAGGAGGTAGTTGTTACTTCCTTGGGTATTAAAAGAGAAGCAAAAGCTCTTGGATACTCTATCCAAACAGTTGACAGTGATGATATTGTTAACTCTGGATCTAACAGTGCTTTAGATGCTCTAGTGGGAAAAGCTGCTGGTATTCAAGTTACCAGATCAGCTGGTTCAGCCGGTGGTGGTTCAAGAATCTTAATTAGAGGTGTAACCTCAATGATTGGTAACAACCAGCCACTTATTGTGATTGATGGTATCATTACCAACAATGAAACAATAAATGCACAGGGGAGTACTGCAGGGACTGCAACTTCAAACCGTTTGATGGACTTAAACAATGATGATATCGAAACTATCAACATTCTTAAAGGTGCTGCAGCAACTGCACTATATGGTACAGCTGGTGCACCTGGAGTAATTGTTATTCAAACAAAAAAAGGCTCCGAGGGAGATATGAAAGTAGCTTACACTCATTCAACCGGTGTAGATTGGATGTCAACAACATTTAATCTCCAAAATGATTTTGCACAAGGGAGAAATAGAAGCAGATCTGACAGAACTCCTTATTGGAGATCTCCAGGAACTGGTGAATCTAGTTCGTATGGACCAAGAATCACAGATCTTGAATTTGCAACTGATAGAAATCACCCTGAGGCTCCTTCAGCAAGTAATTTTGATGGTGACGGTAACTTTATCTGGGACAAAAATGGATTTTTAGTTACTAAAGGAACTGGAAATGGAACACCTGCTAACAATTATCAAGATAACTACAGAGGATTTTTTAGAGATGCAATACAATCTTTAAATAATCTTAGTATTTCAGGTGGTACAGAAAAAGCAACATATTTCTTTTCAACTTCATATTTAACTAACGAAGGTATTGTTCCTAATGAAGAGTATGGAAGAAAAACATTTCGTCTCGCTGGAACTTTAAAGGCTAATGATAAATTAAGTCTTCAAACTACCTTTAACTTTACACGTTCTGATTATACAAGAATTCAGCAAGGTTCTAACACCTCTGGTTTACTTTTAGGACTATACAGAACTCCAATATCATTTGATAATGCAAATGGATTTAGCCCTGGAGATGCTGTTGATAATCCTTCTTCCTACATTTTTGCTAATGGTGGACAAAGAAACTATAGAGGTGGTGGTGGATATGATAATCCATACTGGATTGTAAACAATGCGTTAGGAAATGAAACAACTAACCGTATATTTGGAAGTTTCAAAGCAGATTACACTATGAATAACTGGTTTAATGCATCATTGATAATAGGTGCTGACTTCACTAGCGATATTCGTAAACAAAATTTTGAAAGGGGATCACGTACTCGATCAACAGGTGCATCTCAGCTTAACCAATATACTACATATCTTTACGATGCAATCATAAATATTACTGGTGGAGATGAAATTGCTGAAAATTTGAACTTTAATTATCTCTTTAGTGGAAATGCCTTTTCATATCAAGGAACTTCATTATCTACCTTTGGAACAGACCTTGCCTTTCAAGGTTTTGTAAACCTAGCTAATGCTTCTAATATTTCAGGAGGAGAAGGTTTGTTTCAAAATACTCAAATGGGGTTAGTAGGACAAGTTGAACTTGACTACAATAGTGCATTCTATTTAACTCTATCTGCAAGACAAGATTATGATTCAAGACTTGGTGTGCCTGGAACTCAGTTTAAGTCAGCTGATTACTCATTTTTATATCCAGCAGCATCATTGTCATTTCTTTTAAGTGAACTATTGCCTCAAAGTGATGTTTTAAGTTTCGCAAAAATTAGAGCTTCTTGGGCACAAGTAGGTGGACCTCCACCTTTTGCATACTTAACCTCTTCAGGTTATGGTGTTACGTCTGTAGGAGACGGTTGGGGTGATTCATTAAATTTCCCTATACAAGGTGTTACAGGATTTGAGATTGATAGTATTTTAGGAAATAGTGAATTGAAATCAGAGTTAACTGAAGAGATTGAATTTGGTATTGATTTTAGATTTCTTAATAATAGAATCGGTTTAGACGTTGCTTATTATCAAAGAAAAATGACTGACGCAATTCTTAATGCTTCATTGCCTGCATCAACTGGATATAACAATGTTTGGTTAAACTCAGGAAGAATGACTGGAAAAGGAATTGAGGCTACTTTAAACTTAGCTATTGCTCAATCAGAGAATTTTACATGGAATTCACAGATTAATTTCACTAGTAGTGAAAATATTGTTGAAGAACTAGCTCCGGGATTAGATAAACTTTTCTTAGCTGGATTTTCTAGTGCAGGATCCTATCTTATTGCTGGTAACCAATATGGTGCTGTAGTTGGTGGGACATACTTAAGAACAGGCTCTGGAGGACCCAATGATGATGGTCTTAATATTCCAGAAGGAGATGTTGTTATAAATGATAACGCTTCATCTAATGAGTATGGTTATCAAGCGGTAGATCCAGTTCAAAGAGCAATTGGAAATCCAAATCCAGACTTTGTTTTAGGTTGGAACAACAATATGAAAATCGGACCAGTTAATGTAGGATTTTTGTTAGATTGGAGAGAAGGTGGTGATATGCTTAACGGTGTTGCTTGGGCTCTTTCATTTTTTGGAAGATCTCAACTTACTGCTGATACCAGGACTGAAGCACCGACACCTATTGTTGGTGTAAAATCAGATGGTTCACCAAATGATATTCCTGTTGTAAGAGATCAGTATTATTATCAATCTTCAGTTGGAGGTTTTGGTTCCGTATGGGAGCAATTCACAGAAGACGGAGGATGGGTAAGACTTCGTGAAGTTAGCCTAGGTTATGATATTCCAATGTCCAAAATAGGTATTGATTTTATTGATAGCGGAAACATAAGTATAGTAGGAAGAAACTTGTGGTATTCTACAGAATATAATGGAGTAGATCCCGAGACATCTTTAACAGGTGTAGGGAATGGTCAAGGTGTTGACTACTTCAACATGCCTTCTACTAGATCTGTAATGTTTAAATTAAATTTAAATCTATAAATCATGAAAAAGATAGAAAATTTTATAAAAATTATTTTTTGTGTTGTTCTCTTTAGCGCTTGTGAAAGCTTTTTAGCTGATGACATTAACCGTGACCCTAATAATCCAAGTGTTGTTACACTTAATGCCGTATTACCAAGTATTCAAATTAGGCATATGGATGTTTATGGAGGACAGACCTCAAGAGTAAATTCTATGTTTGCACAACAAACAGAAGGAGTTGCAAGACAGTGGTCATCATTTAATGATTATTCTGGATTGCAACCGGTAAGATTTAATACTGTTTGGGATATATACTATGAAGATATATTAGTTGAGGTTAATTCTATGATAGCTGATGCACAAGAAGATGGCTACAACCACTATGCTGGTATTGGTCAAATTCAAAAAGCTGCAGCATTATTAGATATGACTTCATGGTGGGGAGATATTCCATATAGCACTGCTGCTTTAGGAATTGAGGAAATTAATCCTACATTTGATGCTCAAGCATCTATATATACTGAAATCTTTAACCTTTTAGGTTCTGCTACAAGCTTGCTAAATGGAAGTGATGGTGGATTCGCTGTTGGGGGAGATGATGTTATTTATGGTGGTAATACTAGTAGTTGGATAAAAGCTGCAAATGCAATAAAAGCTAGAGCTCATATGCACCTTGGTGATTATGCTAGCGCACTTTCTGCTGCTAAATCATCATTTACTTCAAGGGCAGATAATATGTCATATACATTTGGAACAACTCAGCAAGCTGGTTGGTGGAGATTTAATGATGGCCGTACTGGTGATATTGAATTTCATCCAACTCTAAGAGCATTGATGACAGATTTAAATGATACTGATAGATTAGCTGTTTGGGATCAAACTTTCATTACAAGTCACCCATACATGAAACCTAATTATGAACAAGCATATGTTTCATATAGAGAAATGCAGTTTATTATTGCTGAATGTCTGAGCAGAACCAATGGAAGTTCAACTGAAATGGAGGCTGCTTATTTAAAAGGTATTGAAGCTTCATTTGATGAAACTGGCCTTGGTAATTCAGAGTATAGTTCATATGTTTCTCAAAATGCAGTTAATCCTGGTGGAGCAAGTTTAGATTTAGAAGATCATATTTTAACTCAAAAATATATCGCTATGTTTGTTCAGCCAGAAGTATTTAATGATTTAAGAAGAAATGATTTCCCTAATTTAACTCCTACATCGGGATCACAACTCCCTGTTAGATGGAATTATTCAGGAGATGAGGCTCTTTTTAATCCTAATGTTCCAGTTGGAACAACTTTATTTACTCCCAAAAATAGTTGGGATAATTAATTTAGAAATTCAAATTAATTTCGGAAACCACCTCATTTGAGGTGGTTTTTTTGTTTGTAATAGAAGCTAATAAGTTTTCATTCAAAGATTTTGTTTAAATTTAAATATGAAATTAAAATATGTTTTTTTAGTAGGTTTCCTGCTTTTGGTTTTGATAAATTCATGCAGTAACAATAATAAAATTGTATATAATAACGTAATTGCTTCAGCCCATCCATTAGCTTCTTTGTCTGGAAAAAAAATGTTTGAACAAAACGGAAATGCTTTTGATGCTGCAGTGGCTGCTGCTTTTACTCTTTCTGTTGTTGAGCCAAGTATGAGTGGTATTGGAGGTCGACTTCAGGCAATTTACCATAAATCATCTGGAAATATTGGGGGAGTTGATGCTTCAACACAAGTTCCTATGAATTACAAAGCATCTGATGAAAAATATTCTTACGGTTACAAAACCATTGGAATTCCTGGTGTTGTTGCAGGATTACTAAAATTACATGAGAATCACGGAAGTCTGCCCTTGGAGAAAGTTATGGCTCCGTCAATTGAATATGCTGAAAAAGGATATCAAATATTGCCACTTGAAGCTTATAGACAAGAAAGTGCTAAAAATATTTTCAAAGAATTTGAGGGTACAAGAATCCATTTCCTTCATAAAAACGGAAATTCTTATAAGGCGGGAGATTTAATAATTCAAAAAACCTTATCAGAAACTTTAAAACAAATAGCAATAAATGGAAAGTCAGGATTTTATGAAGGTGAAGTTGCTTTAAAAATGGTAGAAGATATTCAGTCTAATGGAGGAATTCTTACGTTAGATGATTTGAAAAATTACAAAGCTCTAGATTCAGAGGTTCTTAAAGGGACTTTCGAAGACACCGAGGTTTACTCTTTGAATTTGCCGTCATATGGTGCTATTACTATTCAAATACTTCAGATTATGGATCAGCTTTCCAAGCCAAATTCTGAAGAATCCTGGGCTAAATATTTCAATTCTTCAACAGCCCTAGCTTATAGCTATCGTAACTATCAGCAAAACCCTGATTCATTGGCTAAGATCTTGGATTATGACTTGGCTAAAGAATGGGCAAAAAAAATTGAAGAAGATGCCTTGCAACTTGCAGAAAATACTCTGAAAATTATTCCAGAATCCTGGACTGCTTCAATTGGTCATACTACACACCTTACTGCTGCTGATGATCAAGGAAATGTGGTTAGTTTAACCCAAACCATTGGACCTAATATGGGTTCTAAAGTTGCTTCAAAAGATTTGGGTTTTCTTTATGCAGTTAGTCTTGGAGGCTATTTAGGTGAATACAATCCTGGGGATCGATTAAATTCACATATATCTCCTACTTTATTTTTGAAAAATGGAATAATTCATTTAGCTATTGGCGCTGCTGGTGGGAGCAGAATTATAACTGCAATAACCCAAGTAGCTCATCGTTATTTATCACAAAAAAACAATTTGAAAAAGGCATTATATTTACCGAGAGTATATCCTTTTGAAGATACACTTTGGATTGAAGACCATGATGGAATAAGGGAGTTGAATGCAGAATTTGACCCAGATGTTTATCCTATTAAAATGATTGATGAAAAAGCTCGCTTTGGTAGAGTTCATGCTGTTTCGTATGATTCTATAACCAAAACTTGGACTGGAGCTGCAGATCCAGACTGGGAAGGTACTGTTGAATATCATTTAAAACCATAATATAGTTCAAGATTCATTCAGATTACTGAGTTAAAATTTATAAGTTAATCCCGTTTGTAGTGAGTTCAGTCTAGTTTTTTTAGAATTATCTATACTTATGACTGATATGCCACGATTATATTTAACTTCAAAGTTTATAGATTCTAAAAGTTTAAATGAAAAACCAAGAGTTGCTCCCAAGGGAGAAATCTTTTTTATAGTGTTATCCAGTGAGGTAAATTCATCTCTAAATCTAAAGCCGTAAAGCCTTCTACTAGCTTTTCGTTGCTCTCTTTTAACTGCGAAATTAGTTCTGAGGCCAGTTAAAAACACAATTTTCTTAACTTGTTTACTAAATAAAACTTCTAAACCTATAGTATTATAAACAATTATTTTTTTCCCGGTTTCTTCTAATTCTCTATAATATCTATATCCACCATTTTTTGAATAAAAGAAATGACCTATTAAATCAATTGAGCTTTTAATATGGAATGTCCTTCCCAACCCGTAGTAAACAGAATTTCTATTTTTAAAGCCTTCGCTTGAAAAGTTATTCAGGCCTGATTGAATATAACCTAATTGAATAAAGAAGTGAGCTTTATCAAATTCATTTTTTTTTACTTGCTTGATTTTATCTTCAATCTTTCTATAGTAAGTAATTTTTTGTTCATATCTATTGTTTGATTTTTTATTCATTCTAGGATTGTAGTCATTTCTTATAACCTTCTGAATTCGAATATAACTGTTGCTACCAAGATCAATAAGGTATCCATTAGATGGCTTTTTTTTCCAAATTGGATAAAACTCTTTTTTAACAAATAGATAGTCTCCCAATCTTACATTTGAAATATTTGTTACTTTTCCTTGAGAATCAACAATTTTATCCAAATAAGCATTGTATCGAAAACCGTCTATTAAGGGAGTTAAATAGGGGTTACTTTTTATTATTGAATCATCGTTCTCTGATTCACTTGATTTTGCATCAAAACTTATATTGTAGAGATTTCTAGTGTCAAAAGCATTTCTAACACCTACTTGACTGAAGCAATTACAGTAAAGCATTATAAAAAAAAGACCTTTTAAAAGTTTTACATCTGGAATGTAATTTGTCATTTTAATTCCTTTTTATTTAAGATCTAAATTAATATATAAATGTAAAGGATTTGAAATTTAGACACTAGTTCTTGTAGTTGGTATATAATCCCAAATCTCTGTATTTAAGACACTACATACATTGCACCTCAAATATCCTATCTAATGTAATGACAAGCAGCATATTGGGGATTTATAAAGTAGGGGTTCTCCCTAGGGCTTAACTGGCATAGAGGGGTGTAATCCAAACTCTCATGGTCAGGGGTGTTTTCTTTTAAACCAAAGGCATACTATCTACAGTAAGTCCAAATAGGCTTACAATAAACTTTACCAAGAATGAAAGAAGCTAATAATGAAGTAACTAAAAACCATCTTAGTTAATTCAAAAAAGGTTTTTAGTCCTTAATTAATTAAAAACAATTAGCTTTGCAATTCACAAATAATAATGTAATGAGTATAGGAACAGTAAAATTTTTTAATAACGCCAAAGGTTTTGGTTTTATAACACCTGATTCAGGAGAAAAAGATGTATTTGTA
>Ga0209425_10000148_pt1 | contig 81469 bp, 58 predicted proteins | sample COG_05_FD_184749 | JGI IMG/M metagenome (GOLD analysis project Ga0209425, IMG submission 184749) | Pelagic Microbial community sample from North Sea - COGITO 998_met_05 (SPAdes) (version 2) | ecosystem: Environmental > Aquatic > Marine > Neritic zone/Coastal water | place: Helgoland, sampling...
GCTTGAGCTTGAGTAATAATGGGGTTTCCATCTTTATCATAACATTCGGGTTGGTCTGATAAGGGATCCTCCATAAGAGACCGAGGTCTTTGGTAGTCTTGATAGAATGGATCCAAATAAGATTCTGTCAGATTTTGTTGCAGACCATTTAAGGATGACTGATCGTTTTGATAGCGCTCATCTGATTGCAAAGTTGATTGAGGTGATTCTGCCTGATTCAAGTCATCTAAATCAATTCCATATTGCGCAGCAATTGATTCCCTTTGTTCTTGGGTTAATGAAAAGAATTGTTTTTGCATGTCAGGACTAAAATTATCTGGAAAAGACTGAGCCGCCAATTGAGGGATGCTAAATAAAAAAAGTAAGTAGTAGCGCATTAAGTTCATAAAATTTTTGGATAAATATTTGGAGGTGTTATTTTACAATATTTCAAAACAATTTTATTTACTTGTAAATTTGAAAAATTGGACGTTCCAAAAGTTTCTACATTTAAATTAATACTAATTGGTTCAGAAAGTCCTATTGAATATGCTAATTGTATTTCACAAGTTTTTGCAATGCCACTTGCTACGATATGTTTTGCCACCCATCTGGCATAATATGCTGCAGAGCGATCAACTTTCGTGGGATCCTTTCCGCTAAAAGCCCCTCCTCCATGCCTGCCGGAACCTCCATAAGTATCGACTATTATTTTCCTTCCAGTCAATCCTGCATCTGCATGAGGCCCACCTTTACAGAATCTTCCGGTACCATTTACAATAATTTTCAAATCATTTGTAATTAATTCTAATGGAATTACGTCTTTGATTATTTTTTTTTTAACTTCATCGATTATGAATTTTCTTTCATCTAACTGATTTTTGAACCTATCTCCAATCATGTCTTTATGTTGAACTGCAATCACAATTGTATCGATATATGATGGACTACCTGTCTCATCATATGCAACTGTAACTTGACTTTTTCCATCAGGCCTTGCCCATGGAATTAAACCTCCAAGCCTCTTTTTTGTAATTTCAAGAGTTAACTTATGTGCCAATAGTATTGGTAATGGCATATAAGAATCTTTTGTTAAATCATATTTTTCAGATTCATTAGTTGCATATCCAAAAATTATTCCTTGATCGCCGGCACCTTGTTCTAAATCTACTCCTTCTCCGATAGTTATGCCTTGACTGATTTCCTTTGACTGCGTACTTATCAAAATTTGAACTTCACATGTTTCATTATTAGTCGCATCCATTCCTATTTCAATTCCTGTATATCCTATTTCAACGGCACACTTTCTAGCAATTTTTTCATAATTTATCTCATACTCCGAGTCAATTGATATTTCCCCTCCTATGATAATATGACTTTTGGGACGTAGTCCATTCTTACCATCTAATCCTTTCACAAAGACTTCAATTGCTACTCGGGCATTCGAATCTAATCTAATGCATTCATCTAGTATTGAATCTGATATAAGGTCACACAATTTATCTGGGTGTCCAGCGGTAACAGACTCAGATGAGAATAGATACTCCATATTGCATCCCGAGATAGATTAATACTTCAAGTATACTATATTTATTGAGTTATTAATCAAAATAAAATACATAAGATAAAAAATAGGTTTATCTCGCATTAAACAATGAAAAATTTTATTGAAAGTACCCTCGATAGAGATTATATCATTTCAGACATCAAATTAGCTAATTTTGGTAGGAAGGAAATCGAAATTGCTGAGCATGAGATGCCGGGATTGATTTCTATACGAAATAAATATTCAAAAACTATCCCGCTAAAAGGTGTCAGGATTACTGGCTCTTTACACATGACAATTCAAACTGCAGTCTTAATAGAAACACTAGTAGAACTGGGGGCTTCTGTAAGGTGGGCCAGTTGTAATATATTTTCCACTCAAGATCATGCAGCAGCGGCAATAGCAGAATCTGGAGTTTCTGTTTTTGCATGGAAGGGAGAAACTCTCGAAGAATATTGGGAGTGCACTTTGAAAGCCCTCCAACATCCAGACGGACTTGGCCCTCAATTAATTGTTGATGATGGAGGAGATGCTACATTATTAATTCACAAAGGAGTTGAGTTGGAAAATGGAAGTGATTGGGTAAATCATGAATCTTCTAACGATGAAGAACAGATAATTAAGAACTTACTTAAGAGAGTTTATTCAGAAAACAAATTATTTTGGACTCATATTTCAAAAGAATGCAAGGGCGTATCTGAAGAAACAACAACGGGAGTACATCGCTTATACCAGATGGTTTCAGAAGGAAGCTTATTGTTTCCCGCAATAAACGTTAATGATTCAGTAACCAAATCTAAGTTTGATAACTTATATGGCTGCCGTGAATCTTTAGTTGATGCTCTAAAAAGAGCTACAGATGTAATGATTGCAGGTAAAACTGCTGTTGTTTGCGGATATGGGGATGTCGGAAAAGGGTCTGCTCAAGCGTTAAAAATGATGGGGGCTAGAGTAATAGTTACAGAAATTGATCCAATTTGCGCCCTTCAAGCAGCAATGGAAGGATTCAGTGTTTTGACTATTGAAGATACACTTGGAAATGCAGATATTTACGTTACAGCAACTGGAAACAGAGATATAATTACTATTGAGCATATGGAAAAGATGAAAGATCAAGCCATAGTATGTAACATTGGGCACTTTGACAATGAAATACAAGTAGAGGCCTTAGATAATCTAAATGAAGTTAAAAAAATTAATATCAAGGATCAAGTGGATAAATATACATTTTCCAAAGGTAATAGCATATATTTACTAGCTTCAGGTAGATTGGTAAATCTTGGGTGTGCAACTGGACACCCTAGTTTTGTAATGTCAAATAGTTTTTCAAACCAGACACTTGCACAAATTGATTTGTGGAATAATCGTGAAAAATATGAAAATAAGGTTTATTTATTACCAAAATACCTCGATGAGGAAGTAGCACGTTTACACCTTGAAAAGATTGGTTGCAAACTTTCAAAACTTTCGAAGGACCAGGCTGAATACATCAATGTACCAATTAATGGACCTTTCAAGAAAGATGAATATAGGTATTAATTATTTTTTCATTGTAAATTCTCATTATCTTTTAATAATGCTTCAATTAAATTATATTTGATGCCCCTTTTTTCCAATTCGAACTTCAATGCCAAAGTATCCTTAGGCAAACATTCTCCTCCGAAACCTCTCTGGCCTTCTTTTGGCGAATTTAAGTGAGATGGGCCAATAATTTGTTCTTGGGGTGAAGTTATGATATCCTTCACAACATTCCATTCTTCACCTAGTTCCATAGATAGTTGGTGAAACTGATTTGCAAAAATTACCTTTAAGGCGTAAAATGAGTTTTTTGCATATTTTACTAATTCTGCTTGAGTTGGAGTAACGTGAAAGAAATTCTTACTCTTGAGTAAGTCAGATTCTAGATGATGGGATAAAACATCATTTGCTATTTCTTTATGGTTTGTTCCAACTACTAATATGTCTTGATTCTTAAAATCATATTCTGAACTATTTGAGCGTAAGAATTCGGGAGAGCATCCAATCTTTAGATTTGGATACTTTTCTTGTAAATGGTTTGTAGTCCCGGGTATGACAGTACTTTTGATCACAATAGTGTGATTATCTGGCATTTCACTCAATATTGATTCAATTATGCTAGTATCACATTCACCAGTTTTTGAGTTGCTTGGAGTTGGAACTGCAATGTATGAAAAATCTGTATTATCAGTAACATTTTCAAGATTTGTACCTAACTTCGGGTCATGAAGAAATAGTTGGTGGGCACCCTTAAAACCTTCTTTCATTGCTTTACCAACAACTCCAACTCCGATAATTCCAATCTTCGCCATACTACCTAATCACTGCTAGGCACGATTATGATATGATTACTTTGTTTATGTATGATAAATATTTTTCAACTTTCTATCAAGAATTTTTATTAAACCTCTCAAAGTAACTTCACTGATTCCTGAAACACGGCATACTTCTTTTTGAGTTCTAGATGATGCACCTTCTTGTGATGCCTTATACATAATTACGCCGGCTATTCCAGATGGTTTTTTTCCTTGCCAATCCAAATCATCTTTTACAGAACCCCATAAATCTCTGGCAACACCTAAAACATTCGGAGGTAGTTTCAAATCAGAATGAAATTTTTCAAAATATTCCTCAGGTCCAGTTATATGTTGTGCACCCAGATTTCTCGCCACCAATCTTATAGTCCGTTTAAGTTCCTTTTTTTCTATTTCTGATATCATGTTAAATGATTCCGCAATTTCATCAATTGTACGGGGTATCTTCGCTTGCCTCGCAGCGATGTAAACACAAGATGCTGAAACTCCTCTAATACTTCTCCCTGTAACTAATCCTCTATTTATTGAATGCCTGTAAAGAGAAGCAGCTTCCTGCTCTATTTGCGGTGGTAAATCTCCCCTATCTCTGATAAATTGCATTGCTATTGATAAATTTCTAGCACGACTATCTCTAGTCTTACTACGCTGATCTATGACTTGTCTTCGCCTCCATTCCTTTATTCCTTTATTCGTCATACCATGTCTCTTTGCAGCACTAGCTGTTAGATCGGCTTTTCTAATCTCAGTAGATAATCCTCTATCTGATAATGTTAGAGTTGACGGTGCACCAACTCTACTCCTATCATCTGAACCAGAATGATTGATCCAGTCAGCACCCGGATCTATCATGTTTTGAGTAGCAACAAATCCACACTCTGAGCATATCGTCTCCCCTCTGTTGATGTCCGTATCCCAAGAACTTGCATTACATATCTTACAAGTTCCACTGACAGATTCTGTATTTCTGATAATTGTAGTTCTTTTTTCAGGTGCTATTGACATTCGACCATCATGATTTATTTTATTACCCATGGGTACAATAAACTTTAGCCCAGTCTTCGTATTCATCTTATCAACCATTGGTTGTATAGTCAATGTCACATTATATAAACCTTAGTTAATTTTGATTTTCAACATATCCGTTTTCTTTTTTGACTAACACTACTTCGGAGTTACATGAGTACATCCCCTCCAGTCAGGACCTCACTCTATGAAAATCATTTAAAGTGTGGAGCTAAAATAGTGGATTTTCACGGTTTTGAACTGCCCATATGGTACTCCTCGATACAAGAAGAACATCTAGCAACAAGATCTGCCGCTGGTATCTTTGATGTTTCACATATGGGATTCTTTAGATTTACAGGTAGCGATTTAATGACATGGCTAAGCTCAATCGCTACTCAAGAATTTACGAATTTTGACAATGGAAGATGCGGATATACTCATTTTTTAGATAATAATGGGCATATCATTGATGATATGATTTTTGCAGTAGTCTCTGAACATGAAGTTCTCGGTGTGCCAAATGCCTCAATGGTAAGTGTCATGCACAAATGGTTTTCAGAAAATATTCCTGATAATTCTGACATAAGAATAGATGATATTTCAGAAAAAACGAGCATAATAGCATTGCAGGGCCCGCAATCCAAAAATATTCTTGAATTAGTATTGGGTATTGAAAATTCTGTTAAAAGATTCAAATGCCAAAATATCAAGGTTAATGATTTAGGAATATCAGGATGGATTCAAGGAACGGGATATACGGGAGAATCAGGATATGAGATTTTCATAGATAATGATGACGCACCAAAGCTTTGGGAAAAATTACTCGAATCGAAACAATTCGGAATCGTGCCAGTTGGATTAGGCGCTAGAGATACACTTAGATTGGAAAAAGGTTACTTACTCTCAGGTCAAGATTTTTTGTGGCCGGGTTTAGATTTAAATCCCGATTTCGATTTACCTCCAAATTTCTTATCAAGAAATACTGCTGAAACAAATGTGCCCTTTGGACTAGATATTAATCACGATTTTATTGGAAAAGAATTTGTACAAAAATCATTACTTTCAGGTTACAAATGGCAAGGTTTAGTCTGTCAAGAAAGAGGGCCATCTCCGCGACCAGGGCATGCAGTATTCTCTATCGATGATCCTAAAATTATAGGATACGTTACAAGTGGGGGGCCATCCCCTAGTCTAAATCGGAAAGGTATTGCGCTAGCATACCTAAAAGACACAAGATTAGGAGATGAAGTTCTCATACAAGTAAGCCAAAGAAAAAAAGTTAAGGCATTGATTTCTAAGACACCTTTTGTTTGACGTGTAGGGAAAACCCCTATGACTTATGTCCGCTTCCATCATTTGAGGACTTGTCTTGTTGAATGACCAATTTATTTCTATCGCGATTAAAAACTTACAAGATGTACTGGCTCGAAAAGGTATATCTCCAGAGGCATTGTTTTCAAAATATGACTTTGATGATAGTGACTCATTAGATTATGGTGAATTTTCAAGTGCATTGGAAAGTGTAACTGGTCAAAAAGCACCTGCTCCCGTCCTCAAAGCAATATTTTCAGCAATTGATGGAGATGGTAATGGCAATCTAGATTTACAAGAAATTCTTTCTATATTTAATGGTCAAATTATTGAAGAATCTCAAGATATTTCTGATGCAGGTTCTTTGAATTTAGCAGGCCATCCTGATGAAACATACAATGGAGACTATCAAAAACAAAATAGCTTAATAAATGGCCAGGAGTGGTTTAAAAACTCTAAAAATAGTAGAAGTCCAAGGATTTTATATTACTATGACAGAAACTCTGGCGGCACAGCTTCGTGGAGCTTAGATGACAGGGAACAAGATGGAAGTAAAGATCTATACAGAGGAGGATGGACAAGGTCTACAGGTGATGGAATTTTACCTCTTGGAACTTTGAGATGGGTTGGTATTGGTAAGCTAACCTTTTCTATATCTTATGATACATCGGTAGAAGATTCAGCCGATGCTGCCGCATATGTTGGAGAAAGCATACAAGAAATAATCGAAGATGACAAATTAAAGATAGCCAATCTTCAGGCAGAAGAATTAAAGCAAAATATTTACGATCAGAAGACAGGTAAAGAACAACTAAATTATTTTATTGAAAATAAAGAAAAACCCTCTGATATTTCCGGACTAATGGCAGAATTGAATCAAGTACGTAATGCCTTGACTAAAGGGATAGATGATGGTTCATTGTCCATAAAAGAAGGAAGATCTATGGCAGATTTAATATTTGAACAAAAATCTTCAAATCTACCAATGCCTGTACGAATAATTGCCAAAAAATCATGGAAGACCCAAGCAGATGCTTTTGAAAAAGAATTACTTATTGCGTCAACTGCTGCTGCTGGAATCGCAGCTGTAGGTATCACAGCAAGTAAACTAGCAAATAATAATTTAGACAAAAAAATAGTTAACAAAACATCAAGTGTAAAAGAAATAAATGAAGATATTTCCGAACCTGATGTTTCAAAAATAGAACCTGTAAAAGTATCTGAAGTTACTATTGAACAATCGCAAGTAGTTAATGCCAATGACGAAAAAGAAGTTCCCTTGAATTCTATTTCAGTAGAAGAAATATTTAGTGATTTCAACGATGTAAAATTTTCATCAGAAATAACTAATATTGAATCAAAATATGAGGGGAATAATATTAATCTTGAAGTTAAAATTATTGGAATTCAAAAAACATGCGGAATTGGAATTGATGAAAAATATAGGGGCGGATATAGTTTAATCGCTAATCATATTGATAGGGAAGTTGAAATTAAATTAGATAACAAAGTCCCCTATGATTATTATAAAATTAATTCTAAGTATGATATTTCTGCATCTGTTAATGGATGGAACCGAATTCGAAAACGTTTGATTTTGGGAAGTTAATTTCCCATTATGCCCAATGACTCATCTATCATTTCTTCAATACTTACTTGCGGCCTAAATCCAAAACGATCTTCCATATCTCTTCCATCTACAACTCCGAAAACCTCTCCCTTATCTTCTCCACCTGTTAACACGTCACAGTTGACTTTACTACGATAAATTTCTGATAATTCGGTCATTGTTATTCCTGCACCGGACCCTATTGCCATGCTTTCCCTAGTTGGCGGAGGATCACGTATAACTGCACTTATTATTTGCAATAGATCTTGAATATGGATAAAATCCTTTACTCCAGAGCCATCTCCGGGCATACTTATTCCAAATCCTATCTTACAATCTTCAGCCCATCTATGTAAAATTCCATTACCCGGAGGGCCTGTGACTGGAATTCCTTGGACATTTGATACTCTGAGTATACTAACGGGCCTTTCTGCTTGTGCCCTCTCCATTGCAGTTTCTTCCATCCACAACTGCCCACTAGCTGCTGAATCTCTTGGATCCAAGCTAGAGTTCCAATCATAGAAAGGATGTATTGTATATTCAGGATTCCATTCGGGATAAACTCTCAATGTCCCTAAGATAATCATATGTAGGCTACCATGGCGATCGACAGCATCTAAAATTGGCCTAGCTTCTTCTCTCATTGCACGATATGCAGAATCATCGTTTCTGTCAGAAGAAGAATTTTTGATCCACGAGTTGATGTGTATTAATGCACTACAAGGAGTAAGCATTACATCTAATTTACTTTGGTCTTTCAAAATATCTTCTGTAATCACTACAGCTGCTGGGCCAAGCATCTGTTCAATATGAGGCGAAATAAAAGAATCCGGCCAAGTAATTGCAATCTTCATAACTCACGGCACATGTTCATGGTAATTAATAATGTGTTAAAATAAAGGAAAATGTTTATCCGAATTATTCAAACACCTGACTACGTTCATTAGGGTTAACAGGAGTGCATACGCGATGGATCAGATGCCTAATTTGGGACGCGAAAAAGAAATGTTGGATGTTTTAGGATTAGAATCCATGGATGATTTATTTTCTCATATACCTCCAGAAATACGACGAAATGAGCCATTACCTTTGCCCGATCCACAGTCCGAAGAAGAAATATGGGCAGATGCCACTAGATTATTGGGCGCTAATATAACTTTAGAAGATAGGCCAAGTTTTTTGTCAGCCGGACTTGTCAGAAATTTTGTCCCTACTGCTGTTGCAATGTTGGCTACTAGGGGAGAATTTCTTACATCCTATACTCCATATCAGCCAGAAGTTAGTCAAGGTATGCTACAGGCAATGTGGGAGTTTCAGACTATGGTAAGCGAATTAGTTGGATTACCTGTTGCCAATGTTTCTATGTATGATGCTTCTACTGCTGCAGCAGAAGCAATTACTTGTGCATTCAGAGTACATGACAGAAAATCTACTCAAAAGGGTGTTGTGTATGTATCCGATTATGTTCCGCCCCACAGATTAGCCGTCATAAAAAACTATACTCAAGGCGGAGATATTGAAATTAAAATTTTAAAACATTTAAAGAATGGCCAAATTGATATTAATTCTGTAAAAGAAGCAGAAGGTTGCTGCGCAGTTTATGTCGAACAACCAAATTGCTTTGGAATGCTGGATGAAAATTTATTGAAAATAAAAAGCCTTATTGGCGTAGACACAGCATTAATTGTTGGAGTTGATTCAGTTTCTCTTGGGATAATTGAACCACCTGGAGATTGGGGTGCAGATATTGTTGTCGGAGAAGGACAAGCTTTTGGAATTGGACCTACTGCGGGAGGGCCAATTTATGGAATATTTGCTTGTACTGATAAATATATTCGGCAAATGCCAGGAAGAATTGTGGGATTAACCAAAGATATCGAAGAAAATAGGGCCTTTACTCTAACTCTCTCTACTAGAGAACAACACATAAGGAGGCACAGAGCAACATCTAATATTTGTTCTAATGAAACATTAATTGCTCTAATGGGCGCAATACACATGTCATTATTAGGTCCGGAAGGGCTAGAAAGATTGGCCCTCAGAGTCGCTGCCAATACCGAACTAACCAAAGATTCAATATCCTCAATTAAAGGTATTGAAATTGTTAATAATGAGGGTTATCACTTCAGAGAATTCGTGATAAAATTACCTTTTCCTGCATCCGACGCTCTCTCTTATTTGGATGACTTTGGAGTAACAGCAGGATTTGATCTTGGCATATGGTGGAAAGAAATGGATCATTGCTTACTCATTGGTGTTGATGACAGAACCTCCAAATCAGATATAAAATCTCTATATATGGGACTTTCAAAATTAATGGAGGCAAATAAATGAGTGATTTATTCGCCTTTAATGGTGCTAGAGGCGCAGGATGGTCTCAACCTTTACCTTTGATTGATAAGGAGGTATTAATTTCCGCTATTCCAGCCAAATTACGCCGTCAAAACCTTCCCAAATGGCCAAGGGCGAGTGAACCAGAAATAGTTAGACATTACACTTGGTTATCTAATCGTAATTTTGGAATTGATAATGGATTCTATCCTCTAGGATCTTGTACTATGAAACACAATCCCCGAGTTAATGAAAAAATCGTCCAATTGCCAGGCATGGATAAAATACATCCACTTCAACCAGATCATCACGTTCAGGGGCTATTAGCAATTTATTTTGAAATGCAAGAAATGCTTGCAGTATGCTCGGGAATGGATCAAGTTACTTTACAACCAGTTGCTGGAGCACAAGGAGAATTTACGGCAATAAGGTGTATACAGGAATATCATAGGCAAAGAGGCCAAGGGCATCGATCAAAAGTCATAGTTCCTGACTCAGCACATGGAACTAATCCCGCATCTGCATCTATGTGCGGTTATGATATCATTGAAATCCCAAGTGGCGAAGATGGCCGTTTGGATATTGATGCATTAAAATCTGCTGTCGGTGAAGATACTGCTGCAATGATGATAACAAACCCCTCTACATTGGGTGTTTTTGAACATCAAATAGCCGAAGCTACAGAAATAGTACATTCAGCAGGAGGTCAGATGTATTATGATGGAGCTAATTTTAATGCAATTATTGGTAAAACAGACCCCGGTAGAATGGGTTTTGACGCAGTTCATTATAATTTACATAAAACTTTCAGCCAACCACACGGAGGAGGGGGACCTGGAAGTGGCCCAATTGGAGTCAAATCTCATTTATCTCAATTTTTACCAACTCCAATAGCAGGGCGCAGAGAAAAAATAGAATCAGATCCAAAAGGAGTTGATGACGGATATTGGTATTTTTGGGAAGATGTTGGAGATAGTAGTATCGGCAAGGTTCAACAATGGAATGGCAATGCAGGAGCAGTAGTTAGATCTTGGGCTTTCTACAGGAGGTATGGGAAAGAATTGGAAAAAATGAGTGAACATGCAGTTTTAAATGCTAATTATTTAAGGCATAAGATTATGAATCCAGATCCTGAAATTGCAGAAAAAATTCATGTAATGCCACTTAATGGGGCTCCAGCAGATCTCGTTATGCATGAATTTACATTATCATTATCTCCTTTGAAAGAACTCCACGGAGTTACAGGTAAAGATGTGGCAAAGAGATTGTTGGATTATGGAGTGATGGCACCTACTCTATATTTTCCCATGATAGTCCCAGAATGCCTGATGATTGAACCAACAGAAACAGAATCCAAAGAAGTGTTAGATAAATTCGCATCAGATTTCCATCAGATACTTTCTGAAGATCCGGATATAATAACATCTGCACCTCATACGACTGATGTGAAACGTGTTGACGAAGTATGGGCGGCTAGAAATTTAATCTTGAAACATCCTGGTAATAATTCTAACTAATAATATCCAAAGAATCGAATAATGAGGCCCTTCACGATAGCCTATGGATGCTGTCTTAGATAATCACTGGCTTCTTGGAAATCCTGAATGGTGGAATCTCAAAGATGAACTTCCTCCAGATATCAGGAATGGTGAATTAACTCCCAATAGTAATTGGGCAACATCGACTCCTAGGTTGGGTAATCATGGATGGATGCGTCAAAGAATGAAGCCATTGGCTTATAAATTATTATTTCCATTGGCATGGGCTCCCTTTTTCCTAATCTTAACTGTAATTCCATTAGTATTTTCTGGAGAAACACCCAATGATCAATTAATTTCCTTTATATTCTTTTCAATTTCTTGGATTTTAGTCATATATCCCTTGTTTGACTCTCGTGAATTACAACTATCACACATTAATTCAATTTATAAATTACCCATAGATTGGAATTTACTTTTTATTGGCATAGCTATTTTTCCAATACACATATTAGTAGATCCCAGATTTGGTTGGATTTCTTACTTGTTCTTATGTGCTGCAATGTATCGAACAATTAGGTTAATTCAGAATATGATGCTAATCCCTCCATCTCGATTTGTACTACCCATAGAGATTAAAAATTGGAATAGTGGGGATTTGAATAATTCTTGGTCTATTAAATCAAATAAATGGAATATCGGACCAATTGCACATTACAAATGTTTAGACGGTTACCTTACTTTATCTGGTATGCGTAGAAGTAAAGTTAATTTTCTTTCTATTACGTTTGTACATAAATCAGGATTCATTCAAGACCCATTTTTCAAAAGAGAAAAAGAAGACTTAATCTTGATAAATATTTTACAAAAGCCGCCAACAATTATGGGAAATTCGTGGCCGAAAAAGTTTCTTATTACTTCTGAAGAAGAATGATATTTAATGTCAATTAAACGGTAAGCATTTGTACCTCTGTCCTCTCGTAGAGACATGGATGTATGTATAATACTTGGTTCTAAGTCTGATATGCCTGTTTGCGACAAATGTACTTCGATTTTATCGATTTTAAATATCGATCATTCTGTACATATTGCTTCTGCACATAGGACTCCAAAACATCTTGAATCCGTAGTTGAAAATGCAATATCTAATGGTACTAAAGTATTTATTGGGATGGCAGGAATGGCCGCTGCTTTACCTGGTGTAATAGCTTCAATGACAAGCTTACCTGTAATCGGAGTTCCAGTAGGGGGTACAGTTCCTTATGATAGCTTATTATCGATTGTTCAAATGCCACCGGGGATGCCCGTGGCTACTGTAGGAGTTGGCAGAGGAGATAATGCAGCGATTTTAGCAGGACAAATGATAGCCCTTTATGATGATAATATTGCTAATCAAATTAATCAATATCGTGCCAATCGTGCTAGTCAAGTATTATTGGATGATGCAGCTTTAAGGGAATGATTTTCTTGAAAATTGAAATCCTTATCGAAGAAGCTATTGATGCACTTAAGTCGAATATTGATGATACTGCAATAATTGCATGTTCTGGAGGTATTGATAGTAGCGTAGCTGCAGTATTGGCACACAAAGCCATCGGTAGTATGTTGCATTGTGTTTATGTAGATACTGGATTCATGAGGAAAGACGAATCAAATGAAGTAAAAGAAATGTTTGCTAATATGGGAATAAATCTCAAAGTTGTAAATGCATCAAAACAATTTTTTTCCGAATTAGAGAATGTTACTGATCCTGAAGAAAAAAGGAAAGTAATTGGAGAACAATTCATACGTGTTTTCGAAGATGAACAGAGAATCTGTGGAGCAAAATATCTTGTTCAAGGGACCATTGCTCCAGATTGGATTGAATCAGGTGGAGGAGAAAGAGATGTAATAAAATCCCACCATAACGTTGGAGGATTGCCAGATGATGTAAATTTAATTATTGTGGAGCCATTAAGAGAATTTTATAAAGACGAAGTTAGAAAGATTGCTAGAGAACTATCCATTGAATCTAGCGAAAGACAACCATTTCCTGGACCGGGATTGGCAGTCAGAGTGTTAGGAGACCTAACTCCTGAAAGAGTTGAAGCATGTCGCGAAGCTTGCTTTATAGTTGAAAAGAATCTAGAAAAAGCAGCTTCTTCAGGAAGATGTGAATTACCTTGGCAATATTTTGCTGCCCTTCTCCCAGTACGAAGTGTGGGCGTGCATGGAGATGTTAGAGTACATGGAGAAACTGTTGTAGTAAGGGCCGTATCTAGTTTAGATGGTATGAGTGCAAGGTATTCAACAATACCTCATGACATTTTGACTGAAATTAGTACTGAAATTACTAACAAGTTGAAAGGGCAAGTTAACAGAGTAGTTTATGATATAACTCACAAACCTCCTGGTACAATTGAGTGGGAATGATTCCGATTCATTCATGAATGTATTAGCAAGCGCAAGGTCAGGCCGACATAGCTTAGTTGGTGGAGCGGTGGACTGTTAATCCACAGGTCGCAGGTTCGAGTCCTGCTGTCGGCGCCACTATAAACACCCATTTAAGATGTAATTTAATGTTTTTATTTTATTTTTAAAAATATTATTTTTTAATAAATGGTAGTATGTGGCCGCAATTATCGCAAATGTATCCTATGAATGATTGATTATTTTTACTAATTCCTAAAAAATTTGCAATTGTACTGTTCAAGTTAGCAGTTTGAGAACTAAAGGAGTCAGTCTTACATATTGGACATTCGAGTTTTTTTTGTTTAATGATTCGTTGTTTAGATTCTGATGCCATGCATTTAAGCCAGAGACTTCAGGTTTTGAAGTTTAATGATAGTCAATATCATTTACCGAGTTTCAATGGAATACCATGGGAAGAGAAAATACCATATCAAAAATAATGGATGCAATTTGTGATTCTGGAAGGCATTATCGTGACAGCATCCCCATGATAGCAAGTGAGAATATCCTCAGTCCATTAGTTAGGGAGGCTTGTAATTCCGACTTACATGGGAGATATGCAGAAGGACTTCCAGGGAAAAGATACTATCAGGGTTGTGAAGATTTTGACACTATAGAAAGTATTGGAATTGAAACTGCTAAGAGAGTTTTTAATTGTAATTTCGCTAATATACAGTCAACATCTGGTACTAATTCTAATTTGGGTGCACTCAAAGCATTGACAAAACCAGGCCAGACAATAATGGCAGTTTCAACAGCTGATGGAGGGCACATATCTCATGCACAAATGGGTGCTGTAGGAATGCGAGGCCTCAATCTTACTACTTATCCTTGGGACGAAGATAGGATGGAGCCAGACATTGATCAATCAATCAATCTAATTAGAGAAACTAAACCAAATTTGGCATTGTTTGGTCAATCAGTTTTTCTATTCCCTACTCCGTTACAAGAACTCTCTGATGCTGCCCATGAAGTCAATGCAAAAGTTATGTATGACGGGGCACATGTATTGGGCTTGATTGCAGGAAATCAATTCCAAGATCCTTTGAATGAAGGGGCTGATGTTATGACTGGGAGTAGCCACAAAACTTTTCCAGGCCCCCAAGGTGGTTTTTTATTATCAAATTCAGAAGATATAAAATTCCAGAAAAAACTGAACAATGGAATATTTCCTGGAGTTTGTTCATCATATCATCTTCATCATGTGGCAGGAAAAACTGTGGCCTTATCCGAATTTGAAGAATTTGGGGAACAATATGCAATAGACATAATCTCCAATGCCAAGGCTTTGGCAGAATCATTAGCCGAAGAAGGATTCGATGTAATTGCAGAGGACAGAGGTTATACTGCTAGCCATCAGGTTTTGACTCGTCATGGTCAAATTGATTCAGGTGCAGGAAGGGATGCAGCGGCACTACTGGAGAAATCTGGAATTATAACAAACATGAATATGCTACCTGGTGATACTAAGGCTATGTCACCTAGTGGATTAAGGTTGGGAACTCCTGAAATTACTAGATTGGGAATGTCCAATGATGATATGAAAGATATCGCTAAATTTTATTCTAGAGCATTGATCAGAAAAGATGACCCTAAACTTATAAAAAATGATATTAAGGAATTTAAATCTAATTTTCAAACTGTAAAATACTGCTTTCAATCAGATTTAGCATATCCGGGTTTATAATTAAAATAATTAGATATTCTTTTATCATACGCTTTGCTAGGTTTAATTATGGTTACGACTTATCAGTCAACTTTACTTATTGTAACTATGATGCTAACTTCTGGATGCGTGGGACTTACAAACCAAGATAGTTCACCAGATGTGGATAAAGTTGATTGTAATATTAATCCAAATCATAATGATTGTTTTAAGACTGAGATTATTGAAAATGATTGTAATAGTAAAGAAGTATTTACGGGAACTTATTGCAGGATAATGGTTAGGCCAGAGAACTTAAACTACGGTGAAAAATCTATTTTACTTATAGTTGGACAAGAAATGCAGAATTTAACTCCAAGTTTCTTAGGAGATGGGCCAGAAACTTGGCAAATAAATCCTCCATTACCGGACGGATTTACTTTAGATTCAAATTCAGGAGTAATTTCAGGGATTCCAATAAATACTAAAGAATTATCCAGATATACCATTATTGCAAGAAATAATGCTGGTTTTTCTACAACAACTTTGGATATTGTAGTTTCTGCAGTACCCCCCAAATCAATAAATTATGATGATGAAGTCCTATATTGCGTTATTGATATTGAATGCAATTTGAATAAACCAATCATTCAAGGAGGAATCCCAGATAAGTTGGTGATATTCCCCGATCTACCAATGGGGATTACTTTTTACAAAAATGGTTCAATTAGTGGTGTTTTAGGAATAGAAATAGATGCTAATTATACAGTTACTGCAACAAATAATGGAGGATTAGTATTTACTGAATTTAGGTTAATTTCTATTCCTAAAATACCATCAGACCTCAATTTTATTAATAACAATTTTACATGGATTAAATATGATTTCGTTAAAATCACTCCATTAATAAATGGAAGTAATATCAATTCTTGGTCAATTGAGCCAATATTGCCGCAAGGATTAAGATTCATCGAATCTGATGGTTCAATTGAAGGAAAGCCAATTTATATTCAAGATTCTAGTACATATAGAATTACTGCTTCAAATTCACAGGGTGCAATTTTTACTGATATTAATATAAAAATTCTTGATTTACCAGTAGTTGAACTTGCATATGATGTTTTAAAATTAGACTTAATAATTGGTGATAATATTAGTTTCTTCAATCCTAAATGGGAGGGGGGTACTCCTGTTTATTGGGAAATTAGTCCAGAACTCCCAGAAGGATTATTTTTTAATTCCGGGACTGGAATTATATCTGGAATCACACTTCAAGAGCAAGATTGGATTATTTATTCAATTTGGGCTAATAATTCTGGAGGATCGGACTCTACTATATTTTCTATTAGAATTTTAAATCAGCAACCAAGTAACATATCTTGGCCACAAGAGGAATATATCTTAGAATCAAATAAATCAATTAATATATCTCCATTAAATTTTGGCCCCGATATAGAAAGTTGGAACGTAGTGCCAAATTTGCCTAGTGGTTTGTACCTTTCACAAAATGGAACTATTGAAGGTATTCCAAATGAAAGAACAAACTGGGATGAATACACTGTTTGGTCAAATAATACGGGGGGATCATTTTTTTCAAAAATATGGATAGTTGTACATGATCTGGCTGCCGATCAATTCGATTTATTGAATGGAATGGGTGCTACTGATTGGGGAGGGTGGCCATCCCCAATCTTGCCTATAGGAAAATGGGCTTTCCCAATTGGTTTCACTGAAGGAGGATATACTTCAGATATTCCTGTGATATCTGGGAGCCATGTAGGAAAAGGAAAAATGATTGGATTTGGTCATGAAGGATGGGTTACTGGAGGAGGGGCTGAAGAAACAGCCTTTTCTCTACGTGCAGTAAATTGGGTTTGTGGAAAAGATGCTAATGTGGGGATATCTTTTGGAACTGGTTTCGAATCTTTTCAAGATGAATTAGAGTCAGATGGCCATACTGTGACTATGGGAATAACTCCTGATGATTTATCTAATTTAGATTGTTTATTGGATGAATTTTGGAACGGGCATAGTAATTCCGATAACAATAATATTACTGAATTTTTATTGTCTGGAGGAGGCCTAATAATGGGCGGCCATGCGTGGTATTGGTCTTATTCTAATTCAGATTTATCACATAATTATCCTGGTAATAAAATAGCAAAAACTACGGGATTATTTGTTTCTAATGAATGGGGTTATGATACTGTTAATTTAGAAAATATTCCTCATTTATTATCCCGCCCTTATGCGGCAATTGAAGCAATCACATCTGATCGTTTAGATGGTCAAAAATTATCTGAATCTGATGCAATTATTGTTGACGACACACTTTCTATTTGCACAGGAGTAATTTCTTTAGATTTCCATAGTTTTTGGTTCCAATTACGTCAAACTGTGAACCTAACTGGTTGGACAGTCATTGAATATGGGACATTATGGCAAGATGTTGGATATAATATTGGAGAAGATCCAATTGCAGATGTCTTACTTCGGGTTGAGGATGCTTTGACTCAAAAACTTCCTGCCAATGAATTAGCCTCTCATCCTAGCCATGTAGAATTCCCAGGTGAGATTCCTGATAATGCTACTAGGGTGTCTAGGCTAGTGAATATTAATGGAAATCAAAGTGGCCTACCTAGCGAGTTTGGCTATTCCGGAGCGCAATCCATTCTCAGAATGTCTACTGGATTATATGCTGCACCGGGCGACGTCATAGACATTACAATTAATCAATCTCTGATTAATCAAGGAGTTTGGATAATAATTGGAACTCATTCTGATAATCTATGGGACAAAGATCAATTACATAGATTTCCAAATATTGTTAGATATTGGGATATCAATGAGCCAATTATTGAAGTTGGTAATTCATTTGGAGGGCCAATCTATGTTGGAATAAATGCAGGTTCAGTATTGGGAGATTTTGATATATTAATTTCTAATGCAATTAATGCTCCATATTTTATAAATAAAGAAACTAATCTGACTGATTGGATTGAAAATATTCGAAACTTTCCAGCTCCATGGGCTGAAATTGGAAGTGATATGTTTATTCTATCCGTACCTAGTTCCGAAATAAGAAATTTAAATAATCCTGAAGAATTGATGGATTGGTGGGATCAAGCAATCGGAATGGAACATTCTTTGTATGGATTCACTCCATGGCCAAGAGTAGAAAGAGCAGTATTCGATGTACAAATTTCTGCAGGTTGGATGCATTCAGGCTATCCATTCATGGCTCATGATTTGAGCGTTCCCGATGTTTTGAATTTATCTCATATGAGTGAAGAAGGTGATTGGGGGATGTTTCATGAACTCGGCCATAATCACCAGTGGATGCCTTCAACATTACCTGGAAATACTGAAACTACTTGCAACTTTGCTAGTGTTTATTTGATGGAAGATTTAGTTGGAGTAGCGGGCCATGGTGCTGTAGATCCCCAACAAAGAGAATCAAGAATTAGTTCATATTTTGATGACGGTTCTAATATTTCTAATTGGTCGGTTTGGACTGCCCTAGATACATTCTTAATTATTAAAGAAGAATGGGGGTGGGCCCCACTTACTACTGCATTATCAGTTTATTATGATCTACCTGCATATGAAGTTCCATCTGGAGATATAGAAGAATTTAATGCTTGGACTATGCATATTTCTAATGCTACTGGATATAATTTGGCACCATATCATGAGGCGTGGGGTTTCCCACTAACTCAAGATACATTCGAGGGATTATCTCATTTGCCTGTTTGGATAGATGATCCTCTAAGGGGAGAATATTTCTCATATCCGGCAATTATTAGATTAATTACTACGAGTAACGTATCTTCAGACTCAGTTGATATAAATTGGCAAACTTATGATAATGGTACTGATGTAGTCTTAAAAATTTATTATGGTACTTCCGACTCCGGCGCCCAAGTATCCGGTTGGTCTAATAGCGTCAATGTTGGAGCTATAGATGTAGGTAACGAATCATATAATTTAGATGGCCTATCATGCTGTGGAACTCAATATTATGCTAGAATCTCAACCTCTAATGAAGATGGCACTACATGGTCTGAACCAATAACTTGGTCAACAGATAATACAAATAACTAATTTATTTTTTTCAGAAAATATTCAAATGATATGTTTGGTATGTTATTTTGATGCCAATTTGCTAGTGGTATCCAAATCAATGTATGTGCTATGGTTATTGAAAAAGCTGTAAAAATATCAAATCTTGGTTTTTCATCCATTATGATGGCAGCCACGCCAAGAACAAAAAAATGTAATACATAAATTGTCAATGTAATTTTTCCTACAGGCTCCAAATATGATAATTTAGGATATCTTGATTTCTCTCCAGATGCTTCATCACCTTCTAATATTCTCATTAATAATATTACCATCGTACCTGAGACAATTAGAAATGAAGTGCTAGCAGGAAAAAATGTCAAAATTGCGTCTCCTGAAGTCAATGCCCATGATTTCTTATCTATAATTGAAATTAAAATTGTAACTGCTGTGATAAACAATCCAATTTTAATTATATCATCTTTAGTTTTTGAGTATTTATCTAAGTCATGGATTAAAGTGCCTAGAAATATATATCCTAACCACGGAATTAATGGATAAGTTCCATTCAATAGTAATCTTTCTAACCATTCATAGATTCCTTGAGAATTTACTCTATAATTCCATGACCAATCTAATCCAGAATATTCTCCAATAAATAAAGGAAAGAATATCATTGTAATCATTATTAAATTTCTAAGTTTAAATGATATCATTAAGATTAGTGGAATTAACACAGATGAAACAGCTAGTAAAGTTAGAACGCCCGGAGTATGCCAATAAAAACGTCCACCTCTATCTATATTTAGAGATATATTTACTAATATTTGGCAAGCAAATAATAAGATAAATCTTGACAGAATCCATTTAGGCCATTTTATATTTTCAGATTTAATTTTATTTAATCCACTTCTATATATCCCCCATCCTGAAAGAGTGACAAACATCGGGGCTGCCATACCTCCAAATGCGGCTGCTAAGAATGCTGCCGGATGATCAACACTAATTCCTTTGGGAGGTAAGATTGCTGCAGTATGGACTTCTACCATGCATAAGACAGCAATTGCCTTCATTTGATCTATATGGCCAAGTCTGCGACTCATATGATGGGCGTATAGGTACTTCAGTTCAACTTTATGATACAGGAATATAATTTTCGAAATTATTCATCTTCCATTCTAGCCAAGTTAACTGCACCAAATAATACCAAAGAAAAACCACCAATGTACATAGCAGCAGAAACATAGGAAATCAATTTCAATGCTTCTAATTCCGTGTCACCACTTCCTCCTAGGTCTGTCCAAAAGAATGGGCCAGTGTGATCTAATACTTTGCCCTTAAATATTTTAGCATCGTCATCTGATATTTCACTAAATGTATGAATTTCAAAAACTGTTTGCATGTATTCACCATTAAAGTCTGGATCAGTGTTACCAGGTCCTCTGTAATCAAACAAAAATGATGATGTTGATTTTCCATACATTGCAACATTAGTAATTGGCTCTACCTTTATGTCAACTTCAGATTTGAAATATACGGGCAATGCTCCAGGCATTGCATCCACATAGGTCCCACTTCCGATGAGCTTGCCTTGAATTTGATTTTCAGCCGGATCAAGACTAATACTATGCTCAATCATTGGAATATCTTTGTATGTTACTTTATCTCCAACTTCGCTCGTAGCGATAGCATAACCTACTAGATTTACGTTTACTGGATCTTCAGCATCTGCTATTCCTCCGATGGTGCCTGCCCAAACAGTATTCGTATTTCCAACACTTTCAGATAATAATCCATAACTTGCAGCCTCATTGTGAGGAGCCCTCCAAGGTAAGTGCTCCGTCATGCCATAAGTCTCATTTGCTTCACATGGAACATCAAATTCTGCATTGCCATCGCTGTCTAATTTGAAATCACAAAGTCCATCTCCATCCGAATTAATATATCCTCTTAGTAATCCATGTTCCATATTATCTGCATTATTTGCTCCTGTGCCAGTACTCATCTGATAAACTGTATAATCTCCGGTCGATAATCCATCAGATCCAAAATATGTTTCATTTGTTTCTAATGTTACCCAACTATCTCTTCCAAGACCTTCTAAAACTGCATCATCCCATCCATACAACCAGTTATTCATAGATTGAGTCGTGTAGGGTGAAGCATCATATTGGAAATTAAGTAATGCGGGAACAACAGAAGGGAACATAAAATCAATTACCCAACTTTTTAGTGCTGCTGCCTCTTCTTCTGATATTCCATATATTGATGCAACATATGCGTTATCCCAAACAACTTGTTCTCCTCCGGCCATTGGCCCAGTTGCAGTCATAGGTAAAGATAATCCACTTAGTTCTCCATACATAAATGCTGTAGCAAAATCTCCAGTTAATGCATTTGCGCCAGTATATAATATTTCATTTGCTTTTTCTGATGAAAGATCAATCGTTCCTTCAAAAGCAGCTCTATTCATCCCTATGGATAAATATCCATTGTTTATTGGTTCATTTCCTCCAAATGATTCTAACCACCATTCATTTCCATTTAATGTACCGCTGCTCCCAGTTAATATCATTGGAAATTCACTAGGAGCTCCAATCAAAGGATTATCGTACGCTAACCATCTTCCTGCATAGTCTACAAGGTCAAGCAAATCAGCTAAACCTACTTTATACTCAACCATTGCATCAAATGGGCTTCCAGAAGCACCCAAAAGGAATAATGCAACCCCATTTAGTGGAATGCCAAAGAAATCTGTTTCTGTAAGAAGTCCAGCTGCATTACCTGTACCCTCATTAATTCCAAATAATACGTACTCTAAAGCATCAGGATTGTTTATCAAAACTCCTTTATTATTTCCTAGTGTCGATTCAGTTACGGCCTCCAATCTTTCTTTAAGATTATCAACTTCTGTTAGGTTGGCCCCTCCTCCATGATTGCTAAATGCCGTAGCTGCTAAAGAATAAACTGACCAATCTATGTGAGTCAATTCAGGTTCAGAAACATCTGAATATCCATATAATGCCGAACGAACAGCAGTTGTCGTCGAACTTGGTACTCCCATTCCAGCTACTAACATAGGACCAATTTCACAAGTTAATGCGATACATATTCCAGTATCTGAAACCGCACCATCCATGATCATATCAATCGACGAGGTGAAATTAGGAGTCATTACTCCTGCCGAGGTTGACTCGTTCCAACTACCATATGCGAAATCTAGAATGGATGATCCATTTACAACTACATTGTCGTTTGATATCTCATTTGACGCCCAAATACTAGGCGCTTTATTTTGTAATTCAAAACTAATCATATTATTTGCAAATCCAGCCTTTGCAAATATTCCTCCATAGTCAATTCCTGTGGCAAGACCAGCAATAAGTTGAGTATTGTATAAAATATTTACTTGGGTGACATCTGTAGTGCCATTTATGGATTGATGTTCAACGCCATTATCATCAGTCCAAAAACAAGTTGAACACCAGTCAAAAGAATCATATTCCGAGTATGTTATTATTCCAGCACTTTCATCAAATTCCAAAATTTCCTTTGTTGTAGTTACAGTGTAAATAAATGGCCCCATTTTCTCAAGTTCTGGAATATCACCAGATTCTAATTCTTCTTCATTAGTAATACTATTTGCAAAATATGTTCTTTCACTTGTCGTAACTAACCATTCTGGGTCTTCCCAATCTGTTAATTCATCTCTGCCATCATGTAGGGCATCTTCTACTCCGGAAATTACGCCGTCTGTAGCCATTCCTGATATCACTGTTAAATTGATCATTGGAAGTAAAAGTCCAATCACTACACACCCAATCGCTATATTTTTTACACTTAATTGTTCATTCATTTTTATGCACCTTACGAACCTTCGGGTTTGTTTTCATGCATAAATATTACAGTAGTTTCATAGCAAATTGAGCAATAATGGCGTATGGATTAAAATTAATCAAAATGATAAAGTTCATGACATTCAGTATAGGGCGAGTGCATAGGACCCGTAGCTCAGTTGGTTAGAGCGCTCGGCTCATAACCGAGTGGCCATCGGTTCAAATCCGGTCGGGTCCACCAAAAATATCTACAAAAATAACAGATTTTTGTACATATCATAAGAAGTATAAAATAAGGTTCGTCTAGAGCCAAAGGGTGATGAGTTCTTCTTTTAGGACAGCCGTGATGCTAATTAGCGTTTATTTTCTAAGTACATTATCTGGTGTTGCAATGGTGCAAGCTCAAACTTCTCCTGAAATTTCATTGGACTGTCAACAACCTCAAGCAATTGACGTATTCCCAGGTTCTACTAGGACTACCATTGTTTATTGCGCACTTTCAAATCCTACTGCAGTATCTGAAACAGTTAGATTGACTTATGCTGGTGGTATTTTAGGAGTCGCAGGACCTGGCTCAAAATCAGTCTCTGGAGGAGGAACTGCTAGCTTTGAAGTTGCACTCAGGGCAGAATTACGTGCACCTGAGGGGCAACAAGTTGTTACAATAACTGCAGAAGTAATTACTTGGGGAGGAGGTCCAGTTGCAGGAATTTCAGAACCTGTGGAAAGTAAAGTTCTGGCTGTGTACAAGCAATTCAGTAGGTTGAGGGTTGGAGCGGAATTAGCTTTCTTACAATTAAGGCCCAAAGTCGATTATATGTTACAATTTGACGTATACAATGACGGCAATGCTCGAGATAAATTTAATGTCGAAGTTCAAAATTACGAAGAGTTAAATGATGCGGGTTTCCAATTAAGTATTCCACTATTAACTGATGAAATAGATTCATTAGCCCCTCCAACTAAATTCAGAGTGCAAATGAGAACTCCTAAGAATCAAGGATGGACTGATCAATATTATAATCTACAGTTTAAGGCCACTTCAGAATTTTCTGTAAGAACCGAAGGTATACCTAATTATCAAATACAAAGTATGACTATTTACATTAGAGGAATATATCTTCCAGGTTTTGAATTAACTGGTACTATGATGATTACTGCACTAGCGGCGGTCGCATTGGCGGGTAGAAATAATAATATTATTAATAACAGGGAAGAAGAAATGGATAATTCTGAATTACAGCCTTTGGATTCTCGGCTTTTCTGATTGTACTAAATATTAGTCACTGTTTGAAGATATTTATCAACGGGTTGATAACCTAGTCTGAATAGGAGTTGTGTGGGGCATATTAAATGAGTAGCGGTGGTCTTCTTCAGAAAGCTTTAGAACAACAAGAAATTGGCCAAGATGATAATGCTAAAGTGCCATTAGTTGGAGAAATACATGTTAATGATGAAAAACCTTCTAAAAATGAAATATCATTCTCAAAAATTGCCTTAGCACTTGGAATTGGAGGATTACTTCCAATTATAGTTGTAATGTGGTTCGGAATTTATCTTATACCAGACTCCTTTCCTGTAAATGTAGTAATTCCATTAGTTTCAATTGTTTCATTGATTGGAGTGTGGGTATTTTTAGGCATAGGTATTCCAAATAATTTTGGTGGTTCTGGAATAAATGTTGTTCCCGCTTTAATTGTTGGTGCTTCATATATGTCTATGATCATTTTTCCAGTTTTACTTGGTTCATTATTGGTCGGTGATATCTCCATTGGAGATGTTGAAATATCAGATGATGGAACTGGATTAGAAGTAAAAATTCGTCAAAATGGTGGGTCATCCTCTGCAGTCGCAGTTGATGTCGAAATTGGAACATGGTCACAAACTATGCAATTGAAAATTGATAAATCGGACGGCTTCGGCGATTATGGTAAATTATTACTGACTATCTCTGACTTCTATGATGGAAATGCACTGCCTTTTTCTGATTATATATTAAAAATCAGTGTTGAAGGAAAGATTTTGTCTACTATCTTAGATGCAAATCATTTATCAAGGACGATTACCGATGTACAAAGTCAAACAAATGGAATAATGAGTGAGAATTCTGATGATTGCGGCTCATATGATAATTGCGTAATAGGTGTATCATTAACTGCATGGTCTGGACTACAGTCTAATAATCGTCCTGTTAGCTTACCCCTATCAAACTATAATTTATCAGCCACTCTTTACTTTGAAGACGGTGACGTGGCTATTGATTATCCTGATGTGACTGTAACGGGGAGCCCATCCGAGCCGTTTGCTGAAGCATCTTGGGACTCTAATTCAGGCGAATTTGGATCCGGTAGTTATGTCGTTGGAGATTATGGCTCTGAACTTCCCTTGGAAGGATCAATTAACCATCCTGATTTTGGAGAATTCAAATATATTCCTAAGGATCAATGGGGGGAAACCGATTATGGATGTTATTATTTTGTTGTTGAAGTCACCCAAGATGATGCTTGGACTAATGAAGAAATAATTTCACATACTTCTTACTATAATTATGCTGAAGAAGTTGCGCCCGGCGATGGAGGCGGATCTTCTGAATCATGGTCACTATCTTCCGACCCTTGTTAGTCCCATGTAGAAAGAAATTTTTTCATCCTTTCACTTGTGGGATTCTCAATTATTTCAGGCCCACCAACTTCTTCTATAATTCCTTGATCCATATATATTATTCTATCTGCCACATCTCTTGCAAATCCAATTTCATGTGTAACAATTATCATTGTCATGCCCTCATCTGCCAATGATCGAATATTTTCTAATACTGATCCTATTAATTCTGGATCAAGGGCACTTGTAGGTTCATCAAATAATAATATTTCAGGTTTCATGGCCAAAGCCCTTGCAATTGCAACACGTTGTTTTTGACCTCCAGATAAATTTCCTGGATATGCATCTTTTCTATCTAGCATATCTACTCTTTCTAGTACTTTGAGGGCAAGACTCTCAGCATCTTCTTTACTCATTCCTCTTACGTGTATTAATCCAAGAGTAATGTTTTGGAGTACTTTCAAATGTGCAAATAACTCAAATGATTGAAATACCATACCTATTCTTGATCGTATTTCATTAATATCTACTACAGGAGTATTAATGCGATCTCCTTTTAATTTAATTATTCCTTCAGTTGGTTCAATTAATCTATTTATGCACCTCAATACGGTAGACTTACCACTTCCAGAAGAGCCAATTATTGCTACTGATTCTCCTTCATTTATATTAAATGAAATTCCTTTTACTGCATGTACTCCTCCAGGATATATTTTATGTAAGTCTTCAATACTTAATACTTCATCACTCATTAAATCACCTAAACTATTCCTAAACCAGGAATTCTGGTTTTATTCTCAATTCTTCTAAGTGCCAATGCCAATGCCCAAGTTACGACGAAATATGAAATCATGACCATCCCCCAAGTCCATGTAATTTGAAATGTTATGGCATTAATTAACTTCCCTTGCCTTGTTAATTCTGTATAACCTATTACCATTGCTAATGAAGAATTTAAGACCAAATTAACCATTTCATTTCCAAGTGGAGGTATGCAAATTCTTATTGATTGAGGTAGTATGATTAATCTCATCGTTTGTATATATGTCAGGCCGATGCTTCTACCTGCTTCCATTTGTCCAGATGGTATCGCAGCAATTGCACCTCTCAGAGTTTCACACTGATATGCTCCAGAATTCATTGCCAATGCGCAAATCGCACTCAAGTATATTCTGTCGCTAAACATATCTGCTAAATATGGAATCCCATCAAATACTCCATCACTTGCTAGTTGAATTCTCATGCCAATCTCTATGCCAAAATGTAGAAATAGAAATTGAACAACTAATGGCGTATTCCGAAACATATCAGTGTACAAAGTAGCAATTGAATTCAAGGGCCTCAATTCCCATGGCTTTATTTTTATTTTATTATCTTTATAATATGAAATTTCAATATCGGAATATTTTCCATTGCTAGTAAATAATAATATTCCGGGAATTAAAATTCCAATTCCAAATAACAGGTATGAAAATCCAATTGGATCACCAACCGGTGAAAATATATATTCAATTCCATTTATATCCAAAGATCTAAATGAATTTATTGAATTAATTATCATTATCAATCCGCCCTTTAATTCAAATCCTACAAATTCTGGAATGCCAATTATTAAAGATAAACCTAAACTTCTTGTCAAAAATAATCTATTATCGGAAGGAATAATTAGCCCAAAGAGTCCTTCTCGATCATTTAATTCCTTATTTATCTTATTTTTTGTATAAATTTCTATAAGTTTTGTTAAAAATAATGCTATTATTATTGTTATCGGTGCAAATATTAAATTTCCATAATATCTAGAAATTAACACAGAAAACGGAATTACAAGCCAAGAAAAAAATATGACTCTTTCTAAGTGGCTTTCAATCATATCCTTCAATGATGTTGGGGCAGTTTTACACATAGCCAATGTAATCCCGATTAAAAATCCAAATAAAATTCCAAAACCAACAATTTTCATTGTCGCAATTAATCCGTCAAGCATCCATGGAGCATACTTCTCAATAAATATCCCAAAATTATTAAATTCCTCTATCTCAAATCCTACGGATTGGTCTAAACCTTCTGTACACCCATATTCATTTTGTGCCGTTAATAATATTAATCCATTATTGCCTACTGCAACTCCGCAGTAGCCATCTATGAATGTTAAATCATTGATAAAATTGGCCATCCCATTGGATATGAGTGATAGATTATGTTCTTCAAATGTATTCCCTCCATCTTTACTAGTTGCAATATAGTCAGTGCCCGTTATGATAACTTTGAGTGGATTAATTACTTTAATATTTACAAAATTAATTTCGTCATTTGTCATTCTATCTACATTAACTAGGTCCCAATCAAAACCAATACTAGTTTCTAAACTTCTTGAAATTAATATTTCTCCTGAATCAGTTAATGCATATGCTTTAGAACTACTATACAAATCAACTGAATTAATATTAGATTCCATTATTTCTTCTGGACTTTCCACTAATTCCCAATTAACTCCTCCATCAATGGTTGTCAAAATTAGCCCACCATCTCCAACTATTATTCCGTTTAATCCGTTATTTGAATCTATAAAAGATATCGAATTAAACTCATTTGAAATATCAAATATTTTTTCATCCCAACTTATTCCATCATAATTCCATAATCTGCTATTATTCGTGATTACAAAAATAGAATCTTCAGACGTTATTGCTACACCTTTTATATTTGTTAAAATTCCGGGAATCGAAATATCCTTCCATCCATTATCTTCAGTTAGTTGAATTACTTTACCATTATCTCCAACAACTACTAAATTCCCGTTTAAGTAATCTGATGATGTTAAATTTTCATTAGTAATTTGATTATTTATGTTCCAAGTTAATCCCTTATCATTACTATTCATTATTAATCCATTTCTTCCAAATGCCCACACTATTTCTCCTTCAGTAGCTATTACATTTACAATGTCCTTTTCGACATCTGAATTAACAATCTCCCATCCGCTTTCTATGCTATTTTGACCTTGTACTTGCGTAGAAGTAATTAATATTATAAATATTGAAAATACAATTAAAAATGGTTTAATAGAATTTTTCGAATCAAATTCGCCCATTCTCATTTGTTTCCCTTAAGTCCGATTAAGAGATAGGATATAGAACCCTCGCATCGATAATTATGTCATGAACTTGAAAAAAATCATCAGTAATGTTCAAGTCCTTATTTCTTTTCAGATGTACATGGGCGAACTAATTTATGAAGGTAAAGTAAAACAAGTTTGGAGTACTGACTCTCCAGATCTAATTGAATTTAGATATACTGATCAAATTAGTGCGTTTGATCAAATAATTCCTAGTTTAATCCCTAGAAAAGGTGAATCCTTGAATCGTACTTCTGCTCATTGGTTTAAGATGGTTGAAGATGCAGACATTTGTAAAACTCATGTTGTTGAAGTTAATGCGCCTGATAGAATCATAGCTAGAAAATTCGAGGTAATTAAGGAACCAGGTGCGATTCCAAGGGATGCTGAAAATGTATTTGTACCCTTAGAGGTCATATGTCGACATTATTTAGCTGGTTCTGGTTGGAGGAGATATCAGCGAGGCGATGTAGGTTCAGAAGAGTTTGGTTTCGACCCAGGAATGGAGTTATATGAGGGAATTAAATTAAATCGCCCTTACCTTGAAGTATCTACTAAATTCGAAAAATTTGACAGATTATTAACTAGGGAAGAGGCATTATCTATCTCCAATATATCTGATGATGAATTCGATAGTATAATGGAAATTGTTATAAAAATTGATGAAATAATTAACAAAGAAGCCCTTTCTAGAGGATTAATTCATGTTGATGGTAAAAAAGAATTCGCTTTAGGGAAAAATAGGGAGCCAGTATTAGTTGATTCCTTCGGAACTTTGGATGAAGATAGATGGTGGGATGCAGATGCATATGATAAAGGACAAATAATTCAATTATCAAAAGAATCAGTACGTCAATATTACCTTGAATCCGGGCACCATGATGCTCTTTACAAAGCTAGAGAAACTGGTGCTATTGATCCTCCAATACCTGAGCTACCGGATAAGATTATTTCTTCAACTTCTAAGTTATATGCCGATATGTTTGAAAGATTAACAGGTAATAAGTTTTAGCATCATGAATGTTTCCTCATTAAAATGCCACATTCACGTCTTTCAGCTGACTTTAATAACTTAACTAAATTCTTGAATATCTCTTGAATTCCTCCATCATAAGGCTCATCTGCAGAGACTATCCATTTACCCTTCTGGATGATTATTTTTAACTCGCCCACTTCAGCATAATTCAACCATCCCATCATTTCTAGTCCTGCGATTCCCTTATCATATCCCTTTAGGCCAAAATCTTCTTCTGATAAACCATTCATGAGTTTATACAGCAACTCATGTAATCTGCTTTCATGATCTTCTTGGGATGTGTAAGTTAGTAGATATTTTATTGCATTGCCATCAGGAGTAGGAAATCTACCAATCCTCTCTTTTATATTATTTTTATCTAAAGGTATGGGTGCACCTCCATCTGGTTGCCAATCCATCACTGAAATAAAAAGAATTGTTGCTTTATCCATTTTTGGAGCCTTACTTTTTTGAAGTTTAGGAAATGACTTAATATTACTAACTAATGCTATTAATTCCTCATGTTCACCTTTAAAACTCATCTCAATTGGCTTTATGACGGTCTCTATGTCTAACTTGGTTGGGTCAAATGTATAGAATGCACTCGGTTGTATGTTCTTATTCATGACATCATCTCTTTCTACTCGTCCCGACGGATGCGCTTCAACCTACGTTCGAAATCATCCAACATTTCATCTTCATTTACATCGTCCTTTATATCTTCTTTTATGTTAGATATTTGTTGTAATGTTTCCTCCTGATCGACAGTTGGTTTTATCTCAATTTTATCTTGCTCAGTTTCATCTATCTTGATATTAGAAATTACTTCTTTGGACTCTTTATTCAATAAAATTCTATTTTTTATTGCATTTTGAGTCATCTCTTCAAATTCTTTCATTTCTTTACGATTTTTAAGCAACCATGCTCCAGCACCAAATAATATTATTATAGTAAATGCAGTAATTAAACTCAAAGACGTAATTATATTTCTTTTATCATCAATTAATCCTCCATTAAGTACCTTTCTTATCTCATTATCTGCTTGATTTGAATCAATATCCCAAGGGAACGCACAACCAATTGTGACAACAACTTCAGATCCATCGGGAATTTCAATAGGCCTATCGAATTTAGTTTTTGGAGTAAGTATGACTCGGGTGCTCATATCAATCTTTTTTGTAGATTCATAGCCGTCAACTTTTAGATTTATTTTACAATCTGCTTCTAATAGTTGACTGTGCCCATATCTCTCAGCAGTTATCTCAACGATCTGATTATTTCCTGTTCCAATTAAATCAATGGACGTCAAGCCAATATTCCAATTGGTTTTTCTGATGTCGAAATCTTTTTCAAATTTATCGATTTCAAAACCTTTGGAATCTAATATCCTAATTTTCAGAGTTCTCACTCCTGGCTCAGGATTCCAATTTTCTGCAGTTAAATTAATCATTATCTCATTTTCAATATTATTTGATGAGCCCAATTTTAGATCTATTAGTTTTCCTTTATCATCTGTAAGCATAATAGTATATGAAAAAGTATTGTTTCCAGGTGCTATGGTACATGAGGAATTAATATTTCCAACAACTCCTGTTATTGAGCAATCTGTTGATCTAGAGTTTATCTGATATGAATTTAATATATATTGTAATTTATCATCATCATTAATCGATAAATTGCCAAAGTCAATTCCATTTATCTTGGAAGGAAATATGATTCCCAACTCTGTCCATTGTAATATATTTCCTTGATTATCTTTGATTATATCTTGATCTTCTATTATTCCATTAATTTTCATTTCCACGCTATCGCCCAAATATGAATTTATAAAAGGAGAATTACTCCATGAAAATTTACTAAATTTGGTGTCTAAGAAGATTTCTTCTTGATTGCCTCTTCCATCATATGCTAATATTCTAATTGTCTTTACGTCTCCATTCCAATCGTCTGAAGGAATTAATTTTAATGGCAATCCCAATTGTTCATTAGATGATAAAACAATTTTATCTGGGCCATAAACTTCCCACCCCTGGGGTAAACTAAGTAATTGTAATGTTATTGTTGTCGGAGAATTTCCATGATTTTTTAAAGAAACAAGGGGATATCCTCCTGATGATGATAAAATCCAAGAATCATGGTCAACCATAGAAAAATTATATGTTGCCGCAATCCTAATTGGTAATGTGATCTCAGATGTTGCACTTGAATCTCCTTCTCTTATTCTGACATGTAATTCAACAGATTTTCCATAAAGGGCTGTTTCAGGAGCGGTAATATTTAAAATCAATTGAGCGTAACTCCCGGGTAAAATTATTGGTAAATCAAAAGGTGCTACTACTTCCCACCCATTTTCACCTACAATCCAGACCGAAACATAAGGTCTAGATTCCATATTTCCAAGCTGGACTATTGTTAACTCTACTTGAGATCCGTTTTCTGCTATCTCTAAATTGGCATCACTCGCCATTACATTCCATGCTGGGATATGGTTTACTCCAACTTGGAAAGAAAAACTTCCTACTTCCTCTTCATTTGATATTGCATAGACCATCACATCCATCATTGAACCAACCAGTGCCTGTTGTGGGATTTCAACATATATTTTCATTTCAATAGTATCATTCACTGGGACCTCATTTCTTGAATCATCTGATACAATCCAACCAATGCTCGAATCTCCACTAATGAGATTTAATTCTATTGAGGAAACTAATTTTATATCATCAATCATATTTCCTAAATTACGGGCACTCACATTTACTTCAATTGTATTGCCTGGATCGATGCCATATTCATTACTAATCATTTCATCTCCATTAATTCGTGCATCTATGGACCACAAATGATCTTGCTTGGCTTGAGTTACGATTAACTTTGAATCTTGGATTAAAGGGTCCCCTATTGATTTCATTATTATCTCTATGTTGATATTGACTCTAGCAGGAGTTGAAGGGGGGAACAATATCGTAATGGGAATTGACCTCAGGCTACCTGCCTCTAGAGTTAATGGATTATTTGAAAACGTAACAATTATGCCAGGATCTGAAGTAAGATTCTGATCAAATAATACTTTATGGGACATTTCAAATGAATCTTCACCATTTCCTTGATTTTCTAGCCTTAAAATAACTAACTTTTCTTCATTTATATCTATGTAACTCGGAACATCAGTTGGAGATGATATTGTCAATGATGCACTGTAAATTTGTAAAACTTCCAATGAAAATCTGAGGGTAACGCCAGATGAAATACCAGATTCACTAAATAAATGATACATTGGAGGTGAATTATGGGGCATATTAAGCATAATTTTTCCGATGCTTCTGGACCCCGGCTCGCCCTGAATAGTTATATTTTCATTATTTGATGATACTTGTCCAGAATAATTCCAATTCCATCCATTTAATAGCATTCCCATTTCATTCAACGACCAATTTAGATGTCCTTCATTGTTGGGAATATCGGCAGTTATTGTCCACTCTAATTCTTCTGTAGGAACTGATCTTAAATGATTTATTTCTACTGTCACTCTGGATGCGATAAATGTTAATATTATTGTTTGACAAATTTCTTCTTCGTTATTGCCTACGCACATTATCAAAGGAGTATTTACTATTTCCCCATATTCTACATTACTAGGCACAATTATATTTGCTGTCATTTCTTTAGATTCTCCAGGATTCAATATCAATGCAGCTTCTTCTTCTCCTTCGGAATTAAATAATTTTAAATCTGAGCCCCAATTTGTATTATCCCACGAAATTGAAATTTGATTCTCTAATGCATTTCCTACATTTTCAATAATTATCCAAGTTGACGCATATTCTCCTAATAACCCATATCCTTGACTTAAGGCTGTTCCATCAGGCCCTCTCAGAGACAACCCTCTAGTTCTATTAGCCTCTATGGCAATAGTTGACTCTACACTAATATTATTATCTTGATCTAGCGATAATTTCAGTATAAGGTAACCTGAGTCAGAGCCCAATGCATCATTAGGTGCATTAACATTTATTTCAGGCTTCCAAGTACCTCCTACGTCAATTTCTACATTTTGTAATTCTGTTCCTGACGCCGTATTCCAACTCCATCCTTGGGGTAAATTAGTTGAATCTATGGCGATACTCCATATTCCTGATAACCTACCATTTGATCTTATAGTCGGACTTACGATATTACTTTCTCCAGGATTTACTCTAATTGGATCAGTAGAAATCTCAAATGAGGCATTATATGTAGGAATTATGGACAGAGTTTTTATTTGAAAATCATTATCATAGCGAGTTTGAGTTATATTCTTGTAAGGGTCCAACCTTAATTCAAAAATATGTTCTCCCAGATCTCCAGACCATTCGACTTCAAAACTAGCAAATGAACCAGGGCCTGTAGGGTCTATGGGTTGTAAATTTCCCGACCTATGCCTTCCAATTTCTTCTCCATCTGCATAAAGGATGGCATCAACGCCTTCTTCCGTTATTTCAGTACCCGAATTTTCAAAGAAAGCAGTAATGGTAACTATTTCGCCAGGATCAGGGGCGTTTGGGTTAAATTCTATACTTCTATTGTCAGTTAATGGTCTAACATCAGGCATCCCTGTGGATATTACGATATTTCCAATCGCGATATCTAATGTTGCATCACCATCTAAGTCAGCCAAAGAAGGAGTTGACCATACTCTATTACTCAATTCTAACTGATTAGCCCATTCTGAATTAATCGATGAAGATGTACCTTCTTCGCCATCAAATGCCCATAATGTCCTGCCATATGCTACTATAATTTCTTGTTCACTCTGCCCGTCAATGTCCATCCAACTTACTGCAGCTACTGCAATTTCGTCATTGGGAGTTCCACTACTTTGTTCTAAATCTCTATTCCAAACTTGGTATGGAAATGTTCCACTAACATCATGACATCCTACTTCGCCATGCCTTGCGGTCGTCGTTTGCCACCATGTTATCCAGCATACTCTGTCGTGTATGCTGTCATTATCTGTATCGATGGCAGTAGGTGGCGCATCAGCATATCCATTTACAGAATTAAAACTCCACAATTCTTCTCCATCACTGATTTCTAAGCCTCGATATTCTGCACCATCAGCACTGGCTGAGCCATCTGCATCAGTTGGTATGGTAATTATCATTTCTGGAACGCTGTCAGAATCTAAATTGGCAATTATTGGACCAGGTAATCGAATATGAGGAACATCATTGTCACCATCAATATTATTCATACTTAATCCTCCGTCCCAACTAGAATCTCCGGTATCTGATTCTATTTTCCAAATCCACATCCCTCCACTGTTTGCTTCAATTGTTGTAAGTAGAATGTATGCAGTAGAATCATCAGTTTGTGCAAAAGCAGGATCCGATGGGTGACTGCCTTTATCTAGGCTAACCTGCCAAAGCGGGTTAGGTGCAATATTTGCTGGCAAGGGTAATGCTAATACTACAGGATCATCCGTTATTTTATCAATCAATGTCAAGACTAGTTCAGCATCTCCATCTAAATCTAAATCGGCTAATAATGGCTGAGTTGTAGGTCTATGATTTCCCAAAATATTGCTAACATATGGTCCTTCATCACTGCCAATTTGCAATGTTTCATCACTCCAAGTCCAAAGAATTTCAGACGAATGACTGCCTGCGGCCCAGCCGGTTACTGAGCAAGAAAGTCTTGGCGACCAAGCTTCAACAAATAATGATCCTCCAGCATCATATGTAACAATAATTTCTTGTTTTCCATCATTGTCAATATCTACTATAACTGGTGAAGATTTTATTTTATCAGTTGCTCCCAAATCAACTTGCCATGCCAAATCAGCATCTTCGCCTTCAATAATCCTCAAAAAACTGTGTTCGGTCCCAGATACTTCATCAGTTTGAATTATTATTATGAATAATGACTCCTCTCCACATCTTTGATTAGCTTCAATGTCTTTAGTTATTGAATTTTCAAGATTTGCAATGGGTGTAGCAAGGGCATCAGTTCCAATTTCATAATTTCCATATTCCCAGTTAATTTTTGGATCTACTATTGATAGTAATTCTGATGCATTACTGGGATGTCCAAGCCCTGCCCCCCCTTCAGGGCCGTGAACTGGTACATCTCCTAATCTATCTCCCGTTCTACCGAATTGCGGCCATGCCTGACCTCCATCCGACCACACTTCTACCGAATTGTCTGAAGTATTGAATTTCTCTACAATCGTAATACTAAATTCATTTGAATTTATTAAAGGTGCCAAGCTTACTAATAGCATAACCAAAGCAATAACTATCGTTTTACAGATATTTCTAAAATGGTCATGTGTACTTCCGACCCTCACAGGATTCATATGGGCTTCCGAATCTTCTTGAACATTCGCACTAATTGGACTGATAGCAGTACGGTCTATGCATGTTATTGAGAATATCAAAATATTATATCATCCGTTGTGCTTATACGATATGTGCCAGTCGCAGACTCTACCAACCTCTCCTCTAGAGGCATAGCTAATGAGGGACGAGAGGATTTTCCTCTGTCCTATTGGCTTAAATCTAGTTGAGTGACTAAGTTGGAGGTTTAGAAAATGTACAGACTTGTAACAAGAGAAGATACTATACGTATCCCAGCAGAATACATTCGCCGTGGACGTAAATTAGAAGAGCATATCGATGAACTGGCTCATGAAGCGTTCGAAGGCCGATTCGATGAGAATGAAAGATATACTTTAGTTACTTTCAATCATGAAACAGTAGGCAGGGGAAAAATAATCCATGGTGATGGAGCCATATATCAAAGTGTTAGATTTACTGCATTAGTATTCACAATGGAGAACAATGAAGTTGTCGATGGTGCCGTATCAGAAGTTTCGGAGTATGGAGCATTCGTAAGGATAGGTCCAATAGAAGCATTATTACACAAATCTCAGATTCTAGATGAACCTATTCAAGTTAATTTAGGTATTCGTCGTATTGAAGGCGCCCAAACAGGTAAATCACTTACTGAAGGGTCATTCGTTAGGTCAAGAATTGTTTCTAAAGCAATTAATCAAAATGACCCACGTTCAAGTAAAATTGGCCTGAACTGCAAGATGGATGGACTTGGATGCTTCGATTGGCTATCAGAGAGTGATTAATATGGTTAAAGTGCCATTTGCATGCGGAGAATGTAATAGGATATTAGATGACGGAGTAGGACAATGTCATCATTGTCCAAATGCTCCAGTAACTACTGATTGGCAAGGATTTGTTGTAATTTTACATCCAACTCGATCTGAAATCGCAAAAAGATTAAATGTTTCCACCCCAGGAAACTATGCATTAAAGGTTAATATTCGTTAGGAGATGATGATTTGGAAATAATTAATAGAAAAGAAAATGCACTACTAAATAGGGTAGAAATAGAGTTCACTTTGAATCATGATAGTGAGCCAACGCCATCATTGTCTGAAATGATAAGTTTAGTATTGAAATTAGAACCAGGCTCAAAGAAAGAATTAGTTTATATCAAAAATGTAAATACTAGATTTGGAATGCCTCAGACATCTGGATTAGCACTTATTTATGCTTCAGAAGAGAGTACAAGCATTGAACCAGATTATATCAAAACTCGACATAAGGTTCCAGAAGAATCTACGGGAGGCAATTAATAATGTCTGATGGAAGTCCTAATCCCCAAGCTAAACATTCAAAATATTCAATTGAAGGAGATTCTTTGGTCCGTAAGGGAGAATTTTGTCCAGAGTGTGGGCCAGGAGTATTTTTGGGAGTCCACAGTGATCGCAAGGTTTGCGGTAAATGCGGTTATTCAAATCCTCCAAAGAAATATCGCGGTTTAGATCAAGACGAATAGTTTTCCCATTCCCCATCGTTATTGATAACTTTATTATCAAATATGTGGATTCCAATATTTTCTCTATGCTTGTCTGAATACTGTTCAATTACTCCTTCTGCTGAAATTTTAATTTTACCATCATGCCTCCATCCTGTCCAATTCCATTCATTTTCGGAGAAGTATGCGTCCATCACTGGCCCCGGAGTTCTGAATATTAATGGAGTATCATCTAAATTCTTAATTAATGCTATGGATTTTCCATGCATCATTAAGAACCAACCACCATCTTTATGGTATCTAACATCAGTTATTTTATCCTTTAACTGAATTATTATTTTTCTCTTTAAATTTCTTCCTTCATCTAATTCCAATATGCCTCCAGCGGCTGACCAAATTACAATTCCTGATTCACCCTTAATTATTTTCACTATTGGATTCCTGTCTTGTTTAATTCCAATTTCTGGCCATGTTGGGTAATGTTCTCTCCAAATTTCCATTCCATTTTTATCTATCATATATATTCCCTTATTCATTAATGCAAATATAATATTTTCATCTATTTTATTCAATGCCATGGGTTCAGATGTTAGAATTTTTTGCCATATGGCAGAGTTTGGGATTATTTTAGGATCATCCGATGAATTTAATCTTAATTCATCCCTTCCGATCCCATCGCCCCAATTTTTTTCGAGAGGCAATGCAGCAATTCTGGAATCTTTCAATTCTCTATCCATCCAAATCCCAACCCATATATCTTCAAAAATTACTCCAGTCACTACAGGCGTAGGAAATGGCTTTGCCATTTCATCAATTTTATTAAATTCAAGGTCCAATTTAATCAATTCACCAGAATTTCCTATAATGACTAATTTGGTATTATTCCTATTGACTTTAGAGGGAGTGAAGCCCAATTGGATGTTAATCATATTGCTCGATTCGCACCACGTCCTTGAATGTGTTTCCGCCAAGTTTGAAATCTCAATGCCATTGGAGTATCATGGTCTCGTTACTATTGTGCTCATCAAAAGATCAAGCATCTCTAAATTTATATAATCAATTAATTGTTAAAGATGGATGGTCAAACCCAATTAAAATGTATTATGGGACCATCTATAAGCATAGTAAATGTGATGTTCACATATTATTAATTGATAATCTAAATCATATTTTTGCAGATAATATTGATCTTATACATGAAAAAGAAATGAAAACTGATGTTAAAGAAATACTGGTTCTATCAAAGCATGTTTCAAAATCTGAAATACCAGCCTTGACGATACATGCTATTGGCCTTCCTGGAGTAACTCCATATGGAGAAAAAGGCCATTCAGGAGGAATAAATGGCGAAGTTGTACCCCCCTCTCCTAGATTTGCTAGCTTATTCAAAAACCTATTGATGATTGCAGAAGAAATGAATTTACATGACTCTTTTGATATTACATTGGAAACTACTCATCATGGGCCATTTTTAACCAGGCCTACTTTATACCTGGAGATAGGTTCAACCAAGGAAGAATGGAATCGTAAAGATTTAGCAGATATTTGGGTTTTGACCATTTTTAAATGCCTAGGTTTAGAAGGTACCAATGCATTAGGGTCTTGGAAAGGAGAAGGAGATGTCATGATATGCTTAGGAGGTGGACATTATGCCCCAAGACATAAGTCAATTATAACTAATTCAGATGTTTGGCTAGGCCATATATTAGCAAATTATTCACTTTTGTTTGATGTTGAATATAAAGAAAATAATAATGCAGTTTCATGGCACCACCCATTAGAAAAAACTATTGAAGCAACAAAAATTGCATTTCCCGGAGGTAGAATTTTTGTTCATTTAGATCGTAAATCATTCAAAGGATGGCAAAGGAATGCAATAATTGCATATTTAGAAAACCGCAATATTCCTGTGTATAGGGGCAAACAAATACTCATGTTACGCAAGAATAAAAGTTCATCTATCATTGGAGATGAATCATGAGTATCTTGGGACGTCCCATTGTAGCTCTTCTTCCTTTTGTACCACGTTTTATTGTCCGTTGGATTTCTAAAAGGTATGTTGCAGGTGAAAATATTGATCAAGCCATGAGCGTTATCAAAAAATTACGGTCAAATAATACCTGCTTTACAATTGATGTACTAGGAGAAGAAATAAAAAACATGTCCGAAGCTTCTTATTTCATGAATGAATATAACGCTCTTTTGGATGCAATTATTGATAATGATATAGATGCTAATATTTCAATCAAACCAACTGCATTAGGTTTGTTGATTGATGGTGCAGAAACATCTAAAAATCTTACTAAAATCTTACTAAAAGCATCAAAAAATAATATTTTTGTCAGATTAGATATGGAAGATAATAGGGTTACACAATCTACAATTGATTTAGTATATGAAATGCATAAAAAAGGACTTAATAATGTAGGGACTGTACTACAAGGTAGATTGTTCAGAACTGAAAATGATATAGAAAAAATCTGTTCTATGACATTAAAAAATTCCGACTTTAGAATTTGTAAGGGAATATATTTGGAATCCAATGATATAGCTTACACCAATCATAAAGAAATCGTTGATTCAGTAATAAAGTGTATAGATCTTATGCTCGAAAATGGAGCTTATACTGCCATTGCATCTCATGATGATGATATTATTGCATACTCACTTGACTCTTTAAAAAAACACGGCATGGGCCCAGAACTTATTGACCCAAGGAAAAATGCAGGTATTAAATTACCTGGAAAGGGTAATGGATATGAATTTCAATTTTTATTAGGTGTTCGCGGTGACGAAAGACGAAAGTTGGCAAAAGAGGGACATTTGACCAGAGTATACGTCCCATATGGATCTCGTTGGTACGAGTATAGTATGAGAAGATTAAGAGAAAATCCAGAAATTGCTATGCATGTTACTAAGGCATTCCTATTGCCGTGGACTAATCGTAGGTAGGGGTCCGTGGCGAATGCAAATACATTCTTTTTATTTCAGATGCTACCCTTTTACCTCTTAAAGTACGCCCTTGGCCAGTGTGTATTGCTCTTATTCTCCACTTTTGTCCATTAATTTCCAATATCGTGCCACACGAAAATACTTTATCGGGACTAGATTCTATGGTAGAACTAGTACTATAATCATCATCTGTCAAAGTTATTTTTATTATCTTTTTATCCGTTCTTATTACCCACATTGCATAAATTTCTGAAGCCACCATTTTCTTTTCCGGTTTTGATATTTTATCATCAATTCTTGTCACTTCCCAGTCTGCACCTTCATGTTGAAATATATCTCCAACAGCAATTATCTCATCACTATCTACTTCTATGATTCCGGATTTGCTAATTTTACCCTCAGAAAAGGTAGTATTGAGAAAAATAGGTGCAGGCGGCCTCAATTCAATTAAATGTACATCATTACATTCCAAACATCTTGCAAGAATGTCTTCTCCTTTGCCCTTTCTTATACGTTTCAACACGTCATGTTCAGTCATCTCTAAACACATTGGACAATTTGCGGCATCAGATACTTCATCATCATCGTAGTGCGAAGCCATATTTGTCGCGCACAACTAACTTCTATTCAAACCATCCAATAGTGATAATTGAATAGTTGACTTACTAGCGGACAATATGGAGCGAACCGGAGGAAGTTCGGGTTTACCCCAAATGTCCGAAAAGGAGATGTTTTTGAGACTTCTTTCAGAAGATGAAACTAGGGGAATTGATGAGCCCGAGGTTGCTTCAAATATTGGAGATCAAATGATACATATGGGCCTTAGACCTTTATCTAGAACTATAAGATCAAGAATTAGAGATATTTGTTCTAGAATTCCTGCAAAGAATGTGATTCTAGTAGGGGGAGGGATAGGACATCTTTCTGCATGGCTATTTGATTTGTGGTGTTCAGATAATATTGAAAATAATATTATTAAAAAACCAGATTCATTTACAATTATTGAAGAAGGTGGAAAATTTGGAATTATTTTAAATCGACTTATAAGTAGATATGATGCGGATTCTTGGTCAAAAGTAATTGTAAATAAATGGCCAGAAATAGTTGCAGAAAGCTCTTCATGGTTAGCTGCCAACGCTGCATCTACTGACAATGCACCATTTTTATCAATCCCTCTTCCAGTAGATTTAATCATAATAGATTTACCAGAAGATGAAAGGATTGATGCTCTCACATCATCATTTAACTTACTTTCACCTGGAGGAATAATAATCATTAAAGAGCCAGAGGTTCCAACAGGAGATGTTGGAGAATTAGAAAGTGGTAAAGAAATGAGCAAAGCTCAAGAAAAAGTTTCTAGATTCAACAAGTGGATAAGCGCAGTAAAGGACTTTAGTTTGAATAATTCATTGAGTTTTGTTGAGCTAACCGGTGGGACGCTTGTTGTACTTCGGCGATCATCTTAAATTGTAATTCAGATAAAATAGTTATTTTATTTTTTAGAATTTATCATTAAATCTATTCTCATTATTCCATATCCGTAATAATCATCATGTTCAGTCTGATTATCTTTCATTTGAGAGGTTTGCGATAATAGATTTTTAACTTCTTCTATTGATTCCCTTCCATCATTATTTTGCCTTTGTAATTCAGGATATTCTTCCAATAATAATGACAATGATCCAGATACCCATGCCGTTGCAGCAGATGTTCCACTGGACCATCCCCACCAATTATTATTTCCAACTCCGCTTGCCATTAGTATGGGAACTTCTTGACTAGGTGCAACTATCTCAGGCTTTTTATCTGGGTTACTTCTTGGAAATATGGGGTTTGGAAAGAATCTACCGTCATTATCTCCTATTGAACTTCCTTTCCATATGTCTCCATCCCTAGTTATTCCTCCTACGCAGATAACATCTCCTACAGAACCAGGTGATTCGACATCTCCGTCGTCATTTTCGCCGTCATTTCCTGCAGCCGCCACTATGAAAACTCCTAAGTCTAAAGCATTTTCAACAGATTGTTCTAATGCATCAGTAGTGAATATCCCGGCCCCAAATCCTTGTTCACCTCCCAAACTTAATGAAATTATATGAGCACCATTTTCAACACACCAGTCTACAGATTGTGAAATAATTTGATCTGTCCCTGTCCCATCTTTGTCGATAGCTTTAGCAACTAATAAAGTGACACCTTGTGCATTGCCCTTTAATCCATTTTTAGCAACTATTATTCCTGCCATTGCCGTACCATGCCCTTCATCATCATATGGGTCTTCAATTTGATTAACGAAATCACTCCATTTTTCTAATTTTAGACCTTCTAATCCGGGATGATTCATATCTATCCCTGAATCTACTATGCAGAGTGTAATTCCAGAACCATCTAGATATTCAACATTATTAATTCCCGTGATCTCTCTATATTCATCCTCCCATATTATCAGAGCTCCAGAAGGGCCCTGAGAACTAATTTCCTCAATACTTGGCCATAGATATAAAAATGATACTGAAATTAAAAGAAAAGAAATCAATAATGTAACTGCAATCGAGATGAAATAAACTGCTGAATCATCATCTTTTTCATATTGAGAACCTCTTATAACATCCTTAAAAATATTTTCAGAATCCTCATTTTCCATGTTTTCACATCTCTTTTAATGATAATTATTACCAAATTTCTTGATTTCCAAAATGACTATCTATTGGAGTATTTGAATTACAACTTCTACATTTTAATCTAGTTGGTAATTTAACTTTACATTTTTCACATTCACTGCCAATTCGTCCCTTTCCGTCGCAATCTATTTCTTGACAGGGGACTTCAATAATCCCTGATGAAAATTTCTTAGCAGCAGTTTCAACATCGCATATTGGACATAGTCCTTGGCTAATGATGGGTTGTAACTCTATATTATCTCCTGCTACTTCCCTTGCTCTTACTGATTGTATTCTCTCTTCTGCGTCTCCCAACATGAAGTGCGGAAACCAAATTATGACTAATAACATCAAGACTGATATGATTCCGGATACGATATACAAAAAAATAAGCAAATAATTGAGATTTTCTGATTCCAAGTTCATCCTACTTGCAACAGAATGTGAACCAGCCCACGCCATAATATTTATCATAATAATAAATATTGACATTTCTAGGTCCCAAGCCTTTAAACTGTGATCTTCCCAAGATTTTTGCACGACTCTAGGATCTGGATGAGCATGCCTTTCTTGGACATGAATATCTCTTGTTTCTCTTACTGCCCTATGAACTACTATTATTGCTAAAAATAATAATATCCCGTTTCCAATTATTATTCCACCTAAGTCTGAAAATTGTAATTCAAATGGGAAGTAAGGATTACTTGCATGAGTATTCATGTAGCCATATTGGACAGCAAATGAGCCAATTAATAAATATATTAAATTCTCTCTCATAATTGGATATTCTGACCATAATGAGATTATTATTCCAGCCCAGCATATGAGGGATAATAGTGATAATATTAATGTCAAATCAGATATTTGTAAGAATCCACTATTGTCTCCAAAAATCCCAACGCGGTTGTAATCACCACCTTGTGATAATTCACCAATTCCTATGTCCCAAGACCCCATTATGAAAGCTGTTAATCCTAGAATGACTATTGTTAGTTCCTTTAATCCCCAGTTCTTACTGATAATAGTGGCCTGAAAGATTAAACCTCTCCTTATCTCATCAAGAATGGAAAAATTATCATTAATCTCAGATAATTTATAACCTAATTTTATTTCACTTTGCCTTAATTCATTAACAACTATTATGTCTTTAGAAATCGTTGGCATCGCATCCTCCATGGCCTCTCCGATACTCATTACTGATTAAGTTCCATGTACAAAATGTACATTATTTAGAACTTTTAAAGGAATATTTTGTGGCGCCGAGAGAGAGATTTGAACTCCCGAGGGAAAATCCCACATGATTTCCAGTCATGCGCAATACCAGGCTATGCGATCTCGGCAGGCATCCATTCCTATGAGTATCTATTTTTGAGTTTGTCGTATTGAAATGAGATCGAACAATCCGTAGTGATTAAAATCTCACTTATGTTGCACGACTTATCGCCACTGTGGCTTAGGGGTATAGCATCCCATTGGTAATGGGAAGGTCGGGAGTTCAATTCTCCCCAGTGGCTCCACATTTACTGAATTAATCTTAATAATTATTTTTTTAATTTGTTTTTCATACAATTCAAATACATTTACTGACTTTTTTTGTAATTAACTTGATAATCTACCTTATATGCAGAGTACTATGAATAACACCAATAGAAGGCTAGCCTTAACTCTCGTTTTGTTAATGATGCTAGCACCTTTTGCTAATGCAGGAGTTTCAAATTGGAATTCATCAAATAATATTAATTCAAATGGCAGTTCATTAACTGTGAATGGTTTTGAACTTCCAGGAAATTCTACTATCATGGATGGTTGGCTCCACGTTGCCGATTCAACTATGGCCACTTCAACAGATACAGGAATTCTATGGAGTGAATCAGATTTTTCTGATGGTGCACTTTTTGGTACTTTTATGGATGAAAATCAGCATTTAACTTTAATGGATGACGGTACAAGATCTAACATTAGTAGTTTTGATGTTGGCGATATTTCTGTGATTATGAATTCTAAATATAAATATTCTCCTGGATGGAGGCATGTATATACTCTTAGCCCATTAACAAGTATTTCAGAGTGCGGGGGGCAAAATGGTCAGGTTTTATCTCATGGATATGATAACAATTTTGATGTTACTTTGGACAATGATGAAATAATTGAAATTTTATATTACTGCGATACATTTTCCAAAGAAGATACCGTACAGGAGTTGGTAATTAATTCCGGAGGTGACGATTATTACAGCGGTAATCTTTCATCAAATGGAGGAGGTGGCGAAGGATTTATTGGCACCTATCAAATTAGTTCCGGAATAGACTCAATAGCAATTAATAATGGAGGCTCAGGATATTCTACTAATGATACAATGTCCATAGGTTGCCAATGTGGTGGATCTGATGCGAATGCTAGCATTTCATCTGTTGATAGCAATGGAGGAATACTTAGTATAACAATTAATGATAGTGGATTGGGATATACTTTGGATGATACAATATTATTCTCATTCACCGGTTCTGGAAGTGGTGCGAACTTAGATGCAATTCTGGAATCAACTGGGGTAATAAATTCAGCAGAAATTACCAATGAAGGTTACAATTATACTAGTACCCCATCTATTAATATTAGCGACTCTTCTGGTTCAGGGGCATCAATTACAGCAATACTTGGAGCATATTTTGAATATGAATTAGACATAGATCCTATTGGCAATAGTAATTCAAATTGCGATGAGGGAGGTTTTATTGTTTACAGCGGGCTCGATTATGATGAGAATAGAAATCTTGGTACTGATGAAATTACAAATACTGAATATCTTTGCAATAATATTAAAACATGGGAAGCAACTACTTTCACTGACTTAAATGGAACTATTTATGGCAATCAACAAAATATGAGTTACGGCGTTATACCTTCATCAGCATCTAGTGGAGTAGTTTCAATTGGAACTACGCCAGGATCTCCACTTCCGGCTGGAACCGATAGCGCTTTCTTACTTCCTGCAGTAAATGTGCCACATTTTGATGATATTAACAATTATTACATGTCCTTTGATCACTGGTTTCATTTCGACAGCACTTCCTCAGGCGGAGGAGATGGTGCTTGGGTAGAATATCGAGTAAAAGATAGTGCGGCATGGGGTGATTGGGAGTATGTATCACCCGAATTTGGATATCCTAGTACTTTATCGACAGATGCCCCAGTTCCAGAAGGAGCACCGTCGGGAGCGACTCCTGTATTTGCTTCTGAGACTTATAGTGGTTGGCTTACTACTACATTTGATTTATCTACATTAGTTAATGAGACATCAGATAATATACAATTTAGATTCCATGTATGGACTCATCCAGATGCTGAAAACGAACGTCCAGGATGGTTTATTGATAATATTCGATTTAATAATGATGGTGTTAATTATGGGGCCTGGCATCATGGTTGTTATACACAAACAGCATCTTCTTGTTACTATTCTAATGATGCATATGGTTCATTAGAAAGAATAATTGATTTATCAGGTTCAAATTCTACTTCTAAAATTGAAATTGATATGGAGTGGGACTTAGAAGGTGCAGCGAATGATAATGCATGCGTCGAAGTATCACTAAATCAAATCTCATGGTTCGATATATCTTCTACGAATCCATCTACAACTTCGGGATGTGCAGCCCGTAGTGGAGCAATCCCTGGGACAGGATATTCCGATGCTGATGGGTCGGAATATGGGGATCAGAGTGGTCGTTTACGAACTATTTCACTAGAAATACCAAATTCATTTCATAATCAACAAGTAGTTTATTTTAGGATAGTTGTAGATACTAACACTTATACAGATTATGGAGGAAATCTAGATTCTAGGGAAGGGCTTACGGTTGATGAAATAAGAGTTGTTGATTATACTGGATCAAATCTTTTCTTGGATGATCTCGAAACTTCTTCTTCGATGTCTCACTCTGCAATCGGTACTGGATCAGATGACTGGAGCCACTATTATCTAGACAGAGGTCAACAACAATCTTCCTTTAGCTTCGAAGACTCAACTGCTAGCTCGCCTTCAGTTTCAGATTCTCCGGGTTGGACGAGGACCAATACTATGTCATCAGGAAGTTGCTCTACAGATACATGTAAGTGGACTTTAAATAAAATTGGTACTAACTCTGGGCCTAGTGGCGCAGCGTCGTTTCCTTACGTTTATGGCGTAGGGATATCTGGAAATTATTTAGGTAATATTCAAGAAGCAAGACTGATATCTCCTGAGTATGAAATCCCTATGAATGGGAATGCATTTCTGTTATTTGATCATTGGGCCGCAATGGAACCAAATTGGGACGGTGGTGCTGTTTTCATCAAGGTAAATGGAGCTTCTTGGCAACATTTTGACCCAGGAAACTGGTATGATAGTCAAGTCAGTTATAATTATAATAATTTGTATGGGCATGATACATTTGCTTCTCAATCATCAGCAACGGGAGGTATGAAGAGTATGCAGGCTAGCTTACTAAATTATCAAGGCGATACTGTTCAATTTAAGTTCTCCATGGGTTCTGATTCATACCTTACATATGGCGGTTGGTTTATTGATAACGCTGGCGTAAAAATATCAAACTATGGTAATCCTGGAAGTTGGCTGAGTCCATCATTTTCTATCTCTGACGTTAATCAATTCAATAGTGGAATAATTGATTTAGATGCAATAATACCTGATCAAACTACAGTTACTGGTTCTATTATTGATTATTCTTCAGGGCAAATAATTTCAGGTTTCTCAAATATTTCATTCCCTATTTCATTAGCAGCTATTGACTCTGGTCTACATACACAATTAAAACTACAAGTAAATCTTTTTACTTCTGATATGGAATCGACACCATCAATAAAGAAAATTAGTATTGGAGGAAAAAGGTTTCTTAATTCTGATTCAGGTGGAAATGGATGGGAATTTAGTTCCGGTGTTGAGGTAGTCAATGGGATATTGAATGCAACCAGTATTGCAGGAACTCTAATTTCTGACTTTATCCCATCTTCTAGGCCAATAAAGGCATTAAATATCGGCGGCAACTTATCTAGCGGAGTTACTATAAATGTGTTAAATAAATTTGGCTCATCTCTTGGTTCCGCCTCAAAAGGCGGAGGAGTATCATTTGTAACTCCTCAACCTGGTTTTGGATTATCAGTAAGCCTTCCTACGAATGCTTGGATTGATAGATTGGTAATATCCATAATATTTGCAGCACCTGCTCTAAATCCAGTGATTGATGTATTGAATGATGGATCTCCCGAATGGTCATTTATGCAAGGTGATTCTTACGGCCATTATGGGTGGCAATCCACTTTCTCTGATGATACTCAAGAAGGCATAATTACTAGTAAAATAATAAACTTAGATGGAATAAATCCTCAGACTCTATTGTTTAAAATTCCATCAGTAGCTTATGTTAATTCAGGAATAATTTCTATATCTTCGGATGCCGATGGTTTCGATAGTTCTGTAACTCTTTCTATTGCTGGTTCTTCTCAAACTATATCTCCAAATAATGATATATTTTATAATATCCTTAATCCTTCTCAAATATCTGGAATTGTACTTACAAGTCATACTCATACAGACTTAGAAACGGGGAGAGATTGGAAAGAAATACCTGTTGAAGTAGATTCAAATGTAGCACAAACTATCTCTATATCAGGATTAGGAATAGGGTATTCAATATTTGAAAATGTGTCAGGATTAGGAAATATGATTTCAACATATCATGATTCTATGATGGCCAATAATCAAGATTTCGAAGAGGTTGATGTACCTGTTACGTTTTCAGCCGATATTGGATCAATTTCTATAGATGGAAATATCTTATATGACTTTATAATTACTAATAATGACTTTTCAGTTCCAAATACTTTCTATCCCAATGGAGAATCAATTGAGATAGTTACATCTCATCATCATCTTTATGATAATTCAGAATTATCTGAAATAACGCTAGAGGGGATGGCATCAGATGGCAATAATATTTTCTTTAAAGTTGTGAATGGTGCAGACGGATTGTGGGGAGGAGGTACTTCTGCAAATATATTCAGTCAAACTTCTGGTTCTAATAAAGTCATATTTGATCCATATTCCAGTTATATTGAAAAAATTATGTCATCTGATGGATATGAAGAAATTATTGTACATTGGATATTTGATATTTCTTGGTATTGGGATGATGTTGATGATATTATTTGGACAGCAAGGGCCAATGATGACGAAGGTGAAACAATTTGGCCTGCACAAGCTCAAAGTGGCAAATCTGGTTCACAAGCTGTAGAAAATGATATCCAAGTTGATAATTTTAATATTTTTGATAATGAAGGTAGACTTATTTCCAATATTTATGATAATTTATTATATCCTTTTCCAATATTGGAAGGTGGAATTTTAAATATTTCTGGAAATGTCAGATTTCAAGATTCTTCCAGTCACCAACCTCTTTCTACTGATTTCTCTATTGGTTTAAACATCTCTGGAGAAATATTTTCTCTCGAAACAGGGGATGAAGGATCTTTTTATGGGACTGTGATAGCACCTGCAGAAACGTCCATACTTTCCGTTTCTCCAATTATACTTTCTATAGGGCCTAATGGTGGGGCAAATGGTGCAGAAGATGTTACTGGCCAACCTACGCCAATAGAAATAATTGTGGACACTTCTCCTCCTGTTGCTGGTCAATTACACGTAAATACGCCAATTGGATTACAATATGCCGATGGGATGGTTAGTGACCCAACGTCTCCATTTAGGGCGTACATTACAGTCAGTGAAGAGCAAGCACGTGGAGACTCTATAACTCTAAAATATTGGAGAACTGGAATTGACGATATAAATGGAGATGGAACTGCATCTGTTGATGAATATCAATCACAATTGCAGCCATTAACTCCTGGGTTGACGGGTGAACAACAAGTACAATTTAGCGGTATTGATGTTTCAACATTAGATAATGAACCGATACATTTGTATGTAGAAGGCACAGATTGGGCAGGTTTAACCTATCAAGAAGGAGGTACTGGAGGAGGCCCTGGCGAAGAAAACTCATGGGCCAGTGTCGTAATAGCTGTAGACGGACCTACGGAATTTGCAGGAGATAGCATAGGCCTAGGGCAAGGGCGAAATTCCGCCTTTGATTTAGATAGACGGACATTGGACAATGTCGACTACTATTTATTGCCAGATATAATACATACATTCTCCGTACAAATTGATGATGTTAATGGATTAATAACTTTGGATAATATAACAATTATGCTCTGTGGATATGGTACAAATTTAGGATTATTTACATTTGAACCTTGGTCCGGAATATTGTGGACTCCTGATGAAAGTATGACTATTCCAGTTGGGGTCCAAACAGAAAAAATTACCGATTCCGTGACTAAATTAAAATTAAGCTTTAAATTATCTTGGGATTTCCCTTGGGATGATAATACTTCTGATTGTAAACCTAGGGTAACGATCGATGATAATTTGATAACAGTTGCCGAATCACCTGTATTGAGTGCACTTTCATGGAAATTAGATAATAAAGTTACAGCAATTCCTTCTATTGTTTCTGACCTAACATCTCCAATTTCGTTATCTTCAGAAAGTGATTTATATCTTAAACAAGGCGATGAATTTTCAGTATTTGGGGAACTTTATTATGCCGGTTCTATGCAAAGAATAACTTCTACAAGTGAGGACACTCAGGCTCAAATATCAATAATATATGGTACTGAAGAAAGAAAGTCCTTATCGCAAATATCTTCCAATGGTTCCTTTTTGGCATCTTTAACCTTGCCTTCTAGGGCTCCACTTAATCCAATTATGGAGGTTACTACTGAATTACTTAATGTCCAAGGATCTGGAATTTCTGTTTCTAACTCTGACATATTAATTACTGTTGATAGTGATTCTCCTTCAGCATTATTTAATCAAGACAAATATCCTGATTCATCATTTACTATAATAGGCACCGATGTAATGGGTGATTCATTAGTTACAATATCAATTATTGATGAAATAGGGATGATGGAAGGACCATTAGAGGTATCGTGGGAATTTAGACGAGGTGGTCAAAAAATTATTGGGACATCGGACTCAGGAGTATTGCCATTTATATCTTCATCAGAAGGTGTAAGCATATACCAAGGTAGAATTGATTTTACTTCATTAATTGATCTTTCATTCCAAATAGGTGACCAAATAGCACTGTGGATTAACTCTAAAGATAAAGCAGGCAATGATATTATAGGTCTGGGAAGCGAACTCTCTCCAAGAGTTGCAACACTTAGAGTTATGGAATTTGCAGGTGAATATACTAGAGAAATCACTACTCCAACAAAATATCCTCAATTAGGAGACATCTTAACTATAGTGACTTATTGGGAAAATAGCGGTAAAGTGGATGGCCAACTGTCTTTAGGATTATGGGAACAAAGGGGTGACGGCACATGGCGACCATCTGTTACTACTGCAACTAGTGGCGATATTGAATTAGACCTACCATCATCTAGTTCCAGCGTTCTTGCGACTTTTAAATATGAAACATGGCAAACTGGCCAACCACTATTGGTTATTGTTATAGATGGGGATTTCGATAATGTTAATGGTTTAAATCAAGAAATAAAAGGCATAAATGTGGCAGAATCTAATCAAATTAACGAAGGTAGTTCTACAATTTGGATATTAGGATCTGGAATTGCCATATTGTCAGTAATAGGCATTATTGTATTCGTAATGAGGGGACGTGGAGAAGATTATTATGATGATGAAGATGATGAATACTATGATGAATAACATATTTCGCATTATTAAATAACTTATATTATAGCCCTCTGACTTTGTTTTTTACCTCTATGATTTATAGACTGCAGAGGCACAAGGTCGTTTTAGAAAGAGAAATCTTTCTAGATGGGATTGGGATGCACACAAAAGAAGACGAAGTTATGACTGTTGATGATTTGAGAGATGAGCTGGATGATCTAAAATCACTAGTCAATACCCTTCTTACTATAATTATGGAAGAAGCAGATGGTATTCAAAATAGTACAGCTCCTTCACTAGTCGACACGCCTAGACGTGGATATTGTATGTAATTAGTATTGTACAGGTTCCGGATCTATACTTCTCCAAAGATACCATGTAGCAATGGTTCTCCATGGTGCCCATTTGTCAGTAAGCTCTATTATTTCGGACTTATCCATTTTTTCTCCACTGTTGTATATCTTTTCTATTGCCCTTATCGCCCCTATGTCGCCCATTGGAAATATGTCAGGCCTTAATAATGTAAAAATTAATATCATTTCAGCGGTCCAAATACCAACGCCTCTAATTTTCGTAAGTTTTTCTATGACTAAATCATTAGTTAATTCATTCCAATCTACTGAATGATATTCATTAATCCAGATTTTTGATATTTCCTTGATATACTCAACTTTTCTATGTGAAAGTCCACAACTATGTAATTCTAGATTATCTTTTGATGTTATTATTGATGGTGTAATTTGTGTTACCTTTTCCAGTAATCTATTCCATACGGTGTCTGCAGCCTTAACTGATATTTGCTGCCCGACCACCGATCGAATCAAAGTCATAAAAATATCATCCTTAGTTTTTAGAGATGGGTATTCAAATAAATTAATTAATTCAGCCATTTTTGGATCTAAATTCTTCAAATATGATTTACCTTCTTCCCAATATTTTGGTGCATTATTGCTAATCATATCACCCCTTTATTACTGCAAATGGCCTTAGTCTTGCCACAGGTCTTGCTAGTTCTGCCTTATGGGTCAATTCTATTACTTCATCTACATTTTTATATGCTTCTGGTGCTTCTTCAGAAAGAACATTTGGAGTCTTCACATTTACATAAATTCCCTTTTCTTCCAAACTTTTCATTAACTTTACGGAATCAATGCTATTTCTGGCTGCGGTCCTAGATAATTTTCTTCCTGCGCCATGACAAGATGAAGAAAATGCATCATTTGATCCTTTTTTTGGACCTGCAAGAACCCATGATGCAGTACCCATATCACCTGGAACTAAAACAGGTTGACCAATCTCAGAAAATCGTGGAGCCAATTCATTGTGGTCTCCGCCTAAAGCCCTAGTAGCACCTTTTCTGTGTACGCAACATTTACATGATTTTCCGTTAATATTATGATTTTCGATTTTTGCAATATTATGACTAACGTCATATATTAATTCCAAATTACTATCTCTTCCTAAAATTTCTCTAAGTGCCAATCTTAGTCTTTGAGTAAGTGCCGAACGGTTAGCAAATGCATAATTGCCCGCAGCATTCATTGAATCTACGTAATCTTTACCTTCTTTGCTAAATATTGGTGCAGCCGCTAATTGTCTATCAGATATTTCCATATTCCACTCGGGAGCATGCCAAATATCTCCTCTTTTCTCGTATTTCGACTCTATTGAATTCACATGTTCGGAACAAACTTGATGTCCAAGACCTCTGGAGCCTGTATGAATCATTGCAGTAATCTGACCAATTCTCAATCCAAAAGATTTAGCTGCTTCTTTATCTACAATTTTATCTACAATTTGTAATTCAAGAAAATGATTTCCAGAACCTAATGTTCCTAATGCACTCATCCCTCTTTTCATGGCGCGTTCACTTAATTTTCTTTCTTCACAATCAAGTAATCCATTAGATTCAATATTTAATAAATCTCTCGATTCTCCCCATCCAAGTTCCACGGCTGCTGATGCTCCTTCAGAGAGAATATATTCTAGTTCCGTATCATTTAATGATACTCCTCCTTTCCTTGTTGCACCCGAAGGTATCATTTTTGCTAATTTTTTCGATAAATCTCTAATATCTATATCATTTATTCCAATATCTAACGAGCAAAGCCTTACTCCGCAATTGATGTCAAATCCCACTCCTCCGGGAGATATTGATCCACCTAAATCTCCATCTTCAATATCTGTTGCAACCACGCCTCCTATTGGAAATCCGTAACCAAAGTGCCAATCAGCCATTGCCCACGCATTACCTATTATTCCAGGAAGTGATGCAGTATTGATTACTTGATTAGGGGACCTATCATCTTTATGTTCTTTCAAATGGTTCTCATCTGTTATCATTATTGCGTCTGTCAACATCCTTCCATGTTTTTTTATACGCATTTTGCCCGGACCAAATGGCTCAATAAATTCTCTCCATTCTCCATCCATGCCCCAACGTCATATGGCTACCCTTTCAACTCGACGGGCAAATATTAGGCACTGACTTCAAGACTAATTGCTAAATCGGAAGGTCAAGGGTCGATGTGATATTATGCCATTCGGAGATGTCGATATACCATTTTGGAGTGAATCAGGCCATCATCGCAAAAATTGTATTGTAACAAATCTCAAATTTTGGACTAGGGATGAAGATAGGGAGACATGTGGAGATTCAACTGCCGACTCTTATACTTTCATTGGAAATCCAATTATCAAAGGTTACTCAATGAGAGGTAAAGAATTAAAAGATGCCATGAGAAAAACATTTCTTTCATATTTCTCAGAACGTAATCACACAATTATTACTCCATATCCGGTGATAGCAAGATGGCGCGACGACATACATTTAACAATCGCTAGTATAGCGGATTTTCAACCACATGTTACAACTGGTCAGGCACCTCCACCAGCCAATCCCTTGACTATAAGTCAGCCTTGCATTAGATTAACTGATGTTGCAGCAGTTGGACGTTCAGGTAGACATTTATCTACATTCGAAATGATGGCACATCATGCATTCAACAGACCAAAAAAAGGTAATGTAGTATATTGGATAGATCAATGCGTACGCTATTGTGATGATATGTTAATTGAGACATTTAAAATCCCTCCTAATGAAATTACCTATGTTGAGAATCCCTGGTCAGGAGGGGGTAATGCAGGACCTGCCCTAGAAGTAATTGTGGGGGGACTGGAATTGGCAACTTTGGTTTTTATGAATTTAGAAGAACATGATGATGGAGATATAGAAATTAAGGGAATTAAGTATAGGGAAATGGAACTCCAAATCATAGATACTGGTTATGGATTAGAAAGATTTTGTTGGGCTGCTGCAGGAACTCCAAATATCTATGAGGCAATTTATCCGGAATCTGTTAATTGGCTTAAAGAAATAATTGGTTATCAAGATTCCATTCAATCAATGGAAATAGATGTTGACCTAAATCTTTTACTGGGAGAAATTTCTCGTTTATCTGGAATTCTTAATATTGATGTAGGTACGGATGTTGATTCATTATATGACATACTCATATCAAGGTTAAAGAAATCTGGATTTCAATTATCTGTCAAAGAATTAAAAATGATAACTGAACCTCTATCTGCGATATATGCTATCCCTGATCATATGCATGCCATATGTAACATGTTAGGCGATGGATTAGTCCCAAGTAATGCTAAAGCGGGTTATTTGTTAAGGATGCTAGCGAGGAGAGTCTGCCGAATGAAGGACAATATTGGAGTCACAGTACCTCTTGCTGTCTTGGGCTCCAAACATATTGAAAACTATCTAGATATGAATTCATTCGTTCAGTCACAAGAAAGAATCTTTGAAATTCTTGAATTAGAGGAAATAAAATATTATGAGATGTTACGCAAAGGCGAATCAGCAGTTAAGACGGCATTAAAAGACTTTTCAAAAAATATATTCGAACTTCCAGACAAGATATTATTCAGACTTTCCGAGGAAAGAGGCCTCAATCCAGAAATGGCAATATCTATCGCAAATAGTTTGGGTTGGAATAATTTATCCGTTCGTGTTGGTTTTTCAGCAGATATGGCGGCAAGAAATGCCATCATGACAAAAAATGCATCAAAAATAAAAATAAATAAATCATTATTTAACTTTAATTCACTTTCCAAAACCTCATTGGATTATTATCAAGATACAAATAATATGAATTTTGATGCTCAAGTTATTGATTCTATAGAACTATCAAATATGCAATTACAGTCATTAAATTTTTCTAATGAGGTTAAGGAATTACCTACTCATGCAATCATCCTTGATAGGACTCTATTTTACCCAGAAGGAGGAGGTCAATTAGGTGATCAAGGTTTTTTAATACAAGATAATAAAAAAATAAAAGTTTTTGATACAAAAATATATGATGGTATGGTATTACATTTTACTAATTGTAGTTTACCAAATGCCTTAATTTCTGGTAGTGTTAATTGGGCTCGTCGTAAACAATTGATGGATCATCATACTGCAATACACATTGTTGGAGGTGCAACTAGGGAATTACTGGGGCCGCATATATGGCAAGCAGGATCCAATAAAGGAGAAATGTATGCAAGACTTGATGTTACTCATTATTCCAGAATTAGCCGTGATATGTTGGATAAAATCGAAGACAGAGCTAATGAAATTATTATCGGAAATTTAAATATTGAAAAATTATTACTCAATAGGGGTGATGCAGATAAGCGTTTCAACTTTGATATATATCAAGGTGGATCTCCTAAATATGATAAAATTAGAATCATTAAAATCGGTGATTTTGATATTCAAGCCTGTGGAGGAACACATCACAATAAAACTGGATTAATAGGGGAGTTACGTATAATACGTTCGAGTCAAGTCCAAGACGGGGTAGAGCGTCTGCAAGTTGTGGCCGGTGATACTGCACGTGAACATGCTCGCTTTCAAGAACAAATTTTATCAGAAACATCTGATATTTTGGGTATCAATGTGGAAGATCTCCCCAAAACAGTATTGAGATTCTTTGAAGAATGGAAATCTCAACAAAAAAGAATAGAAGAATTAGAAGGTGAAATCGTTAGATTAAGAACCACGGGTGTCAGCAACGAATCATCAGAAATAGACGGCGTAAGGTATGTTATCATGGAAGCTAAAGGAGATTCAAGGAAAATGATGAGCATGCTTGGAGAATTAACTAGAGACTCTAAAATACCCACTTTAGCAATATTGGGTAGCCGTGAAGGAGGGGGGAAACTAATTGTTGCATGCACTGAAAACTCATTAGCATCCGCTCGCCATAATGCTGTCGAAATATTAAATCAAATTTCGATTCATATAGATGGAGGAGGGGGTGGAAAACCTTCATTTGCTCAGGGTGGTGGTTCAAATGCCAATGGAATACCAGATTCTCTTTCTCACGCACGTAAAATATTGGGAATTAAATAACTAATTTGATAATTTAAGTGATGGAATAATATTTTTCTCCGTCAATTTGATGTCACAAGCCCCCTCGGGAATAACATGGAAGAGATGATTGATGTTTCATCACGTGCATCAAAAATTGAATATGCAATCCGTGACGTAGTTGTTCCTGCTATAGAATTAGAATCCAAAGGGCACGATATAATACGGCTGAATATCGGCGATCCATTAGCTTATGAGGGTATATCAACTCCTCCACATATGATTTCTGCTTTTAAAGATGCATTGGACATGCAGGAAAATGGCTATGGCCCATCCTATGGAATTCCAGAATTGAGACATGCAATTTCCATTAGTGAATCATCCAAAGGCTGGATTTGTAATGATGATGACGTATATGTTACTCATGGAGTTACTGAAGCATTACAAATCATATTTGCAGCATTTCTTAATGAGGGCGATATTGTACTTGCGCCAGGGCCGCATTATCCGCCATATATGGCGTATCCTCAAATGTACGGTGCTAATACTGTAGAATACAGATTAAAATCATCAGATGGATGGAAAATAGATTTAGCAGATATCTCATCAAAAATGAATTCAAATGTACGTTTGCTAGTATTGATTAATCCGAATAATCCTACCGGAAATGTTGCTACAGTTGAAGAAATAGATGCTTTAATAAAAATTGCAAATGAATGGCCTCAATGTACTATAATAGCCGATGAAATATATGATGGTCTTGATTTTTCTGGCAACATGGTTTCTGCTGCATCTCGCTCTAATAAAACTCCAGTTATAGTTTTAAATGGAGTTTCAAAGGTCTATTTTGCTCCTGGTTGGAGAGTTGGTTATTTGGCAATACATGATCCAAAAAATGTTTTATCACTGGTGAGAGATGGAATTGAGAGGCTACTTAGAAGCCGACTTTGCGCATCAACTCCGGCACAATATGGTTTTTTAGCAGGTTTAAATGGAGATAAATCGTGGTTAAAAAATCATAGATTAACAATAAAAAATAGACTTGATTACTGCATAGAAAGAATTTCACAAATAGACGGCCTAGATTGTGAACCACCGGGAGCAGCTTTTTACTTATTTGTAAAAATAACTAAACCAAATTTATCTATGGATGATAAGAATTTTGTCTTAGATCTTTTACATAAAAAACATGTACTTGTTGTACATGGTTCTGGTTTTTCTCCAGAATTTGGAAATGGTCATTTTAGGATGGTTTGTTTACCTAAAATAGAAATTCTAGATATTGCATTTAATAGAATTTCTGAATTTCTAAGTGATTAATATGTCCTTTATTTCCATTTTTTCACGGTTTTTTAAAAGGATTAAATCACATGATATTGATTATGATCTTTCATCTAGGTGGATTCATTATTCTAATGGATTAATATTAGATTCAAAGAATTCTGGGCAACCAGTTTGGATGGTAGGCTCGATATGGTTTGAAAAATGGTTCCATAGTTTAGAGGATAAATTAGAATTATCATTAGGTAAAAGGCTTATCCAAGCATCTTCAGAAGAGTTAGAGTATTATCTATTATCTAATAAAATCCTTGCGCCAAAAAATAATAATATCGATAATTGGAAATACATTGTTATGGATTTCCATCAAAAAGGTTTAGGTACATTTTCATTTTATGGAGAAGATGGCACTGATATAAAACTATTAATTACAGACTATTCTAATATCAATATCGCCATTGGCTATTTATCTTCTGCATGGGAATATATGTCAGGAAAAAGATACAAATCTAGTTGGGCAGACTCTGAGTCAAGTATCTTGCTTACTTTGAGCCCAACTTCGGACACATATCCGCCCCCGGTTCATTCAATAAATTTGTCCCAGCATAGGGGGGAAAAGTCAGTCTCTAATTCCTCCGATTGGTGGGAAATGTTGAGTTTAGGTTCAGAAGGGTGCTGGTACATTCAAAATTCAAGAAAACTAATAATTTCTAGTGATATGTTTGAAAAATTCATAACATCCTCAATTCCGTTTATTCAGTTAAATAGAAACTCTATATATGATAATTACAAATGGAATGATGTTGATGCTTCAAACTCTAAATGGTGGTCTGCATCTGCTGAATCATCAAGGGAATTATTTATCTTACAATCATTTCATATCATGATTAGAGAAATTAAGGATTGGAAAAAAGTTGGATATAATCATCTACAAAAAACGGGTCTTGGAGCAATTATTGACGTAGAGAATTATGATGATGATGATGGAATAATATTTACGCTACAATCGTTGTTCCATCCATCCATAACTTGTGGGATATTATTGGCCTGTTGGGAGAGGGCCAATGGCCGTAATGGAAAATTAGAATTTACTAAAAATGAAAATCATTTTTCTTTGAAAATATTTTCTGATCAAACTGCCTCAGAGGATATTTCATAATCGCGAATCGTCAAACATTATAGCCGAACTCAAATCCAATGGGTTATCCTCGAGTGCGAGGCGGGTGTTTTAAATGGCTCTAAATCATAATCAGTATGCTGTAGCAGCTATAGTTGCAACATTGTGTTTAGCTGGAGTTTACACCATTGTGGGTGCAGCAATATCTAATACGGATGCAGGAGGTTTTGAGTCTGCAGTTGATGACATATTACTCACTGAAGATGAAAATCCAAAAGAATGTCCCGAGGGTGTGCCAACAGTCGGATGCGATTGGGATGGCGATGGAATTCCTGACAGGATGGAACAGACTCTATATGGTACAAATTGGCAAAAATCAGATACAGACGGCGACGGTCTCGATGATGGATGGGAAATTGAGAATGGTTTGGACCCACTAGATACAGGTGAGCCATGTATTTCCTTTGGAGATGCGTCTTTGGATCAAAGCGATTGTCAAGATATTCCAATTAATTCTGTTGACACAGAACAAGAAACGGGGGAACAAAATGAGACTTTTCCAAATCCTGATAATGGGCCCCTCGGCGATCCAGATAGAGATGGTTTAACAAATTTAGAAGAAGCCGATTTAGGTACTAATCCAAACTTGAAAGATAGTGATGGCGATGGCCTAAATGATAATTGGGAATCCAGATATACATACGAAGTTATTACTGCACAAGGCACAATAACTCTCCTGGATCCTCTGGATGGTAATTGGGATTGTGATTTACTAACTGCTTCTGTTAGGGCAGAAATAGAACAAGATATTGGAAAAAGTAAATGGGATGAAATGGGAAATCAATTTGGCCATTCATGCGATGCAGTTCTAGATTTAGAACAACCTCAGCCTGATAGTTTAAGGAACTACGTCGAAGAACGTTATGATACTAACCCTCTTGAAGAAGATAGCGATAATGATTTAATAGATGATCGCTATGAAATTGCATTCGGTGAAATTAGTTTAGGAGTTCATTGTGGGGTCCCTGTTTTTGGAACCATTACTATAGATGCCCCTTATACAGATAAAATGCAAGCCGCTGGTGACTTAACATGGTTTGAACAAGATATGGATGGAGATGGTAGGCTCAATGGCCCAGGGGACTGGGATACTGATGGTGATGGAATGCCAGATGGATTTGAATACTGCTATCGAGAATTATTGAATCCTTCTAATGCTACTGATGCATATGGAGATAATGATGATGACGGCCTCAATAATGTTGAGGAATTTGAAGTTTCATATGTTTGGGGGGCCTCTAATTTTACTAATCCTCTAGATTCAGATACTGATGGTGATGGAATGCCAGATGGATGGGAATATCAAAGCGGAATCCATCCCAATGATGGGAGTAATGCAGATGATGATCCAGATTATGATGGATATGATTTGGATAATGATGGAGGTGTTCGATATACTGAGATGTTAGGAGTAACTACTATTCATTCAATAAATGTTGAATTAGGAGATTTTGTTCAAGAAAATCGAACGGTATTGTGGGTCCGTACAGTGCAAGAAGGAAATTATGTAAATATTCCTATTAAAACGCAAACTGAAGGATGGGTATATTACATTAACGTAGATGTAGGGGATGAGATAACTAGTAGGCTGCAAGATCTTATAGTTGTCCTTGAAGATAATGAACGTTTTACAAATTTAGACGAATACAATGCACGTGACAGAGATTTTGATGGAGTTTTGGATAGCCGTTCTACAGATCCATTAGATTCAGATACTGATAATGATGGTTTACTGGATGGCATCGAAGTAATGGGGTGGGTAATTAGAATCGTAGATAATGGAGTAAGAGATGTAATAGTACGTAGTGATCCCGGCACCTATGATAGTGATAATGATGGACTTAATGACTCAATGGAATATTATGTTACATTTACAAATGCTACAGACAGAGATACAGATAATGATGGATTAGAAGATTTCAGAGAAGCTATAACTGGACATTATATAGAAATTAATGGATCAACAGTACATTATTTTACCAATGCATCAGCATTTGATACAGATAATGATGGATTGGAAGATGGTGAAGAAGTTATTGATGGTGCAGATACATATGTAACTCATGCAAATAATGCAGACACTGATGATGATGGCCTCAATGATGGCGGAGAAGTTTTGTACATTCCACGCCCATGGCAAAGTCCAACTAGCCCTCTAAATAATGATACTGATGGGGACGGCCAGCCTGATGGGTGGGAGATGCAAATATTCTCAGTACAACAGAATACTAATAGCCATAGCTTGTGGATTAGTACTTCTAATTGGCTTCCTCCAAATTGTGAATCAATGCTGGAATGCGGTTTGGGACCAGGCGGATGGGTATGGACCAATTTCAATTCCGGTTTTTCCACATCTGGTGATCGTAATGGTGATGGAATAATGGATCCAAAATATTTTCTTTCAGAAATGAATTTATCTGGATTTTCTATCCCTGAACAAGGCAGATGGGCGCTTAATCCCTCTAGTATAATATCTGATTCTATTTATGATATTGATAATGATACTCTTCAAAATTCTTTGGAAGCACCCAATAGGTGGAACACCAATCCTGTTGATGATGATACCGATGGAGATTTGCTCCCCGATGGCTGGGAAGTCTCTAAAACTGAACAAGCATTAAGTCTAGGATTGGTTGATAATAATTCTTTAAGCGCGCTTGGATCTAGAGGGCCCATGGATCCGAGAATGCCTGATTCAGATCTAGATGGAATCAATGATGGTCAAGAGGACTTTGATAATGATGGGCTTAATCGTACATATTTGTTGAATAGATATTGTCCAGGATGGGCCAACCCGCAAAATTCAGAATGCCATATAGATCCTAACGGAATAGGAGTAACATTTTATAATGACTTAGAGAATTTTACCAATTATGAGGAATATCAAAATGGCACTAATCCAATATTGAGTGATTCAGATCTTTGCGCAGATGGTTCTAGTTGTCCCGACGGTTGGTCAGATGGTTCAGAAGTGTATCACCAAGATCAGGATAATGATGGAATGTGGTCCGGATGGGAATTCTTCTTCAATTTTGATCCTCATGATCCTTCTGACTCAACTATAGACTCGGATGGAGATGGTTACATAAATAAATGTGAGAATAAATGGAATACCAATCCTAAAGATCCTACTAGTTTCCCTTCCCAAGGTGAACTTTGTGATAATTATAATTAATACTTTATTTTATTATGGATTTCCAATGGAGTCTTTTTAGTTATGTCATGGTGGATTTTACCAACTACTGCTGATATAGGAATTAGAGCATTTTCTTCAAATGTTGCTGATCTCATCAAAGAAATGACTATCGGACTACAATCAATACAACTTTCAGATGAACAAACTTATGAAATTAATTCTCTTAATATTCATACAGGGCAATGGTCGATACCATTGTTTAATTCAGATTTAGAAAGAGGTATGATAAGATGGCTAGAAGAAGTACTATATCTGGGTACAACGGAAGACCAATGGCTTGTGGATGTCTCATTCAAAATATCTGATTTATCAATTAATGCGCAAGTTTCTTGGGTCGATTCTAATTTTCTATCTAGGGAGATTGAAATTAAGGCAGTAACTATGCATGAATTGATACTTAAGGAACTCAAAGAAGGTGAAATTTTTCCCGGATTAGGTACTGATATTCCTTCTTTTGAAGGTCCAGGTTGGCTTGGCCAAGTTGTATTGGATATCTAATCACTCTTCAACATTAAATCTTTGATAAACTTCATTAGTAGTTTGCGTTACTCGAATAAAAGTCGTACATTTAGGTAAATCTTTGATTCTCCTAGCGCCGACGTATGAACAAGCAGACCTAAGTCCACCAAGAATTGATTGTATTGTTTCTTCTAAATTCCCTCTGTAGGGTACTCTAACTTCTTTCCCTTCAGGGGCCCTATGCTTTGCTACCTCTCCATAATGAGTTTCCATGGCTTTTGATGATGACATCCCATAGAATGACTTGTACATTTTCCCATTTTTACCTTCTACGATTTCCCCTCCTGACTCATCATGTCCTGCAAACATTCCGCCTAACATCACAAAATCTGCTCCGGCAGCAAATGCCTTTGCAACGTCTCCGGGAGATGAGCAACCACCGTCAGCCATTACATGTCCTAACAGTCCATGTGCTGCGTCGGCACATTCCGAAATCGCTGATAGCTGTGGATATCCTACACCTGCAACTTTTCTGGTAGTACACACAGATCCAGGGCCAATTCCTACCTTGACTATATCAGCTCCAGCCAAAATTAATGCTTCAGTCATTTCTCGGGTTGCAACATTTCCAGCAATTATTATTTTTGATGGAAACTCTTCTCTTATCTTTTTTACAAACTCAAGAAAAACTTCTCTATAACCATTCGCAACATCAATACAAATCATTTGTAAATTACTATTTGTGGCCACCTTTCTTTTTACTAATTCAAAACTACTTTCAGTAGAGCCGCATGTTACTGCTATAAATTCTGATATCACTCCATCTTTCCATGCTTCTGAAAAATCATTAGTAGAATAAAATTTTTGAGTACATGTTATCATTTTATGTTTTTGAAGGACTTTTGCTATGGAAAAAAGTCCCGTAGTATCCATATTGGCAGACACTATTGGAATACCTGTCCATTTTTCTGTTGAATGTCTAAAACTAAATTGCCTTTCGAGATTTACATCAGATCTCGAAACAAGCGTACTGCGCTTAGGTCTTATCAAAACATCATCAAAAGTTAACTTAACATCTTGCTCTACTCGCATTATTACCTTAATTATCGTAAGTTCATCGACTTAAGACTGTTTTTAATTAATACATGACTATTATTTAAATTGTCATTCATTCGATTGTTGGAAAAATTTTATTAATCCTAACTTCTTTTGTATATTTGATTCTATCATGCTCACTACTTCTTTAGTATTTTGAGATTTCAAGCAAGTGACCTGCTCATCAAGTGTATCAATTACCATGGATGCTAATCTCCATATATTTTCATCATTTTGAAGTTTAATTTTATCATTAAATTCCATTATAAATTGAGGATCATCCTTATCAAATCCAGTAATATCTGCAATCTGAATTATATACGATTCCCACAATGCAATTAAATTATCCCATTTATTACTCTCTACAGTTCCATTAAGTTTAGGAAGTATTTCAATTAATGCCCTTAGATATAATTTACCATTAGGATTTTTATCTTGATATTCTATTTCTAAATCATGGGCCGAAGGAAAGATTCCTCCAAAATCAATATTTTCTAACTCAGGAGTAATTAATGATATTATTCTAAATCTCTTCCCAGCTATGGCTGAATATAATAGATTTGAACCATTTTCTTCTAGATCTCCAATCTCTACTAATGTGCCAACATCAAAAGGTGCATCCCAGCCCTTTATCTGAGGTATGGATGAATTAGCCATTACATGTCCGTACGGTGCCGAATCAATTACAACGTCGTCTAACATTTGTTTGTATCTTGGTTCAAAAACTCTCATCATCATACTATCTCCTGGCATCATTAGTGAATCCAAAATGAATAAAGGTACAATTAATTGATTTTCTAAAACTGGCTTAATATCACTAGCATTAATTATTTCCATATCATCCTCAACTAATCATTCCATATGAATAATTGCATTAAATAATAAACAATATATGCTATATGAATTTATATTATTTCAATTTGATTACTTAAATATCCAATAAAAAATGGTGCTCGTGCCGGGATTTGAACCCGGGTCGTCGCCTCGAGAGGGCGACATGATGGGCCGAACTACACCACACGAGCGATATCTCATTCCAAATGCCATATGTTTATGAAAACAGTGTACGTTTCTTTGATTATTTCACTTTCACTTTCACTGTAGACTCTCATGCTTCCTTTGATATGCTAATCATTAATCATAGTAATATGGAGAAAAAGAGATATGACACTATGGAGACAGTTTACAGGAAGCGATTAGAACCCTGTCGAATAGTAACTCTTGACTCATTAGTTAAGACAAATTTCGACCAAGATCAAAAAAGAGATACGGATAGTGGTATTTTAGTAAATTATAATGGAATTTTATCAGAAAAAGATGATAATTGGAACCCAATTCGAAAACAAATTTTACCAATTTTCGTTAATGCTAATAGCTGGGAAGGGCTAAGGCAAAGATTACAAAATTCTAAATCTAATCGATTAGGGGTATTTTGATGTCAGGTACTCGCCGTCTACGTGAAGAAGTCAGACGTTATTTGGATGAGAAAAAAACGGCTAATACGGTGGAAATTTTTGATCATTTGAATAGTCGCTTCAGATGGGGCGCGACTATGAATCAAGTCGGAAACATTCTTGCAAAAGATATTAGATTTGATAAAATTGGCCATACAAGGGGTCAATTCAGAGGAAGTGTGTATACTGTATGCGTCTGGGGATTGAGCGATACTGTGAATCCAATCGTCATCCCATAAGGTAAAGTCATAAATCCGTTCCGAATGATTGTGGAAAAAGCTACTAATCTCAAGAATTGGACTACACTTTTTAGATTAGGGAATAATATAATTGGTATAATAGGAGTTTTTTTGGGTGCGATAATGGCACTTGAATATATTCCAACTGGGAAAATTCTCACTATCACTATTTTACAAGCAGCTTCTGTTTTTTGTTTCATGGCATCATGGAATGCACTTAATGACTATCTTGATTATGAAATAGATAAGTTTAACAGGCCAGAAAAGCCCCTACCTTCAGGATCAATATCCTTAAAAAATGCGAAAAGTGGTATAATTTTAATGATGGGAGCATCATTACTTTCTATGGTTATTGCTGCATATGTTGCGAGTACTACGACCAATGGAATAGTTCAATGGTGGCCTTCAATAATTATATGGGTTTTGGCCGTACTCCTTTTGATAAACTATGAATCATCATCCAAATATAGTCTGAATCTAAAAAATAGGGGATTACCAGGTAATGTAGCAATTAGTGCATCAGTCGCAATGGTGGTGTTATTGGGTGCTGCAGGAGTTTTTCAACTAACAAATATTAGAGTTATTTCCGTAGCAATAATTGGATTCTTATACAATTTATCTAGGGAGATAGTAAAAGATGTTCAAGATATGGAGGGCGATAAAGGAAGAAATACGCTGGCAATGAAAATAGGTCCAGAAAAAACTAGAGTAATTGCCTATATGATATCTTTAGTCACTTTAATTTCTATAATTATGCCATTTGCATTAGACATATTTGATTCCATGTACCTGATTATAAATATTCCTGCTATTTTCCTACTTCTTAAAGTAAAAACTAAATTAGCATTGGGTCATGATTTTCACGCTCAGCAATTACTAAAAAAATCTCTATACTTAGGTATGTTTGGATTTTTAATCATATCACTGATTTAATACAATTCGTTAAAGCTGTGCCACGCGTTTTCATTACACATATACGTCAACAAGGACATTTGTGCCCACATTCTATTCTCTGCCTGGTCAAATACTACGCTGTTTTTTGAATCAATTACTGTATCTGTAACCTCTTCGCCTCTGTGTGCAGGCAAACAATGCATGAATAAATAATCTTGATCAGCGTATGAGACTAAATCATTGTTAATTTGGAAACCATCAAATGATTGAAATTTATCTTTGATATGTTCTTCACCCATTGAAACAAAAATATCTGTGTAAATAACTCCTGCATCCGTTACTGCTTCTATAGGGTCGTTGGTTCCAATAACTTTGGCACCGGTTTCATCTGCGATTTTTTTAGCTCTGATGAGAATTTCTGAATTTGGTTCAAATCCAACAGGAGTCGCATAACTTACATCGTGGCCCATTGAAACACTAGCTAGCAATAAATCATGAAATACATTATTGCCATCTCCGACCCAAGATATATGACCATTTACCTTCTTTTTATGTTCTGTAATTGTCATAAGATCGGCAGCAGCCTGGCAAGGGTGGTGAAGATCCGAAAGTGCATTAATGACAGGAATTTTTGAATGTTTTGCAAGTTCTACTACGTCTTGATGCTTGAAGCATCTGTAGGTAATTCCGTCTAAAAATCTAGATAAAACAGCGGCGGTGTCTGCTATCGATTCACTTTTACCTAATTGTATGTCATTTGATAATAACGTAACTGGCTGACCTCCTAGTTTACTAACTCCTACTTCAAATGAGACTCTAGTTCGAGTGGAAGGTTTTTCATAAATAGATCCAATTGACATACCCTCTAGGGGTTTAAATTCATCAACTAAACCTTCACCATTTTTTATTCTAAGGGCCCAATCTATTAAGTCAGGTAAATTTTTTTGAAAGTCATCTATTGCTAACAAGTCAATTTTATCTTCATGATTTTTCATTTTCTATGTCTCCTGCAAATCCATCTCTAGTATCGGCCATACCTCCAAATATACTTTGAGCAAATGTTAAAACATCAGCCAATCCATCTTCAACTTCACTTGAAAGTGGAATTAGTCCCGGTTGAATGGCTGCATTTTGCATCATCCTCAGTTGCCCTATGGCAAACTCTGCCCTCTGACTTCCAGACTTTGCATCATTAGATTGTTGTTCTGACTCTTCGTAAAGTGCTACTTCTAGTATATCTAAATTATCTCCCCAATCCAATATTTTTTCTAACTCATCCGGCTCTAATAAATCAGTTTTTGATAGGAAATTAGCAGTCGGAAGGCCCAATCTAAAGTGTACTATTGAGGATAATAACATCTGTGATACAAAACCACTTGGAGTTCTAGAAAGCATTGGATCGAATAAGAATACAAGGCACGCTCTACCTTGGCCTAAAACTTCTACCAAATGACTTGAAGCTTCTCTAAATGCAAATAACTCCACTTGCCCAGGTGTATCTACAATCAACATATCTCCAGATAATCCTTCTATTTCTTCAAATACGTCTTCTGCTTGAGATGCAACTAAATCTGCAGCTAATATTTGTGCCCCATTTGGTCCGAGATCATATTCACTCATAACATCAGATAAAGATACTAGATCTCTTACGTCAAATTCTGGATCATAATGAACCCGTTCTGCACCTGGATCTAGATTTATTGCCATGACATCTACTTCTAAAAATCTCGCCCATCTTTGGAAAGCAGTAACAAGGGAACTCTTTCCTGCACCTGCAGTCCCTACTACAAAAACTACTGGTGGACTTGTACTATCTTGCGCGCTCATACATGCCCCAACACTCTTCTAGTTTCAACTATTCCGTCTTCAGTATAAACTAGAATAGCAACAGGTAATCGTTATACCCTTGGACTATTGGGAGTGATTACCACCAAGGGGCGTTTAAGCATGTCTGACAAAACTCCCCCTCCTCCACCACCCGGGTTTCCACTCCCTCCGCCCCCTCCTCCACCTACGTTTTCTGATGTAAATAATCAGTCCGATAAAGACAAAAAATTAGAATTAGATGATAATTTAAACAATATCTTAGATTCTGAAGTATCAGTTCCACCACCGCCGGGATTTGCACCATTACCACCGCTGCCACCGGGTTTTGCTCCACCATTGCCACCTCCGCCTCCGGGATTTACGCCACCAAAAAAAGAATTATCAGACTCAAATTCTCCTCCGGTTGATCTTCAATCTACTAATTTTATGAAAGAAGAAACCTCATTACATAAACAAGAATCTAAATTATTCGATGAAAAGATATCTGAAATCAATATTGGTGAATTTTCACTTACTGATGTACAATCATTGGAGGAAAAAGAAGATTCTAAACCAGTAGAAAATTCATTAAACTCACTTGCTGACTCACTTTCACTATTATCAAATTTGGATGAAGATAACTCACCCAAAAAAATACCAAATGACAATTTAGAAATAAAATCAGATGTTGAATCAACGGCTGAATCATTTTCAATTATTTATGGCTCAGATGAACAACAATATGCCCCATTATCTAAAAATAACTTTTCTTTATTGAGGCCATCAATAGAAGTTGATTCTATCCCTGGAGATAAGTTACATGTAATGTTGAGGGAAGAAGAGGAAATTTCATTAAATCCAAATGGAACAGTAAGAAATCAAACAATTAAAGGCGAGCTAATTTTAAGAAACGCAAGTAAAAAACACCGCGCATGGGATATAGAAGTACAATTAAAATCCACAGAATCCACAGATTTTGGAGATGCCATCATTCCAATTAGGGAATTAGATGCAACTGAAGAAAAAATTATCCCATATAACGCCAAAGGACCTATGATGATTGTTTTAACAGAATCAATTGACACAGATCCTGAAAGAAATGAAGAGCCAAGCCTTTCTTTGGTTTATCTAGATAACCCACAAGAAATACTTATTATGATAGAATTAGAAAATATTTCACCTGTTTCCTTAAATGATGTTCAAGTTAGAAGATCGATGCCAGAATCTTTTATACATGCTGAAGATGCTGAATACGTAATAGAAAACGAATACTTAGTATGGAATATTGGGCGACTAAATCCTGGTGAAATTCGGCCTCTTTCATTATCTGTATCCGCTAGTATAACTTCAATAGATAAGATATCAGCCGGAATTTGTACTGCTACTTATACAGCGGATGCTACAGTTTCAAGATCCGATTTTGAAAAAGTAATTAGCTCAGGAAGGCAATTTTCATACGTTAATGCAAAAGAACAAGATAGGCCTGGGGTTTGGGATTGCAAATGTGTATTTGAGAATAAATCTTCATTCGTTGTTGCACTTTCAGGCGCCACTGTTAGATTAGCAGGCAGGGATGAACCAATTCTTGATGTATCTGACATTCGTCAAGATGTTCCGCCCGAGGGTAGGTGGGATTCTATGGTAAAGAGAGTAGAGTCAGATGAACAACCTAGTTTTACACAAGAAGTCAGATACTCAATACTGCCCAGAGTATCCGTAGAATCTAAAGGAAGAGTTACTCTTAAGGAACAAAAATTAACTATTTTGGATGCGATACTTAAGAAACGTTATGACAAATCACGAATCAAATCTTATATATCTTCCAATATTGAGGCAGCTATTACTGTAGAGAATACAGGCTCAGCAGTGATGAATGTTGTCAGAATATTGGATGATATACCTGGAATATTCACCCCTCCATCTCATAGTCAAATATCTATTGAAATCGAAGGCTCTGAACTTAAGCCAGAACAGTATCAAGTAGAAATTATTAGTGGCATACAAATTGAAGAAAAATTAATTTCACCAGATTCTGAAGGCCACGGGTTAAGGGCAACAATTGGAACTTCCGCCCCTCTGGGGCTAAGGCCAGGAAAGACCATGATAATCCGTTATCCATTGCATGCTCCAGAACCATCTCCTAAAAATAAATTACTCTCTGCTCCTGTGAAGGCATACTTCAGTTCTGAAAGATTTGGACCCGTGGCAGAGAGATTAGTTAAAAAATCGCCACAAATTAAAGTTGTTCATCGTAGAAGAAATATTAGTACTGGTAAGGAAGTATTTCCAGGAGGAGGTGCCGGAAAATATGAGATATTACTTATGTTTGATAATAATTCAGATAGCGCATTAGAAGATTTGGCATTACATGATGTTGTGCCAGGTACGTTTGCCATTGAGGAATACAGCATTAAATCATCAGTTATGGGGAAAAGAGATGGATCAACTACTAAAGAATCAGCAAGAGAAGGAACGCATGTTACTTGGGCAATTGGACGTATAGAAAAAGGTGAAAGGGTTGAAGTTGTTTATGTTATACAAGGAGATCCTGAATCAGAATACAAAGTTTCAGATGCACAAGATTTTCATGGTGCGACATTTGGAGACGAAGTTGATGAAGATCCTAATTTACCTGAATGGGTTGCAGAATCTCTATCTGATGAATTATCATCGGCCGACAATGATGTCTCATTGTTCCCTGAATCAGAAGATTTTGAAAACCAAGAAATTGAAACAGGAACTAATGAAAAAGTTGTTGAATTAGAAATTATTGAACCAAATTTATCAATAAGGGAAGAGGTAGATAATTCACAAATAGATAATGAAAATATCGCTGAAAATAATAAAAATTATTGTCCAACTTGCGGATCAGAAAATATAATTGGTGCATCTATATGTATATTATGTGGATTTTCTTTCAACTCTAAATAAGGCCATAATTCTAACCTTTCAACCGAAGTATTCATTCTTGATAGATTCAGCCATAGGCACATGGTGAGTCCAGAGCCGAATGGGGATGCACAGGCTGAGGCAATGTCAGCGATGTTGTTTCCTATGTTATTCCTAATAGGAATGATGGTCTTACTAATGTTTTTCCCAGGATTTAGAGATGCTCTGGCAACCGGTTCTGGTACTTTCATTGAACCTGTATTGCCTTTTCATGAACAATATTTTGTACCTACAGTTTTCATATTAGGTTCTTCCATAATGATAGTAAATACAATAATACGTTCTTTTTTTATGGATCCTTTAAGGCAAGCCCACTACTCTCACAGGTCAAGGCAAATAGGGCAAAAAAGTAGGGAAGCAAGAATAGCAAGAGATACTGCAACAGCAGAAAAAATGACAAAACTACAGGCTGAAATGTTGCCTGAACAAATGGCAATGCAAGCTGCAATGATGAAGCCGATGATGTTCACTATGATTTTCATAATAGGTATATTCAGTTGGATGGCTATTTCTGTAGAAAATTTTAGAGTAGAATATGTAAGTGCACCTTGGTCAGAATCTTGGAGTTTCGATAATAAAATTTTATGGATATTCCCTGCATGGATAGCAACTTATATTTCTATGAGTGCACCATTGGGAAGAATTGTTGATAGGCATATCAAACTATTCAGATATAAAACACACCCTTTAGTTGTATCTGGAGAAACTATACCGGAGCCATTACTCTATTTATTGGAAGAAAATCGTAACACTGGTTCCAATAATAACTCATCAAGGCGTAATCAGAGAAAACGTGCAGGTCCAAGAAAAACTGGGAATGCCGAAAATATTGTAACACGTAAATCAGGTAATCTACATGTTTCACCACCTATGCCTGGGACTACCTGCAAATCTTGCCATTCTGATATGATTTACAGAATTCCTAGTGGTAAATTGAGATGTGAAACATGTCGTTTTGAATGGAGGTAATCCCATTGCTCAAAGTAACTATCAGTGGTCCTCCTGGAAGTGGGACTTCTACATTGGTTTCGAAGTTATCAAAATCTAGAAATTGGAGCTATGTCAATGGTGGTGATGTATTTCGTTCCGCAGCTAAAAAGAAAGGAATTTCAATTGAGGAGTTCAGTGCATTATGCAAACTTGATCTTGAAGTTGATAGAGCATTAGATTCAGATTTACGAGAAATAATGACTTCAGATAAACCACCAGAAATTCTAGAAAGTAGACTAAGCGGTTGGTGGGCTCAAGACCTAAATTTAGATTGTAAAAAAATTTGGATATCAGTTTCCGATGAAGTTAGGGCAAAGAGAATTCAGAATAGAGAAGGAGGAGATTTTCCTTCTTGTTTAATAAAATCTAGAAATAGGCAAAGAGATGATATGGATAGGTATATGGATTTATACGGTATCGATTTAGATGACATGTCTCCATATGATTTAATACTAGAGGCAGATGATAAAGACGAAGAAGAAGTATTCCAGTTAGTAAATCAATATTTGGAGGAATGATTAGATGGCAATTCAAGATTATTGGATATTAGATAAAAATGCCGTAACTAATGAAAAATATGGATGTAGGCCTAATGAGAGGAGTATAACGGAATTACTTGATTCTGGAATAATTCTCATCAATAAATCTTCAGGTCCGACTAGCCATCAATTGACAGCATGGGCTAGGAATTTACTGGGCCTCAATAGGTTGGGTCACGGCGGAACATTAGATCCATTTGCAACAGGCCTTCTTACCTTATTATGCGGTAAAGCAACTAAGATAACCAATATAGTACTCAATTCAAATAAAAGTTATGTTGCCGTTATAAGATTTGACAACCCTGTAGCCAAGGATGATTTAACAGAACTTCTAAATTCTTTAAATGGTGATATATACAATGTACCTCCAAAGGAATCAGCAGTTAAAGTTCAAGTCAGATCCCGGTCGATTTATTCTATGAATTTACTCGACTTAGATGATTCAGGAAAGGTCGCGATTATCAATTTATCATGTAATGCAGGAACATATGTGCGTACATTAACTAAAGATATTGGCTTACTTCTTGGAAATAATTGCGATTTAATAGAATTACATAGGGATATGACAGGCAATTTTGATGAAAGTATGGCATGTACTATGCATCAACTTACTGATGCGGTTTTCTTGTGGCAGAATCAAGGAGATGATCGTGGACTTAAACGTCTTATGTCACCAATTGAAATAATTTTAAATAAATTACCAAAAATTTATGTTAAAGATGGTGCAGTTTCAGCAGTCTCTCATGGCGCCCCATTAGCAAAACCAGGAATAGTCAGGGCAGCAAAGGGAATAAAAAAAGGTGACTCCGTAATTATTTTAAGTCTTAAAGAAGAAGCAGTTGCAATTGCTACCTTAAATGTCAATTCTGAAGACTTAGTTGATATGCCATCAGGCCAGGTAGCTACTGCCCAATCGGTTTTGATGGTTCCAGGGACATATCCGCAAACATGGGCAACAAAATAGTACTACTAATAAGTTATAATCAAGTCAGTTCATGTTCTTCATATACCCATTCTTCTGTTTCCAGACGGATTATAAGTTTCATCATATTTTTTCCTCAGATTAAACTATCCAAAGTCGGAGGACTGTGGATGATTGTGAATAGGTTTCGAAAACATTCTTGATATAACTATTCCTTAGTTAATATTGATTATCAGCCAAACGGTAGTTCTATTCATCTATTTTAAATCATTTAAATTTGTCATATTCTCGCTTAATTTTGGATGGCCCTAATTGAAGTGCAGCAATTGATATTATTATCAACCCTAATGATGCTAAAATAAATATAATTTGACTTCTGTTATTAGAATTAATATTTTCTATATTTTGTTTTATTACTTTTACTTCAATTGTATTGATATTATTATCTTCATTTAATTCCTGAATCTCCAAAATACTATCAACTTCAATTTTTATCATAATATATTCGTATTCCGATTCAATTTGAAAATCACAAACAGCAATTCCCAATCCCCCAGGTGCGATGTTGCTAATCGTTGAATATCCAATCAATATATCTCCTACTGTACACTGAATAGTGATGTCTCCTGAATCTCCCATTCCAGTATTGCGGACATATGATATGATTTCTATTATGTCTCCAATTTCAAATACATTAGAAACAACTCCACTTTCTGTTACTTCAATATATTCAATTAGTAAATCTGGTTTTGCCTCTACAATGACCTCAATACTTTGTGTAATTTCAAATAGTCCATCGCTTATAATGATTTCAATTATATGGACTCCACTTTGGACAGGAGATAATACTAAGTTTCTATTTAGGTCTATAGTGGCCCAACTTCTACTCGTTGATATGGTTAAATCATCAGTATCTACATCAATTATTGAAATATTTATAGTTTTAGTATCTCCTAAATCTACATAAGTCGTTAATGGTAAATCATTAATTATTGGTTGATCTGGAACTGAATTAATTTTTATATTAAAATTATCATTCCAATAATTGCCTCTTTCATCTATTACTGTTACAAATATTAGAGAATTACCGAAGGCATCTTCATTTGGTTGTACTCTTAAATCTCCGCCAGAAGAAGATACTGAAACTAGATCACCGTCCATACTAATTCCTGATAAATATAACTCGTTTATCGAGGTTATATCATCTTCACATCTAGATGTGACTGGAATTATTAATCCGCCCTCATCTTCATCTATTTCCAAATCATCAAGTTGAATGCATTCGGGATCATAATCCCAATCAATATCATAACCTCCATCTATGGACATTGAAGTTATATGAATAATCGTAGTTTCTTGAGTCCCATTCGATGACCATTGCAATCTAGTCGCTACTCCTACGCTAAAGATTCCATTTTCAGGTAATGATTGTCCAATACTGGTATAAAATGAAAAATTTCCTAAACTTATTGGTATAGAATGTACTAAATCTTCTCCTATGGCGAATAATATACTAGATGAATTAGATAATCCAAGTATGTTGCCTGAGATGTACCCTTCTACAATTAATTTTGGGTCATTTATGTCCAACCTAATTTTTTCAATACATCCATCATTTACTACTATTCTTAGGTTTAAATAACTTATTTCGTTTGGAAATAATTCTCCAGATGATATTTCTTGAAAATTTCCCTCATCAAGTTCGTAAGTGATAGTAAAATTACCTTCTCCATATGAATATATTCGCCCAATACTCTGACTTGGAGGTGGTAAAATTCCCTCTATTGACCAAATTCCTCCGCTTGATGACTCCGGATTTTTCAATCCACATGTGGATTGTGATAATCCAGTAATATTGCCATCATATGGTCCAAAATCTAGCACTGGTAGCTGATTATCAACTATTTCAGTTTCAGCTTTAACGGTCTCAAATGAGTACCATGGTTGATGATATTTGATTCTTAAGCCAACTGCATCAACTCTTATCTCAGAATCATCAAGACCTATGTTATCTGAAACATAATCTATTGTAAATTCAGTAATTTCTAATTTATCCCAAGTCCATTCTACCTCTCCATCAATATTAATTATTATTGGATTATTCATTCGATTCAATCCTCCCGATGTATCTACATTAGTATAAGTTTCAATTAATTTATCTGATCCATGATTTTTTAGTAAGATATTTACTTCGTCTTGATTTAAATCACTAGGTATGCTAATATGTAGAATTAATGATACATTTTTAATTATAAAATTATTAAAAATATTAAAATTATATCCATCCATTGATATTTCCGGTCCTGTAGACCAAGTGTAAGATCCATCCGGTTCGCCGATTGTATTATTAGAGTTCGTAGAACTAGTTGTTGCCCAAGAGGTATGATACGCAAAATTATCGGGCCTGTTATGTGTAATTGACAACTCATTATCTGCAACCATTCCGACACTATATTCAGCTAGACTATCTGAAAATCCTGAAGTACTAGTTATTTCCCAATCCGACGGGTCTGTAAAATCTCCTGCAATGAGTAGTTCTTTGGGTTCTGCTGATATGACCTCATCAGCCATTGATATTTGTGTAGGTAAAAGTAAACCAAGTATTATTATGGGAATTATGTGCCTCCCGCCTCTTCTTGCCATATTACTTTACGACTGGCTTTCGCGCTTCAATACGTTGGTTAATTGACTAGATATGGCGGTAGTACATACGGTTGATATACCGTAGACATCACGCACGCTATACTTACGGCTGTGATAGTGTAGAGGTTAGCACGGTGGGTTGTGGTCCCGCCGGCCCGGGTTCAATTCCCGGTCACGGCCCCATATTCTTAATTCAATAAATCGTCATCTATTGAATGTCCCATTCTACCTACTTTAGTAGCCATATAGTCTCTATTACTTTCACCTATTCCTACTACTAATGGCTTACTTTCTGAAACTTCAATACCATAATGTTCTAATTGGCTAATTTTCTCAGGATTATTTGTTAATAAGCATACCTTTTGAATTCCTATTGATGATAAAATAATGGATGCTATATTATAATTTCTAGCGTCAACAGGATGTCCAAGCATTAGATTAGCATCATGTGTATCTACTCCCTTATCTTGAAGGTTATATGCCTGAATCTTTGCATGGAGGCCAATCCCTCTTCCTTCTTGACGTAAATAAACCAAACATCCCCATCCATTTTTTTGTATTTGGTCCATTGCGGCATTCAATTGAGGGCCACAATCACATCTTAAACTATTAAATGCATCTCCAGTTAGGCATTCGGAGTGAACTCTAACTAATACCGGATCAGGTCCTGACATATCTCCAAGTGTAAGCGCTACATGGTCAAATCCAGTAATATCTTCATGAAATACTCTAATTCTAAAATGGCCATTTAAGGTTGGTAATTTCGCATCCGCAGGAACATCCATTTCAGATACTATGACCTCTTTCTCCATATGTTATCGTAATCACTATTCATTATAAATAAAATTGTTAGCTATTGACAATTAATTCTCTACATAATTTATTATCCTAAATGTATATTCTCCAGCATCTTCACTTACTTTTTGTAAAGTAATGCCCATCCTATTGCACAATGCTGGAATGTCATGCAATGTCTCAGGATCATCACATATGAGGTCAATGATATCTCCGTCATCTGAATTTAACAATAATTTTCTTAATTCATGAACTGGTATCGGGCAATAGAAACCAACCAAATCTAGCTCTTTTATTGGTTTATTTATATCATATTCCAATTTAATTCCTCATTCGTGAGTTCTCATGTAATGAAAAGCAGTAGATTCTTCACGAGATAATTCTGATGCATTATCCTTTTTAGAAGATTTATTCCACCTTTCCATGAATAATCCTTTTTCCCAATCTTCCAAAAACATGGGCCTAATATATGAAGATCTACATACTGCTCTAGTATTTCCTAAATCAGCTGCCACGGTATCAATTATAGCAATCATAGTAGCCATTCTTTCAGAGTCTTTCTTTCCAGGCAATACGCCCTTAATTGCTAATTTGACCAATCCTTCAGGTTTTTTTAGTCTTATAGGTTTCCCCATTGAATCCTCCTTCCATAAGATTGTTGGATCCAATTCTAATAAATTTTCTTTTTTTGCCATTTCATACAATTTAGGAATTTCTAATATTTCTTCTTCGCTAGCTTCTGAAATTAGTGCCAATCTTGCTGCCATTTTCCATGAAGCAGCCCATGTTCTAAATTGCTTTGCAGTATAATCTGAATTTGTTGCATCCTGTATATATTTATTTATATGTTCAGCCTTTATGTCAAAATCATTTCCATCTTCATCTTCATATCTAAATAATTCTTCCTTATTTTTATTTACTCCAACATTTCTAGATTCTTTTATTAATTCTACAAGTTCATTATCTTTTACTAAAATTTTCCATTCCTTGCCTGATTTGCCTGTAAATTTAAAAAATGCATCATTACTACCTTCAATATATTTAAAATGGCCATTTTGTAAAGTTGTTAGGCCATATGATTCATTTTCTTTTGCATATTCATCCGATCCAACTCTTACATGGTACCTATCCATCAATTTTATTATCAATGCAACGGTTTTATCGCGTGGCATCCCTTTCATCTTAATATCCTTAGATACCTTTTTTCTTAATTTTGATAATTTCTCTGCAAACTCATCTACGTTTGCAAACTTATCATCAGCCCTTTTTTTGACCCATTCTGGATGGTACCTATATTGCAATCTGCCTTTACCGTCATAACCGGTTGCTTGTATATGCCCATTTCCTTTTTTATCAAACCAAACATCTGTCCATGCTGGCGGTACTGCAAGTGAATTTAACATAGTAATTCTACTTTTATCCTTCAATAATTTACCATCAGGAAATTTATACTTCCACTCTATTTTTACCTTGTCTCCTTCTTCCTTGGGGGGAATTTCTATTATCTGTCTTGTTATTCCTGGTTGAGTTCTATCTGATATTATCAAACCAGCCTCTTTTGCAGAGGTCGCCGTGTCGATTCCCATATTATCCGGATAACTAGGAAGGCTAAATTAATTGTTGATATTAATCAGAGAATTGGGCCAAAACGACTTCTAAACTTCGAATATCATTTTCAATATTTTCTCTTTCAGTACGTTTCAGGTCCCCTTGAGTAATTTGAGTTTGCAAGTATTCCAATTCCTTTTTCATTTCCTCCCTTTCAGCCATTAGGGCTGACTCATCTCTTGCCATAGTCATTGTTGCCACTTGTTGCCTACTACTTTTTCTTCTCATTCTTCTTTCTAATGCTTGTTCATTATCACCAAATGGAGATGGTTTACTTTCTAACTCAACTGAAACTGGGTATGGTATGCTTATACCTTCAATTCCAAATCTAATATCAATTTCCCTTAATAACCAATCCTTTGCAAAGAACTCATCATCGTAATCTTCGATCCAAGTATATAGTCTAAAGATTTTTGCAAAATCACCTAGTTCTCTAAGTAATACTCTTGGCGCAGGATCTTCATTAACAAATTTGCACTTTCTTGCAACTGCTGTTATTACTTGCTTTACATGGGCGGAATTTTCATCATAATCTACTCCGATGTCCATATGTAACGAAACTCTAGTTGCAACTCCATCGCCACCACCTCTAGCAAAATTAGTAATTGTAGAATCTATTAATCTATTATTAGGAATTATGACCAATTGTTCCGTGAATGTTAATATCTTAGTTGATAGTATCCCTACAGATACCACATTACCTTGAATCCCATCTACTTCTATTCTATCTCCAACCTCAAATGGTTGGTCTATTGCTAGCATAAATGAGTTAACTATATTTCCTAAAGTCTGCTGTACTGCCAGACCTATAATTAACGAGAATACAGCTAATGATGCTAAAATACCGAATAATTCTATCCCTACTATGTCAAGTGCCAAGTTCAATCCTATGAACCATACTATTCCTCTTGCGATAAAAACCATTATTGGGTTTCCTCCGGTTACGGTTACAGATTTATTTACAGTATATTTATCAAATATTGCTGGGATGATATATTTTATGCCTACGCTAATTAGTGAGGTAGTTAGAAGAATATATATGGCTGAGAAATATGGTTCTACGTTAGAATAAATTATTCCCTCTCCTTCACCATCAATCCAATCAATTGAGAATTCTATTCCTATAGCTAAAACAAATACATATACTCTATTTATTATTGGTATCAGAGCAGCATTATCCCAATCATTTTTGGTTTTCTTCACGATATTCCATGCTATTCTTGTAAAAACTAATTTAACAATTAATAATGATAACACTATTATTCCCAAACAAAATCCAATTTGGTAAATCACTCCTAGGTCAACTATCTGCTGCACCATTTCGGTTATTGGAGTAAATAAATCATCAGTATCTTCTGCCATCCTATTCACTCCTGTTATGTCCCAAATCCATCTCTATTTAATTACTATCTAATGTCTGAAATGTGTTTTTTAAATTAATTATTAAATTCATACGCTTGCCTTGCCCATTCATCTCTCTTAACTCGTCCAGGAAAGAACTCAATTGCAATATTTACTTGTTCTTCAATTTCCGAATCCATTTTCG
>Ga0209425_10000149_pt1 | contig 81199 bp, 70 predicted proteins | sample COG_05_FD_184749 | JGI IMG/M metagenome (GOLD analysis project Ga0209425, IMG submission 184749) | Pelagic Microbial community sample from North Sea - COGITO 998_met_05 (SPAdes) (version 2) | ecosystem: Environmental > Aquatic > Marine > Neritic zone/Coastal water | place: Helgoland, sampling...
AATTATCCAACATGAGCGGTGTTAATTTTCTGGGAGTGGAGGGTGGGGGCTTGACCAATTTGACCATTTGACCAACCTCTGCAATTTATTTATTTTCCGGCCTGAGAACACCGCGACCTAAAAGACGGGAGCACCTTACTGTTAGGACGTAATAATTAATAATTGTGTGTGCTGAGGTAGCATGCTTACGCAAGCAGGAACATGATATTGCACACCCACTACCAGATTGTGTGTTGTACATTTTGTATCCCGCGGGCGCTTGTCTTGCAACCACAACCGGTTTGAGTTTCTTTTGGCACGGGTTTGACCTGCTTGGGGTTTGCACACTGTTAGCCCGAATTGGTTTTGATGATGATCTCGACGCTGGCGCGGCATGCCTCTACGACAGTGTGGGCAGTCTTTGCCACGACTGTTCTTGCCGGTCTTGCCGGTCACGTGGCCGTTGAAGCACGTCGCAGCGCGTTGCGCCGGCGCCACAGCCAGAGATACAATGCGCGGCCGCTGGCGGCGCGGCTGTTGTCTGTCCCACACGTGGTGCACGTGTTCAGCACCAGCAAGACTGAGGAGATGCGGGTGATGATGCAGGCCAACCCGGGCTGGGATGTTCGTGTACACAACGTGTCGGCGGCAAGGGCCTACATGAAGAAGCATTGCAGTGACTACGTCGACGTGTTTGACGCGGTGGTGCCGGTTGCGTACAAGGCTGACGTGTGGCGGCTGTGCGCGCTGTGGACCGCAGCCGGGATCTACCTCGACGACGACCTGCTCCCGGTGAGGCCGCTGGCGGAGATTGCGATTGCCAACACGGACGGGCTTCTGCTTGTGGACGACCTTCCGCACACAAACTGGTGGGGAGAGGCAATTTTTAACGGCACGTTTAACGCCTTCATGGGTGTGACCCGGCCGCGGCACCCGTGGTTTGCATGCGCACTGTCTCATGTTGCTGCGACTGTGCGGGGACGAGTGGTGCCGGCGTTGGGCAACAACTACCTTTCGATCACAGGGCCGCAGGCTCTTACCGTGTGTGGCGGCACTCACGTATACCGCATGGACCACGGTGTTGTTGCGACGGGGTCGTGCCCAGACGGACACCCGGATGTGGGCTGCAACGTCGTGGCGATTCACAAGCCATTCAAGGAACAACAGGATCGGCTTCCGTCGTACACAGAGCTGGGGGTGGACATGTTTTACACAGCTCCAGCGCGGGGAACGGTGGCGTGAGCGAGCTGAACGGCTGGTTTGTTGGGAGTTTGATTGTCGTGCCGTGCCAGCTGGTGCCGCGGGCGGCACAACTAAGGTCGATCTGTCAACGCCACACAACCAGCCCGCTTGCCATGTTTTTGGCGGTCGCTGTGGGCGGCACGACCCGGGACCGCGTGAGTCGGGCCGGACTGGCCCGTGCCGTCTCTAAGTTGCCGTCGCAGGCGCTCATTGCCGAGGGCGCGGCATGGAGCGGGGTGGCGCCGCTGCCTTGTCTTGTCCCGGAGGTGCCCGGCACTGCGGTGAGCCACGACATGCTGCCGCTGGCCCATCACATCATCATCGGCCACATTGATCCTGACGACGTCGACAGGATGGAGCGGCACTCGCTTGCCATTGGCGGCCCCGGATTCAACTACATGCGCGACACTGCCCCGCCAGGTGCCCTGTGCATCACCACCGACGACGTGCCGGCCTACACCCCGGCACAGTGGGCCGACCTGTTTAAGCACTACCCCGAAGCAGTCAGGCGACTGCGCCCAACCGCTGTGGCGTCGTTTTACCTCACCCGCAGCGCCGCACTGATCCGTGATGGTGCCGATGCGTTCTACCGATGGGCAAACATTGCCGCTGCGGACGGTCCTCGGTTTGAGGAGAGAGTTGCCCAGCTGCTGGGGCCGCTCGCGCCGCCTGATGTTGCGGGGGCCGCGCTGGAGGACATCGTTGCCATGTACAGCAGCAACACCAGTTTGCCTGAACAGCAGTCTGGTGTTGCAGCGGCGGTGCTGACAGCACTCGCCGAGCTGGGCGGGCCACAGAAGGAGTACGATGCGTTCGTGCTTCACGTTGCACTGAGGGCAAGAGCGGGCGTGGTTGACGTGCTGGTGCACGATTTTCACTACAGCGTGCTCCTTGCCTGCGTCAGCGACGACCCGCGGCACGACGCCTATCTTAGCGAGCTGGCACCAAACGAGCCAGTTGTGCTGTTCCACGACATCGGGATTGACCCCAACTGCGACGACCTGCTTGCCTTGCGACTGGCGGAGCGAATCAAATGGCTGTGTGAACCATTTGAATAAACTACTGTACGACAGGTGTGCCGCGTCCAACACCCTCGTGCGTTTGATTAAACCGAATGTTTATTGGTTGGGTGGAGTTGAAGGTTGGGGTGGGGTTGCGGTGTCCTTTGCGTTCCGCCCGCGGTCGTGCTTGTACAATCGGAAATTGAACGCCGTCAGTTCCATCCATGGATCGCAGGGAGGGGGCGAAGCTGTTCTCGGTCGACTCGCCAAAGCTGCAATCATGGTGGTGTCGGCGCCAGCAACTGGGCGTGGACAACGTATGTTGGTGGGTGCCGTGATGGAAAACTCGAGCAGTCGCCCCACACTTCCGCCTGGTTCGCCCGCGAGCATCTCCTGTCGGCTGTCCATGCCAAAAGTGAAACAAAAAAATTTTGGCCTTTGCTTTTTTTCAATCACATGCTTGCATCAGCACGCACCACACAAGCACGTCTTTCGGTAGCAGTGCTGCGCTGTTGCCGGTTTTGCAAGGGGAGGGGGGGGCATGAGCATGCTCTGTGCCGTGTTTGCTACGTCGGCCGCCGAGCCGTCTGTGCAGCCCGTGTACAGTTGGTGATTTAGTTGCTCCCGCGTGTCACTGGGAGCCCACAACCATGCACCGCGCCTCTGTTGCCGCGCAGGTGTTGGCGGCGGCTCTGTGCTTTTCTGTTGGGCAGCGCACGCCCCTCCAACAATGGCACCGAGCGGTCTCCAATTTGACCCGCACCAATGCCGCTGATCGGCACGGCGCGCGCAGTGGCCGCCACGCGGGAGCGGACATCACAGAGCAGGCCTGGGCCATCGTGGGCTGGCCGCCCAAGGCGTTCGATTCGCGGCTGTACCGAACGCACCAAGACGCGCTGTTTCGAATCCGTCCCAAAATGCTCCCGTTTGAGGCGGACCACCTCAAAGAATTGGTGCGCGTGTATTTGGCGGCGTGCCTCAAGGCTAACATTTTGACATATGCGCGGGGCGGCACCCTGTTCGGTGCGATCAGGCACCATGACTTCGTTCCGTGGGACGATGACCTCGATGTTGTGCTTGACGTCTCTGACGGTGACAAGCTGGGCCGCTTGACAGCGGCCTTGGTGCTGGACGGGGTCGTGATTCACGATGGCCCGGCCGCGGGGTTGCAGCGCGTCGCGTACGCCCGCCCGCCGGCGTGGAAGACAATGAACGGGGATGCGTTCCCCACGTTCGACCTCGTGCCGGTCGTCCGCAAGGGCGGGTGGTTCCATTCCGTCTGGTACCAAAGCTACCGCATGCCGCTAGACGCGATCCAAAACGTCGAGCCGGTTGTCTACCGGCCGTTCGCGGGGCTGTCCTTGCCGACCCCGAACAACATCGGGGTCATTTACAACGAGCGTCTCACGTTTGCGGACGTGGTTGAGGTGTGCAAAATAAGCAACGTCCACCACTTCGACGGCCGGCGCGCGAAGGCCGCGCAAACGTACTCGGTGCCGTGCCAAGCCCTCCACCATGTTCTGCCAATGGCGCAGAAGATCGTGGAGGCCGAGCTGGGAGGCGATGCGTACTACGTCGAGCTGTTTGGCATCCCCGCCAACAGGTCGCACCAGCTGTGGCTGACCCCACGCGGGCGCGGCGGTGCCAGCGCGCTGTTGGCCGAGCGCCAGGCCCGTCAGCGGTAGCTCTCGAGCGCGGCGGCGGATGCGGGCCGGCTGAAGCGCTGCTGCTGGCACGGCCGGCCGAGACGTTGATGATGTCGATGCCCTGCGCGACAAGGTCACCCCATTTTACAGCGATGCGGGTGTGCCACAACAAGAAGCGGTCCGCGGACCTTGTGATCTGCGCAAACACACAGACAACGTCGGCGGACCATGTCACTGCCTGCGCTGTGTGGCTCGCCACGGTGGTGAACACGGCTGTGCCTGTCCCCTCCTCCGGGCACCCACACAGCGTGGTGGTAGGCACCTGGCACTCAGACCATGTGCCCCAGGGCAGCACACAGGTGCACAATACACTTGTTGCGGTTGTGCACGCTGACGGCTTTGTCTTTGCTCCCGACTGCATCAATGACCTCTTAGTGGACGAGTCGGCATTCCTAATGCCACGTCTAGACGCGGCAACTGTTGCTTCGGCACTAAAAGGGCAGCCGCGGCCCTTTGTGAGCGCGGTTGGGGTGTCGGCGGTGTCGGAGCAGTTTGCGGCCGAGGTGTGGGGTGAGATTGTCGCCATCGACCGACAGTGGATGGATGGCGCTGGCGGCGGATTCGGCCGGCACCCATCGTGGCAGTGGGATGCCGCCGACAAGGCGTGGGACTGCCGCGAGCGCAGCGCCGAATATGGGTGGCATTGATGGGGAGCTGCTGCGTGAACGACTCCATGCAAAACACACACAGCCGTGGTTTTTGCGGTGTGTATTGATTGTCAAAGAGTCGGACCTTTGTTCTTGTGGACGCGACCGCGCATGTGGGCGCGGACGTGTGAGGCTTGCAAAAACCGTTTGCCGCAAATCTGGCACTTGTGTGGCTTCCTTTCCGCTTTTGTCGGAGCGTGCTTCTCCCGCTCGTGCCGCTTTTGTGTACTGTGAGAACTAAACACCTTGTAGCAATGGCGGCACGTAAAGTGCAGCCGCCTTAGCCCCGCAACTGCCGCCGTTGTGCCCCCCTTCGGGGTGACCCCAAGCGCTGCCACTCGCGCGGCGCTCGGCATCTGCAGCGGCCCGGTGATTTTGCACAGCGCGCTGAACGCAGCACGGTGGGGTGCACACGGGCCGTCAATGGTGCACGCGCACGGCACTGGGACGGGTGGCAGCGGCGGACACATTGCCAACAAATGCCTCTCAACCCCCATTGCAAAAAAAATCTCGCCATCCTGTGCTTGCGTGTGCATGGATTGTATTTTAAAAAAAATGCAATCCAAACTATTTCTCGATCAGCCGCTGGCGCACACGTTGGTCCGCTCGAGGTTTACAGCACAAACACCGCATAGGTTGATGGCGGGCTGGTCTTTGGCAACGACTGTGTCCGCGGCATTTTGGCCAGGTGGGACGGGCTCATTGCGACAGGGCGCACACCCGATCATGACACTCAAAATCAATACAACGCATTGATCACCTCGAGGTACCGCCGCGTGTCGCTTGTCGCTACCTCGTCGATGTACACGAGGTCGTTCGGCATCTGAAACCTTTCGTAATCCGGGCTGCACGTGCTGCCGTTCGCCTCCCTCTCCCTCCTGGCCCGGACGGCATGCACGCGCTCGCTGGGCCGTGACCTCACCTGGTCAACCGTGATCGCCCTCCCGTCAAGCGTCGATTGATACAGGACCCGCCGGAACCCCCCCCCCTCGTCGACCATGAGCTGGTTTGGGCCGTCGGCGTACCCAAAGTCAACGCCCGCCACCAGGAACCCAAAGCGGACCGCATCCTTTTCGCCGTGGAGCACGTTTTTCCCAAACTCGGTTTCGGCAATCCAGAGCCCGAGCTCGACCGCGAGCCGCACGCCAAACCTGGTCAAGTCGACCGCCAGCTGGGTGTCGCTGTGCTCCTGGGTGTACACACGCTCTGGCCGCCAGTCGATGTCGAGGACTGTCCACATGACGTGATCCTGCCACCCCGTCTGCCCGCACAGCATCTGGCCGGTCGGATTGTTCGTGGTCACCCCCCACCTGTTGTTCAAGCAGGCGGCCCCCCAGAGGTCTGGCCACAGCAGCGCCCCCGATTCCCTGTACAGCCTGTGTGCGAACAGCTTCTCTGGGTTGCAAAACAAAATATTGTCTGTGTCGAGCATCAGCACGTTGTCAAAAGACGAGGCGAGGACCGCGATGAGCTTCGCGGCGTACCCGACCACGGGCGTCCGCACCCCCGGTTTACAAACAACATCGAGCCCCTCCGTGGCCTCTCGGCACCCTGGCGCCCCATGCACCTCGATCGGCCCCGTGTAATTCACAAACCGCCTCAAGACGCGAATCGACCGTGCCGCCTGCGACAGGTACGAGTCGCCCGTCATGCCATACACGACGCCCGACGCGTGCGTCCTCTGGCGCGGCTCGGCACCACACAGCTCGCACAGTTTGTATCGGAGGCGGACCCGTGCACGCCGGGCGGCCGCCAAACAATCTGGCCAGCTTTTGTACCGAACATGCCAAAAACTCTTGCAGATCAGCTCGCGGTCAAAAGCGCGCTCGAACCTGTTTGGATCGCAGCACACCGCGCACCCAGGCGGCACGCCCCGTGGCAGCTTCCTGCAAAACGAGCAGTCGGCGGTCGGCGGTGGTCCCACCAGCTCCTTGTGGAAGCGCACGCTGGTCGGGCATGGGGTCGGCCAGACCTGCTCGGCCTCGCGAACGCCCCCACGACGCAACCCAAAGCGCACCGCCCCCACCGCCGCCAACAGTAGCACAGCACCCCTCCACCTTGCCGTCATAATAAAAATGCCCTCCCCACCTCTAGCTGTTCAAGACGCCGCAAACGATAATGTCTCTGCGCCTGTGCCGACGGTCACGTTGACACCCTCGCGCATCATCGGCGTGTAGCACACAAAATTCTCACACTGTGCTTGCGTGTGCATGGACTGTATTTTAAAAAATGCAACCCAAACTATTTCTGGTGTGCTGCTCACGCAAGCAGGCTGATGTTTGGTGTTTGTCTTCTACGCTCCAAGGGATGCGCGAGCATCCCATTTTTGACGGCACGCAAGAAACCGCCCTTTGTCAGTACAGGATGCCAATCGAGAGATCCCGCCCTGGCAATGCCGAGTGCCATATCTGCCTTGGCGGTTCCACCGAGGACGCGCCCACGGTGTCAATGGGGTGTGCTTGTCGGTGCTCCGCTGTGCATTTGGGATGCATCGCAGTGTGGGCGTGTCAGCAATTCGATATTGGGGACGAGCATTGGGAGAAGTGCACTGTGTGCCGGCAGCTGTTTGGCGGTGCGGTGTTGTCGCATGTGCTGGCCAAATTGCAGCCTGTTGTGGGCACGGACCTGTCGTCCCTGATGACGGTGTCATTTCACGCGACACTGGCCCAACACTTGACGTCCCTTGGGAAGCATATTTCTGCCATTGCGGTGCTGCGGGCGGTGGCGGACGCCACAAAGACGTGTGCAATGGGCGCGAGGAATGAAGTCATTGCATCGATCAATCTTGCCGTTGCGCTGCACGCGGAGGGCAGCGTGGCCAGCACGCAGGAGGCAGTCACGCTGCTGACGAACATGCAGGCGCTGCTGGCAAGCAACCCGGGTCTGTGGACGAACGAGATTTGCGAGGCGGTGCTTCACAACCTGGCAATGCAGGAGGCGGCTGCTGGCAACTACGCGGCTGCCCGCGAGCACGAGATGGCTCTCATCGCTCATCTTTCTGCAACTGGCCGTCTGGACATGGCGGCTGGGATCCAGAGCGAGCAAAACAGCGCACACACGCACGCCTGTCTGGGCGATTTTGACACGGCGATTGCAGTCTACGCAAGAACGTGCGCAAAACAGACACTGCTGCTGGGGTCACAGCACACGGACACTCGTCTCGGTTGCACCAGAATGATGCGCTGCTGCATAGACGCCGGCAGGGCAGAAGATGCGATTGAGCCGTTGCGGCGGCTTTTGGCGCCACCGCCGGATGGGGCCACTCGAAGCGTACTGGAGACCGCTGAGCAGTTGTGTCTGCTTGCCTATGCGTTGAAGTGCACGGGGCAGCACGCCGAGATGAAAAAGACGCTGCTGCAACTGCTAGCGGTAGAGACACGCGCGTTCGGTGCCGACAGCGCAGAGGCGCGGGTCACTGCCGCCGCTCTTGTGTCTGAGTGCTGACGAATTTCGGTTGTGTTTAGAATAAACAATGTGCTCACGCAAGCACACTTGCGAGGGCAGCTGGGGGCACGGGTCTGGCGTTCTCATTTTTAGGGATGACCAAGCCCATGCGACAGCTGACGCTGCGCGATGTGTTGCAGCAAACAACAACGCCACTGGCCAAGCCGGCGGCAAAGCCGGCGGCAAAACCGCCGGCCAAGCTGCCGGCGACGTCGGGGATGGTGGTGGTCAGACCGGTCGAATCGCTCCTGCCCGAGTTTGTCGACCTGTTTAGTGCCCCTCCTGCTGAATTGCACATGCTGCATAGTTTTGCACAGCAGCTTGCACCTGTGCAGGCGTCCCTGTGAACGTGACAGACATCTGCATCGCTGGTGCGTCTGTGCGGGGCATTGTCCCCGCGCGGCGCTTCCGCGATGCGGCGTCGCGCGAGCGCTTTTGGCCCTGTTTGAGTGTGATGAACGCGTCACTGACACAGCAGTGGGGTCCAAACAGGGCAAGTTCGGCAGCATCTGCCTCGGCGGGCCATGCACCCTTTTTGGCAAGACTAATCCAGCGGCCAAAGCTGAGCTTGACACCGGTGTGCTCTTTGACGGCCGCTGCTATTAGCGACTCTTCATGCTCCGGGCTGACCTGGTGCAGCACTGTTGTTTCATCGTTTGCTACGGCGACAACGCGGAAGGAGCCGGAAGAATTTGACACAACACCGGTTGCCGCAAGCGTGACTGCGGGGTCGCTGTCAGACAACGAGTACGGAGTTGGCTCGCTGAGCACGGTCTCGAATTCGGCTTCGGTGCCGTCACACATTTTCACGCGCACCATGGCAGCACCGTCCGAGATGGAGGGCGATGTGACGGTTGGGTTTATGCCGCTGGCGGCGTCACAGGCGCCAACACCAGGCGCGGCAGCCCCATCTGTCGTGCTTGTGGTTGAGCTTTCGGCAAATCTGTATGGCAGCTGGGGCACGTCCTTTGGAGACGCGATTGATATGCCGCAGCACCAGGCGATGCTTGCCTTGTGGCTGTGGGTGTGGGACCGGGCCATTGAGTCGGACGCCATTGTGTTTTTGGAAACGGTGCTTGACGCGCGGGAAGCGACGGTGCCGGTGAAGCCGCACTGCTTTCGCCTGTGGGTGCCGTTGACCGAGTCGGCGCTGATGCAGTTTGTCACGAACGCGGCGGGTGCGATGCCCATGTGGGTTGAGCGCGAGGCGCAGCCGCTGCACAAGCGGGCCCGTGTTGAGCCCTTGTCACGGGTTGGGACAGCGAGGCTGCAGACACGGGCGCATGTGCTGGCCGCACTCCGTGCATACCACGGGGCCGCCGCTCTGCTGGACGTCGGCACAGCGGTCAGTGTTGATGGCGAGGAGCTGCCGCAGAACCACCTTGTGAGCATGCTTGACGCCCGCCGTCGGCTGCTGCGATGCCAGCGTGCGTACTGTGGGGGCGGGGTGCCGGCCTGGCAGCGGGAGCACGCGGCGTACCTGGGAAGTGGCAGTGCCGGCGAGCGGCTCAGACTCACGTTCCCCGATGAGGTCGTGAAACGCGGCCTTGTGCGAGAGCTGCGCCCGGGGTTTGTGCGCAAGGCCGACCACATGCTGGTGCGGCACCTGCCGCACTTGGCGCCGACAGCGGTGCAGACGGCCGAGGCACAGATTGCTGTTGCGCACGCCACTGGGTGTGACGACGTGGAGCTGGACACCGACCCGACGGCGTACACGAGCATGCAAGCGGTGGTGGCGGGGGGGGACGTGTGCGCGCTTGAGGCGTTGCTTCGGGACATCTACCCGATCATCGAGCGTGTCAAGCAGCGCAATCAGCACAGGATTGCCAACTGCGGGCTGCCGGCGGTGGCGGCGGAGATTGTCAAGGAGCTGGACACCCTGTACAGCATTCAGGTGACTGGGGTGCCGGACGTGTACACGTCCCTGCGACTGGAGCGTGGCCGGAGGCTGCAGGCGATGCATGGGACCGGGGAGGCAACTGATGAGGTCCGGCTGGCGCGGAAGATGTTCTGGCGGCGGCAAACCCCGTCGCTGACGACGTGGGGCAACACCATGTCGTCCATTGTGGGCGGGATCTGCACGGCGGCCCGAATGCTGCCGGCGCAGCGCAAGTTGTGGCTGCTGCTCTTTCTGCGCTCGCACAAGTGCACTGCGAACCATGTTGGCTCGAACGCCTTCATCATTGCGGTGGGACCACCCGAGACCGGCAAAAGTGAGGCCTGCAAGTTCTGGTTGGCGTGCATGCCGAACTCGCTGCAGCGGATGAACGACGGGCAGAGTGCAAAGGCGCACACAGCGCACGATCCGGGGGGCGATCTGCGGGTCTGCTTCCAGGATGAGCTGCAGGAGCACGTCAATGGGGACAGCAGCAACGACAACGCGAAGCAGACGCTGATCTCGAACGGCATGCTGGTGACAAAGAGGTTGCAGAAGCAGGAGGACGGGACCTTTGCGTTGGAGGAGACAAAGAAGGCGGGTCGGGTGTTGAAGGTGACGTGCACGAACAGTCTTGACCATGTCAAGGACGCGGTCAAGTCGCGTGCAACAATCGTGGCCGTCCCGGCGGTGCGACATGGCGCAGGGCACATCAGTGCCGCGACTCTCGCGTCTGTTGGAACGAGCCGGGCGAACTCGTTGCGTGGCGGCTTTGCCCTGTTCTGCCAGGCGATCGCCTGCCTGCAGGTTGACTTCTGGGCGCTCGAGGCCGCTGGGACGCTCACGGTGGACGACCGGATGGTGCTGCTGTACAAGACAATTGCAGACGCCTTGCTGCCGGAAAGGGGCATGTCAGCCCGCAAGATGGTGGAGGTGCGACACCTCGCCACCTCAATGATGGTCCTGGACCTGTGCTGCGCCTGGCACCGGTTTGGCTGTGGCCGCACGTCAGGGGCGTCGGGTGCGGGTCAAGTGGTCTGGTTCTCGCAGAATGCGGTGGTGAAGATGGAGCACGTGCTTGCGGCGGTTGGGGTGTCCACCGACTCCACGTCGGTGCGCGACGAGCTTCAGGCGGTGCAGAACACGCTCCGTGGCATGGTGCGGATGGACGCGGTTGGCTACCCTGTCATGAGCGCCGACCAAACGGGGTACGTGCTTGCGACGTCGCGGCGGCGGCTGCAGGACGATGTGGCCGACAGCAACACGGCACTCGGCGCGGGGCTCACCAAAACTTTGCTTCGATCCGTCCAGCAGGCAAGCACCGATGGCCGTCCCAACGTGCGCATCGACGTGGACGACCGCCAGGAGGTGGTGCTGCTGAACCGAGCGTACGCCGCCACGTTCATGGCACCTGTCGATCAGAAGCTTGTGGCAGCACTGGCGTCTCAGCTCCCGCAGGCCACGGACGCGTGGCATGGGTCTGCGTACGTGTTCCGGTCGTCGGTGCGGCATCTATTCACCGACACGAGCGACACCGGCATCCGCGGCACGCTGCTGCGGGGTGTCACGCAGTCCGAGCTCCGACTCGCTCTTGCCGTGATGAGCGACCGTCGGAATGCGAAGGGGGACTCGCAGTGGACACTGCGCGACAGCTGCGCGGTGGCGAGGGCAACGGCGCACGACGTCCCGGGGTCCGTGGTCTGGCCAGACGGCACCCGCCGTGTGCGCAAGGTGGAGCAGTGTGTTCTTGTGGTGGACAAGGCGCTGCTTGGTGGCTGCCGAGCCGACAACACGTCGCCGTTGACGGTGCTGTTTCAAACCTGCCTTGCAATTGCCGGAGGCTACGCTGGCAAGCAGGTGGTGGTGGGGCTGGGGCCGGGCGCTCGTGGCACGGCAACGGTGGGGCCCGCAGTTGGGCCAGTTGCCGTCGAGGTCCGCAATCCTTTGCACGCGGACAAGTCGGAGCTGCAGCTGCTGCTCGGCGAGGAGGATGGCATCGATGACAGCGTGTTCCCGAGGGCATCGCGTGTGCTGCGCCTGACAGAAGCCTCGAATTGCGAGCGGCAGTGTTTTGCCGACTGTGTGGGCGCCGACCACCACGTGGCATGAGGGGGAGGGGGGCACATCGGGTGGGGGTCGTTGGTGGCCATTTTCCTGCTGGGCAATGTCGGGGTGCAACCGCGACGCTGTCTACTTGGGTGTGATTGTGGTGCTGTGGGCCGCCCTGACGCTTGCAGTTTGCAAGCGTGCGAAGTCGGCCCCCCCGCCGGTGATGCCGTCGGTGCCCATGACGGTGATCACGAGGATTTCGGACGACAGCGGTGCGACCGACTCGGACAGCAGCTGTGGTTGACAGATGGCACTGCCCGCAAAAGGGCAATTTCGCGACTGTCGGGCGCGTCACTTACCATGTCCACTGCCGTTGCATCGTGCCACGCGGCAAAGAAGAAGCCCCGCCGCTGGAAGCCGGGCACCGTCGCCCGCCGCGAGATTGTCAAGCAGCAGCGAGCCACAACAGCGGCGATCCCGGCAATGGCAATGGAACGCCTGGTGCGGGACGCTGCCAAGAAGGCATCCACGGGCGACATACGCTTTGCCAAAGGCGCGCTGACGGCCCTCCACGCTGGGGCCGAGGCTGAGCTTGTTGCCATTTTCAAGGCAGCACGCAGGTTTGCTGGTCACTCTGGGAGGCAGACAATTCAGGTGGCGGACCTGCAGCTTGCTCGCGATGAATCTGCATGACGTGTTCACGAGCACGGAGGCGCAACGCGTCCTGATTGCGCGGGGTGCAGCAGCACTGCATGCCATTGGCCAGCACGCAACCGGGGGCGCACTGTTTGGCGACAGCAGTGCCCAGAAGAAGGCTGTCCGGGGGCAGTCCCCAGTGACGGGCGCGGTGCTCTTGCGACCACCAGCGGCAGTGTCTGAGAGGGTCGGCCAGATTGCAGGATACTACCAGCAGCTTGCCGTGGTGGAACGGTCGGAGCCGGTGTTGTTGTATGCGGCGCTGTGCATGTTGGTGCTGCTGCCGCGTGCAGCGGAAGCGGTGTGTGCAGCGACGCCTAGCAACCTGGCTCCGTTTTTTCACGGCAACGATGTGCACGGCGATCTCCGCCGTCGCTTCGAGCTGTACCTTACCGGCACGGCAGACAGAAACGCGATCTTGCCGCTGCAGATGATCGTGGCCGAGCGGCAGCTTCTTCTGCGGTTTAGTTAAAGGCATCATTAAACACCCGCCACCCTAGTCCCACCGTGAGCAGAGCACTTACAGTGCTGCCGGCGTAGAGGCATGAGGAGTCAGTCAGCAGGGGCAGCAGGTTGGCAGCGCCCACACAGAGTGCGGTCAGGGCAGTGGCGGTGATCCGCGCGGCGAAGAACACGTCCGCAATGGCAAGCACCGTGGTCGCGCCCACCTGCACGACCGCCTGCAGTGGCACGTCGCACGCGTCCTGCGTGATGGTCACAGCTGTTGCCCACAGCACAGCGCCCATGGTCAGCACGACCACGGGTGCGGGCAGCTGGAACCACAACCCGTAGCGGAGCACCGCCAGGAGCACGGTCACGCACGCAAAGATGGCAAGAAGCATTGCCAATCCCACTGCCAACGCCACAAATAGCTTGCTGACGCCAAAGGCGCTTGTCGAGCACTGGACTGCAGCTTTGCATTGGACGCCGCTCCGTTTGCTGCAACTGCTGATGGCGCCGCCGCCAATCGTGCAGGTCGGACAGTTTGTGATGTATGCGGAGACCGACCTGCACTGCCCCGCGGGGGCGGCGACGCTTTTGAGTGCGCCCATGGCGCTTGCCCGGCAGGTGGCGCCGCGCTGCAATCCGGCTGCGCTGGCGGCGGTGTGCCTTGCGCAGCGTGGCGGAACTCCAACGGGACGCGCCCTGTTTGCATCGGTCCAGTCGGTGCTGTGCCCGGCAACGGCGCCGGCCCTGCGGTGCCTGCGCGCGGACCTCCAGCACTTTGTGGCGGGTGTGGCACACTGTCTTGCCAGGGCCGGCGCGGGCGCGGCGTGGCTGGCGACCGCAACACAGCCGTGTTGGGTGCTGGTGCCGGGAAGCAAAGTGGCGGCCGACATTGCCGAAATGGTTGCTTTGGCTGAAACAAGGGGCCGGATCACCAACAGCAAGGCTGCCAGCTTGTCGTTTGGCGGCGATGCAGGCGTCCTGTGGCTGCAGGATGACAAACTGCTCATTTTGCTGCTGCTGCTGTTCGGCCCGCCGCAATACCTCCACACCCCCCCGGCAAACCTTCCCCCACCGCTTTGTTCCGCCCTCAACCAGCCATGGCGGCACGCGATCCGCTTTTCAAGCACTACGCCATGACCCCCGCCATCGTGGGCACCTTCAACGACCGCCTCGACAGCGATGGCAACAGCTGGAGGGCCCGTCGGGGCCGCGGCGAGTACCTTGCGTGGCGCAACGACACCTTTGTCATCCGGGGCAAAAAGGAGATGCGAGCCTACATCACCTGGAACGCCGCCGACGGCACCAATCTCATCGGCAGCCTCAAGCGGCTGCCCGCATGCACCATCATCGCACCGGCGGCGCCATTCAAGGGCGTGTTTGTCACGGCCGCCGACGCGCTCCGGTACGCCGAGTCGGCCGACCGGGCGCAGCAGAAGTTCATCTTCGACGCCGACACCCCGGCCCCCGCCCTGTACGGCGACTGGATCACTTTCTGCATCGAGATGCGGGAGCTCCTTGGCCCGGGCCGCGCCAAGCACCTCGCCAACACGCTCGATGAGCACGAGTACCTCACCGCGGCCGACCGCAAAGAGCACAAAAAGAAGGGACCCGACGCCCTTGTCGCCCGGCTTGTCGAGGCAATCGAGGACGAGCACAACCGGTCGCAGCACGAGTGTCGCTTCTGGAGCATGAAGCACAGCCTCCTCCAGCGCCGCTACGGGGACGGGCCCATGAACAAGGTGTGCGAAGCAGACCGCGAGCTTCTCTCCGACGGCACCTTCGATCCCAGTGGCAAGCTGGATGCGTTCTTGGAGAGCGCCGACGAGTACTACAGCATCAACCCCCTCCGGATTGCGCTTGCCAAGCCGGGCGAGACGGTGCAGCCCACCGAGCTCGGGCGGATGATGGGCGGCGGCACGGCGAGCGCCGAGCTCACGTTTTTTGGGCTCAACATGCGCACTGACGGCCAGCACAGCGTGATGGGGTCGTGCACCGGCGTCGCACTGCTCACGAACGGCGAGGCGCGGACGCAGGCGGTCGCCGGCGTCGACATGCTCGACATGCTAGTGCTGTCGGCTGCCGGCACCCCGCCGCCGGCGAAACGGCACAAGGCCGAGGTGGTCGACGCGTGAGTGTCACAACCCTCCATGGAGGCGACGCTGCGTGAGGCATCGGGGCGGGTGGCCGCGCAGCTCGGGCCATTGCAGCGCGAGGTTGTCTATTCCCGTGCGCTCGCCGCCGAGCTGCGCGCCCGCAACCACGTCGTCAGTGTTGAGCACCCGGTGCCGGTCATCTACGTCGCCAGCGATGGCTTCGGGGTGCCGGTCGGCACCGAGCGCGCCGACATTGTTGTGGACAACAAGACCGTGGTCGAGGCCAAGATCGGGGCTGCGCTCCCAGCGGCCGCCGCAACGCAGGCAGCCCGGTACTGCGCGACCCTGGGGCTCCACGACGGGTTTGTAATCGCCTTCTCACGCGAGGGGGGGGCGCAGACGTGGCGAGCCTGCTAGTCAAGTACACATTGCAATCCTGTTGCTACAAAAGTTTATTTTTGTCGAGGCGCGGTCACAACAATAAGGCTGGCAAGGGCCTCATTTGGGGCGGGGGCTGCGAGCCGAATGCAGCCAATGCAGCAAAAATCAGCAGCAGTGGCACTGATTTGTGTGCCGCCTTGGGTTGGGAAAGGGTCGTCCATGTGGACATACGCTCCCCTCCGTTCTTGCGGTCCACGGTTGGGCCCAAAAGTCGGCGGCACAAGAACCTGGCTGCCCCCTGGGCAACCACTCGTGTAGCATGTCTCGCAGAAGACGTGCTTGTCCGTCTCCCTCTTGCACGCCGTGCCCGTTTGGCAATTGTCCCCGTTGGCCAGTGTCCGATCGCAGCGCCCGCATTGGACAGACGGCGTTTGCAGCCGGGGCAGCTCCATGATGTCCGTGGGGTTCTTGTAGCCGAGCCGATCCGCGTCGTGCTGCATCCTGGCCCCCTCGCCCTTGGCAGCTGCGCCGGCTATGGCGAGATCTGCCAGGGCGGAGAAGGATTCAGTGTGCTTGAGTGTGGTGGCCTGCAGTTGCCAGCAGTGGGCAGCCAAGTGCCCAATGTGCTGTGCCAGCAGCGGGGCGTGCAGGCTGGTGTCGCCGTTGCGCGTGATCAGTTCCGGCGTGTCGGAGGCCCGATTCATGCTGTCTCTCAGTGCGGCCAGCTGCACGGCGTCTGCTGCCGTTGGACAGTGTTTCTTGATTTCATCAAGCGCCGTTTGAAGTCTTTTTTCTGTGGCTGCAAGTGCTTTCCATTTATTTAGTAGGCGCTCGTACGCAACACGTGCGGTTTCTGTCGCTGTCGCAGCTGGGCTGCTGGCTTTGCTTTCCGCAGCTGGGCTGCTGGCTTTGCTTTCCTTGTCTGTTGCCTTCCTGGGGCTTTTCCTGGTCTCGCGCGGTTTTTCTGCAGCGAGTTTAGCTGCTTCAGCGAGTTCAGCTGCTTCAGCATCATACATGGTTTTTAAGCCTTCAAACCCCACACGGGCTTCCTCGGTGGCCGCCGCGTGGTCTTCGCGCAATTTCGCGATAGCAGCCAAGTGGCTAATTGCGGCGGCCTGGGCCTCTTTTGTCAATGTGGTCACTCTGTCCGAGAGCTGCTTGATCTCGACTTTTTGCGCTGCAGTGGTTTCGCCTTGTTCCTGAGTTCGGGTTTGCAGCGCTTTAATTGTTTTTCTCAGTTCAACAATTGTGGCAGAGGTGGTGGCAACATCGGTGGAGCTGGTTAGTATGTCGGTGTCGCTGACGTTGATTGTGACTCGAGGCACACTAACCGCGTTCACTGCGTTGTTCAGCGCTACGAGTTCGGCAGCAGCAGTTGGTGCTTCTGCAGTAGATGGTGCATTCTCCGCAACGGCTTGGTTGTGAAAACGCGTCCACTGCTCGAGTGGAGGCACATTGGCCAGCCTTTGTTCGGAAACAAAACTAGCCAACTTTTCCAACTCCTCTTTGTATACGTCAGTTTGTGACACCATCTGGCCCTGCAACCCGATGACCTCGTCGTCGGTCAGTGCCAATGGATTGCTGTCTGTGTAAAGCAGGGGCACCGCAAACGGCAGTTTGTTCAGCCACGTCTGGGTGTCCGCGACGTTGCGCGTCGCTCGGTACGCGTTTGCATACGCCTCGTTGAGCTGGACCTGTGGCAGATCTGTCCGCCCCGCCAAAAAGCGGCCAAACCGGGTGTCGTGTGGGCTCAGGTTGGGCGTGGGCAGGTTGCCAAGAAAACTCCTTTGCCATGGGTCTTTCCAGCTTGCCAATGGATCGCTGGCGATGCTGGTGGCCATTGTGGCAAAGTTTGCTTTAACTGCGGCGACATACGCCTCTGATGGCTCGGTGCCGTGGTCCCATTGCAAAACACTGATCGCTTTCAGGCCGGCAATGACGCCGGCATTTGCAGACAGTCCGGCCGTAAGGTCGCTTTCCAGAAAGGCGGCAAGGTCCGCGACAGCTTGCACTTGAACAGGCTGCGTGTCCACAAGCGTGTTGTTCGTGTACCAACCGCGTGTGCTACCATCCGCGAGGTGGGCGGCGGCCCTGAGCTTCCAAGTGCTGCTGGAGCGGCTGTACGCGTTCTTGACGTCTGCGTCGGCCGCAAAGTCGACCCATGCGTGCCGCGTTGTTTCTGCGGCGGGATTGTTGTTGTTGTCCATGGCCATCCTAGTGCATTTTAGTCCCTCCATCAGCGGAAAGAGGTCGGTCGCAGGGCTAGCACTGGTCAGCGCCAGATCTCGGGCCTGGACGTTCCATTGGTGGATCTGCATGGTTGGCATATTCCCCGTGGTGAACTCTGATGGCATGGAAGCGCCCACGCGCCCATGCACATCGAGCCCTGGGCTGCTGTCGCTGGTGCCGTAGACCGGCAGCAGCGGTGCGGCCTGCCTGTGGATGTGCTCAGGCGACCTTGATCCGGTGGTGCACGCCAGGATCCAGAGCAGCTTCAGGCACCTGCCAATCGTATCAAAGTCGGCAGTGCTGCTAGAAACTGCGGTGTAGTTCGTCAGCACAGCACGTTCATCTACACTGGCGGCCGGCAATTGCAGCAGAGTGTTCATCCATTCAGAGGCCTTGTTTGGGGCGACCCTTTTGAGAACGGTGGTTGTTATCTCTTTGACAACGGTTAATGTTACGCTGCTGTCCGCCCAGATCAGATGTGGTGGGGCTTGTTCGTCCATGAAAAGCCCAGGGTTCCACGTGCTGGCCGAGTCAGCAATCTTTATTGCCCCTTCCTGTTCGGCAAGTGCGCCCCAGCCTGGTTGGTTGATCGTGCCCACGGTTTTGCTTATGAGGTCAGGCAATCTTTCGTCTTCCAGGACTATTGCCGTGCTCTGAAAATGCTTGAGGTCAACACGGGTCTTTCCCAAATTGGAAACAAATCCGTGCGCCTCCCAGCCTTTGTTCAGGTTGGGGCCGTCTGATGTCATTGCCTCGAGAAAGAGATGCGAATACGTGTTTGGCTCGCTGCCAAAGAACAGGGAGGGCCTCAGCTTCCGCACCATGGTGGCAAACATGTTGATGCCAAACAGTGCAGCGGGGGCTTTGTTGTACTGCTGCAGGTGCGTTGCTCGCATGACAGCGTGCCCGGCCCACTCCACGTGCGCCAGCCGGGTGGCGACCTTTTTGGCACGGGGGCCGAGCGCGATGGAGAGCGTGCTGTCAAGTTTGCCATCCATGACCCACGGCCAGGTGTGCTTGTTGCCGGTGGGCTGCTGGGTGCTGCCCCGGTGCCACGTGGTGTCCGCCATCTGTGCGGCGGCGAGCACGCGAAGCCGGGACTCGCTGCCGAGACTTGAGTGCTGACTTGTCCACACAGTGTCTGTCTCCTGCAGGCAGAGATATTTGGTGGTGACCAAAAACGCCGAAGTGTTCTTCAGCGGCACCAGCAACGCAAGCTCTTTGAACCGCTCGCGCATGAACCCGTACCCATGCCAGCTCTGGCGATCGCTTTTTGCGATGTCCATGTTGCCCACAAAACGGTAGAGCAGCTCAAACAATGCAGGGTCGGCCACGGTCTCCTCAACGTTTTTCCAAGTCTGTTTTTTGTCCACAAACTCGGCAAACTTGTTAAGCAAGTGATGGCGAAATTGCAACACAATGGCCCTGTGGTCAGGAGTTGCTATGTTTACGGCATCGCCAAAGGTGCTCCCAACCCCCCCTTGTGGGGGATCAAACTGGCCCGGCCACCACGCTGCCTTAAGCAGCGCCGCAAGCTTGCGTTTCCCTGTGGCATCGGAAGAATAGTTAGCTGCGATAGCTGTGGAGAACGCCTTTTTCCCATTTGGTTTTCTTTGCAGAAATGTCTCCAATAATCTCGCATCAATTTCCATCGTTGGAGCTGGCAGCTCCGCTAAGAGTTTTGAAAGGTGCGCGTGTGCCAGTGCAGGATCACGCACTGTTGGCCGTCCCCCCGCGTTTTGCACAAGGTCGGACCAGGCAGACGTGTTGTAGTCGTCAAACGCGGTCAAGCTCTTCTTGAACCGTGCCTCGAATCTACGTGTGGGCACGTGCCAGAACATCTGGGCCGTCACGGCAGCACCGGGGTCGTAGTTTTCTCTGGCCGGGTTGGTGAGCGCAGTACTACGTTCCTCCAATTTAGTGGCATACGCCTTTGCAGTTGATGCAACAATTTCAAAATTGGCTGCAGTTGCACCGTTGGCCTTGTCGTTGACATTGCCATCAACACCAGGGTTGTCCGACGGCCCACTATCGGTGTCGTCGTCGGTCTCAACGTCGGTTTCGTCGGTGTCGTCGCTGTCATTGCCGTCATCGGCGTGGGTTTGTTCAATCATGTGCTTCTTGAGGAGTTCGCGTTTGTCCGATGGCCACTTGGCCAGTAGGGCCTCGGTTGCCTTTGCCGGACATTCCACGGCGAGCGTGGGATACGTTGGACCGTCTGGCAGAAACGTGTAACACATCACCGTGTGCCGCGCCTCGTTTGGGTCGTAAGTGCCACGAATGACGGCTGTCGGGCCGCCGGCGCCATTCACGTCGGCGATGACGCACATGGTTCCGCGGACAGAGGGGATGCTGGCGTACAGCCACTGCCGACACGCCTTGGCGCGCGCTGTCAGCGCGGCTCTTCTCTGCGCCACGGCGTCGAGATAGCGTGTCCCTTCATTGATCAGGGTCATGATGCGGCCGTGTTCCGCTTTTTTGAATGTTGCTGCGTGGGAAGTCGCAAAAATAATCGGCAGCAGCGCGTGTTCCCCCGAACCAAATGTGGGCAGGATGAGCGCAAGCGATGCAGATGCCTCGATGTTGATTGCCAAATCATTGTCAAACGTCATAGCAATCATTCCGCCCGGCGCAGGCACCGAAAACGTAATGGTGCTGTCCTTTGCCTTGTACACGCAAGGTATCGCACCCGGTTGGTCAAGCGGGGGGAAAGCTGGGGTCAAGTTGGCGTTGAATACGGCTTGCATTTGCTGTGTGGGTGTGTCTGTCTGCACGACCCTCTCCCCCGTGGGGTCAACCGCGCTTGTCAATCGCGGTGCCCCGACAAACGCGCTCACCGCTGCGATCTCGGATGGCGTGCTGTTCGTCACCGGCCTGCTCTTCTGCAGTATTGTGCAAGCGTGCGTCTGGTCGCGCTGCCTGTTGAACAGGGTGTATGCCCAGTCCGGCATGCCAACATTTGCCGCCATGCTTGCCGCGCCGGCAATAACGTTTTTCAGCCCCGTTGCCGTGCTGCTGGCTGCGTCACGCACTGCGCCTGCGGCGGTCGTGGCCAACGACAGGGTTTTATGGCGGTACCAGGAGACACGCAGGGCGGCTGCGGCGCTCCGGTACGTCCGGCAGCGCCGCCCCGGTGGCAACGCGGGCCAGGGCACGGCGTGCCTCGCGATTTTGCTCACATCGTCCTTTAGAGTCCTGAGCGTCTGGTAGTGCTCGTCCATCACAATAGTGCACATGTCCCATTGTTTGGAGTTGGCTTGCTGCCATGTGCTGATGGTCACCTTGTAATCTGCTTCAGAAACGCCGATGTGCCATATTGGAAACTCCCACAGAAACATGAATCGGCACCACTCGTTGCCCGTGATGAGCATGTCAAAAGCATCCATTGTGTGCGCTGGCATGCTGAGGTGACTGTTCACACGACTGTCCGCATGGGACGGTCGCGGGACAAGGGGACAGTCGTGGAACCGGTTAGCGTGATTTCCCACGTCATCAATTGAAACCCAGGTGGCAAATCCGGTCGGCATGTCGTCTTTGGATTGCAAAGACCACGAGTCAAGCGCCTGCACGATGGCGGTTGCGGTGTCGATGTCCAGGGTGCGAGCGTGGTACAGCGCGTAGTGGCTGCTGCGCTGCATGGCCGCAAACCACTGCACCTTGCGGCTCTCCAGCGCGCGTTCGGTCACATGGGTCAGTTCCGTGTTTTTCGGGTTGAAGGCCGTGTTGAAGGCGGCGTCCACAGCCAGCATTGCGTTTGCTTGGTCTTTGTCTACTAATTCGCCCGGCTGTGCACCCACCTTGCTTGGCGAGTCGCGGATGTGTTCGGGCACACCACCGCCTTGGATGGACTGGTGTGTGTGCTCGTTGAGGAGCCCGTCAATGGCGGCAACGAGGGCGGCCGGTGTCAGCCGCTTGTTTTGGTTCAGCACACCGTAGTGTTGCTTGAACGCGGCGGTGGAGGTGTCGCCAAGCCGGAACAAGTTTGTGGCGGTTTCAATGCGGGCCGTGTGCATGTACTTAAAGTGCCCCCCGTCGGTTTTCATGCCCCTCAATCGGGTGTAACTCGTCCGCACACATTCCTCGGCGGACTCCGCCGAGTTCGTGATGCATTGCCTGCTGTACTCGGCGTGTGCCGCGTGCCTTGTTTGCATGTTGGCGCCGGTCGCAATCGGTGCGGCAAACATCGCGGCGACTGTATTCGGCTTCGGCGGCAGGAAATCTTTAATTGACGCGAACACGGCATTTGTTTTTCCGAGGTTTGGCAGCTCCAGGTTGGTCAGCGCAGCCGCCCCGAGCTTTTTATTCCCGCCGCGTGTGGTAAAAATGAATTTAGAGTCACTGCTCTGGAATGCAGCTGCATAATCCTCCAGTAGTTTGCTTGTGTTTGTTTCGTCCTTCGTAGCGGTGTACGTGAAATTTTGTAGCATCTTCTTTGTTTTTGCCGACAATTTCCTCGCCATCATGACACACTCGGCTGTCCGCAGTAAACACCAGGAGTTGTCACATGCTTTTGCGAGCTTTAAAAGGCGTAGGATGGCCGTTTGCGAGCGTCTCCTCACATCGTCACGCCAAGCGTCGTTGTCTTTTTGTACGCTTCTGGATAAGACCGGGATGTGTGGGGGAGTATTTGAAACGCTCTCGACTTCAGCTGTAGCAGCCTCGAATTCGGTTTGATCTGTAACTCTGCGTTCCGTGGCGATCGTGTACTCGACCCACCTGTCTCTCACATCTTTCTGCAGGAAATACTGTGCCACTAAATGAAATACAACAGCGGCGCCGATGCCGTTGGCGTTGAGGGACATTTGCCGGAATAGATAGTCCTCGCGCATGTGCCTGTTGAACATGTTGATGAGGATGCTTTGATACTTTCCCAGGGTGGCCACAAACCCAACTGGGCGCTGGGCTGGGGTTGTGACCGTGCTTTGCCATACGCCGGCAGCAACAATACAGCCGTACAGACAGTCTACGTCGCTAGTCTGGTTGACGGGAGGAAGTTTGCTGTACAGGTTGAGATACTCTTTGAGCTGCTCTTTGGCCTCTTTTCCACTCTGGCCTGGCAAGGTGGTTGTGAGTTGCCAGACATCTTGTAGATCGTCAAACGTGCGGGGCTGAATGCCAGTGCGTTCACGTTCATAGTCGTCCCGGACAACGTGATCCACCGCCGCAGCCCAGTACGTTGCAAAAGCTTCCCTTCTGTCGACAGCGGGCCCGGTGTTGGAAAGTGCCCTGGTCACCGCCGCCGTCTTTGCAAGTGTACTCCATGCCTCGAAGCTTGGCGGAAACGGCAACGGAAACCGCTCCCGAACCTCCAAAGGCATCAAGTGCCATGGTGCATCACGGGTTGTGTTGATGTGGCCGCTGCCAGGGGACTCCTCATGGGTGCTTTCAGTATTTTGAGAGTTATGCCACTTGCGCAGTCCTTCAAGGGTGTAGGAACAGTCCAAATGTGTAAGGCTTGCTGTGTCTAGGTGATCTGCAGTGCTTGTTGTGCCAAGACTCGCATCGTTGAGCAAACGGCGGTGACCCAGGACGATGCTGTAGCGGACCTCTTCTGCTGATTCGGCGAATTCAGCTTCGGTGGTAAACTCGCGATTAAAGGGGGATTCCGTCGCCTGCTCGGCCTTGTGCAGCAACGCACCCAAAGTGTCGCTGCCATCTGCAAGGTAGCGCCCGCTGCTGCAATACAAGAGCACGCCAATGTCAACCTCGGGTTCCAGCAGACATGCGTTCTTGTCTACAAACGCGGACATTGTCCACGCCGATTTCGTCCATTCCTCACGCCCTACAAGTGATTTCAGCAATTGCAGCGCGAGTTTGTAATTTTCGACGTCTTCGGGTGGCACGGCAGCTGCGACCCGCGCAAGCAGCGTGTCCGGGTGTGGTGTAACCCAGGCATCATCATCCATTGCCACGCCTTTGAGCACGCAGGTCGCTTATACGCCGGCCCATGCAACGGCGTCAAGTATCTGCGGCGGGTCGGCCATCCAGGTCATGTCTACTTCGGCCGCACGCCAGCGCGCGGCGGCCGCGGCCACCGTGTCGGGTGGATCGCTAAACTTGCAGACGCGGTGGTTGCCCGCCTTTGTCACCCGTGTGGCGGCGCCGTGGGCAAGGATGTGCCGATAAAGCTCCGCCAGGCAGCGCACGTCGTTGGCACAGTACGCGAGCACGGCCGCCCTGCTCGCGGCGTTGGCGTCGTCGCCGCACCACATGCCAATTGCGTCACTCCCTGCTCCTGTTTTGCCGGGGAGTCCTGTGCCAAGAGACAGCGACTGCATTGACGTGTAGTAACCGTGCCGGGACGCAAACTCGAACATGAGGTCGGTGTGGCCGTGCACCATCTCGCGGAGCATTGTGCACATCGCGGGAACGCCGCAGAGATGCGCCCATAACACCTTGAAGTCAAAGCCGGCGCCGTTGAACGTCACGATGGTGACCCCCGCAAGATGCAGCGCGTACAGGTACTCGACAAGGTCGCCCAGGTCGCTGGCAGTCATGGCCTTTGCCCAGTTGGAATGAAACAGGCGGACGTGGGGCGTTGCTGACGCCTCCAAGCGCACGGCGCAGCACGTGACGTCTGGCGGCAGGTTGGCGTCGAACAGCCCGGAGGTCTCGATGTCAAACGCTGCAAACATGATAATGGCGCATTTTTATGCGGCGGTGTGTCTCGTCGCTGCAGAAGCGGCGTGTCGCGGCGCGCCAGGAATGGCGGTGCGCTGCGTGCACCTCCCTTCTGGACGAGTGCTACGAGATTGACCACAGGCTGCCGCTGTGGGCCGGCGGGTCCAACAGCGCAACAAATTTGCAGGCGCTTTGCCACCGCTGTCACCGGGTCAAGACGCTGGACGAGGGGATTGCGCGCGGGCCAAGTGGGAGCGTGACCACGTGCTTGTCGTGTGGTCGAGTGCATTCGTTGTATTTTGGCCGGTGCCAGTGCCTCGCACCGACGGTGAATCCGCTACTGCAGGCCATGCTCCTTCGCAAACTTGCTCAGCGCTGCCGGTTGAGCGATGCCAAAATCATCGGGGTGCATCGAACGGGTGGCAAGCCCGGTGAGGGTTCGGGCGCGTGACACGGCCACATACGCCTGTCCGGCCTCGAACATGCCTTCTCCGTGGACGACGACGGCATCGCATGTTCGGCCCTGGGCTTTGTGCACCGTCATCGCCCATGCGAGGGCGGCGTTAAGCACACCGTTGACCGGCCTGAGTGTGTGCAGCGTGCTGCCGATGCGGACAATGGCGGCAGCTGTGCTGCAGCTGTGCACCACCCCGGTGTCGCCGTTGGCAAGCACAAGCCTGCCGCGCGTGTATCGATTTTTGGTGATGACAACCGGCACGCCCTCTTTGAGTGCGACCGTGCCCACCCGGCACTCGCGGCCGTGGTGTTGACGCAACGCCCTGCTGTTGTGACGGTCCACCTCGCGGGTGCAGGCGTACAGGTGCACCGCCCCCACTGGCTCCTGGGACGACAAGCGCCCCGACAGAAGCGCTTCCGACGCAGCAGAGAGGTTGCCGCGACGGGCGTCTGCAATGAAGGTGGCCAGTGTGTTGCCATCCTCCCCGCCGGCGCACTGCCGGTGCTGGGTCCGGAGCTGCTGCACGCGCATTCCGTCGGCGACCAGGTCGCGGTATGCCGCGGTTTCAAAAAACATTAGCGGTCCTGCAGGAGGTCTCAGTTGGAACAGATCCCCGATCAAGATCACCCGCAACCCGCCAAACGGCTTGCGGCATTGAAGGATGCGCTGGATGGTTGCACTCAGGGCCACGAAGAGATGCGCCCCCACCATGCTGATTTCGTCGACAACGAGGACCCCGCCTGGCGTCACCGCCGCGTGGTTTCTATTGGTGGCCATGAAACGTGCAATCGTGTACGCCCCGGTGCGGCCGGCCACACTTGCGCCGGTGGGGCCCAGCACAAGGGCATTGGTGAGGTCGGCAATCCGGTTTCGTAGCGCGGTTTTGCCGGTGCCGGCCGGGCCAAGCACAAGCAGGTGCTTGCCCGCGAGCGCCTCTTTCAGCGCCGCCGCCTGGTCGTCAGCAAACTTCATGACAGTGTGTTGTGTTTGTGACCGTACACAGCGTTCTCGAAGGCAGCCACTGTGCCTGTTGGGGCGAGTCGCCCATTTGTGAATGTGGCAACAACTGTCAGCGACGCGGCAGGGCTGAGGTGGCACTGCCGTGGACAAAGCATTTTTGGCTCACATGTGGCCCGTGCCGCGGCTCAGTGGCCACCGCCTTGTCACTGCCTGTGCGGAGTTTCGCGGGGCGTCCACACCCGCCAGCATGGCGGCCGTGCTCATGTCCATCACGCCCGGCACAATGGCGCAGAATCCGCTGACACCACACCCCTTTCGGTTTGTGGCGCCGCGGCGAAGTGGGCTCACAACGGTGGTGACTGCAAACGTCTTGTCGGCGCGCAGGCTTGCGATTGGGGCGGTTGTGGCGGCCGAGTGGGCCGAGGCCGCCCGCCACTGCTGGCACAGCCGAGCGGCCGTCAAAGCGCTTCAGCGCGCTGCGAGTGCGTTTGTGCTGACACAGCCCCCCGTGGACATTGATGCTGACCTGCTGCCATTTGCCTGCAGCAGCGCGTGCTTTGAACTGGCGACATGCCACTTGCTGCTTGCCATGTGTCAGCACCAGTCCGACAACCTGCCGCAGACCGCCAGCACTGCTGCGGCGGCATGGCGGCAGGCGGCAGCGCTGTCGCTGCCAGCGGCGTGGGTGCCATACAGAGGGCGAATGATGGCGGAGTGCAAGCGCATCATCGGGCACAGTTTTGCCCGCCATGTGGTTGACACCGGTGGCTGCGCGGCCGACCTGTTTGCTATTGCCGGTCCCCGTGGTGGCCCACACGACGCCGTGTTTGATGCCCTGCAGTGTGCCACCGACGCCATGTTGCGGATGACGCTGGGGGAACAATGGGCCGTGTTTGAGAGACGGGGGGTGGCAACTGCCACGCCAGTGAGTGACATGCTTGCAGGAACCTCGCCGCCGGAGCCCTTGGCAGCACCAATGGTTCTGCCACCCTTTGTTGGCAAACTCCCATAAAAATACTGCAAGTCGTGTCTACACAAATGGAATATCCATTTATTGTCGTTAGAAAAAAAAGGTGACGGGGGTGTGCGCGTCTGCAAGCCGTGCGCCGTGCGGCGTTGCCGTGAGCATCCGAGCTTGCGGTTGCACCGCAACGGCCCATTCCAGCTTCCCCGACAGCGACATTGCCGTGAGCCGGCCGTGCTCAAGCAGCACAAATGCCATCTTGCCAACGGCGGCCTCCACAACACACCCGCCGACCCTTCGCCACGTCTGGTTCAAAAAGTCGGCCACAATGCAATGATCGCCAGACGCAACAACAACGCAGCCGTTCCCCCCTGCAACCCAGTGCACCGCAGGGCCGGAGCCGGTCGCCCACGGCAGCAGTGGATGCGGCATCGGGTTGTGTGGGTGCGCGCCGCGCTCATCCACACTGACCAGAACGGGCCCCTCCGCGGTGGCAAGCCACAGCAGGCTGGGTTCGGTGGTGTCCCATCCCAACATGGTGACGGATGCTGTCTGCACCGTGTGCCAGCAAGCATCGCTTCCCTTGGTCCACTCAAACACCCAGACGCACCCGCCAGTCACCACGGCTGCCCAAACACAGCCAATCGCGGCGGTGCTGACACGTGTCCCTGCCGGCACCAGGTGCTGCGACCACGACCCCTCCCCGCCCAGCAGTGGCTGCCAAACAAACACCGTCGCCTCGACACAGAGAGCCACAACGAGCATGGTGCCGGTCGTTTCCGACACAACAAGATCTGGTCGGCAGGGCAGCAGCGCCATGCCAAGCACCCCGCCGTCAACGTCGCGGGCGACAATGTCGCCGTCCGCCCGCAGCCACACCGCCATCGTGGCTGCAATGCACAGCAACGACTCGTTGCCCGCTGGTTCCAGGATGGCTTCGATCTCAGCGTCGCGCGCAGCCGGGCTGCTGGGCGTGCCTGCACTTGCGGTTGAAACGCTGGTGGGGTTCACTTTCTTTGTTGTCGAAGCGGTGGCCGAGCTCTGCTGGTCGCACTGTTTGGCGGGGGCTGCCCGCGACGTCGTCATCCTCGCAGGGCCCTCATCCGTGGTGGGCGTCATCGTCGCAGACCGTGTGCACGCAGCGCGTCGCAACAATGCCTGCGTGTACACGAGTGCAAATGTCGTTCCGCTCGCCAGAGTCCTGCCTGTGCTGCGGTCGTACGCGCTGCCGACCGCACCGGTCCTCTGTTGGCATTTGCAGCGCCCTGTCTTTCCAAAGCGGGTAAGAAAATGATCGTGTGGTGTGCGCAATTGTGCGATTTTGTGGCGTGCTCACGTTTGCACGTGCTATCTTTGGCAGGTGATGATGTCCGTGCTTGCGTCAGCAATCAGCGGGGCCATGGCCGACTTGCCTGGCGGCATCGTGTGGCCACGGATCGACAGAGCACTGCAGTGGCTTGGTGGTGGATGGTGGCATCTGCACGCGGATGTTGTGACCACGCGATTTGAGGTGGGCGGCCTTGTCGTGAACCACCTTGTGCGGCGGCGGGTGTGCGATCTGAAGCGGGGCCGACTCACCGTCACCGTCGCGGCGGCCGTGGCGATGCTGCCGGCGCTGTTTGCGGCCTGGCGCCGGGCCCAATGCGGCGGGGCGGTGGCACGTCAGCTCCAGGCCGGGGACTTGAGCCCCCTCCCGGACGCCCATCGCCGGTTTGTGATGGCCAAGCGCGCCCCCAGTTTGCCCCGCGGCGTGCTCGCCGAGCCGCCTCGGTGCGTGCGCGCCGCCATGACCCAGCCGCTGCCGTGGAAGAACAAGATGCGGTGGATGATGGCGCACACCATCGTCTCGACGTGCAGGGTGGTTGGCATCGGCCACGCCGTCATGGTGGCAACCGCGGCTGCGGCAATGCGGGCGCGGGGCGACGGCGAGTCGCGCATCAAGGAGTTTGAGGCGGCGGCCAACCGCGCTGCCAAAAAGGGGAGCATCGAGGTGTCATGCAAGGCGCGACACGCATCACGCGGGGGGCTGTGGTGCCCGCTTGCCGGGGATGTCGCCAGATGCGCGAGCGAGCGCGGTCGTGTGCTGCCGAGGGTGCCGACACCACACGCCATGTGGACGGCATTGCCGCAGGCAAACACCTAGGGCGCGGTTGGCGGCTTTTCGGCCTCGGCTTGGCGTTTGGCCTGGAACTGCTGGAAGCCAAACTTCCAGTCATACAGCACGTTGTTGTACACACCCTTCTGCATGAGGCCGTGCTGTGGGTCCTGCATGTGTTTGTTGAGCTCCTCGAGTATGTCGGGTTCCTTGGTGGCCGGTGTTTCCGGTTCGGTCCACAGCGACTCGTTCAACAAGAGTTTGTTGCGAACATCAGCAACCGAGGCAAACTGCGAGGGAAACATGTCCCGTGCGAGCCGCGCTGCCGCTGGTGTGTTGGGGGTCACATTGTGTGCTGTGAGAATGTCATCCGCAGAGTACCGGGGCGGGTTGAGGCTGGTGTACTTGTTCACGTCCCCCATCAAGGCTTGCACACTGCTGGTGAGTGTATCAGAACTAAACATGTTGTAGGCGTTTACGGCGGCAATCAGGTTGTTGATTGTGACAAACGTGTCGGTGTGGATTTGGGTTGGGAACCGGCGCGCGTAGCCATCGTTCGTGTTCACGAAGTGGGTCTCCATTTTCTCCCTGTAGCCGGCGGCTACGACAATGAGTAGAATGCTGAACCGCGACATGCGCTCCACGAGTGTGCCATTAAACTCTGCGCCAAAGCCGCCGGTCTCGCCGGGCAGTGCGCCGTCCGTCATGGCGTATGCCTCGTCGAGGAAGAGCACGCCATCTAGGTTGCTGACCACCGCCTTTTTGACAAGGGGCGCTGTCTGGCCCACCCACTGCCCAATCACGTCGGCGTTGCTTGCCACAAAGGGCTCGCATCCCGCGGGGAGGTACCCAATCGCGCTCAAAAACCGCGTGTATGTTGTGGCTGCCCTCGTTTTTCCGCTGCCCGCGGACCCCTTGAGTATCAGGTTCATCTTGAACCCAAACGACTCAGCCCCCTCTGTGAGGAAAGTCAGCTGCTGTCCGGAACCGACGTGCCACAGCTGCTGATGCAGCACTGTTGATTCTAGTTGGGTCTGCAAATGCCTGAGTGGTGCTGTCAGCGCTGCATTCTCGGCTGTTGTGGACACGAACAACCCCTTGTAGTCAATGGTGACCGACTCAATCTCACATTTCCTTTTGCCATCCTCGGCACGCCGGAGGCAGCTCTCCATCATCATCTCAAGTCCGGCGCGATCGTCAGCGCGCTGTAGCGCGGCCTCTGCCTCAATGCTGTCGGCCTCCACCGCCTTGGCTGCAAGGGCGCTTAGGCGCACCATGTTTCCGGTGATGGTGCTCCGTGCCTCGCTGTTGGTGCTGACTCGGATCGGAAAAATTTGCTGCAATGAGGTGTCGCCAGCCGCCTTCGCCAGCAGCTTGCGCCACAAGCCGCCCAGGTAAAACGGCGTTGGGTGGCCTGGTTCCTCCTCTGCGATGGCACGTCCCTCCATGCTGCACACCTTTTGAAATAGCCGTTCGTCTTCGTAGTTCGCCGGGTTGTCTTCATCGCCGTTGTAGATGTCGTTGTACATGTCGCGTATCAGCTGGCGCACCTCATCCTCGCGGTTGCGATCGCGCAGCCGGTGCGTTTGTCGCGCCTTGTTGTCCTCTGCAAGCATGCCAAGGGTGGCTGTAAGCGCAACCTGCGCCTTCGCGGAGGCGACAAGTGCGATGTTGGCCTGGATCAACCAGTCATGTGTCCTGCCGGAGTTCGCACGAATGATGTCGCAGAGGGACAGGGCGACCTTGTTGATGCGGTCCTGGTGTGCCTTCAGATCCCTGGCCTTGGGTGCTCCCCTCACAGTGAGAAGCTTTTTCATGCTGTCCATCATGTCGCGGCACCACCACTTCAAGTGCAGATACCTCCAAAATGTTTTGCAACCGGTCAGTTTGCTGCACCATCGTGTCACCAAGGTTGTTGCATCGGTGTTGTTCTTGTACACACTCTCTCGCTCCTGTTGCAGGTGCGACGCTGCTTCGGCTGCTACCCCCGGGTCGCACACGATGCGGCTCCAGCGCGAACGCAACCTCTTTGTGTTGATGTCCGCGTCGTTGCATCCCTCCTTGCACGCGTTGTTGTACGCACTAACAGTCACCACGGGGGGCCCATCATTATCCGCAACAGCGGTGTCCAACAGTTTGCCCAGCGCAGTCGCGGGATCAAGTGTGTTAAAAACGCTGGCCAGTACCATTTGTAGCTGGGAATCTTTTAAGTGTTTGACTTTGGCGGCACTATTGTTTTCGGTCGCCGTGGGCTGACGAGTTAAAGACTTGACTTGTTTGAGAAATTGAGCGACAGTGCCGACGTCTACCGTGTTGGCGGCCACAATGATCGGTTTAGGGTCAACTGTCACACCACCACGACCGCCTTCGACCAACGCGTCGTTGATGCGAGTGCCGGTGGCGATGTCCCACAAGTCATGAAAGTACACAGATTTGTCAGAGTGCGAGAGCCGCCTGTTGGATTCGAAGAAGTCAAAGAAGAGCCCGACGGGATCGCCGTTGTTCATTTCTTCTTGCACGATGTTCATGATGTTGTCCTGTGTCACCGGAAACAGCTCGATTGGCATCCACATGCCAAAGGTGCCACGATGCATCCGCGTGTGTAACGTACGCCTGTTTCTGTTTTGGGATTGGGTTGGGGAATTGCTGTCTGTTGTAATTTCATTCCGGTAGTCGATGGACGATTCTGCTCTCATGCCCTTAGCAGGGACGAAATAGCGGCCGCTTGAGCTTAGCAGCGTGTTCCATGCGTGCAGCTCTGTCTGGTCTACGGCACGGCGCAATTTCGAAAACAATGTTTTGGCTGGCTGTGACTTTGATTGACTGGGGTCAGTCGGGCCTATGATGCCCCAGTGCGATAAGCCCTTGATGTGATCGCGCAATGCCTCGTGGGCGGGGTCTGTGGGCCTGATGCAGACCAGGGCATCCGACAATTTCAGCCTCTGCATTACAGTCGTGCCCATTACATCGTTTATACACAACAACGTCCTAGTCTAAGTACGCCATTATGGTGCTCGCGACCTCCGGCGGGAGCGGCGGGCGGGCGGTCTGCAGCGCCTCCATGGCAATGCGGTGGACGTGATTTCCCCACGGCCAGCGTCGGAGCCCCCCCATGCCGTCGAGCCAGCGCTGGTATGCGGCGATGGCTGCGGCGGCGTGCGCGTCAACGATCGTGGCGGAGGTGGTGGTCATGTTGGCGACAATGTCGCGGGGCAGCAGGTGCATCACCTTTGCAAACGATGCCGCCGGCACTTCGCGAACGCACGCTGCGCGCAAGGCGGCCGCTGCCACCGGAGGAAGCACGGGGATTGCCGCGGCCACTGCAATGTCGCCGCTGCGGATGTAGGCCGCCAGTCCCTCCTCCCAGCCGGGGTGCGCTGCGCACGCGACCGCGGCGGCGTAGTGGCACGGCACCGGAAAGGTGTGGTGGTGGAAGTGCTGGAGGCAGTAGGGTGCGTGCTCGCCCACCGTTGTGCATCGGCCGGCAACAGGCCGGGCAAGCAGTTGCAGCGGCCGCAGCCCCGCGGCTATTGCGTCCGTGACAACGGCGATGCCGTGCGTGCAGTAGTCTCCCTCAAAGACCGGCGTCATTGTCGACGTACACAACCGGCAAGTTCCCGGTGCTTGTGAGCGCGGCCTGTGCGGTCGCCGCCCCTGGGAAAAAGTTGTCGGTGATTGTGCGGGGCCCACCGCGTTCCGCCCACCGCCCCACGAGCGCGAAGTACAGCAGGCAGTACCACATGCGGCGGATCTCCGCCCGCAGCTTTTCAATGTCCTTGCACCGTGCCCGCACTGCCTTCACCGGCGCCAGCCGCCGCACGAACGCGTCCACGTCAAAGGTGAACCGCGTGCCTGCCGTTGCGATGAACGGCTCGCCGGGCTCGGCGAGCAGCCGCACCATGTCGGGCTCTCGGTACCCGTACCCCTTGAGGCCGTCGCAGTAGTCCACACCGCCGGCCGCCAGAAGAAGGAACGCGTAGCTGAGCCGGTCCCCAATTGGCATCAGCGCCGGGCGCAGCCGCTCGCGCACCCGGGCGGCCTTGGCGGGCGCGTTCCGCTTGGAGTAGTACCGCTCGCCGTCCTTCTCCCAGATGGCGCCCATGTCAAGTGTCGCCGCAACAGGCAGCACAGCCGCCCCCTGCACCACCATGTCCCAGTCAATTGTGAACAGGAGTGTCTCGCCCACAGCGTGCTCGGCCGCGAAAAGGGCGGCCTTGAGGTCAGCCTCGCCGAAGCGGGAGAAGTGCAGCGGCCCGTCGCGCGCCGGGCATCGGAGAATCGCGCCGCAGGGGGGGTCGATTGTGTACTGGACCCCGGGGGCGCCCATCTGCCGGGCGTGCGCGTGCAGGCACGCCGCGACGAGGTCCCACATTGCCTCCTTTGCCGTGGCAGACGCCCACACCTCGGCCCATGTGTTTTGCATCTGCCGGGCGTCAAAGGGGTTGCAGTGCGTCTCCGCACGGTTGGCGTAGCGTGTCTCTGCCAAGTAGGTGCGCCGAACGTCGGGGATCCGGTCTGCGCTGTCGAACGCAAAGTAGAACTGCGTGGCAGCGGGGTGCGTCGCGACGTGGCGGCGCCAGAAAATCGCAACGGCTTCGGCGGGCGGCACGTCGTGACTCTTCCAGATGAACTCACGCCGACACACGGCGTTCATGTCAAAGACAACGGTGGCTGCGCAGGTGCCACCGGCGGGCGCAGACCCTGAGGCGCACACAATGCGCTTTGCCGCAGCAGACAGCTTCCAGCCCATTTTCAGCCGAGGGATTTGCGTACGGTTGTGGCCTCGTCGCGCAGCAGAGCCAATGCTGACAGCAGCGATGCAAGCCCAACGTACAGGCTGGCCGCAAACTGTTCCCTGGCAGTGTACCGGGTGCCGCGGCCGATGGCGCCCGGGACGGCGCACACATGGTGGTTGCAGCACACGCCGTGCAGTGTGGCGCACTGCAGCCGGAGGGCCGCCCAGGCCGCGTTCGCGCGGTCGCCGCACCCGATGGGCTCGTGCGCCAGCAGCACCTGCGCCCGACGGTCCCCGCAGACCGGGTGGCTGCAGTTGAGCCGCGTGCTGGGCGGCGCGCACACGCACCGCCCTTCGGCACACCCGCTGCACAGCTCGGCAACCGCCCACTCCACCAACTCCGCCGCGTCACTGCCGTAGTGAGCGGTCACGCCCGGGTCGCACGCACCCGTCCCGCCCACGCCAGCAGCAACACAAAACACAAAACGCAAAGCAGCTGCAGACCCCATTCCTGCATGCTGTGCCGCCGCGCTCGCCACCTATATGCGGCGTTCGTGGTGCGAAGCGGCACGATGCACATTGGCACGTTTGTGGGGCAACACAATCTGTGCACAAATGCCGCGCGCCTGGTGCCGCTCGGGCTTCGCCAAAAGCTTCCGACCGCGTTCGTGTGCGCCGTGGGCGCCGTGGACCTCCCGCTCACAGATGTCACGGACCTCAAGGTTTGCACGACTGCAACCCGAATCCACAACCCTGGCAACCTCCGCGGGCTGTATGTGCCACGCAGTGGAAATGCAGCCCCGTGGCTGGGCAACAGCCCCGCCGCGGCGTTTGTCGACGTCCCTGTGGGCACGTACGTGTGGGGCGCAAACCTCGGCATGGAGTCCCTGCTGGTTGCAGACCGCCCCGTCTTCACTCCGCAACAGGCATACATTGGTTATTCGGAAGACTTCCGCGCGCCCCTCTTTGCAGCCGAGATCGACGGAACGCCTTGCGTGTACGTTGGCAATGACGCCCATCTGAAAGGTTGTGATGACCATTGGAATCCCCCTGCTGTGGTAAATCCCCGATACGTTTTGCCTGCAGAAAATGGAGAGTCTCGTGACATTCAGCAAGGTCCCGATCGTGCCGTGCAGTTTTTGCCAAGCAGCCGCGCAATCGCAGAACAGCTGCTCAAGCACCGCATTGTCCCTGGCAAAGTGTACAAGGGTCTACACGTTGTGATCGGCGCGGACGCCGGCGCCGCCATCAGCGGTGTTGTGGTGCACGTGCACGACGAGTACGTGTTCGAGAGATCCGTTGTGGTGTCACCAAACAGCCACGCGGTCCTCGCACCCGGTGTCAACAACAACGGCGAGGTCGACACACTGCACAGCAATCACTGGGGCCGGTTTCTGCGATGGGTTGCATCTGAAAAAAAGTGGATCATTGCCGCGGACGCAGGCGCCTCTGTCACATGGCTCGAGGCACCCATTCTGCACCCCAAGCGAAATGTCGAGTTCGACCGCGCCACGTTGCACCGCGGTCGCAACTGTGCCGCGAACTGGTTTCAGCACCCAGATGCTGCAGAGTTGTTTGACACCCCGGACAACGTGGCAAAGCAGCTCGCCGGGGTGGAAGCGGCAGTCAGTCTGTACACACCAAATGGGGTGCTGGCGGTGCGGCCGCAGTTCCCAGCATGGTACGTCGAGGGGGTTTGGAACCTTGTCCGTGAGGCTGAGAATGAGTGGTTTGCCCGCACGAGCACTGAGATCGGCGATCGTCAGACCGAGGTGCGCGCTGTGACTGGGGGCTCCAAGTGGGCAGAGCACGGGTACTATGGTAAAACTGGTCCGGAATTCACCAGGCCCGCGTGCATCCCTGACTATGTGCCTGTTGAATGCATCCGCGCGACAGTCAACGGCGGGGGGAAAGTGTACACGCCCGTTTGCGATGGGGAGCCTGATTGCCACTTGCTGTTTTTTAATGTTCAGCGCGATGATGATGATGATGATGATGATGATGATGATGATGATGATGATAGGCCACAAGCAATTCTACAAGCTCGCGTCATGGACCACACCGTAGACGAAAAAGCTGAGGTCATCCCTGACAGCATCAACAACATTTTTACCGTGCATGTTTCAAACAGCACGCTTCTAACGTCCAAGAGCCTGCTAAAGTGGAACGAGCGCAAACCGGACTTCGGCCGTTCTGGGGCAAAAGACAGCATCACCGTGGCGGCAGGGCACGCCGCCATTGTGCACGCTCGCAAACATGCGTGGGCGGGCGAATTCAGCAAAACGTGGCCGTCTGAGCTTGAAAACGCCGCCATGCCCGCGACCATGGACGTGTACGACGTGGCCCGGTGCGTCTACGGACACGCGCGTGCCACCGTGCTCGAACCCTTCATCCGCGATCGGCACCGCCGCTACCAAATCGACCATCTCAAGCAGGTGGGGCACAGAGAGCTGCTCGCATCGTGCGTCTCCGCGCGGCAAGATTGGGAGGACGCACTGCGCGAGCTGGACATGCGGGGGCGTGCGCTTGTGACTGCTCTTGCCCGCAACCGCCTGCCAAGCAGCCCGGACACCCTTCACCTCATGGTGCAGTACGCGTACGCCAAGCACGCGGTTTTGGCAATTGCGACATGTCACAAGCTGCGGTACGACCGCGACGCGGTGGTCGACCGGGCTGTGTCGCAAGCCGCCGAGCTGTGCCCCGCATTCACCACCTTTGTCCCACTGGTGCACAGCGGCATCCCGCGGGCCGCGTTCCGCGTTCTTCCTCTGTCTTGGAAAGCCAGCGTAAACTCCGAGACCTTCATCACAAATGCCTTCAGCGGCAAAGACCACGGTGACGGTGTGTGTGCAGGGTTGGAGACGGGCCGCGGACCGATAAACAGTCTGTTGGCAGATGAATTGAAGCACATGGAAATCGTTTCAGTTGGCTTGGAATCGGAGAGTGTCAAATTGGATTACGCTGTAATCCAGCAACGGCGCCCTCGGGGGTTTTGCAACGCCTACGGAGAATTAATGACCGTGGATGACGACGTTCTAGGCTGGGCAGGGTCGGTGCTTGAGCTCGCCCAATGCGAACAAAGACTGCGTCCAAGCTGCGACGGTCGGGCCGACACGGCCCTGGTCCTGCGCCGCAAATCTGTCACACTCGACCTCGACAGCGGAAGTTGGAAGATTGGCGGCAGACCTTGTCACATTCTGACTGACGGTAAAGACAGCAGCATTATGGCCTCAATCACGCCAAAGTCTCAACGCGAGTTTCAAATCATTTGCTCGTCGTCCGACATTGGCGTCAGGTTCACTGAGAAGGACGGGCGCCCTTGCGTTGCCGAGATCATACCAAAGGGGCTGGCCGACCAAGCCGGGCTCAAGGTTGGTCACACAGTCGTCCGAATTGGTGAAATTTTGGTTTTAAGCGATGGCTATGACGGTGCCATCAAAGGGATTGAAGCGGTGATCTCCAAGCAATCCACCCTCAAGCTCTATGTGGATGAGGTCCTGCCAACATCAACTCTGCACGTGTCAATGCCCCAAGAATTTGCGATAACCCCAACCCTGACCCTAATCCTACCCTCAGCTGCTCCAGTTGACGTCTTCATGCTCGCTGAGCTAGCACGGAGCAAGCCGCGTTGCGACGTGACCATAAGCCGCACAAGCAACGGTCTCCGGTGCGCCGCAAAAGCACATTGCGAGCCGGGCAAACCAGTGAAAGTTGTGTTCAACGACACCGACTTCACCCTGGTACAACTGTCAATATTTAGCCTTCTTTTGCAGCCCGGTGTATAAGTGCACGGCCATGTGGGTGTGACATGGCGGTTGTAGGCACGAGTGTGACGCGAAGCGCCAATGCTGGGGTGATCACTGTTTTGCCCGGGTTCGAGGTCGTGCTGAGCGAGCGCGTCCTGGCCGCGGGTGCCCGCAATGGCGTGGACCCGGACGCCGCGTTTCACGGCCCTGTATCGGACGTGTGGCGCGCACTACAACAGCTCACCCAGACGGCGGCGATGCTGCCGCGGCGTTTTGAGGTCACGGTCGCGGCGGTTGGTCCCTCAACACCCTTCAGTGCCTCGGTGTACAACACCTGGTTTGTGGCTTGTCCGCACCACTGCCTGCGCCCCTTTGCTGTCACGCTGCCCATTGCGGCCCTGCTTGCCGACAGCGGCAAAGGGCTTCGCCCACTGGTGAGCAAATTCAACGACGCACTGAGCGACGGCTTCTATGTCAGCTATGAGGATCTGCTAAAGGGCCTTGACAGCGGCCGTGTGATCCCGCAGAGGATGGCCGCTCCCTGCCCGATCTCCGTTTTTGAAGACCCCAAATGTTTGGTAGAAATCTGGAATGAGAAGCATGAGAATGGCTCGCACCACCTTCACGCTCGTCCAATCTTCAACGGGGCGTTGCAAAGTCTGGAATCACTGCTCTATGCACAGCCAAGCCAGCATTGTCGTTTCGCCATCAACTTGTATGGGGACGCCATCTTTCCCGCAAATTATGATGACAACAACGCCATGCTGATCGTAATTGACACGGTCATCGACGAAGATCTCATCGTCGCGGGATTTCATCAGCACTTAAAAGGGACGCGGTTTCAATTTGTACTCCCATTTACAGATGGGGAACTCCCTGAGACTGTGGTCACTGGGCAAAATCAACCCTCCCGTAAAAAGATCAAGGACGAGCTGTCACGGCGCACAAAGGCCGCCATTAAGTCGGTCCGTCACGAAACGACGAAACGAACCGAAGAAGTGCAGGGGGAGATCCCTGTTTCTCAAGAGAGCACCAACGTTGTTGCTTATGGAAAGCACCCGGGCAACGGTGGGCCCAAAGTCGTCGCCGCCAAGCCGCTAGGGTTCGGCTGGTTCGGCTCTTGGGGCATCTTCGACTGGGACGTTCTTGAAAGCACCCTCGAGTATTAGTAGGTGCGATGACGAGGCTGCCGGGCTCCTTTTCCACGGGGCGTCATTCGATGCAGCGAGCTTCTGTCTGCCGCAGCCCAGCACACGCCTCTGTTCAGCCACCGCGGTGTCACAACCCCGCCATGGGGTGCGGCAGCTCGTCCCCGCCGCCGTACGACGGCGCCCCCGCCTACGAAAACCGTGCGCAGTTGCTGTGGGCGCTCAGTGTGCTGTCATCTCCCCCGCGCGATGTGGTGGAGTGGCAGCTTGCCTACGACGTTGCCGCTGTGTCAATCGCGCACGCCCACCAACTGACGCCGTGTCGTGCCTCGTGCGCAATGCAGCGCCCTGGACTGATCGCGCTCGCCGCCACCCAGAGCTGGCGCCTGGTGAAAGGCGGGGGCCGCGCACTGTCGCCTGCGTTTGCGCGGTAGCGCCGATCAGCGCCGGTGGTTGAGAAGCCACAGCCACACGTCGCGCCGGGCGCGTTGGACGGCCATGGCCCGACCGGCCGCGCTCGAGATGACAAAGGTGGACCGGCGGCGCTGGTATTCCAGGACGACGCCGCCCGGCAGCGGCACGCACTGCATCGCCTGGCGGACGTTCCACCGGTCTGCCGGCGCGATTGAAAGCATTTCGCTGTAAGGCGTCGGCATGGTGTGGGTTATGCTGTGTATGACCGGGGCGACCTTATTCCTGCGCCGTGGCGCGCGGTTTGCTCATTTTTCGCGGATGGGCGCGCGGCCGTCTCACATGGCCGGGGTCGCTGTGCAGGGGCATGTGCTGGACACCGTTGTTGGCCGCGGGGCATTTGCTACCGTCTTTGCCGCCCGCACGCCCGCCGGCGACCGCGTGGCGCTCAAGCTGTTCCCGGCAGCTGGCACAACGGCGGCGGCCCGAGAAGTCGCTGTGCTGCAGCGGCTCCGCGCCGCGAACACGCCCTGCACCTGCCACATGCTCGACGCTGGCGACCTCAACGGAAGGCCGTACATCACGTTTCGCCTGCGCGGCTGCTCGGCATACGAGCTGTTGGTGCAGCGCAAATCTGGCGGCCTGCCGCCGGATGTGTTGCAGACTGTCACACACGCCGTCGTCACCGCGCTTGCAGCGCTTCACACGCTTGGGCTGGCGCACGCTGACGTCAAGCCCGAGAACGTGCTGCTGGCGGCAGACCGGGCATCGGCGTGGCTGGCCGACTTTGGCCTTTCCCAGGACAGCCCGTTTGGCCATGTGACGTACGCCCAGTCGCGGTTCTATCGGGCGCCCGAGGTGGTGTTGGGGGCGGGTGCTACCACCCTCGTGGACGTGTGGTCGCTTGGCTGCATGACCTGGGAGCTCGCCACCGGTCGTGTGCTTTTCCGTGCTCGAGACGAAGGCGAGTTGTACGCCCGGCACAAGGCACTCCCGCTCCCCCCGGACCTTGTGAGCCGCAGCACCCGGGGGGACGCGTTTTTGGCGCGGCCCGCGCTTGGCCGGTCGGTGGTGCCCACCGGGGACGACGACGTCGCCCAATTTGTGCGGGGCTGCCTCGTTGCGGACCCGCGGCGCAGGCCGGCGATTGCGCAGCTGCTCGGCCATGCGTGCGCCCGCCGGCCCGGGGCACACGTTGCAATATAAGAGCAAGGGTCGACGATGCCAATCATGGGGCCTCAGGACAGTTTGATTCGCGGGGTGAACGTGCTGCTCATCCTTGTCGCTGGCGGGTTGGCCCTGTTTCACTTCAGCGACTCTGCGCTCCAGGAGTTCACCTTCACCTCGACCAGCAGCGATGACATCACAGAGTCCGACACGCTAAAGTTTGAGCGGAGGTTCGACGGGTTCGAGGTCACCGATGCGACTGGTGCGTACAGCCTCGCGGGGTTTGTGAAGGCCGAGTATGACAAGACCTGCGATGTTGTTGGGCACAGCCTTTCTGCCTACCCCAACGGCGACCAAGTGGACCGTCTCAACCTGCTCCCAGACACGTGCGCCGCCCCGACTGAGACGGACGTTTTCACGTGCAACCGCGTTCCCGGCTGCCGCCACAATGACGCGGGTTGCGTAGCACAGGCGTCCTGTGACGCTTTGGTAGGCAATACCAATTTAGTGTGCAAGTTGTCATCTTTCCATGAGCGACCGGCAAGCCTGCCCTGCCAGTACATCGCGGGAGGCAACTGTGCAGACTACGCTGACTGGACAGACAGCCTCCAGCACATGTGGCCGACAACTGGTGGGTGGGATGACAACTGCGAAGGCAAGACTGACTGGAGAACGGCTTTGGTCGTCTCATTCAGCATTTGGCTTGTGTGTGTTGTGGTGTCCGTGGGAATGGCGCTGTACATGTACAAGGTGACCAGCCAGGAGGCCAAGTTTGGTGACCTCGCCAACGGCACCCAAGTTGCACTTGCCAGCGTCGCGCTGGCCGGACTGCTGTCCCACATTGCTGTTGCTGTTTGTCTGGGCGGACTTGCGCATCGGCAGGTGGTTTACGACATCGAGGAGACCTTCTTTTGGAAGTTTGCAGCGTTGGTGGGAGGGGCCGGCGGCACTGTTTTGACCATCGAGGAGGACAGTGCTGACGGGGCCAAAATTCTTCTGACTGCCTTTGCGCTCGTAATGATCTCGACCGGCATTGTAGTGTCGCGGCTGGTCGCGTTTGGGGTGAGGATGAGCAAGGGAGAATCTGAGCAACCCAGCCAGAACCTGTATGCGCAGATGTCGCTTTTGTAATGCGCCAATAAAACACCCCGTGTCAATGCAGCGCGACGTAGATTCGGGCAGTGCGTGCGGCCGGCGTTTTGCAAGGGTTGCACGCGGCGTTGAGGGCGCCCGGTGTTGGGTCTAGAACAATAACAATGGCTGTTGCAAGCGCCACCACCACGGTCGCCACCCCCACCGCGATCAACCCCGTCCCGGTGTCCTCGTCCGACGGCAGTGAGTTGTCGTTCACCGCTGCCCGGGTGCGGCGTGCAATCAGCCCGGTTGCAAAGAACGAGAGCAACGGGATCTTGGCTAGCGCCGACAGCAGCATGAACCGCACCTCGAACCGTACGTTCCGGGCCGTGTCGGCGGGGTCGCCCCACAGTTTCGCGGCCAGCACAGCAGGGAAGGCGGAAAACGAGGCACACAGCAGCACGAGGAACACAAAGACAAAATCTGGCACCCGCACTTCACCCGCCGAGCTTCCGAGTTGCAGGATCCAGGCGTACCGCGCCCAGATCCACAAAAACGGTGCCGTCGCGCCGGCGAACGCGAAGACGACCCACGTGTTTGTCGACCATCCGCTGGGTGCCACTGCCGTTGCCCACCACCACTCTGCCGCCGCGCCTCCGGCAATGATGATGAGCATCTGGACCGACGCGACCAGCACCAAGGTGTTGACATCTGGGGGTGTGAGCCAAAGAATCTCGTTGACCACCAGCATGAGCGGGGCCGACAAGGCGTAGTCAATCCAACGGTAGCCCGAAAACCCGGCCTGCACCGCCTTGTAGTGCCCAGGGTCGCGGGTCGCCACAACGTGGTGCAGCCCCGAAAAGACGCTGCACAGCAACAGCACATATCCCGGGTAGAAGGCGGCGGTGAGTTCCTCCGTGTGTGACGTGATGCGGAAGGTGTCATCCGCAGCGCGCTCCCACGTGTTGTACGCCAACACCACCGGCGTCTTCCATCCGCCGTTGTTGTCGAGGAGCACCACAAGCACGCCGAGCGCGCATCCCAGATGACCGGTGCCAAGCACGACGTTCGCCCGCCACAAGGTGCGCTCGGAGAGCATTTGTTGGCCGGCGCGCCCTGCCTATATGCTGTTGACACGGCATTTTCTGCAATCGCAAACGTGGTTGAAGCCACAATGCTGTTGCTTGCCGTGCTTGCGTGTTCTCACTCGCCAAGGTTTCCGCTGTCGGGATACCCAGCGGATGCCGACGAGCGCCTTGTCGGCCCGCTGACGTCGGCGGCGTACTTTGATCGCGGAGCCCAGAGGTATCAGATCAGCGGAGGTGTCACCCGCGTGCAGGCGCGGTCGCCATTTCGTAAAGGTGCCTTCTCGACGGCGGTCGGTGCTATAGATGTCACCGCTGCCAGCGACTGCACCCTTGAAACCAGGCCGGTGCCCACCGGCACCGTGTACGACGCCTTGCTCGAGACGGAGATGGTCGTGCTCTGGGACATGGATGTGGGGCCCAACTGCTCGCTGGACGTGGCCACAACGCCGCCCGACAGCATCTACGTCCTCGCCGTTGGCGAGGAAAGTATCCCACTCCCCGACATTGCCGGCACCGGGCTGCCGATCCTTGTTATGTTCGCGTCAGCTTGGGCCGACAACTACGTGTACGGGTTCGCAGCGGTGTTGTTCGGGCTTGTGGTGGCCGGCGGCGTTCTGGCGGGGATGCGACACGCCGCGTCAGTTGCGGCGGCGGCCGTGCTGGCAACCTCGTCGTTTTCTCGGGCATGGCAGAGCATGTTGGCCTCCGTCGGCGGCGGAATTGTGTTTCTGGCAATGTCGCTCGGTGTGAGCGTGGCCTGCATGCACGCCGCCGGCAACCGCCGTGCTCTGTTGGCGGTGCTGGTGCTCACGGTGATCCTGCCGACGCACTCGTGGGTGGACGTCGTCGCGGTGGCAGTGGCGGCTTCGTTGGCCGAAACAACACAACCTGCATGGCCAACCCGGCCGGTGGCGGCGCGCATCGTGCTGGTCCCCGCGCGATTCTAGGACCGGTGGGCTATAAGCACAGCCACGGTCGGAAGCGAATGGCGGAGTCAGTTGCCACCCAGCTTCGTGCCGCAAAAGATGAAGCTGCCGTTGAAAGCATCATCGCCAGTCACGAGCCGGCGTACTTTCTGGCGGACACCGGGTTGCGCGCACTCGCAGTCGCCAGGTTTCCGATGCTTGTTGCGACATTAGACTGGCAAGAAGACACCGACATTGCCAATGATGCACTCAAACAAGACAAGACAGGCGCGCTTGCTGCCGCGCTCGCAAAGCACGGCGTTGGAAACATGGACTTGGCCACTGCTGTGCGAATCTACGTCACCGCACAGCTAGCGGGTGTGAGTGAGATTGATCCTACATTCCCCGCCCGTGTCAAGTATGAGGCATTTATAGAATTGCATCGCGGAACCCCCTACGCCAAGCGGACAGACGATGTCGAGTTCCACTGTGAGCCAGGTTCAATTCATGCTTACGAATTGCTTGGCAAAGAGCCCGCGGACGAGGCGAGCATGTTCCACAAGAACAACCTCCTCATCGTAGATGACATTGGCAGCAACCGACAACGGACGCAGTTGCCGCAGTTCTGGTGGCGCGATCCCGATGCGTCATTGGCGGACGTCCTTGTGGGAGCCTCCCCTGCAACGTGGCGAGACCGCGTTGGTCGCTGGCACATCTGCAGCACGGACTCTGACACGCCGCTGAGCACCGTGGCGGCGTTGGCTTTAGCTGTCGGCGGGCAGTTTCGTGCACTGCCTGACCGCAAGGCCCGCCAGTGTGCAACGGTGGCAGTGCCCGCGACAAACCAAGAAGGCTGGCGCTCGGTGGAAAACTTTGGACACAACGCAAAACTCCAAAAATCGTTGGCGGGTGTGTACCGGAAACATGGCATCAATGACTTTGCACGATGGCAACGCGACATGACCACCCCCTTTCACGACCCGCTCTGCCACGTTGTTCCCATGCGCTTTGTGCAAAACATGAACGCCGTCGAGATGCACGGCGCGCCGAGCGACCTTCTGACCTGGTGCCAAAAACACCCCGCAAAGTCCGGGGTGCGCGACCGCGTTGTGAAGGCGGTGAGCAGCATCCTCACGCAGATTGTTGCGTGCTGCCTTGAGCATGACATGGTTGTAGTGGACCTGAAACTTTCGAATTTGGCCATGTTGTGCGATCGCGAAAATGCGTACGATGTGCGGCTCATTGACATTGACTCGATTGACGTTTCTGCCGGCAGCAACGCCACCCAGATGACGTACAACAGCCATGTGCTCGAGGCCCTCAAAGACAAGGCCCCCAAACCCGCGTACCGGCAGGCCGTCACGCTGTTTGCGGCTGCGTTTACAATGCTGCATCTCTATGAAGTGCTTTCGCCAAACGGTGGAAACACCAGCCTCATCAATGCCCACTTCATCACCAACGTCAAAGCCCGTGTCAAAGGCAAAAGTGTCTATGTTGCACAAGCACACGACGCGAAACTTCACAAGCACGTGCGCAACACGTCGTTGCCAAACCTTAGCACCGATTGGGCCGCTGTGATGCGCCTCGCGGTCGCCGCGTTGACCACGTGCACCAAAAACAGTGCCGCAAAATGCTATGATCACCCACAAGTCGTGAATTTCCCGGCCACCATGCCGCTGCTAGCAGCAATCAGGGCGTGCAACACAACCGGCTGGTGGTACTCACGCGACGGCAGTGAGCTGCGCGTGACGGAAAAAGGCTCCGTCATGGTCCGCCAATGGGGGACGCCGTTTGCGGCCTCGGCAAGCAACTCCGGCAAAATGTGCGAACTTGTAGTTGAAGCGGACAAGCTCGTGCTTCATCTCCACAACAATACGAGAAATTTACGAGGCCTGATCGCCCCCGCAACGGCATCGCACATCGATGACGTTGAAGTGGAGCGCAAATGGTTGTCGGAACCGTGATGTTGCGCTACAGCACACCCTTTTGTGGCAGCGTGGGGTCAAAGACCCTGTTGGCACCCGGGGGTGTTTTTGTGTGCTTCGGCGCGGGTGCCTCCGGCAGCCACGCTTTGCATGTAATCCAGACGTGCGCCACAAACATGAGGGCGATTGCGCTGCCAAACACACAAATGCCGAGCCAACTCAGGGCGGCAGTGCTGCCAGCCCGGTGATAAACGGCACGTTCGTACGCGGTGCCAAACACAGTTGTGTACGCGGTGATGTTGACAATCTCTGCGGCAGAGGTGCGCACGTCAAACGTGCTGGTGAAGTCGTTGGGCTCGATGAGCACACGCTGTGTTACAACACCGTCGGTGTGACGATAGCCATACCCGCCAACAAGCACCCGTTTGCTGTCGGCATCCCACAGGGCGCCGTGCCCGCCGCCGCGGTCGATGCTGATGACCCCCACGCCCCCTCCAGAAAAGCCTGTCACCGCACCATGCGGACTGGCGGCACACGCCAGGATTTGCGGGCCCACGGGGCGTGGCACGCAGGCGGCAGCCTCCAGGCCGCACACGGTGCACAAAACAACGGCGCCCTCGGCAACGCAGTGCGTTCGATTGAGCACAGTGTGTGCGGGGCTGCCGGATGTCTCACATGGTGCGTGCCGCCCAAGTCCCACGTTGCAGCCGGCGCAGGGTGCGTAGTGCGTCACGCCGCGGATGCTCTTGAAGCAGAAGAAGGGCCGCCCCTCCAAATGGCCCGTGTCCGATGCAAAGGGTGCCACCGCACAGGTGACCAACACCGCACGGCCTCCCTGTGCGGTGACACACCGACCGCCCGCGTGCAGCTTCCCAAGGTGGTGCCGCACCGCCTCGCCGCCCACCAGCAGCGGCCCGCCGGGCCCAACGAGGTGCCCGGTGATGTTGGTGTGCCAGCTTTCGCCCGGGGCGTGGTCAAGAGGGGGGCCGTACGCGGTCGCCCAGGTCCGGCAATCGCCGTACGCGTGCGGCACGACACATGCATTCGACAGCGTTGCCGCGCACCCGCGGATGCTGGCCACTCCCTTGGCACGCGCAAGCCCCACCATGAACCGGCCGCCAACGACGTTTTCGACAACAACGTCGGACACGTCAATGAGCGGGCTGTACTCGCCGCTCACTGACTCGCCACCCAGAAAGGCGATTGCGACATCCGTGTCGCGGGCCTCAACACCCGACACAATCGCGCCCACGGCGGTGGTCCCCGCAAACGTGACCGCGGGCGCAGGCCCGGTGAACGTTGCGTTTGACAGCGTGAAGTACGGTGCCTGCACCGCAAAGCGCTGTGCGCCAAACTGCACCGTTTGGCGGGGGTCGATATGCCGCACCGTCAGCATCGGCCAGCGAACCACGATTGGGCCGTCGTCCCGCACACGGGCGTCAAAGGCGGCGGCGGGGTGCGTGATGATGTTGTTGACGGTGCGGTCATGGTCGGGATAGTCGACACCCACCACCATGTAGACGCCGTTGCTGTACGTCGCGTCGGACTGCTTCCACAGCTCCCCGAGCGACGAGATGTTGCGGAAGAGGGAGTCCACGGGCTCCAGCCGCCGGTTGCACAGCTCGCGGCCGAGCACAGCGGAGCGCTCGTACAGGCCCTGTCCGGTGATGAGGCGCTCGCCCGCAATCGCGTCCGCGTCCTCCTTGCTGCACGTGGTGCAGCAGGCACCCGACGTGCGGGAGCAGCACAAACACGTTTGGTTGGTGCACCCCCTCGTCTGCGCCTCGGACGTGGCGGCGGGGCCGTTGCGAAAGCGCACATCCTCCACCGTGGCGCCCAGCAGCAGCTGTTTCAGCACGGACACGTCCACGTTGGTGATGAGAATGGTGTAGCCCGACAGATCGCCGTACGCAGCAGCGGCGGCGTTCAGCACCCCGTTCACCCCGCCCAGCCCGTGCGCCCCCGGCACCACGTAGCACGTCTTCCGCGAAGGGCTGCAAACGTCCTGCACAGAGAGCTCCTCCAGCACCATGCCCGTGTACAGAAGCGCCCCCCCCATTTCAGTACACAGCCTTTTGCGGCCGGCAAAGTCGAGGTAGTCGTTGTCGCAGTGTGCGTGTAGGCCTAGGTACTCGGCGCAGTAGTGCACGTACTGCGCGCGGTTGCGCGCTGCGTTTGTGGTCGTGGCGTCCGCTGCTGGAAGGGGGTGTGTGGCCCAGGTGCACGCGTCCGCTGGCAGGTGCGCGTCGAACGCCATGGCCACGTCGAGGCTGTGTGGCTCGTACACCGGGCATGCCCGGCGCAGCGGCGTCGTGGCGGTAGTGAACGGCCCGCGGTACAGCCCCGATGCCATCAGGTCGGCGGGCGTCTGCAGCTGCAGCTCGGGTTTGAGGCAGGTGGCAGGCCACTGCCCCCGCACGTCAGTGGGGCACACCACTTTGGTCACGTTGTCGATGAGGACCCCGCAGTCGGCGGCAAAGGTGTCGGCGGCGCAGTTGAGCCCGACCGCCGTCTCCGCGGTCGCGAACGGCGCGTTGGCGTCGCGAATCGTTGTCTGTTCCGCCCACTGCGTGTGGGCGTTGAGGTCCTGACCCACCCCGCCGGCTGTCATCGGCTGGCCTGCGCTCCACGTTCGCGCCGGTGCCGGCTCGCTCTTCGAAAACATGAGGTATGGCGCGCCCATCTCCAGCTGGGTGGACATGCGCGGGAGGTTGAAATTGCTGAGCAGATCGGCGGGGTCGCGTGGCGGGATGGCGCACCCCCTGCCCTTCGGGTTGTACACACAATCCGGGCGCCACAGATGGCCCTCGTCAAAGCGCTGCCGCATGTTGTCCTCGGTCAGAACGAGCCGCTCGGTGATGGGCACACACAGCGTCGTGGACGTGTTCGCGTCTAGCAGCGCGGCGTAGAGGTTGCCCTTCGCGTTGAGCGACATGCCCTCGTGTGGCAGGATGTCAACCGCTATGCACACGGGGTGTGTGCTGTGGCTGCACGGCCGGTCGTCGCCGTCGGTGTCGCAGTTCGCCTCCGCGAGCACGGCGCAGCTGGCAGCGGCGGCGTCCCACCCGCACGCCCGGTGCTCGCGGCAGGCAGTTTCGTCAACCCCCACAGCGTGGCAGTGCGCCGCCAGCTGCGGCCGGCTCAGGCCAAACGCGGCGTGAGGGTCCAGGAAGGATTGCCGCTCGGCGCCGCGGCGCCGTGCGCTGAGGCGCCACACCCGCGGAAACAGCATGCGGCGCTGGTCAAACAGCGTGACGCCGTCGGGCTCGCCTTGACGAAAGGCAGGGATGTGCTCCCCCGGCATGCCCTGCAGCACCCGGCTGCCTTGCGCGATGGTGACCCCCTCGCCGGCGGTCGCGACCAGAATCCCGCGTGTGTCGCCCCTCTGCGTGTCATACGCCAGGCCGGCCGCCTCCCACTCCTGCTTGGTGAGCAGCAGCGGGGCGCGCTGCGGATAAAAGGTGATGTCGTCGGTGTTGGGCGGCGCGGGGTCCGCGCACACGGTCGGCGAATCGTCCTCGAGGCCCTGCGCTGGCCGTGTGTCAACCGCCGCCCCCACGTAGTACGCCGTGCCATCGCGGGCAAGGCTGGCCGGCACGTGAACATCCAGGCTCGCCGCAACCCGTCGCATGCCCGCCAATGCCAGAAGCCCGTCCGTGCCGCCAAGCCCCACAGCCGACGCAGCGCTTGCCGCCACCTCCAGCTCCTGCTCGGAAACATCTACAAATGCGTCGGCGGCCTCCTCAAACGCATCCTCGTAGTATGCAGCGCCGTCTTCGATCAAATACGTCCCCTCTGCAATCAGAACCGGTCCGAACACTTCCCCGACAACCGGCGTGAAGCTCAGCACAACAAGCACCACCCCGAGCGGGGCCTCCCACCACGGCGGCGGGGGTGGCGGCGGGGGTGGCGGCGGGTTTGCCCTTGGCAGGCTCCGGCAGCCGCCCGGCTGAAACCCGGTGGCCCGACCGTCGTGATCAACACTGTACACTGCGTCGTCGCTCCACGCCATGTTCGCCAGTTCGGTCTCGCTCAGGTACACAAAGTGGCGGCGGCGGTACAGCGCGGTTGTGTCCTGGTCGGGCGTGCGCTGCCCCGGGTAGCACCGCCCCGACATTGTCTCGACGTCGCGCAACTCCGCGGCCACCCGACTTTCGCCGGAGTGATGCGTTGAAACCGCATCGCCGCAGCGGCCGTGGTGGCACGCGAGCGGGCCCGTCAGTGCAATCGCAACCTGCTCAAAATAGTTGGCATGGCGGTGTCGGTCATTGTGGTTGCCGCCCACCCCCCCCGCGGCGTCGTTCCGGTGCGAGGCAGGCGCTGGCAACACAGGCGCGTTTGCCGTCGTCCCCGCGCGAAGGCTGGCATAGTCGGGCACCTGCCGCCACGTGTCTGATTCGAACAGGATGCTGTTGACCCGTTGTCCGGTTTGGTCGGGGTGCCCTACAACAAGCGCCGGGGTGCCGATCGGCACCGATCGAAGTGTGTTGTTGAGCGCACCAATGTAATGGGCTTCGCCGCGAGTCTGATACCCGTCCAACGGCCACGCAATGAAATCGCCGTGTTGAAGCCGCGAGCCCATGCCGCCCTCCATGACGCAGCCGGGTTCGTGCCCCCCGCTCGCGCGGTCGCAATCGGCGCGAAACCCGCTGTCCATGCTGTCGGGCGCGTCGTAGTGGGTTGTTGACCGACTGCACCCGATGATGGGGCTCATCACCTTGGAACGCAGCAGCGGCAGCACCGGCGTGCCGCGGCGCACGTGCGCTCGGAGCAAAAACGCGGTGAGCGCGCGCGCACGCACGATCCTTGGATTGTCGTAAAGGTCGGCCGCATTGAACAGACCGCAGTTGGTCATGGTCTCATCCCCCCACTTTGCCCACGGGTGTGTCGCAAGGTCAAAATCAACAATTTCGGTGCCGGCGGTTGAATCGGAGCACATGCCCTTGTCTGTTAGGCCAAACGCAAACAGGGGATCCGCTGCCGCCTTGCAGGCCACTGCGCGAGCCTTCATCAGTTTTTTGACGTTTGATTTTACACCCGCGCCGTCCATGTGATTGAGCTCGCGATCGACGTGGAAGTGAATTGCACTGTCTCCCCTTCCCATGTTGTCGTTTTGCTGTGCTGCCAGCAGCAGGGTCGCGGGGTCAGCAAACTCGTCATAAGACGGCACGTCAAATCCGGCCGACAGGCGTCCGTGCAGTTTCCGCAAAATCGCAACCTTCTCCTGCCAAAGTCCTGAGCCCGGTGTTACGCTGCCAGCGCTGCCCGCGAGCGTCGAAATCAGATCCTGTGCCAAAGCAGTCACCATCACGTCGTACGGCTGGTCGTAGCAGTCCGTGGGATTGTTTCCCTCCATCTCATACGCGATGGTGGGATGGTTGCGAAACGCCCCCACGTCACTGCAATAAGGTGATGCAGTAGAATAGTAAACGCAGTAGGGATTGCAGGTGCATTCTTCTTGAGACATCCCTGCGCACGGCCGGCGGGGTGTTGTCGGCAGGCACCGGTCCACGTTCTCCTGGATGGCGGGCCACGCCTGCAGCCCGACGGCGGCAAAGCGGGCGCACGCGTGTGACATTCGCGGGGTCTGCACTAGCAAGTTCATGTAGTAAAAAGTGTTGGTGTTGGCTGCGTTCTCATTGTTTTCAGCGCTGCCACGCAGCGCGTCGCGGCACTCTATGACCGTCATGCACCGCGTCTCGTTGCCGTAGCGGCCCACGTCCACCACAACGTCATGGCAGTGCGCAATGTCCGGTGCCACAAGCTGCTCCTCCGCCCAGCCCGGCGAATCTTGGTTGCTCGGCAGCCAGCCGTTGCCCCACCGCCCTGTTGTGAATGTGTTGGCAGTGCCGTCCGTAAAAAGGTTCTGATGCCACGATCCCACTCCAGGTCCGTGCGGATACAGCGATGCCCGAAACACTGTCCGCATCCTCACGTTCCAGTCAATGTGTTGGTCGCGGTCAGTGCGCACCACCTTCGGCCTGTCAAAGGCGAGCTCTGCCACCTGCCGCGACGCGGTGGCGACGGTGTTGACAAATTGCGCCGTCGTCATGTTGAAGTCGGGTCCTCCAAACCCATGCGCTGGCGCCGAGGCCCGGCCAAACCCCGGCACGGACAGACACATGTCCTCCCACGTGAACGGCGCGCAAATTGGCCGGCTGCCTTTGCACCTCACCTCGCACGCCGACGTGCCATCGAACACTGTCGCTCGCCCGGCCGGCATGGTGCACGCCCTTGCGCTGAACGTGTCCGCGACCGTGCTTGTGTTTATTGCGTCCACCACAACGACCCACTCGTCCAATGCAGTGCACCGCCCGCCCGCCCCGCGGTCGCCGCTCCCAATTTCTCCCGAGGCGTAGCCCATGTACTCGGCCACCCGCTCGACCGGCAGCCCGGGCCAGGCCGCTGTCGCCACAGCCTCCGACATCATGACCGGGCGGGTGGTCCGCTCCAGCCGTGTGGTCGGGAACAGCGAGTACGTCAGCACGGTCGGCACCTGGCATCCGGCCGTGATGTCGTAAAAGTCAAGGGGCTTGTCCGACGCCGACGCAAAGAGGGATTCCAGGTCGGACAGGTCGCAGCCGTCGTGCTGGTACATTGTCTTTGCCTCTGTTGGCAGCGCGATCCCGGGCACCGGGTCGTGCACGGTTTCGCAGAGGGTGGCCCACGCATCGGGGTCCGAGACCGACCACATCCGGTCGGACCACTTTGGGTCCGCTGCAAACACAGTGTATGGGTTGGAGGCGTTCGTGTAGGATGTCAGTCCCGATCGGCACGTCGCGGTCGAGGTGCTGTTGGGCGTGGTCATCATGACCCCGGCCGATGATCGGTTGCGATAGCACCCGTCCCAGGGCGCCACAATGCAGTATTTCACCCGCAGGTTGCGCAGCGGGTCGGCGTTGCAATCGGCGCTTTCCATGAGAATGCTGCTGCACTGCGGCATGTCCAGGCAGCGTTTCATGTAGACGCCGCTGTAGGAGACGTCTTCGCAGCCGAAGCAATCGTGCAGTGTGCTTGCCGCTGGATAATTGGGGCAGGTCCACCCCACAGACTGCACCACTCGCGGCGGGTCTCCGCACTGCAACAATGCGCTGGCGTCGAACACGGGGCGGTTGGCGCGCACCTGGCCGTACACCGACTCCCAAAACCCTGCCGTGAGCACGTCCGGCATGGCGTACCGAATCACCTGGAACAGCTGCTCCATGAGATCGATGACGGCCGCCGCCCGGAGCTGCGCGGCCTCGTCCAGCGCTGCGGTGCTCGGCATGGTGCTGACAAACGGGAAGTGGTCGGTGACATCGTACGCGTCCGGGTCCATGAGCAGCCCGGCGAGCCCGATGTTGGCCCTGAGGTCGTTGGCCGCCTTGCAGGCCACCTCCACGCGTGGCACGTTGTTCATGCCCGCGGCGGTGCCCGCCTTCTTTTTTAGCGTCTCAAGCAGCGGGTTGTGGCAGTCCGGGACCGGCTGCACCCCGCCCGGAAGCGTGAGCCGCCCAAGAATTCCCGGCATGAGCCCCATGAAGTAGTGGTGGAACCCAGACGGCAACGACGGGTCCGGCGGCGTCGGCTGCCCCAGAAACGACCCGGCGTAGTTGCGCACACCCGCCGCATTGAAGTCCATGCCGCTCTCTTTGGTCCACGAGTTGATCAGCACCCCGTAGTCGAGCACGGACGTTGAAAAGTGGTACATGAGCAACCGGAACGGCGACACCGTGCCGTCCGCGTCGGCAATCAGACCCGTGAAGTTGCGGCTGCCGATGTGCAGCTCGCGGCGCACCTCGGAGGGGAAAACGGCACTGCCGTGGAACGAGGGCGGCGACCGCTTCACGAGGTCGTGCGTGCCCCATCGCATCTCCTCGTGCAGCAGCGCAAGCGCAAAGATGTAGCTCGCCCGGTCGCCGGTGCCGCTCGTGTGGGCGTCGTTGAGCTGCTCGGCAAAGGATTTCCCGGTGGCCGTGATGCTGAGCCCCAGGAACTTCACCATGTTGTTGGCGGATGCCGCCGCCTGGCGCGTGAGCCGTTTGTCGAGCGCCATCAGATTCCTGACCGCGTACAGCCGACCGGAGGCCTCTACGTCGTACTGGTCGCCGTAAGTCGCCACGCCGGCCACATTGCTGTTCTCACGCGGCTGCCGCGCGCAGATCTCCTTCAACGTCATAGACCCAAGCGGGTGGTGCTCCTGGCGACCGCACGGCACCGTGGCGTCGGGGTGCGCCGGCAGCGGCACCGGGGTCCCGGTCTTTTTCACCTCGCGGACAATCTGGTGCGGCTCCTTGCCAGGCGGGATCGTGAGCACCACCGGGTCCACCCGCGAGTCGGCCAGGCTGTCCCAACCCCACCCCACCCGCACCGACTCGCAAGGCCCTTCGGGGTTTTCGAGCCCGGTGACCCGCTCGTTGATCGCCTTCACTGAGGCATGGGTGGCGTCCTTCAGCCGGAACGACTTCCACATCGGCCGCCGACCCTGGCAGTCGCACGGCTCGCCGCCGTCCTCCGCGGCGCGGCTGTTCTCCACCGGGTAGAGAAAGGGGTCGGCATCGCCTCCGGGTGCGGGTTGGGGCTGGCAGACCCCCCACAGCACCGGCGGGACCCCCTCCGCGACCACCTTTGTCATGAATCCGACGCACACCTCGTTCTCGTGCTGGCAGCTGCCCCTGTCCAGGTGCACCATGTCGGCCGTCGTAGGGTGCCGGTCCCTCAGCAAGTGCAGGAGCACACGGGTGTCGCCATCCTCGGCCTCAAGGTTGTGCGTTCGGTTTCGCATGGTGGCAAACTGCGGGGCGCCGCCCCCGCCGCACCGCATGTACTGGGTTGACTGCCGCAGCAGCGGGTCGGGGGCGGTGCTGCCGTGGTCGCACGCACAGAACGCGCCACGCACGTTGGCAACGTGGTAGCCGCTCCCGCACAACCCCGTGCCGATGCACCCGGCACTATTTGGGGGTCGGCGGTCATCCCGGTTGTAAAGGAACGCAGGGCCCGGGATGCAAAACTGCCCGTTGTCTGTCGTGTTTGGTCTGGGGCACTTTGCCACCGCCACCGCCAGCAGTGCCGTGAGCATCTGCAACGACACACATACGATTTTTGCCGGCGCCCGGTTATACAGCGCCCGCTTGCCCTGGTGGAACCCAGGGGAGGTCGCCCGGCCACGGCTGTGTCTCATTGAAAACGGCGACGCGTATGGTCGGCCGACCCGCACCGTCACCGCCGAAAGCAACTTGGTCCCAGGCTGCGAACAGCCCTGTGCCACCTTTGAAAGTGAGGTTGTTACGCTGCGGGGGAACACCCTTGCCGTTGCCGGCGCCAGCCCCGCGCGAACAATGCGGGTCCGACACACCCACACCCGGCTCCTCGCGGTTTCCAGCACCGACGTCTGGTTGGTGGGGGACCGGTGTGTTCGGAGCGCCGCGACGCAGCGAGAGGTCTGCATTGCCGACCCCACCTTCACCGCCAAAACAGTTGCCACGACAAACCATTCCGTGCTTGTGGCGGACGCGCGGGGCGACGTGTATGCAGTGCACCACAGCAACACCACCTCGCCCGCGGTGCTGGCGCTGCTGGGCGGCCGCCGGCGGCCGAGTGGCACGTGGCACGTCCTGCCGCCTGTGCTGGCTGCCTCGCGGCTGGATGCGAGCTGCATGATTCGGCAGCTCGGTGCACTGCTGCGTGTGTCGGTGGCAGCCGGGTTGCTCACCCGCGTTTTTGAGCACCGCATCGTGGTCTCTGCGCTGCCGCCGGCAACGTCCGCGGGGGTGTGGCTGCCGTACCTCCCCGCCGACACCGCCGTGTGCGGACCGGTGCCAGCAGAACCCTGCCACTGGAGCGAGCGAGCTCTGCACGGGGCCTGTGTGGCGCGGCGCCCGTGTGCCGCCGTGGCCGTGCGCCCCGACAGCGGCACCGATTTTGTGTGCGGCGTGCCGCGCAGCGACGCATGCGGTACCGCGTGCAACACCAAAAAACGTCGACAGCTTGCAACACCACCCGCATCGTGCGTGCCGGCTGTCGAAGTGTGCGTCCCGCTCCCGACGTGCGGCAGCGCTTCCACCGCGCTTGCTCTGCTGCCCGCGGTGCCAACCAGCGGGATCGAGCCAGGGGCCGCGCCGGCCTGCGCCAACATATCCTATCAGCTCGGCGGCGAGTGTGTCCCTTGCTCCCGCTGCGGGGCTGGCACCCGCATGGCCGAGCCGTGCAGCGGCACCGCCGATGCGGTCTGCCTTGCGTGCCCCCCCGGCACATACCAGCCAGAACCGTGGCACGACAGTCCCAGGTGTTTCAGGGCAAACATGTGTCCCGGAACCACCCGCTACACCAACGGCGTGTGTGCTCCCGAATCGTACAACATGCATCTGCTGTGGGCTGGTTTGTTCCCCGCCTGGCTCGTGGTGGTGCTCAGAGCCACCCCGCTGCAATGACATCCCGGCAAACAGACGGTGAGAGAATCAAAGTGAACTGTTTATAAATAGACCGTGTTTACGCAAGCATTAAAACGCAAGCTCGTGTTCGCACTTGCTCTCCGTGGCATTTTACAGCCGTGCGTCATGGGCTGCAGGCAGAGCAGAACACCGCCGGCCTACAGCGGCGGCAATGAGAAGAACACGCCCGCAAGCCTGCGGGAAACCCATCGGCCGCGAGGTGTGCACTCACCCCCCTGTTACATTCCCACTACGATCCATTGTGTTCCATGTGCACAACTCTCGAAGGCCGCGGAGGTGCGAAAGGCAGTGGCTTTGGTCCTTCTTGGTCTTGCGATTGACAAGGAGATCCGGAGTCCCGGACCTTCCTTGCCGGAAATGGGCAAGATGTCGTCGCAGGCCTCAAGGCAGCTGGCGGGTCTGATCTTGCAGTTTGCGCATCGCATGGAGGTCCTGCCAGAGGCAGTGACCAATGTGTCTGCCCCGCAGCTTGTCGAAGTGGTGGCGGTCGTCCGGAACAACCGCAGCTTGCTGGATGAGGACGTGCAGAGTGTTCTTGCTCGGCGGTCGCAATAAACCCACTTGAACGTACAACCCGGGGATGTAGCAGTCGGAAATCGACTCGTCGGCAAGGGGATGGGTGGGAGCTGTGGGGGAGACATGGGTTGTGAGCACTTCTACGCACCCAAACACGGCCGTAGCAGCGCGATCTGAATGCGGAGGTGCTGTATTTAGATTGAGAGACCCGCGCGCCGCCGTCAAGCGCCCACATGCCACAACAAATAAAGCCATCGGGTGCAATGCGCTAGGTTGGTGTCTAAAGAATAGAGGTAAAGAGGCCGCTCGTCTTGCCCGCAAGGTGTGGTTGGCCAGTCTGTTTGGCCGGCAAAGCCGTAGCTGCGACAGCGACATGATGTCGTCATTTGATGATGCGCCGTTTTGTCATTGCTTTCATGATTGCAACCGCGGCGGGGCAGCTGACTCTTGTCGAAAGGCCCCCTGACACCATTGAGATGTGCATGGGTGCCAACTGCACCACCGTTGCTTTTTTGCCGAACATTCTCCACACCTCCTTTGCTCTGCACAGGGACTGCCACACAGCCACCATTGTAGTGGCGTACGAGTGCGCCCGGCGCCCCGAGCTGTGCCACGTCACACACTCGGTCTCCGAGGAAGGCGCCTGCGTGGGTGGCGGCCCACTTGCCGTGTGATGCGTCAGAACCTGCTTTTCATCACGCGGTTTGATACGGCCACGCCCTTTTGCCCCGTCCGGCAGACCCAGGCAACATTGGCAGCAAGAACAAGCTCAACCGCCACAATGCCCAGCAGCGGCCGGTCTAATCGCGTCAGATTCAACCCGTTGAGATACGCCCACTCGGCAGTGAACACGGCTATTTTTGCAGTCCACCCAAGGCAGCTGTACACCGCCTCCACCCATTGTGGTTCGGAGTAGCGCGGCCAGCGCGTGGTGTCGCGCGGCCCCCGCAGGCTCCACAGCCGCAGCCCGGCGTGCACCCCGAACGAGCCCCATGCAATGATGTACACAACCTTGAGCACGGCAGGCGCGTCACCAACAGAAACAAAATAAAACTCAATGATCTGCGTCGCAGACGCAAACAAAAACCACAGCGACAAGGACGACGCCTTTGGCATGTCCCGCCAACCGGTTTCGTTGCAGCGCACCGGGACGTGCTGCCGCAGCTGTGTGCCGGCGCGGAGCATGTCGATGGTGCGCCCGCCGAGCTGCTGCAACACAGCTCCGATGGCCAGGCTCACGACCGTCATCGTGTCGGTTCCACTCGCGGTCAGCACCGCCGTCGATCCCGCCGTGGCGCTCATCATGTACTCGTACCACTTGTACTGGTTCTGCACGCCGTTGAAAAAGGGCTCCTTGAAGGGCCAACTGCCGTAGTGGGCTGCAACGTACCAAGCGTGCCAAACGAATGCGGTGCCCTGCATCGCTGCAAGCAGGACCGCCGGCACCGGGTCGGCGACAAACGGGTCCGTTACAAATCCCATGACAAAGAACGTGCCAAAGTGCATCACAAGTGCCACGACGTCGTGGCCCCGCCGCCTGATTTCATACGCGGCGTCCATTCGCATGTGCAGCTGGCAGCGTAAATGTGGTCACTCTCGCGCAGGGCGCTTGCAAGCACCGTGCTTGCGGGGGCGCCACGGGTTTGTTTGCCTCAACCCAAGCCAAGATCGACTCACGCGTGCTGTGGCAAAGTGCATGGCTTCTGCGGCCGCAGCACCGGTGTTTTTTCGGTAGCTTCCGTGGTGTGCAGCCGGTCGTCCGCTACCGACTTCATGTGCAATCCTTCGGCGACAAAATACTGCGGGGGGGCCGAGGCGTGGTCAGGCTGGCGCCGGAGGGTGTGCCGAAACCACAAAAGTGTCCACAAGCACGTGAGCGTGAGCGCCGTTGCCGACAGAAACAGAAACATGTCCGCAACGCCCGATTCGTGTCCCCGGACCCACTCGTTCATGGCGTACTTTCGGCACTGCGCGGTGAAGTTGCTTGGCACAAACCCACCGGGCGTGTATTGGGTTGACATGATTCCTTAGATCCGGTAATGACCGCACATATGTGCAACGCGCAAAATGCCACAAGGTGCGTGCTCGCTGGACAATTGTTGCCGCTGCGGCTGCAATGACAACTCCGGCGCTCCAAAACCAAAAATGCTGCCCCGTTGCACTGGCGTCGGCCTGCTGCTGGGGGCCCACGCCGCCAGTGCCGCAATTGGCAACGCGCTGTCCATTGACGTGTGCAAGAAGCACGGTGTGTTCCAGTACTGCTGGGTCCCATCGTGGCGGGGACAATCGCACAACTGGACCGAATTCTGGACCACTCATGGCCACGAGGTTGCCCGCGCCGCGCCGCGGCACCATGTCGCGGCGGTCGACGCCGCAGTGCATCTTCGTTGCGGGGACGTCATTGTACACACTCACGAGGCGTACCCGTTCGCCTGCAAGCACTGCCTGCAGGCGGCGCTGGCATGGCTGGCGCCGGCCGAGCATGTGGTCATGGTCGTGGGCGGCCACCACGCCCCCGGGGACCACGATGAGGAGCGCCGCCGCTGTGCGCTGGCCACGGGCCACTACCTTGCCATCTTTCGGGACCACGGATTCGACGTCACCGTCCGGCACACCCGCGAAAGCTGGAGGGACTGGTGGTTCCTTCACCATGCTCACAAAGTGCTCGCGCTTGTGCCCTCGTCGTTCTCGTTCACGGCCAAGGCGCACGACCTTGCGGGGCTGCGGATCATTGGTGGCCACGACGAGCTGCCGGTGTGGCAGCTGTGCCGCAACAGCTCCGGGTTCCGGGCGTGCTGACGACACGCCATGCGCTTTGCAGTGCCTTGGCCATGCGCGGCTTGACCGCGGCGGTATGGGCGGTGGCTCGAGCCAATGAGCGCATCACCCGGGTCCACAACGCACAAAAATGATTCTACGATCGCGCCCGCAACAAAAAGACAACCGTGTGTAAATCCTGGCCACAAAAGGCACAACACACTAAACGTCGTCAGGAAAATACTCGTCTCCGGCCTTGTCGTCCTTCGCCACCCCCGGCTGCAGGGCAGCGAGCTCGGCTGCTTGCTGTGTCACTCGTCTCCGCAGCACCGCGATCGATGCGACCGCCTTGCCCATCTCCCGCTCGAGCCTCTTGATGATCGCATGGCTCCGCTCCAACTCAGCCTCCTGATGCCGGTACTGCTCTTCAAGGCGCTTCCCTCCCTTTCTCTTGGCAGCGGCTTTGCACCGGTGCGTCTTGGCGTAGAAGGAGTTCAGCAGCCGGCGCCTTTGGTTTCGATAAACTGCGAACCATTCGAGGCGGCGTTTGCGCAGCGCAGCCGCCTCGTCGTCCCGGTTCTGCGCTTCGAGTGCACCCGCGTCAACCACGGCCGCGGCCGACATATCTTTCTTAAACTTCTTAAATGCCACCTCATCTTTTTTCAGCAACTCCACAGGCGCAAACTCGTGCTCCTTCACCGTGTCCGTGGCATCATCGTGCAGCCGCACGAACACAGTCGACGATCGTTTTCGCTTGCGTCCCTCGCCCCCCCCCTGCCTCGCCTTGTTCTCGGCCAGCGGTTTGGTCCCCGTTGCGATCTCCAACCTGGCGTCCTCAAAAAGCGACGCCAGCCCCCGCCCCTGATCGGCAGCCGCCGCCAAAGGTAGCGCCGTGGGTTCCTCCAATGCGTCAGTCGCCGAGTCAGCGGGCACCACTCCCTCCGGGAACATATCAAGAAGCTGGCTGTCGAACCCGTTGTTGGCCGGGATCCGGATGGGCGTTGTGGCGGCGGCAATCGCCGGAAGCTGGGTCTGGGGCTCGGCGTCCAAAAAACCCCCGCCGGGCAGCCCGAGAAGATCAAACAGGTTCGTCGTGCTCATCGCTGCCAACACAACAACGCAGGGGTGGTGGGGTCAGCCCAGAAGATGTCGTGTTTTCGCATGCACCACACGGCGGCCGGGGAGACACCGCTTACCGAAAGTAAAAATGTGCGTCGAGACACACACCCAAATTAAACTTAATGGATGTGGAAAAATGAGAAAGTTGTGTGCTTCGAGAAGCACGTTTCAAATAAATGAAAATAAGAAGGTTCGCATGCTTTGTGAAGCACAAACTAAATTAAGACTACACTGATGCTAGAACTGCCAACACGGCACTCAAATGCCAACAGGGGATCAAAACTCGAGTCGTCCGACCCTGCGATGCGGACACCGGCCGCTGCGAACCGGGCGACGCGCGTCTCAGAGGTCTACATGTCGCAGCTCGTGGACGACCTGGCCGTTTTTCCAACTGCACTGAAGGTTGTCCTCTTGGTCCGTTCCTTGGATCACTGCGATGCACCTGCCCAGAGGGCGGTTGACGATTTTGTGGCCACTGTGGCCCCAGACGCCGAGGTGCAGATCGAGGTTGGCGGCACCGAGGCGGGCCTGCCAGATTCCGGCTTTGAGGAGGCACACGCTGCACTCGGCGAGAACTGCGGCCTTCGCCCTTTTTGCACGTGGCACATTCCTGACCGACCCGAGCATCTGGACAGCGCCACGCTTTTCGCGCGCGCGCAGAAGCAGTTGGCAAGGTGTGTGTTAGCATCAGAATAAAGCTGCAGCGAGCATCTTCTTTGTGCATACCCAAGGATGCTGCCGGTTGTAGAGATTGCAGACCCCGCCCAGCCCCACCCTGTTGACGATCGCGTCATTGGCGCGTTCTGCAAGGTGGAGCGCTGTGCAGTGGTGCTGCGACAAAGCACGGGGTGGACGATTGTTGGGTCCCCGCGTGGGGTGCAATTTCCCGTAGTCTTTGTAGATCACAAGGACGGTCATTTCAGCGCCCTGGATTTGCCAGCCGACCAGCAAACCCGCGCCACGGCCGCCGTGCTGCGGTGGCCGTCCGTCGCCAACTTCGACGTCTTTACTCCCGACCTTGTGAACACCCCTGCCAACATGCAGATGTGCTTTTGGTATGCGGCCGCCCGGGGGTTGTCTCGGTGGCGGGGGCAGATGCTGGGGGGTGGCAAGGCGTGGTCCAACGCAGCGGTTGCGCTGAAAACCAAGGTCTTTGCAGCGCTCGTGAATGAACACACCGTGCTAGCGTGTGCACGTTGACCCCGTGCTTTTGCAAGCACCAAAACAAAGAAACGCCGTGCCTGGGAGGAGGCCACTGGATCATTTTTAGGTCTGCACATGTTGTCATCGGTGGAAAGCGCGCCGCACGTGGCGGGCAGCATAGACGAGGCCGTCGGTCGGCTCCACCGCGGCGAGCCCTTCTGCGCCGCGCCGCTCCCGGCTGCGGTGCTCGGCCCGGCGACCGCGATGGTCAAGGACCTTCCGATGAACCTCTGGCAGGGCGCGCTGGCCGCCGGACACCACATGTTCAAGCCGTGGGGGGAAATGGCGAACGGCGACCACGACGGCACCAAGGGGCTTTGGGACTGGCGGTCCGGAAACTCTGCCGAAAAGCTCGACCGACTCCGCCGTGCGGCAAATTCCAACTCGGTTGCCGGCCTGAAGTCGGGCATGGTCAACGTCTACGGCTCCGATCTTCATGTTGCATTAAGCGTCCCGATCGCCGAGGCCTTTGAGCGCTCCGTTTGCGCGAACCAGCAGACATGGAACATTGGGCACAACCGGATGTTCTGCCGGCTCAAGTCCGAGCAGCTCTCGCTCGACGGCTGCAAGTACCACTACGAGGGGCGGTTCACCGGTCTTGGGCTTGATGAGCTTGTGGGCCATCCGTTCATCGGTGTCATTTGCTCGGTGCCCACCCAAGCGCGTGGGCTCTGCGGGATCCGGTACCGCCCTGGTCACGACCACGCCTCGTTCACCGCGGCAGTCGCCACAGACCGCAGCAGCGGCGTCAATGTTGTCAACAAGGCCAACAACTTTTTCCTGGGCCTCGGCGCTGCGTTCTGGACTGCCACCGAGGCCGGGAAGACGGTCGAACCTGTGGAGGTGATCTTCCCAGCCGACCACGTCATCCTGTTCAACGGCTGCCTGCCCCACGGCGTCTCCAAGGCCACCGCAGGGCTGGGGATCTACATGGACCTCTCCCCGGGAGAAGACGCCGCCGCCGCCCCCCACGACGCGTTTCACGCGCTGCAGGTTGCGGGCCGCGACCTCGCGGACAAGCGACCCCCCTTGGTGCAGCTTCGCGTGGTGCTCAAGGAGCACATCACGCTTAACCGTGTGCGGGCGGCGTGCCTCGAGCTGTCGGCGCGGCCGGGGGTGCGGTGCGTCCCGCTGCATCGTGTCGAGGGCGGCATCGAGGTGCTTGCCGCCGGTGGCTACACGGCGGCGGCGGGCCGTCACGCGAGCCTCAGGTTCAGGCACGCTCGGGCGGCTGACGAGCATGTTCACCAGTACCTTCTCTGGCCGTCGGTGCACGGGACGTGGGACGAAGAGGGCGCCGACGTCGACGTTTACAGAGCCGACGTCGAGTTGCTCGTTGAAGTGGTCTGCTATGGCGGTGCGGTGCCAATCAACGCGTTTGGTGCGCTGCTGGTCCCGCTCGCGACCGCCCTCGGGGCAACGGCGGGTCGCGCCACCCGTGCCCCCGCGGTGCCGCTGCCGACAAAGGGCTACTTTGACGCCGAAACGTACGCGCTTCCGTGGCGGCTGCACAAGCTGTGGGTGTGGTGCATGCAGGCCCCGCCCAGCCACTGGCCATCCGGCAAGCAGACTTTTTTGGTGCACACCATGGCCTCGGCCGCTGCGGCCAAGAAGAGCCTGCGGCAGCGGTGTGTGGTCGAGGCCGGGGCGAAGCGAAGTGCTCAGTTTAGGTACCCTTCCCTTGCCGACCGGACCGTGACACTCGACATCGCGTGCAAAGCGCAATGCGAACGCAAGGGGTTCACGGTGCCGGTCGAGCTGCTCGGCAAACGGGTGATGCGGGACCCCTCGGCGCTCCCATGGGGCTATGCGGTGCGGTTTGGATGGCCCGCTGTCAAGGCCACTTCCAACGCAGCGGTGCCCGCAGCTGTCGCAGCAGAGGGGGCGGCTGCACAACAGGCATCCCGCGCGGCGCACATTCCGACTATTGCGAAATATCCGCAATTAGAGAAACGTCTTCGTGCCGCGCGTCCCAAGAAAAAAACGCGGGAATGGCGGACCGTTAAGGTCGAGATTCTCTGGGGTGCGGGGGGCACATGCAAATCGAGGGACCAGATTTACGACAAGAAGCGCAAGCGCGGGGACAACTTCATTGTGCCTGATACGGCCAATCTGAAGTGGTGGGATGGATACGACGGCGAGGAGACCATCGTGATTGAGGGATTTAAAGGGTCGAGGACCTGTGACGTGGACAGGTTCAAGCGACTGTTGGATGGACATCAGCTCAAGCTGGACATCAAGGGTGGGCACACGTATGCGGCGTGGACTACAGTGAAGATCAACTCCAATTTGGATCCGGCCAAATGGTACGACATTGCGGAGGAATACGAGAGAAGTGCTCTGTTTCGTCGGTTTAATTCAATAGTTGAGCGAACGCAAAGACCAGGTTCAAGCCGTGACGGTACGGCTGACACCTCCCCTAATTAAAACACAGCCTCGCTATTCGCTCGGGGTTAGGGTTAGGGTTAGGGTTCTCTGCCGTCTAGTCGCCGCCATCGCCAGTATACATGCCGTGGAGCTCCTCCGCGCTGCGAACGACGGACTGGAGGATGCTGCCGTTGCCCTCGGTGGTGGTCGTTTAAAATACACTCTGAAGCGTGTTCGGGGTGGACCGATTGCCGTGGTGCTTAACACAGTTGAGTGCAGCCAGACCAACTGCCAACACTCCAAATGCCGCGCCAACCCCGATGCCTACTTTTTCTGCGGTGGTGTATTCGTCATCTTCGGTCTTCACCACCGATGCATCAAAGCGGTTGTTGTACGCCGTCAGTGTTGTCTGTCGGCGTCGGCCGGCGGCGAAAGTGCCGTGGCTTGACCTGAATCCAGTGTTGCACGCCTGTTCCAAGAACGCGACGTTGTGCGTGATGGTGGTGGAGCACGACGTGGACACCGCAAAGTTGAGCGTGTGTTCGTTGTCTCTGTAGCTCACCCACCCAATGACGTGTGCACCATTTGGAGCAGCCCCGTCAACGAGTGTTGAGAGCAGATCAAAGCACGTGTCCATGTCAGAGCACACGGCAGGACAATAGCTGACACTATCACCGTTGGTCTGCACAGCTGCAAAGGTGGGAGCAGTCTCCGTTGAATGTTGCTCCCAGGTGGCAGTGCAGTTGGCGGTGTCTGTGTAATCAGCACACGCAGTCACTGCCGTGTACTGTGCAGTCGTGCAATCAAATCCGTCGTTGCCCGCGGCACACGCAGCTGCAAGAACTACAAGAACTGCCCGCATTGCTTCGACTAAACCAAACCGCCTAAATACACCTGCTTGCACCTTGTCGCACACACTGCATTGGTAGTTCAGTTGGTAGAACATCAGACTTTTAATCTGAGGGCCGCGGGTTCAAGCCCCGCCCAGTGCTCCTTTTTGCGGTCCTCCTCGGGCGCTGGGCTTTAAAGACCACGGCTCGACTCGTGTCTCTCACGGCTTGTGGGTTTACACTCACAGCCACCAGAACCCCTTCTGCTTGAACCGTTCCAATTTCCGCTCGTGGCCCGCGACAAAGTTGTTGTGAAAGATCACCATGTCCTTTGGAAGGCGATTGAAGTAGTTCCCGCTCGGAAATTTTTCCGACGGCAGCTGGCAGGGCTTGTAGATTGGAGCGATCAAATTGAAGGCCCGCTGTTCGTCTTGCCCCTTTCTCATCGTCACAGACAGTGTGTCCAACCATCGCTTCAAGACAGAGTCGACCGCCTCGCTGATGCGCATCATGATGAAGCCAGTGCAGTAGTCGTAAATGTTTGGGGTCTTTTCCATCTGCGTGGCGATCGAGCACGAACCGAGGTGCGCGAGGGGGTCGGAAAACCACACGCTGTCGGCGTCGAACCACACAAGAACATCGCCCTTGGCCATGAACTTTGCGTGGTGTCGCAAAATGGACGGCTTCTCATTTACAAACCGCTTGTAATCTTTCGTGCCCCATCGAAGTGCTTTCCGATGGGTTGCCGACCACCTCACAGCACCGATCCCCTCCCGTTTCAAGTGCACAAACGCTGCGTCGTCGAGCGCGTACACCGTGAGGTTGTAAGGCAGTCCGAGTTTGGTGTAATGTGCGTGCCAGTTAAAGAAGAAATCGATAAACGGCTCGTTTGTGTAGGTGGCGAGGTCCACGCGCGCCGCGGCAAGCATCAGCCACCACATCGCGAAAATGGCATGATCCTGCTGACCTGCGTCCCTAAAAGCAGGCATGCTCATCTGCATGCAGAAAGACGACCCGTGGCGAGTTGTAGCCAGTCGCCAACACCGCCGCGGTTGTGGCGGCCCATCCTCCGGGCGTCGTGAGGGAGAACGGCGATGCGGCCAGGTGCGGACACGCCGCCTGCACAGCCGCACGAAGCCCCTCCCGCCACCATCCCGTCCCCACAGTGCACACGTAGTTGCCGTCGCCGGCAAAAACGACCAGTGGTGCGTTGTAGCCAAATGCCGTGCGCTTCAGGACCGCGGCGGCAAACGCGTGCATTGCCGGCGCGCCCAGCGGCGTCGTCGGCAGCCGCAGCGCGGTGACCTCCTGCTCCACGCTCAGTCGCCTTCGAAAATCGCCCCCCCTGCTCATCAACAGCCGCGCCTTGCGGCCCGTGACAGCCGCAAGCGTTCGAAGACATGGCAACAGGCCCAGCGCCCCGGCGGCATGTGCGAGCACGTCCGTTCCGAGGATGCCTGTTGTGTCACCGGCGGCCACCACGGCCGCCACCACAACACTTGCAGCGCCTCGCAACCGCTCTGATGCGTGCTTGATCGCTAGTCCGTCGGTGCTTACCGCCGCGTGCACAATCGCCTCGTTGTCCTGCAGCGGCGGGGCCGCATGCTGAAGCGCCCAGCCGGTCACCTTCACCAGTGCAGTCATGTACGCAGCGTCCGCCTTCCGCCCCTCTGGGAGGCCCCGCAGCAGGCCAAAGCCAAGAAACTCCGGCACCCCCACCCCGCCTGCGCCACGGATCTGCCGCAACGAGGCGCAGACCACCCCTAAATCTGCACGCAGCAGGGCGGTGGCATGACGGAGGGCACGGCCGTTCTGGTGCACTGCGGCCAGCACCACTGATCGGTTCGAGCGCAATTGCACCGACATGTTGGCGATGTCGTGGCCATTCCGCGTAGCAATCGCCACGGCTGCATGCTGGCCGGGATCGGTCATGGAAGCGGGAACCATGACTCGGTGCCTAAAACGGGTTGTGGTTCTTAGTGCGTAAATTAAAGGCGCTGTTTGCAAGAGCTGCCAGAAATCAATTGCCTCAATTTTGGTGCTGCCGTGAGCACCAAAATTCAGAAAATCTGTCTAGGTGCGATTTTTAGACGCAAAACCCAGCGCACCGATTTGCCGGCATGGCCTCCCCCGATGAGACGGGTTACCTCTGGGACGGCAACGTTGTTAGTGCACCGCCCTTGTGGGCCGGAATCCCCCCCCCCGAAGATTGCCAGGTTGATGGCCGCGTCGCTCCGATAATAAAGGGTCAGTTCGGCCGTCATTGCTCGCTGTTTCCGTCTTCACCGCACTGTTCTAACTTCCCCTCCCCCAATTGTGCGCGCACGGGCAGGCGACGGGACTGCGGCAGCATATGTCCTTGCGGACAATCCGCAGAGCGTTTGCCTGGTGACGAAGGCATCGAGTGCAGCAACGTGGACAAAGGCATGGACCCAGCACTTTGACGAACCGGTGCGCGGGATTGCCGATTGCAGCAACCCAGCAGACCCATCCACCACAGTTATCACCGTCATGCTCGAGGCGCGAGTTGTGTGGCGTTGCTGCCGTAGCAACGCCGGAGTGATCGAATTCCCCCCGAGGATCAAGTGCGTGTTTGCACCGGGTCTTACCTTTCTCGGCGCGGGCGTGTGTCACAACGGCGTGCTCTTCTGCCATGTTGCCGACGCTGTTGGCGCTCAGCATGTGGCCGGCATGGACGTCCCTTTTGCGTTGGTGGGCGGCCGCACCAGACGCCGCACGGTCCCGCTCAAGTACCGCCGCCCATGCGAAGGGACGGCGCTTGCCATTGTCGACGGCGCCTCCCCTGCAGTGGTCATCTGTGGCGGCCACCGCAGGTCCGAGCACTTTTCGATTGGGGTGACCGGAAAACCGACGTCGGGGGTGAGGATGTCCTCCAACCTTACGTCTTTGCGGCGTCCGCCGGACCGCACGGTGGCAGCGGTGAGGTCGATGCCCGACGGCCGGGTTGTCGTTCTTTACCGCCATGGAGGCGCAACCCTGCTCGGCTTTTGTCGTCCGGACGGCCGCGCGGTGCGCGAGTACCCCATGGCTTCTGTCGAAGCTCCGGTGGGGCCCGTTGCCGTGTGTCCCATCGGCGGCATCATCGCGCAGAACTTCACTCTCACACATGTCCGGATGTCCAACCTGGAGGCACAACCACCAGTCGCCGTGATACCCGCGGTCATCCCCGTGCCAGATCTCACACACGCCACCGTTGGCCGCGTCCTGGAAGAGGTGCAGGTGTTCAACAACCAGGTGGCTGAGGCAGGCCTGCTGCAAAGGCCAGAGCCAGTCATTGTGGAGGCAGCATCTGCCGCGACGGCGATTGCTCTCGACGCTGCAGATACGGCCCTGGCTGCTCAGAGGGACGCTCTCGTCGACAGTAACAATGCGTCCTACTTGAGACGCATCACGGCGCTCTACGACAGCGCCGAGGCCCTCGTGCGCCGGCTCGAGATGACCAACCAGTGGGTCAAGCACGACTACCAATCCCAGGCAGCAGTGCTGCGCGAGGCCCGTCGCAAAGCTCTTGGCAATTGCGCCGAAGAAGTCAGACGGGCGATTCTGAAGCAGACGGATTCGCGGACAAAGATGGCGTCCGTGCGCGCTAATGCACTGGCCATCATGGCCGCTGCGGAGGGTGGGGGGCACACTGCGGATCACGTCGCCGACGCAATTGCAGAGGAGACTAAATGCCCTGTGTGCTTGGAACTCAAAGGGCCCTCAGGGCACGTTGCGCCCTGTGGTCACACGATGTGCCGCTCCTGTCACAATTCAGTGGATGCGCACGGGTTGGGATGTCCGTCCTGCCGCGGCCCACTCGGAGTGTATCACAACGTCCAATTTGACTGCGCCGAGCGCGTGTGCAAGAAGCAAAGGACCTACAAGGCGGACATGGCAGTGTCAGGCGCCAAATAAACGCGCCCGTGATGTTGTTTTGACCGACTTGTGCGACGTCTTTGTTAAGTGATGCCAGAACGCCCTGTAGAGCAGCGAGTGTCAATCCGGCTTGTGGCTGTGCCGCACCATGGACCCCCCCCCTTCCCGTTGTTGAAGTAGGACGGGTGGTCACATGAGCTCCAGCATGACAAGTGCGACAACAACAGCCTCCGCGAGCACAACAGTGACGCAGACGGTGTCACACGGGCTCATCGTGCAAATGACATTTGCGGGGGGGGGCGTCATCGCGTGAAGGTGTCGGTGTGACATGTGTGCGGCGGTGGCGCAAGCACCCGGATGAATGCACCCCCGACCGAGCGCTCATGAAATGACGGAGTCACGTGATGCAGCTTGGCCGCCGACACGTGCGCCAGCCACGCTGCCTTTGCCGCGCTCAGCGACGCAAACCCGTGCACTTGGTGCAAAACGGTGCCGCGACACGCGCTCAGACAAAGCGGGCCATAGTAAATGTGCACTCGCGTCGGGCGCAGCATTGAATGTACGACCTCCTGTATTTGTGCACCTTGACATGTGTTGCAAATGAGCATTTCTTACTCCGGCCTCCCTCACGCGCCATATCACGCCGACCACACATTGCACTCGGCCATTGCGCCCAACAGCACGCCGGTGATGGCGAGCCACTCCTTTCCACACCCACAGGAGCGCAACGAGGCGCTCGAGTGGCACCTCGCCCGCAACAGTGACCCATCACAGCAGGAGGACAACTTTCTAAGGGACCGGGAAAACATGGCGGCTGCCAAAGCTGTGAGCATGCACGCCAACTGGATGAACAAGGAGCTCGCGTGGCCAAACAATGACTTCGCCCCAACTCAGTACGCCCGCGACCTCTGGCACCTCAACATTATTGAGGCGATGCACAAGGAGCCGCTCACAAAGCGTATGACTGCACCATACGACAAATACGACAGAAGCCATCCATGGGACTATGATGTTGACGGGGGGCCATACCACGGACGGGGTTCCGTGTTCGGAAAATGGAAAGTAGCGATCACCAAGCAACACGCAGACATCGTCGCGACGCTCAAACAGCGCAGCCCCGGCACCTGGGACGAGGGTGTAGGGGCTTGGGTCAACCGCGTTCCGTGCGAACTCACATGGCACCGACTGCAAACAGAGAGTTTGCCTGTCCCTGGAGGAATGTGGGCCGATCCTGTCGCCGTCGCTCACGCGCCCGTGCACTTCGACCCCCGCAACAACCACGCCTCCGATGCATTGGACGAGTACGGGACCGAGCCAAACCCAAACGCAGCATGGACAAACGCGTCGCCCGTCTTTTCGTCTGAAAACCCGCCAACAATTGCCGCGGAAGACGTGTATTCGGACACCCGCGTGTGACGGTGAGTGGCATAGGCGAGAATCGCGATTGCGATGCGTAGAGTACAAAATAAAAGGTGCCTGTGGTTGGAATAGCGAGAGCCGTTAAACGTGAACCCGCTGTTGCGCCCGTCTTCAAACTTCTATTTTTAGTGTGCTCACGAAAGCACCAACCTTAAAGCGTAGCAGCAGACCGGCTACCATTTATTCCCCATTTCATTGTCATGTTGGCCTGCCAGCGGGGACATCAAGATGGAAACTGCCCGCGCTGCAAAGACGTCGCGACCGACCCGCACCGGCCTCAACTGCAGGCGGCCAAACTGAAGGCCTCGTTGGCAAAGCGGGCGAACCGCACTGTCAACCCCCCCACCATGGTCGCCCCTCCGCCGGACAAGAAGAAGGGGCGGGGGAGGAAGCGGAAGCCGAAGAAGCTGGCACATGACGAGCCTGCCGCGACGGGGCTGCCATTCCGCCAGCCACTGACGTGGTACCTAAAAACGGGCAAGGCGGCGAGGTGGCCCAAGTTGCCGGAGGAGCTCGGCAACGAGGCGTTTGCGGTGACCGGCAGTGCTGCTCGGTCCGCCAAAACCCGTCGCCTGAAGGGACTGGCGGCAAAGGCGTCGGATGGCAATGTGAATGTGCACTTGCTGAAGGAGTTTGACAGCAACAACCACCCCAAGTTCAAGGTCGTCGACAAGAACGGCAACACCAGCATCTGCAGCAGCGCCTCCACCCCAAAGAACGTGCGGCGCAGCGATCTCGCATTTGTCACCGCGGTCAGGAGGAAGCATGCAAAGATGACCCGGACCTAGCCCGTGTCGTGCAATACATCCGCGCCGATGCTGATATTGTGTCGTTGTAGTGCCGCCTTGCTATGTCCACAGCCCCACCGCCACGTGCCCCGCCACTAACCCCGTTGTCACCCGCGGCCACTGCAGGGGTCGGAACGCGATTGCCTCGAGCAGAACCCCAAATGCAAGCAGCACTGCCGTGTGCGCCACCGTCATGTTGGCGTCCGCATAGTGCGCCGGGAGGTGCACCCAGAGCATGTGCGCAACCAGCACCGCCTTGGCGGCACTGACACTCACAAGCCCTGCCAGTGCAATCACACCCACCACGACGCCAAGGTGGCATGCGGAGATGGCGAGAAACACCCCCAACACGGCGGCTTTGGGGAGGGCGGCGGCGGCCGCCGCAGAGCCGCCATATGCCACTGCCAGCTTGTACAGAGGACATCCCCACACATCCGTCAGCCCGTGCGGGCAAATCGCCACGTTGATGATGGCGTCCATGTTGTCAAATGGAAGCGCCAGGCCAACTTGTTTGCGGGCACCAACCACGGGCTGCAAATGCCAATTTCAGGCGGGGGCCCTCAGGTTCCGCAATGCTCACGCAGGCGTCCACGTTGGCAGGTTGCCCCAGGGCGTGCGCAGCCACCACAGCGCGCCGTGGTCTTCCATTCCACTGTTTATCGTTTGCCACAGCATCGGGTTGTCCATTGCGTAGGCCCTGGCCTCACCTGCGAGAGCTGCATCGGTGTCGCCCAACTCCGAGCGCACCCACCAATGGTCTTGAACGCGATCAACCTGAATGCGTGCGGCAATCGTGTCCATGAGATCCTCTTCTGAATCGCAATCCTGCAGAAGCGTTGGCAGGTGGATCAGCTCGGCGTGATCAAGGGCATTGGTGACGACACACCGCGTGAACGCGGCGCACTCGTCGATGTCTGGGTGGTGGTCAGAAACGGGCGCCGCGGTCATGCTCCACGAGTTTCCCTCCGTGTCCTGCATGAGGCGGATCTCAAACATGTTTTCGTCGCTTCCTGTTTCGCGCAGTGCAACGGAAATCGAGCGTGGGCCAAAGCCGGGAAGCGACGCGACAGCAATGTCAAATTCGCGGGGGGGCTCGCGGCGGTGCCGTTGCTTCGCGGTCAGCCACATTGCTGCCGGCACGACCTTGCCCACGTCAGTGCCAACACGAGCCCGCAAGAAGGCAAGGGGCCCGTTGTCGGATGCACGGCGCCAGACAGGTCTGCTGCTCATGATGCGGGTCCTCAGCTCTTCGTCTTCGATGCCGCTCAGCAGCTGGCGCCGCATGGCTTGCCTCCACATGTCGTCGCCCAACTGCAAATGTTCGGGTGTCAGCGAAAGCATCTGGACTGCCCCACGCACAACGATCCACAGAAAGAGGGAGACCACCTTGTCGGCCTCGCGCTTGGAGGCCGACTGGTCGAATTCGTACGCCTCCTCCTGTACAATCTCTATCGCATCAATGCCATGCACCACGCCTGCAATGCGAGCAAACGAAATCTTTACGGACACCAGCGGGATCCGATGCACAAAGCAGACAACCGTCATGGTGTTTCCGCCCGGGTTGTGGTTGACCACGCTCAATACCATTTTCTTGCGCGATGCTCTCAAGGTCTCAGGTGAGAGCACCGGTTGATCTTCCCAGACCACTGTCACGTTGTTGCGTCCTGCAATCACCGCCCCAGGGTGATGGAGACCCATGTCTAGCACTTGTTGCATGAGCTCGGGCAGCGTCCGCCCATCTTGCACCCTTACATAGTTGTGCATGGCAACAAGGTTTTCGCTGACTGTGGGGTGCTGACACACCCAGCGAACCACATGCCCCACCAACGCCCCGAGAGGGTAATCATTCTGATTGGTCGTCAGCCACTGCATGGCGTCATGGGCCATGCCAAATGCACCCGGCTGCAACTGCTCAGCGGTGTCCAGCATCACCGCCTGCAACTCTGGGTGAACATTTTTTAAAGCTCGGATGTAACGCTTGGCCAACCCAACGGCGTGGTGTGCATTGCCGCGTTGATGCGGCAATCGGCCGAGCGGCCCGACAACACTCCGTCCGGCGGTGATGATGGGTGCGGCGTGATCGGTGAACATGCTTGTGTGCAACAGCGACCACCTAAATGATTAGAACTTCACTTTTACTCGGAGCTCAAAGTAACGCCATCAGCGCAGACAACTGCACCATGAACCTTAAAAATACACATTAAACCCGCGGGCACTTGGTGGGCCGGTCATTAATATCTTCCTCGTCATCCGTGCCTGCGTCGGCGGCCCACAGCATGTCAAAACTGGGGGCGGCAACAACCGCCGTCTCCGCCGCAGCCGCAACCTTTCCCACCGTGGCCCGACCCGCGCCAGCGTCGGCACAGGCGTCCTGGGCGGCCATGAGTGCCACCCGGAGGCGCTGGCACATCTCCATGTTGCACTTGTAGCCGAGGTGAAACAGCTCGCACACAGCGCGGATGAGCATGCCAACAAAATCGCACCGTGCGGCCAGCCCGAGGGTTGTGCTCCCGCGGACCTCCGTCTCAAGAAAACTGGTGACGGCCTTGACAGGTGCGGGGGGCAGGCCGCCATAGGTGTTGTCACCGACAAGCGCGGCCTGCTCCTCCCTCGACAGCGTGGCAAAGGAGCTCTCGCTGACGATGGCACCAAGTGCGCTTCGCTCTCGCGGCGCCAGAGCCCCAACAGAGCCCCGACCGGGGCACAGAGTGTTCAACAGCTTAGCCGCATAGGCGCACAGTTCGCCCTCAAGGGCCACAGCGGGACGCATATTCCATCTCCACCGGATGAGCACATCGCTCGCGGCCACGAGCGTTGTGTTCAACGCATCGCCCTGGCACGAGTGCATGGGTGCCAGGCGGAGTGTGCCGCGGTTGTTGCATCCTGCGACAACGAAAGGGGTGCCGTTCCAGAGCACATTGGCGCCAACGAGCACTGGCCAGGGGGAGTTCGGCATCGTGTGAGGATAAGAGAGAAGGGATCGGATGGATTGTGAGGGCGACGCACGCAAAGTTTGAACGAAAGTGTCACGTAGACAAAAATAGCATTTCCGGGCTGAAAAATTAAATGTATTGTCCTGGCGATTGACTAGATCTTAATTTCATATACCATGCAATGTGTGTGTTCTTGTTTCTACGAAAGGGCGCGAAGCTTTAATTCACACGCTTCCCCCGGCAGGCCCGTACTTCTCGCGTCCCTGCCAGCTTATGTAGGGCCACCAGACGCCGTCCACAAGCCAAAAGTATGTTGCAGCATAGATGTAAAGAACCCGGTCTGCGGCTGCGTTGTTGGCAACCGCCAGTATTGTCATGCCCGTTGCAACGCCCCACAGTGCTGCCACCTCCAACCCCCGCCGCCACCGCGAAGCCGTCGGCACAGCCACCAGCGGCGACCACGCAGCGGTAGAAACGAGGTAGAGACCCCAGCCACCCAGCTGGCAGTCGTTCAGCACGGGGCGTTTCACGAGCCACACCGATGCCGTCAGGTACGTGGTGGCGGCAGCCACAAGCACAACACCACCCACCCACCACCAGAACGCAGGCGACGCCCGGAGCGGCTTGTACGCCCCTCGCAGCGCCTTGTGGTTTGTGGCGTACAGCACAGGCACCAGTGACCACAGGATTAGCGCCGCCACCCGCCACCCTTCTTCCACTTGCCGATCAACGCCACAGCCCATTACTTCGAGTGCTGCCCGTCCCCGTATATGCCAGCGCCGTTTCAAAGGGGACAGGGGATGCTGCGGCTTGGGTGTGCTGTGTGCAACGAGTGGTGCATCGGCGCGGTGTGCAGCGACTGCACTGTGCTCCGGCACGCCATGACGCTGTACGGGAAGTCGGAGGTCCTCGCGAGGGTAAACCAGATCTTCGTTCGCAACGCCGCCGGGCTGGCAAAGCAGACAGCTGCCATCAAGAAGGCAGACACAGAGGAGAGGTTGGCGCAGGGGGGCACAAATGGCGCCCGGCCCGCCTAAGTGCCCAACAGCGCCTGATTGAGAACCATCAGTTGTGCGTTGACGGCTTCCAAGCATGCCTGCGCCCCGGCGGCCGCGTTGCCGTCCTGTGCATCCTCAGCCATGCTGCTGTCGTCAAAGTACCGACTGTACGCCTCCAATGCGTGGCAACGATCTATGGCCTGTTCTAGCGACGTGTAGGCGTCGCGCGCCTCTTGAGTGTCCGCTTCGTGGACAGCAGTGTGTGCCCGGAGAGACATCGCTTGCAGGTGGCGCGGGGAGACCTGCCACAGTTCCTGTAGCAGAGGCACTGCCTCCGGCGCGGTCGGAGAAAGCCATGATTGGCGCCCCTCGTTGACAGCGACAATGTACGCATTGACGTTCGCCAGATGGCGGTTGGCGGTGTGAAACGGGTGCTCTACAAAGCAAGCCAAGGCGGCTTTCAGCGCGGCCTCCGGTTCACCCGTGTGGAATGCAGGGTGGTTGAGCAGCTTGACAAGCTCGTCCTTGCAGCTGTGCCAGAGGGCGTTGCCCCGCTCGTTCTCATGCAATGCGGGAAGGCGCATTATATGAGGTCTGTGATAGTCCTCGGCGGGAGGGGCGTAGATCGGTTGCCACGCGTTTTCCTCGGCCAGTTCGTTTGCCACCTGGCGGTCCGCCCAGTCCCGGTGGCTGCTCATCGGGATGCCTTACGTTGGCACCGCCATCACAAATAGCATCTGCCACACCCGGTGCCGCCGTCAGGTGTGACGCAGTGCCCGCACAGGCGGGCCGCAGTCGTGCGGTGTTTGCGCAATCGTTGTCGCCGCACTTGTTGCGTTCTGGACAAGGATTGTGAATGTGGCCCGTGCGTTTGCTGTGATGAACCGGCAGGTAGAGTCAACAAGCTCCTTGCGCGACAAAACCCCCGCCTGCAGGTTCGACTGCGCTTGCTGAAACAGGTTGTCGAACAGCGTGAGCTCCAACTGCGCCCCCAGCTGCACCTGAAGCGTCTCGGCCTCCTGCTTGTCCGCCACACACAGCAGCTCGTAGATTGACTTTGCCTTGTCCGTCGCGCGCCAGCTGTTGACCACAAAGTCGCCACACGGCGTCATCCCCGGCAGGAGCGGGAATGGATAGGCGACCGCCGCGCACGTGGTGGCATGGTCTTTGGCCCAATTCAGTGCCACATACAGGCCCGTCCACCCCCCCATCGACGTGCTCAGCGTAAGGGCGTCATCGACAAGATCTTCGAGCGTCTCGGCGCGTGCGACCGCCGCCTTTGTGGCGGCGGTGGTCGCGCTCGCGACAAGCTTCTTTTTTGTCGCCTGCACTCGTCCCGCGGCCGCCCCCACGTCCGCAACAACTCTCCTTCTCGCCTCTTGCAGCCTCGCGGCGGCCTGAACAATCCTTTGCCGCGTCGCCCCCACCGTCGCGACCAATGTGGGATATTGGCGCTCTGTGTGGTCCTGATGTGGGCGGGCGGGCGGCACCTCCGTCATGTCGATGACAACATGGTCGCTCATGGTTCCCACAGCGCGGTTGGCCGTGCAAATACCCAACACTACCACGCAGCCGCTGCCACAAACACACGCCAGCGCGAGCGCGAGCAGCATGGTGGGTTGTGCACAAACGTGTCATCGTGTAATCGGCCAGTCGCCGTGGAAAACATGGGAACACACCAGCAGCCACAGCTCGGTTGGCAGTGGCGCGCGGCCGGCTACCAAGAACACCGTGCAAATCGCCCCCCGCGCCTGGTCGTGGTGCAGGCAGTGCCGCGACGGCGACCAGCCCAACGCCGCCCGCCGCGCCAGATCCGCCGCCAGCAGCTTGCCGTTCGTCTGCAAGACGTACGCCAACGCGCCCCTCGTTGCCGCCCGGTCGGCCAGCCTAAGCGCCGCTGCCGCCATGCCGCCAAAAGCGTCGCGGGCTTCGTCCCTCGCAAATTTGTCAATCGCCACCGCAATCTGGAACGGCGGCCAACGCCCAGCCAGACGCAGAAACCCTGCCGTCTTTGCATGCCCGCGGAGGGTTGCCTGCGCAAACGCCGACCGCCGCAACATCGCCTCGCTGGAAAGCGTTCCGCCATCGTGCATCATGATCTGTGCGTCCGCCCCGGCCACCAACAACAGCTTCACCACGTCAAGATCCCCCCTCTTCGCCGCAAACATCAGCGCCGTGCGCCCCGCGTGCGTCTGCGCGTTCACGTCGGTGTCCGGGTGTGCCAACAACGTCAAAACGGGCTTCAAGTGCCCCCCTTTCACTGCAACCATCAGGGCTGTATGCCCCGTGGTCACCGACCGGTGGTTCACCACATCGCGCGCTGCGCCGCGCACAAGTGCCGTCACGGTCGACGGATCCCCGTTTGCCGCCGCCGCCATCAGCGCAGCGCCACAATTCGGCGAGCCACGGCCGAGCAGCAACAACACCATGTCCGCGTGGCCAGCCCTCGCCGCGACCACCAATGGCGTGTCGCCATCAAGCTGGTTTGCGCGCGGCTCCCGCCGCAGCAGAGCCAGCATGACATCGCAGCTGCCCCCCCCCGCCGCCATCGTCATCGTGCGGCCGCTCACGGGGGCGTTCGCCCGCAAAAGCAGCTCAACAACGGCAAGGTGCCCCCGGAACGCCGCAACTGAAAGCAAAGAATCGCCCCGCCCGTCGCGTGTCGCCATCGGCGACGCACCCGCGACCAGCAACATCTCCACAACCTCGGCGTGGCCCATGGCACCCGCGGCATGAACGGGTTGAACTCCGCGATTGGGTTGGGCATCGCCCCCCGCGTTCAGCAGCAGCGCCACCGTTGTGGCAACGCCAGCTCCCGCCGCAAGCACCAGCGCGGTCACCCCGTGCGGCGACGCCGTGTCAACGGCCGCACTGTTACGTAGCAGCGCACCGACAGCGCCATCGTGCCCCGCCGCCGCCGCCAGCATCAACGGCGTCCGCCCAAGAGGGCACAGCATCTCCGGATCAGCACCGCGAGTCAGCAGCAGCTCCGCACAGCCCGCACGCCCGGCACTCGCCGCCGCGTGCAACGGCGTCTGCCCGCCAGGATCCCGCCCGTCAAGCCCCCGCAACAGGACAAGCGATCGCGCCAGTGAACCGGCGTCGCCGGCGGCCGCAAATTTGCACGCCCGCCTCACTGCCACCTCCTGCTCCAGCATGACCAACGCATCATGCAGCAGCCCAAGCGCAAGGCCGATCTGATGGCGGCTCAGTGGCGCCAAACTCGCCGCCTGGAGGTCGCGGCGGAACTTCTCCAGGATTCCAAGCATGACAAAAAAATGTATTCTTAACACATCAAATAAAACACCGACACAAAAGGCGTGTTGCTAGCGTAAGCATGCTTGCGCAAGCGCCGGCATTCACAACAAAATGGCGGAAAGCGCGCTCTTTTGCATTTTGCAACGCCATGTCAACCGCCACCATGACACCACCCGTCAGTGCCCCCCCCCCCCCTTGCGCACACATTTCCCTCGCGTTTTTGTAACTACGGTCTAATTACATTGGCGTGCTTTGCAGGCATCACCCCAGCCATCACCACCATCCGACACCAAACTGGCCTTGCTATTTCGCACCGTTTACAACGCCGGAAAGGCCGGCGTTGTAAACACCGGAAAGGCCGGCGACGAGTTTGCGCCTGTCCACTTTGTCTTCAAGGCATATCTCCCCACGCTGCAAGAGATCGAGGAGGCGGCCGAGGAGGTTCTCGAGGCCCAATTGGCCAGTGTCGTCGCAGCGTCTAGGGACAAGGTGCCGGTGACAGTGAATCAGGGGGCGACAAGAGTGACCCCGACAGGCGAAACAGAGGACGGCACCCAATCGCCCTGCAAACGCTTCCGTAGCGTGTAGTTTGCTTTGAATACACATGCATCAGGCGCTGCCGCAGATTTGTAAGTTTAAAAGCAGGTCGCCCCAGCGCATGGAACCCCACACGGTCAACGGATTGAGGGTGTATTGAACCTGAAAGGTGTGGCGGAACCCCCTGACTACAGCGCCGGAAGCGGACCCTTGCCCGTGATGGTCGCGGTTGCAATGGCCTCTGCGGCGGTCGCGGCTGCTGCCGCAAGGGTGGTGGCACACGCCGCGATCTCTCCAAATGTGCCCCCCGCCTCGTTTATCGGTTGCTTGGCAGCGCTCTGCATCGTCACCAGCAACGGCGCCATCGCGTTGTAGACCACAGCCGCGCTTGATCCCGCCAGCGCCTCAACGCCGTTGGCGGCGCTTAGCACCGCGAGCTTGGGGATGGTGCTGTTCGCAGCATCCAAGTCCCTCGAGGCCCCGAGCGAAAGGGAAGTGTCCGTCAACTCCATTTTGACCTGCGCGACGTCGTCGGCGGTGGCGCCCGGCAGCTTGTTGTCACAGAGCTGCGTGTAGTACGCCTCCTTGGCCTTGAGCAGTTCAAATCGTCTTTGAAGCGCCTTGGTGGCGTCGGACGTCTGCTTCTCGAGGACGTCCCTGCGCGCCACGTTGTAGACGCGGGCACCCTTGCTGGTCACGCTGCCGGCGAACCGGATGCAGTGGCCGTCGCGCTTGCTGGCAGCGGCCTGCAGACTGGCCCCACGATTGCCCCAGTGGGCTTGGAGCGTGCGAATCGCGGCAGCCGGCCGATCCTTGCGTGGCTTGCCGGCGTCGACGTGATACGTCTTGCCGTTGTTGGTGATGGTGGTAGAGGTTTTGCGCTCCTTCTGGGCGCGGCGGGAGCCGCCCTTGGTTCTGGGCTTGATCACCATGTCGTCGTCGCTGCTGTCCGTCGACTCGCCTTCCTCCGCGGCCCGGGTGCAAAGCTCTTCGTCGTCGGTGATGTCGCCGTCGGTGATGTCGCCGGACTCGCTCCCGGCCAAGGAAAGGTGTTGTTTGGGGCCCTGGGGCGGGATGGTGAGGGAGGCCATGGTAGATGGACGGGCGGGTGTGGACGGGGGCAGGGGTTGGGTCGTTGGGGATCAAGTGTTTGTGGCAGAAAAGACGCGAGCGGCGACATCCAGATCTCAGGCAAGATAAATTTAGCGCTTTCCGTTCTGAAAAAAATCACTTTGCCAACACATCACCTGACCTTTTTTTAGGTCCGCAGAGCTTTGCACTACCTCTCTTGAAACGCTCCTGGCGGGTTGGGTCCAATGTTGCAATTGCCCCGACCCTGGCCGTATTTACGCGGTGTTATGGAGGTGCGTTCCAAATGGTGTTTGTAGACCACGCCACGGGCGCATTAAAAAAGCGCGCCAGGGGGAGCCGCGCGGTCCAGCAAACAAGGGCATCGGCAGCGCTCATCGGGCCAGCCCTTGCACCTGGCCTTCCGATCGCCCCCGTCCATTATGGCGGCGCCACAGATCGCTTTGAGGCAACGGGACAGCTGATGCAGCCTTTTGAGGCGCTTGTGCAGTCAAGCGAAGAGATTTCGGCCAACGATGCGCTCCTTGACGCGATCAATCGCGACCGCGACGCAGGCAGCCAGGTCCTCGTCCCAGTCGACATCTTTCTCAATAAATCCGGATCGGACGGCGCCGCGCTTGTGCGATTCAAGTCAATCGTCCAGGCCCATCTTCCGCACGGGCTCGCGAAGAGGCCGACCTCACAGCAGGCGACCGCAGCGCTCAACATGGCGATGGCAGAATTTAAGGTCGAGCTCGTGCGGCGGGACCCGTCAGGTGCGCTCATCGCCGACTTTGACTCCACGCTTGCGCTCGGCGGCATCCTCAGCAAGCAGTGGCTGCAGCACGCAAAGTCCGCGGGCGTCAACCTCGATCTCTGCGGCACCGGCGACCTCTGCGCTGGCAACCTCGGCATCGCGCGCTCCGAGATGCCACAGCTGGAGCCGGCACAATGGGAGGAGGTGGGAAAGACAATGGAAAAGGGGTCCTGGTACGACCACGGAGGGTGGTTCAGCAACGCCGTGCTCTCGTCGCATCGGCCCCAAATCAAGTTCTCGACCGGGTTTCTGCTGCCCACCGACATTCTTACAATTCAACGCGAGATCAATGTCGCAAAGGTCTTTACAATGGCCGCTGCCGTGGCAAAGGGAGACGGGGCCTGGCTGCGGGCAAACCCAATAACGGTCGTCAGGGTCATGCACCACGACGCAAAGGGCACAAAGTCAGCAAGGCACTTTGCACTGGACGGCCACCACCGCTTGATGACCGAGCTTGTTGTCGCCCCAAACCGGAAGATGAAGGTGCTTATCATCGACCTTGCCAAGCTCATGCCTGACGTGCCAGTCGCGCGCGCGGTGGACTGGATGGTCCAACAGTCACGGCTGTTCATGAGCGCAAAGAACGGCACGTTTCAAGCGCTTTGAAACGGCCGGCTGCGGACACACCTATTTTTAGGTTCACAAACAGTGATGCTGATGCGAAGCACTAAAAACGGCATTTCAGGGCTGAAAACTTGGCCACTTCACATTTCCTCGTTCTCACAACACACGCCACAAACCGTCCGCCACGACCCAACCTTCCTCGCCCCCTCCCCCTCCACATCCCTCGTTGTCAGCATGGACGATTTGAACGCCTTGGACGACCCAGCTGCAACCAAGATCCACATAGGAATGCTCATCAAGGTCATGGCAGGCATTGTGAACGACGAGGCCAAATTCCGGACGACCGGGGGGCTGGCGGTGCAGTCACCAGATTACGACGTGCGCAGGCGTTGGATCGAGAGCGGGGTCGCCCGTGTTCGCGAAGTCGTCGCCAACCATCCCGACCTGAGAACACAATGTGTCAACGACTTTTACAACGAGTTGTGTAAGCAGTCTGTTCTACATGCGGCTCCCGATGGCTGGGAGTTGGTCCACGCGCTCCTGCTGGGGCCACCGGTTGCGATGCAGTTGTGATTTGACGGTGTGCATTGTTCAGCCGTGTTGCAATACAAACACCCCCCCCCCCCC
>Ga0209425_10000152_pt1 | contig 80831 bp, 72 predicted proteins | sample COG_05_FD_184749 | JGI IMG/M metagenome (GOLD analysis project Ga0209425, IMG submission 184749) | Pelagic Microbial community sample from North Sea - COGITO 998_met_05 (SPAdes) (version 2) | ecosystem: Environmental > Aquatic > Marine > Neritic zone/Coastal water | place: Helgoland, sampling...
AATTATCCAACATGAGCGGTGTTAATTTTCTGGGAGTGGAGGGTGGGGGCTTGACCAATTTGACCATTTGACCAACCTCTGCAATTTATTTATTTTCCGCCCTGAAAACACCACGACCTAAAAGACGGGAGCACCTTTCTGTTAGGGTGCGATAATCAATAATTGTGTGTGCTAAGGTAGCATGCTTACACAAGCAGGGGTGGTAACTGTTTCAACAAACCAGCACCGCGTCCGTTGAGCCATCCGCTGAGGCGGCGCTGGTCCCGTCATTGAGCTTAGTCACCCCCCCCCCTTTGTCTGTCCGTCGCTGTTTTGTGGCAGACATCAAAGAATGATAATGGTGCGGACATTGTTACCGGCTGTGGGTGGCTGAGTGTACACGCCGGTGCTGAACAAGTACGCGTTCCCACCTGCCACATACGCTGTCAGTTTCAACCTGTTGTAGTCCAGCATCACGTTGTGCTTGCCTTTGTACGACTGAGGGATCCGATACACGGTTCGTTTGTCGCGGAACATTTTGGCGTAGTCGACGTTGACGCTGACTGTCTCTGAGTCGGAGTCAAACGTTGCCCCAATGTCATCAATCCGCCAGCGCGCCAGAATCTGCGTGCACGCTTTTACATGGTCGTTGACTTTGACACGCTGCGCTTTCAGCGACGCTTTCAGCCCGGGGGTCCTTCGGTGCCTGGGCCGGTCGAGCTCTTCCCTCATTTCACGGATCAGTTGGCGCTGCTCGCTCTTCAGCTTTCTAAGTATTGCCTGAAAGCTGTTCGCGACCTCGTGCTGCTGCCTGCCGGCAAAAGAGGCGGGCGGCGACGCGTATTTTTTCATGATTGCGCGATCTGTGTCCCCCAACACATCCACTCTCATCGATTCCCATTCGACGTCGGGACTGTCGAGCTCTGCTCTCAAGGCGGCCACGTTCGCCTCGAGCCCTGCCAATTGACCTTGGTGGTAGGGGTCGTTGTCGTCATTGCGCTTTAGCTCGGCGAGGGTCTCCTCCAGATCGTTGACAAGCTCGCGTAGTTTGATTTCCCGTTCACCGTTTGTACGTTCATGCTCATAGGGCACACGAGTTTCGGGGACATACACATTGCCCGCGGGGACGACACCGAGCCCTTCCGAATTAGGAACAAGTGCAAACTCTGGCAAGGGGTTCCTGGTTGTAGACGTCGGATCGGCGTGGTCGTTGAATCCGTATTTGTTATCTGCCATTGCAACACATTGCTGGTCCTGCTCGCATATATTGCGCTCAATATTTGCATGAGTTGGGTCCTGAATATAAACCAATGACATGTGAGAAAGCAATAACATGGCGTGGGTCAAAGGCTGCCACTTCAGGCACGCTGCGGCAAGAGATGCCACCGCTGCTTTGGAGCAGGTGGATTGGGACGAAGTCAAGGACAAACTGGATGTGCGAATTGGCTCAGAATCTTCTTACGGGAAGGTGTACAGAGTCACCCTAAAAGGTGGGACGGCTGTTGCAGTCAAGGTGTGGAAGGACGAGCCTGCGCAGAACAACGATGAGGTCGGCATTGCTAGAAGGCTGGGCAGGCTGGCAGAGGAGGACCCAAACCTTCCTTACCCGATTGTGAAGGGAGCGGGCGACTTGCCCGGTCAAAGGCACTACCTGATCAGCGAACTTGCAGTGGGAGACATCAATCAAATGTTCGCCGCGGCAAGGAAGAACAAAGCGGATATTGGCACTTGGGCGGCAGCCTACGAAAACTGGGATCCTGTCACCACGCTTGCGGAGTGGAAGGCGATGATCATGACCAGGGTGCAATGCGCTGTCAATCAAATGCACGCGGATGGATACGCGCACATGGATGCCCACAGGAACAACTTCATGTGCTTGAAATCGGGCAAGGTGGTCATCCACGACTTTGGCACCAGTGAAACGATCACCCCCGAGGGCGTGCGGCAGGACAAAGAGCACCTCCAAGATCACTTTGGGGGGTGGCAGGCGCGCCGCGCCCCCTACGTGGATCACGCAAACTAAATAAACAAGGAGCGCGTTGTGCAACAAAAGGCGCCAAAATTACTAGTTGTATTGTGTGCGGAAGACAACCGGCACGCGACGCACAGGAGTTTGCAGAGGCTATGTTGCGCCGATAGAAATCCAACAAGGCAGCACATCTACATTGTATAAAAGCAAGTGTTACACGACAGTCACGAATGGCGTTTACAGATTGGACAACCCAATCAGTGCCGCTGCAGGCGCGCATGTTTTTGCCAGCGGCGAGCGCTCGCATCGACAGTGAAATACAGACAGGCAACAATGAGGTGAACCCCAACTCTATTTTGCACCTGCCATCCAACTACGCCGACTTGCTCACAACGTACACGTTTGAGCGACGATTGGGCGGCGGCGCGAGCGGTGCATATGTCGGGTTGTTGCGCGTCAAATCCACCTCACATCTGAACGCACTAAGCGACAAAAAAACCGCTTTCAAGCGGCTTAAATCGTATCTGTTGGACGGCGGGAACGTGTTCATCAAGATGTACGCCAACGCGGTCGATAACCACAACGGTGTCGGCGACGACCGGCCCTTCCGCGAGGTTCACACGCTCGTAACAATGACTGGAATCAGCGGGTACCCGCATGTTCTGGACTACGGCATTATCAAGTCCTCGGCAGTTAGCGAAATGTTCGGCAACAAGCCCCATCAACACGAGCCACCCGAGCACATGCCTAAACAAATGCTGTTTGTGGTAATGACACACCCACTGCTGGAGCTGCAGATTGACAGCGTCATCCCGGGCGACGGCAAAGACTTGCAGCACACCTTTCCCCCTCACGTGGCACGCAAAAAAGCAACAATGCTGGGTGTTGCAATCGGAATCGCGGCGGCATACGGCCGTGCTTGCCGAGTTATCCCGGGGTTTAGGCACAACGATCTGCACCCTGGCAATGTAATTGTCGATCTGACCCGAACAGATGGGACGCTGACAAATCCAAGGCGGTTGTCGTGGCAACTTAAAGATGTGGTAAATCTGCTCGGAACGGCCGACATGCAGTATCTCAACTGGTGGAATCCGCTGAGCAAAGACCTTCAAACAGGCTTAGGCGCCGCAGACGGTGAAATCGAATGGCCTCGCTGCGGCGTGATTGACTTTGACCTGGTGGGGAGCTCTAAGTGGTCGTGGCTGGTGGGGCCCCAGCGTGTCAAAAAAAGGCAGACCATGAGCGAGCGGTTGTTCCAATGGGTCATGCACTGGATCCCGCTTTCGTGTGCGCTGCAGTGGAAAAACCTGCTTGAAACGCTTTATATCTTTCAGCACGGCGACCGTGCAAACGACACCCGGCACATCTTCACATACTTTATGATCGGCATTGTGGATTTCTTTCAAGGAGAAGGTGTTGAGGTGGCTGAGGCGTACGCAATTGTACACGCGGCCTTTTCACATTTTGCCCACCGAAAGGCAATCGTCGACCTCAAATTCGGCACTGCCTTGTGCCTCAGTATTTTCTCTGTGTCACTTACGTTTCGCAACTGGATTCTCGCTGGTGTTGCAAACACGATCTGGCGCACAGGCAATCGCGTCAGCGCGGTTGCTGGCTTTTTTCGCGACCTCGACACCACCTTTAAACACATTCTAAAAATCGAAAGCGTAGGTTACGGCGCCGTAGAGGCCCCTGTGCTGACACTCGCCGCAAAACTGCAGCAGAATCGCACGCCCAACGCCCTCGAAAAGCAGCGCATGATCTTGGTGCAGTTGGCAGCGCTGTTTCACAAAAGGCTGGGGTACTACCCGGGAACGGATGAGCTCGTAGGGCAGTTTGAGCTGCAGTTGCAAAAAGTGAAGAAACTCGCGAACAACTATGTCCTTAGGCGCATCCTAAACGTTTTCGGGATTGGAGACCACTTGCTGTCAACGGACGCCTCTAAAATTGTCCTGCAAGTGGCGTTTGTCAACAAGAAACTCGAATTAAGTGTTAAGGGTGACATCAAGGTCAATGTGGGGACCGAAGACTGGATGAGACTCAAAGCCATAAAGTTGCGGCAAACCGAGGGCAACTTCCAGGTCGCAATCGCAATGCAAACCACCGACAGGTTGTTCAAGTGGAAGCGCGTAACGGACATCGCCGGCAGCATAACGCCGAAGGCCAGGGCTAGGATGAACACTCCGAAGGCCAGGGCCGAGATGAACACCACAGAGGGCGAGCTGCGTCTGCGGTTTTCACGACACGCCGAGATCTTCCAGTTATATGACGCGGACAACCTGCTGGACCTGCTAGGGTATTTGCTGCGACCTGCGTCGACGACACCCGGGCTGCCAGCATGGTCCCTGGGCACCACCACCTTTCTGCTCCGAGGACCAGACAAGATGTACAGCGTTGCCGGGCAGGATTTGATAGGCGAAAAGTCATTTCTCTCGACTCTTGTCGAGAACTGGTGGGGCCACTGACATTGAAACTGTTTTTATTTTTGGGCCGCGTGCGTGCTTTTGCAAGCACTAGAATTTGTTGCCAATTGCGAGATCAAATGCCAAGGGCACGGCAGCAGTGTCCCCAATACAAACCCATCATGAACGCCATAGCAAGGTCGTCGCCTTGGCCGGACTGGATCTTGCCTGAAATCTTGCCGTTGGGCAGGTCCCGCATGCTCTTTAACTCAGTGCCCAGCAGCGCAAGTGCAGTTGGAAACTTGGCGCGAGCCACGCGACGGTCAAACGAGGCGCGACCGGTGGTGACTGCGTCGACGGCGTGGGTAAGACGGCCGTCGAGCAGGCACGAGAATGTGAACTGCAGCATGGCGTGTTTGTTCTCCTCGGTGGTGAGGACACCCACGTTGGCCGTTACACTTTTTGCAAAGTAGCGCGCCACAAACGGCATCTTCATTGGCGGGTGGTGCTTGAAAACGTTGAGAAGCGACAGGGACAGCACAGAGTTGTTGTTGGTTTCTATGACAGGTACCACATTCCTGAACGTGCCCACCCACGGGTGTTTGCGGAGCTGCTGGACAAAGTCGCCCACCGCAGACTGCAGCTGCAGCGTGTCGCCATGCAGTGCCGTCACCTCCGCAGCCCCGAGGCAGATGATCTCGCCTGTCGCCCCCCACAGCACCGCGGCAATGCCCATGAACGAGGTCTGGTGAGACGGCGGATCCACCGCCACATACACCGGCTCGCGGCGGGGCGCCTGGCAGGTGTCCAGCGCAGGGCGCTCGGTGAATGCATCTACAAGCTTTCCGGGCAGGTAGCCGCCCATCTGCTTGCGAAGCACCCCGTACACCTCCTGCTCAAAGTCGCGCAGTCGGTTTTCAGGCACAAGGGTGCGCATCTTCCAGAACCGGATCACTGATTTCCACGGCGGCACCAGGTGGAGCCGGTGGGCGCACTTCTCGGCCAGGTCCGCCTGCTCGCACTCCGGGCACACAAGGCCGTGATTGACAAGCCGGAAAAAGTTGTCGCCTTTCGCGTTGGCAGCCTTGATGCTGTCAACAAACAGGCTGAAGAACGACCCAAAGTGTGGCGGTGTCGTCGCGCACGTGAACACACGCCGGCCAACCTGCAGGAGCGGGTAGGCAAACTGGTACCAAAAGTCGGGCGACACAAACGCAATTTCGTCAAAGATGGCGGCCTTGGGTGCGTCTCCGCGGCAGCTGTCGGCGTTCCGGGGCCGCGCCGCCACGGAGTGTGTGGCGCCCCCGGCCGTCCGGGCCGTGAGCGATCGCTCGTTGTTTGCCAGAATTGTGATCGCCACGTCACTGGCCTTTGACATTGACATGAGGTACATCTTGGCGCCCTTGAGAAGCTCGGTTGCGCGGTCAAGGTTGGTGCTGTACACGCACACCAAGCTCCCCTCCACCGGCGACAGCACGATCAGTGCTGCAAGGAAGCGCGACAGCGTTGTTGTCTTGCCCTGCTGGCGGTTGGTCACCCACACCACGTTGCCGGACTTGTCAGGGCTGTTGACAAGCGCCTCGAGATTGTTCTTTTCCGCCTCGTAGTGCTCACCGGCTATGAGCGGCAGGTGTGAGTGCACCAGCCGCCGAAGCATGAGCTCATTGACCTCAAACTGCTTGTTTGCCCACGGTGCCTGGCCAAACTCGGCAAGCAACTCAATGAACCGCACCACGCGCGCGGCCCCCGGTTTGGCCGACCGCCGCGTCGACTTGCGGACCACCATGTCCGTGTTGGCTGTCAACTTGCGGCGCCCGTTGCCGGCGCCGGCGTTGTGTGCGTTGTCTGCCAAGAACGCAAGCCGGCGGGATTCCAGTAGCTCCATTGGTCTGTAAATGCAGCGAGGGTGCATTTTTGCGCACGTCATGCACATTGTTGCAACGGCAACCGGGGCACGATGCGTGCTGTACACGCCCGCAGCGTTTCCGGTGGCGGCGCTGCTGCCTGTTGCATCTGCTGGGGACACCGGCGGCGGCAATGATGAAATTTGCGCGGCACTCACACGGCCGCGCGCTAAGTTGCCCCCCCGCCCCCCTGCCACCGCGCGCTGCACGGGGTGCAGCGCTGTGCAGCCCCGGGTCAGTACCGCAGGCATTCCGCTTTTGCGGGCCACGCCACTCAAAGGCATTCTTTGCACGCGATGCATTGTGTCAGCCGGCCGCAAGCCGTACTTGTGACAACAACTCGGCCCCCCCCAAAACCGTCGCAATCCTCACATAGAACAAAGCCATGTGTGTATTCGGCGCACCGCTATTCATACACCTTTGTGGCCCGCAACACTGGCCCCCGACACAATGGACACCGCCCGCCCGCGCCCCGCAGCGCCACCGCGCATGGCTCACACATGCACTTGTGCCCGCACGGCACCACCAGCATCGTCTTCTCGCTGTCAAGACAAATGACACACCGCGCCGCCTCTGCCGCTTCTTCGGCAAGCACCTTCCGCGCATGCGCAAGCAGCCTTTTGCGCTCCCCCTTGGTGGTCTTGTGCCAGGCCGGGTCCCGTTTGCGGCAGTAGGCACGGGCGGCCGCCGTTGTGACGGCCCTTCCCATGATTGTGGTCCAAAAGTGGCAACATCAATGCCGTCTCTCTGTGCTTGCACAAGCATCATTTCAGACGTACATCTTGCTTTTGGCCGGTCTCGACCAACCAGTCGTCAACAAAACCGGGCGTGTACCAGTCATCAGCCCACTCGGGCTCGTACCAATCATCCCAAGCAGTGGCATCGTAGCGCACCACCGGGTCTGTCCTAGCAGGAGCAGAATGGATGTTGTGCAAGACCACCTGCACGCAGGTGAGGACATCCTGCAGGTTCTGGATCTGCGTGTTGTCAGACCAGACGCACGGCTCGCAGTTGGCGGGCCAGCCTGGTTTGCTGTCTGGCTGTGCCACAGGAGCAGAAGTGATCCTGTAAATGATCACGTGCAGACAGTCGATGATGTCCTCCACCGGATCGTCCCAGACGTAGACCTTGCCGGCTGTGATGATGGGACCTTGTCTGTCCAGACGGTGTTGGGCTGCCACAGAGAGCAGCTTGCATTCCTCCGCAACAGTGATGAACGTTGGCGTGTCAAAGGATGCAGGGGGGTGTTGTTTGTGTGGGAACGTCGTGACTGGCATGCCCCTCCCGCACGGCAGCGCCGCCGCCACAAGAGCGAGAATCGCCCGCAGTGACATTTTGTGTAAAATGCAAGAAAACTGCCCCGGTTGTGAATTTGGGGGTGCTTGTGCAAGCATGCACATGCAAGCACGGCTTGGGCCGCGAGCATTTATCACCCGGCAGTGGCCGCTCCATTTCACAAAGCATCATGGCGAGCTCGGCACAGACGGTTGACATTGCCGACGTGTTTCGCGTGGAAGATCCTGTGCGGCTGGCATTGTTCACAAGGCTTGCCGTGCTGCTGCTCGAGCTTCGGGATTTTTTAACCCAATTTGAAGCATCCGGCACTTGCACAGGCCTTAGCAGCCACGCAGTCAAAAGTTTTAGCCTGCAGCTGGCGGACGGCAGTGGCGACACAAGCGCATTCCTGGACGCGATGCACTACTACATGCGCGGCAGCAGGCGCGGCAACTTGATCAAGCACAGAAAGTGGCTGCGCGAGCATGTGAGCGCTCTTCGCGAAAGCAGGCGTCAGTACACGTTGGCATGCGTGCGTGCGGGGACGCCCGTTGCCGACAGCCCGTTTTCTGGTCGTCTTGTCGTGGCGGCCCCGGTCGTCTTGGATTGCGCCTACATGGCACAGACCAGCATTTGCACTGTTGACGCTACTGGCGTTGCTCGGGTCGGAGCACATGCATTTTTGGATTGTACAGGCATTGCCGGTGTTGTGCAGATGCCAGGCCATAGCATTCGCGGCCTTGTCATTGGCCGCGCTGCACTAAAGGGCTGCACCGGCGTCACAGAGGTGAGGCTTGGCTGCGTGTATCAGCTGCCAAGCGAAGTGTTCGCAGGCTGCGCCCGACTGACCACAGTGACGGTGCCGTGGCAGGCGAGACACGTGGGGCCGAGGGCGTGCGCAGACTGTGTTAAACTCAAGACCATCACGTTTGCTGTGCCGGACCCGAGCGACGCGATGACGTCGGCGTGGAAGCCCGGCAACCGTCTTGAGGCCGTTGGTGGGTCTGCATTTCGCAACTGCGCGGCCCTGACGGAAGTAGCACTTCCTGAGAACGTGGTCAAAATCGGACCTTGGGCATTTAAAGGCTGCTCACGCCTCGCCAGACTCGTGTTGCCGCCGGGTCTCGCTGCTATCAGCACTGGTCTTGCGGAGCACTGTCGGTCGCTGAAAGCGGTGCAGCTGCCCGTTAATTTGGAAAAGATTTACAGCCAGGCTTTTTGGGGCTGCGCCCTGGAGTGCGTGGTGCTCCCGTTTGGCGTGACCCACGTGGGCGCGGATGCGTTCGGGAACAACCGCCAGCTGAAAACCATCAGTGTTGCGCCTGCAGCCCGTGTTACTGGTCTGGCCTTCAGGTTGTGTCGGCAGTTGACTGTGGCTTTTGTGGCGCCGGGCGTCACAAAGGAGACTGTCCTGACCGACACGCCGGCCAAACTTTGGTCTCACCCAAGGTGGTGGCAACCAAGGGCGCACGGCATTGGCAAGGAGCTTCAACACAATGCGACTACGCGAACTGCTGTTGAGACGTTTGTGTTTGTTGCAACCCGACTCTGGACAAGCAAAAGGTTGCCGCATCTTCCAGTGGAAATTGTTGAACTGGTGTTGTCGCATTTGCCATGGTGTCTGTACGAACAGAACGCGGTACGTGACGGCGGCGGCCACGACAGGCGGCTCGACGGCGACCACGGGAGCTCAACTGCTGGCGCAGCTGCACGCGCGCGTTGAGGCGATTGAGGCCGAGAAGGGTGCCCATCGATTGCATGCACAAGATAACCGCTGTAATAAAGACGTTGTTGTTTCATGTCATGCCATCGTTTCCCACTGCGACAAACTGCAGTGATGGATTTGTTACCGGCCAGCACAGCAGTGCCATTGCCGTAGAGCGTCCAAAATACCCGTCCAGGCTGTCGTCGCCTGCATGACCATTGCCTACAAGGCTCCAGGGGTCCCAAGCGTTCACGTACAGTTTTGCTGAGTCCATGGTCGTGTCCAGGGCTAGAAACGGGTGCCTGCCGCCTTCCAACTTGTATTTCCCGCACAGGCGCAAAATCTTTTTCAGTACGTGGTCATTGTCACCACCGGCAAAGTACTCGATGCGTGCGATTGAGCCGTGCAGATTTGCCTCAAATGCTGCCTCCAGCGCAGGCAGGTAGTATTCTTCAGCCATTTTGCCCGGGAACAACTGTGAGAATGCGCCCAGTCCAAACCCACACAGCACTACTGTCTTTAGCTTATGTTCGCCGGCGCACCGGAAAATCTTGGCGAATATGGCGAGCAGCTTGTTTGGAAGCTCCGCCTTGTTATCATTGCTGACAAAGTACTTGTAGTCAGGCTGTCTTGCGTTGTCGAATCCATACGCGATCACGTTGAGGCAGTGTATGGTGGCATGCTTGGCCACCGCCGCCTGTGGGTACTTGAACGGGGTCCTGCAGTATATAGCAATGTTTGGCGACTCGGCCGGCCCTTTGTAGACGCCGGTTTTCCAGCCAAAATAATCTTGCATCTTCTGTTGCGAATAATACTGGCTGCGCTCCATAGCGATGTTAACCGGTTCGCGTTGCCGAGCCAGAACGCTTGCCTCTGCTTTGGTGTAATCCGCGTCGTAGTACACTATCGCGCCCTCGGCCAGCTGCCAAAACGCGGGGGTGTCAGCGAAAGTGATCGCCCACGGCAATGGGCCGTACCGTCGATCGGTATACACCGCCATTAAGTTCGCCAATGCGGACTGGTGTAATGTGTTTGCCCCGCCGGTCGGAGCGGCATTCTGCTTTGTTTTGGCTGTGCGCGGGTCGCTGAGCATCTTCTGTTGTGCCACTGCAATTTTGCGCTCGAGTTCGGGTGTCATTGCCATGTGGATGCCCTTCTGCTTTGTTTCGGTTGTGCTGTGTGCCACTGCAAGTGTGCGCTCGAGTTCGGGTGTCAATGCCGTGTGGATGGCCTTCTGCTTGGCTTGCTGAAGAGCGGCGTCTGTGACAACCGGCACGGCTGCGCGCTCAGTGGTGGTGGCGTGCGCGTGAATGTGCCGGGCCTCGTGCATCAGCAAGATGACAAGCAGTTGGCATTCCAGGTTTGTCGCGGCGACGATGCCGCTCGCGCCGTGCAAGTAGCGGCGTCGGGCGGCGGTGCGGTGTCCCAAATCCCTGCCGACCCACGCGGCCGGTGGCACTGCGGCGGTCCCCAATGACAGTGCCCAATCGGGGGTTTCGGCAGACGTTAGCAACTCGGCGTACGCAGTGCCCATCCCATGGCGGCGTTGTTTGGCTGCCGCGGTCGCCGGGCTGGTAATTTTGACACCAACGCTGACGGTGGACCCAAACCGTCGTCGCAACGGCATGCTGGCCGTGCATCGCCGCAACACCGAATTGCTTGAATCCTGTGAGAACTGCGTGATGGCGATCGGCGTCCCACTGTCCGCACTGAGGCGATACTGCAGCTCGGCAAACAGACTGTCGAGATTGGTGTTCGTGGTCACGTGACCCATTGCGACCCTGACTCTGGGCGCGCCCGAGACGAGGTCGTCCCGAAACAAAGTGGTGTTTGCTGTTGCCGCCGCCGCCCCCGCCGCTGCGGAACAGGGCCACTCTGTGCACCACATGTCAAACAACAGGCGTGCGTTTGACCCAAGCTGCTTGCGGTCTATTGCGTACGGGAAAATATCAAACGCCGGCATGGGCTTGCCGGTGTTGTCCTGCGCATCGACCAAGTGCTTCAAAACGGCCCATGACTTCTCCTGCGTCCGGGCGGCAATCTCAATGCCCATGCCAACGCTTGCGACCCACGCTGCGAACAACAACGGCCCAGTGCTAAGCGCGGTTGTGACCGCGGTTGTAGTGCTAAGCGCGGTTGTGACCGCGGTTGTGACCGCGGGGATGGCTATGGAGATCATCCAACCCATAGAAATGGACACCGCCGCGTTGATCGGCACCTTGAACGTGTCGAGCACGCCTTGCAGCGTGATCTTACCGAGCTGCTCAAGCAAGCGGCGGGCGGGGGCCCCGTACTTTCGCAGCAGTGCCCTGATGCCGTCCAGAATGACGCACTCGGCATAGGCAGCAAGCCCCGCGCCGATACCGGCAGATGTCACCGTTGTGGCAAATTCTATCCTTCGGTTCAGGTCCATCTTTTGCCGGGTGGCGGCCCAGTAGCTTGTGTTGATGTCGCTGCCGTCCAGCAGGTGGGCGCCAAAGTCAATGATAAACCGATACTCGGAGCAAGACTGCATGATGCGCCCCACGGCTTTTTTGAGCTTGTGTGACAGCACCATTACCGCGTGAGGCAGCGTCCACCCCGACCGCTGGTCCCTTGCTGCCGCCTCTGCGCAACGGGCCTGCTGCACCTTGCACCTTTTGCCTAGCTTGTAAGCCGTGTCCATGGCTATTTGTAACTCGTGGTACCGCGCGGTCACATTGGTGCCGTTGTTCTGGGCGGTTTCGTACGCCCTGCGGGCTGCTATTTCGACCATTACCGCGCGGTTGCGATCGCTTTCAAGTGCGGTCTGTTCTTGAAGCAACGAGGCGGTTGATCGCGTTATTGGTTCCTGGTTGCTCAACAAGGGCATGCGGTCTGTGCACGCCTTAAGAAACGTGTGAATGTGCTCGTGCAGTACGTTGGCGGTCGTTTTAAACGCATCCAGCGCATCCTGAAATCGGCGGATGAGGGCCCTTGGCATAACATACTGTAGATAGTGCTGCGCGGTGCCCGCACCGGTGAGGTTGTACATGGCGCTTCCAATCAGCAGAAAACGCACCAGGTTGCGAAGCCAATCGTTTCTAAAAGTGGGTATGTTCCGCACAAGCCGGCAGAGCACAACCGGGCTGACGCCCGTGGCGTCCAGCAATGGTGGCAGACCCGCCTCCAGTAGCGGCTGCAGCGCAAAAACCCAGCTGCCGCACAGCATTGTCAGCACGTCGCCCCACGCCCCCACCGCTTTGATGTGTGCAACACGGGTGCTGTCGGCCTGCACGCCAAGCACCGATGCCGTCGCAGTGTCGAAAAGGGAAAACTGTGTGGTGCTGGAACCAATTTTGATATCAATGCCCGCAATCTTGAGGCTGTCGAGCACCGCCATAAAAAACGTGTTGCCTGCGGTGTTGAGCATTGTCTGCAGCGTCATAAGCGGCTCCAGTATAGCGCGTTTCCACTGGCTGTCATTGCCGGCCGCGTGAAGCTTAGCGAGGTCACTTTCGAGCCTGGTAATTTCTTTGTTTAGGCCATTGTACCAGCTCATGAGCGTGCTAGCAATGTAGCTGCTAGATGAGTCGCGAAAGACGTCATCGGCGCTTGTCATCCACCGGTATGCATGTTGAAGGTCGCCCGACATTTTGTAGAAAGCGACGTTGATATGATCTTTCATAGACACCGTGTCATCTGTAACGATAGTTTTGGGAGGTACATATGACTCTGGCAGCACACCAATTGCACTGCCTGCGAGTTGCTCTGCTGCTTTTGCAATGACGTTGGTCACCCACGTCCTCATTTCATCAATTAGGCCTGACATGTACGTTTTTACAAAGTACATCGCCCCCAGCCCCACCATGTTGCGGGCGAGTGTACCAGCGGCTTGATCTTTCAGGGCGCCAAGGAGGGTTCCAAACGGTCCAGTTGTGCCCTGGACAAGGGTTAAAAACGTTTCAAGCAGCGGCACATACCCCAGGATGTCAATGTTCGCACGCTGCATCGCATACGCAAGGCCGAACACGGACCCCGCGGCTTTCAGACCGGGTCCAAAAAAGTGGTCGACGCTTGGCAGTGCATTAACAAGTGCTGACTGGACCTGCTCGGATGCATGTGTTAGCTTTTGCACAATGGTCGCCAACGCAGTCGACAACTTTACTATTATTGTGCGTGCATAATGCATGAGTTTGATCGCGGCTTCATCGCCGATGATGTCGACAATCAGAATGCTGTGCTGCATGTACCTGGGAGCATCTTCGTGTCCGAACATCCTGCCGATTGTCAGTGCCGCCTGTGCCGCTTCAATGCGCTCCTGCTCGATGGCCGTATGCACACGGCTGCGTGCATCATCCCGGTAGTTGTGCGCGTCCAGCACCCTGGCAAACTGATTTGCAAAGTTAGCAACCGGCAAAGTTGCCACCGCTTGATTTTGCTGAGCATCAATGCCATTCGCCCTTGGATTGATGTACGAGATTGTCTTTGCAGGCAACAAGCTGTTGGCGTAATCGGGCTCGATGGAGACAATGGTGGCAATGCCAACGTCTGTGTCGGCGGCCCTGGTGTCTGGCCTGTACGTACCGCCCACGCGATATGTGACGCTGCCTTTCGTAAAGCTCGGAATGCCGGAGTGAAATGCGTGGTACACATTTTGGAGAATCTCCGAATCACCCTCGGTTGCTGGATCGCGCATGATCGCATCTGCAGACACCCTTCCGATGAGGCGTGTGTCCGAGTTGTCGTCCCCTACATGCAGTTTCCAGAGCGTGTACGGAGCTCCGCTGGCGTTCCAGTCGTAGTTTGTCACAACCGCCAGAGAGCGGCCACCTGAGCTGTCTGTATGTGTGACAATATCTCCGACAAAATAGCGTGGCTGCTTAAAGAGGTTGTGTTGGGCCAGAAAATCTTGACCACCTCCCAGTGTTGGCAGGCACGGTATCAGGGGGAAGATAATGTCTGCCTGTGGTGTACAGTGTTCCGACTTTAAATCGATTACTGAAATCGGTTTTGGCAACAAAAGGAGGTACACCTGCCACTCTGGTACAAACCAGCCTTCGTTTTTGTTCGCAAACACATGGCCGCCGCACGTCGCAGGGGTCATCGTGTGCATTGCGCCGCCGTAGTGGCCGCTCCCGGTTTGGTTCAATGCGCTGTTAATGTCTTTCAGAATCTGTTGGCGTTGATTCTCATGATAATGCAGGGCCTCGGCTGCTTTCTTCGCGGCCGCTTGCGCGACGGTTTGCAAAACCACCGAGCTTGTCAAATCTTTTTTCAATCTTGCGGTTAACATGAGGCCTGCACGATAGAGGTTAGCAGATAAAGCGGGGGCTGAATACCACCGCGACACTTGAGTGCTGTGATCGCCGTTGTTGTTGTCGGCATCTGTGTCATCGCTGTTATTGTTGTCGGCATCTGTGTCATCGCTGTCGCCATTTATCAAAAACGTGATAAGGACAATGAGCACCGCTTTTGTTTCGCCGTCCTCGTAATTGCCGGCCGTGCCATTCACTGCAATGTACAACGGGTGACCTTCCTGGGGCACGCTATCGTGCAATCTCCAGGTGAGGGGATGTGCGGACTTTATGCGGGCTTGCCATGCGGGATGTCTGTGCACTGCCTCTACAAATGCACTCCCAAATGTTGGAATGGCGGCACCGGTTCGTGTGCTCATCAGGTGCGCCGCCATGCACAAAAGCCTTTTCATCGCGGCCGTGAAGTCTGGGTGCGTCCGATAAAAGCTTACGCTGTTCGTCCACTGGTCCGCAAGATGTACCATGTATGTGGCAAACCGCTTAATCAGCGTGCCTCTCTCCTCCGTTTTGGTCGGGTCGCCAACAAGGGGCACTGCCAAGGGCACAACATCAAGAACCTGGTAGACTTGTTGGCCGGATTCGTCCCCGTGAACAAGCCTGTCGCCGCTCTCGGGCAGCATAAACTGCCAGTCCGCTCTTGGGTCGCGCTGCTTGGTGTCGGGATCAATAAACCTCCTACTGTTTTTTGGGCTCTCGACGACGTGTTTTGTGAACCCGAGTCCCTTTCGATGAAACACGGGGTGTCTTGGACTGGACGAATGGACGTTGGGTGCCTCGTGCGCGAATCTAGGGATTCGTGCAGAATTCCAGGAGTAGTTGTTATCTGAAACCATCTCAGAAACGTCGGTGTCTCGGGGGTCCAACATGCCCGCGCCATACACTTTGTGATCCAATAACCCCCAATGACCCCTACTTGCGTAGTAAAAATTTTCCATCTCGCTTGCTCGCTTTTCAATGCATTGCAGCTGGGCGACGGGCTCCAACGTGAGGGGTGATTGATCAGCTTTGTTTGTCACCCGGTAGTAATCCTGTTCACCATCTGGGGGGCTGCAGATTACAACATCGCCAACCTCTATGTCCTTGAGCGCTGACGGCGGCTGTGACAGCAGCTGTCGGTAAAGCGCGCTTTGTGCCACCGTGACGGTGCCAATGCTGTCGGCACTCTTGGACAGTGTCATGCCTTTGATAGTGTAAGATTCAACAGTGCATTTAAAGAATCCGTCGTTGAAGCTGTTGAGTGTCAGCATGCACCCAACAATGAGCGTGCCGGGTGCAAGTTTGGAGTAGTTTCCGTCTGCGACGTACGGGGGCAATACGGCTGGCAGCATGTCCTTGGCACGCTGGAACAAAGCATATTCGGACTTTTTCAGCCTGTCAAACATGTATATGCAATATATGTTGGTGTACATGAGTTGTCGCATTAAGCCTCCATGCAGGCCTGAGTGCAGCGCATCAAATTCGTGCTCCCTCATGGGCGCCCACGCCTTAGCATTCACCAGCTCAGTGCAGTGCTTCCACGACAGCACAAACGGCAGCGTGTGCCCCACCTTGATTTCGTCGATGTGAAAGCTGCGGCGGGGGGCAAAGCGGTTGGCAGTACCCAGCATTGCAGTGCTCAGGTTGGCCACGTTCCGGCTAAACAGCTGCAGTCGCACCCCAACCGACACAAGGTTTGCAAGCCGGTTGACCGCCTTGCGAGTCACAACAGTGGCGACAGCGCCGTAGTCTCGCTCGGTAAGCACCGGACAGATTAACGATTCCGCCGGCACCACCCGCAGCGCCTGGTTCTCAAGCCACTCCAACACTGTGACGTGCGCAAGATCGTAGCTGTGTCTTGCCGCGGCATCTTGCACGAGTGCGCTGCCGCTTGTGTCCCGATGAGCAGTGTCAACGTGTGCATAGAGCAGCTCGGGAAAGTCAAACAGCCCCTGACATCGGGGGCACTTGAGCGGTGGTGGCTTGGCCGCGTCGCTGCCAACGTGCACGACCACAGATCCGCCGGATTGTCGCACGGCATACACCGTGACTGGTGTGGGATGCACGCCGTAATGCATGGCGGCCCGACCGCCTTCAAACAGATGCGCGGGGCGCTTGTTGGCCCCAGGTGCTGTCCACTCGGCTCGGGCGCTCGAGGGATCAAACGCGTGTGCGTTGACGGCCTCGGCGCCCGGCCACTGCACCACCATTTTTGGCTGTGCGTCGTAGCTGTCGCCCAGATGCACCAGCTGACGGTCTGTGACGTCGCTCGCCATCATGAATGGGTGCGCTCTTGCGGCGTCGACCGCAATCACCTCGGTCCACCAGCCACCAATGCGCGCTAAAAAGCGGTCGTGGCGCCCCGCCGTGAATGCAACGCCCGCGGGGTCCGCGCATGTCATTCGACCCTCCTCCGGAAGTGCCACACCCGCCGCCACGCGGTTCAGCTTTGCGAGCATGTCGTTGGCATCAGGCCCCTGAGAGAAATCCTCGGGTCTAGCGTCAGTGGCTTTTCCTGCCCTGGTGGCGCCTTCGAATGCGGAGACACCAGCTTGACCGAGCCGGCGTGTTGTCGTCGGGTCTGATGCGGCAAGTGCAGCAGCAAAAGCGCGCCCCCCCCCCACTTGAGGGAGGGTGGCACCTCCAGCCAACCCCACGCCAGTGCTGGCAGCAATCCATGCCCGATTGATTGCGCGGTCAGATGCCATAACCGTCTGTGCTCAATGCTGTGCCCTGATCTCCCTGCTGAAGTCTGGCAACAAATTGCGGCGTTTCCGGGCACCGGCGCTCTCCTGTGGGTGAGTCGGGGCACACGTAAATGTTGGCAACACAAAAACGGCGGGAAATTGTCGTGCCCACATGTAGCGTTTGTGCGACGGGCAGCGCAGGATGTTGAGCACATGCCGTTTGCGTGCGCGCTGACGGCACACCTGGAGCAATGCCCCGAGCGGGTGCTGTCATGCTGGAGAAAACACCCGGTTGTTGTTGCGCAGCTGAACGCAGCAGAGCGGCGTGTGATCAACGCGTTGCTGCAAAAGGCAGGCATTGCAAATGCCGCCTCGTTTACGCTTGTTGTTGGTGACGCCGGGATCAGCGTCACCGCGCTCGTGCCACTCGACGGCGGTGACCTCCCAACGCGGCGGCGGGCCAGATGTGTCAAGCCAGTCGCAAACTACAATGCGGACACGTGGTCACTGTACCTCCGGTTGCTGTGCCTGCCACCCGCCACCCGCGAAGGCGCGCGGGTGCCATTTTTGAGCCCTTTGCCTTTTCTTGTCAACCAGCGCGTGCAAATGCTTCGCCGGTGGACGCCAGGCCAGACAATCCGGGTGTATCGCAGCACACGCGGCTTCCACGCCGCTCATTATTTGCACGAGGACCGGCCGCCACGGGGGTCATTTCTGCTTCTGCTGGTCGGGACCGTGCAGGCCGACTTTCGTGTCCGCATCACATCCGTCAATACCAACCACCCATTCGCAGCGCTCGTGTGTCGCCCCCATCAGGTGTCACGGTCGGATCTAAACGATTTAACGTTTCGGCCCGACGTCTGGCCGTAACACATTGTCATGCAAGCCCAGACGCTTTGCCGAGCAGCCACATCAAAGCAATGCACAGAAGCACCGGTGGAAGTGTGCTGCTGATGTCATGCCCGCGAGCAGCAGCACCAGACATTGCCCACTTGCCCAGGATGGTAGACATGAAATGCACTGCAATCCGCCTGCTGAGCACCAACGTGTATCGAAGCATCTCAATGGGACCCACCACAACGCGATGGACAACGGGGTTCTGATCTGCTGTAATTGCTGTCACCGCCGCCAGCCCTGCTTCCGTAACGCCTACCAGCTCAACAAGCACGGCAATGGTGCCCGCAATCATCAGCAGATCACCCTGCGTGGTGTCCACCGCGTTGTCGACCGTTTGTACCGCAATTGTGTAACTAAACGCATTTACAAATGTTGCATACAAGTCACCAGCAATTGGGGCTGCAGCCATATTTAAAATAGCACCACCCGTTGCATAAATGTAGGCGCTTTTGGTCGGTTCACAACGGGCGTGGTGCGCGGTGCCGCGTCCGCAACCAGCCCAACAAGAAGCACCGCCGTAGTGAGAACGGCAATGACGCCCCAGCCGTTTTTTGCGCCCAGCACCCCCATTGTCGTTGTTGCCGCGGCCGGAAGCAACAACAGCTTTGCTGCCGACGGCGTTGGTTCATTCGACACCAGCGTTGCAACCGCCGTTGCCCAGTACAACAGCGCAAATGCAAAGGACCAGTCGCGGCGGTAAGCCGCCCCTGTGTCGTTGTTGCAAATGCCAAGGGTCCGGGCGTGCACCGTGCCGCTCACCACCATCGCAACAAAAAGAAGCACAGCAACAGGGGCCTTTGCGGGAAAGTGTGTCAACCGGTGCATCGACAAGTGAATCGCCGGCAACAGCGCCGCAACTGCCACAACGGTAAGATCATGGCCTGACAGTGACATCCAAACAACCAGCACAACTGCTAAGCAGGTTGCGCCGCTCGCAAGTTGTGCGTTTCTGCCAGTGTGCCCCCATGCTCCGATTGGTGCCGCCGCGGTCAGCGCAACGGCGCACGCCTCTGCAAGGGCCTCGGTGTCCACCGCGTCTGTGCCAAAGGTGAACGCGAGAAGCGTTGCTGTCACCGCAGCCAACCCCGCCACGGCGGGGGCCGACGCCGCAACGGAGAGTGTCGCAAATGCCGCGACCGTTGCCGCAGGCGACTGCAGCCGCGGCGGTGGTGTCTGTGGCTCCAATGGAACCGTGCGGCACCCAGTGCTGTTGGTTGTCCACTCCGGAACGTTGTCACTGTCGGATGCATACCTGATGATCACGGCCACCAGCCAGACAGCTACAATAAAGTGCATCCCTGCCAACAAGCCACCGTCTCTCAAATAGACGTGTCTTTGGGGGTGTGGCACGCGTGCAGCACCGGTGTCTTTTCAGACGGCCGTGCTGGCCGTGGTTCGTTGATGTGCAAGCCGTGGTTGTGCATCTTGCAACTGTGCGGCGGGGGCACGTCTGGACGGGTGCCAACAATGGGCGGGGCATTCCGGAACCACAGCAGCATCCAAAAGGCTGTACACACGAGTGTGGTTGCCGACAGAAACACAACCGCGTCGACAATGCCGGATTTGTGGCCCCGTTCCCATGCACTAATGATTGATTGGTTGCACAAGACAGTCATGTTTATTGCTTCCATGCTTGTGTGTTCTCTTCCCCAGTTGTGGCCGTACATATACGCACCATCCCAGACCTCGCACAATGCCCGCCTGCTGGATTGCCGCCGCAGTGGCGGCAGCCGCCGTTGTCGGGCTACATGGCGATTTCTCGCACTACACCTGGTGGGTCTTTCTCCAAGTCGGCATGTTCTGTGCACTTGAGGCCGCTGGTCTCGGCCATCGTGTTGTGGTTTTTGTCGGTGTGCAGTGCTTTGTTGTCATTGGCGCTGTTGTCGGCATGAGCGTGCTGCATTGCAGTGTTTTGGTGGACGCCGCAAACGAGTGGGCTGCGGCATACGTACCACTCAACATGCTCGTTCACTACGTCCCCCTTGCCGCCCTCATTGCCTTTGCCCCACGCACACGGCCAACACACGCCGTAGAGCAAATTAGCACGGGCCTGGCTGTATTTGTGGCATACGTGTGCAACCGCGACGTTGGGCACACCTACGGGTGCAACACCGACAACAGCGTTGGGTTGCTGTGGGCTGGGGTTGTTGGCGCCGCGTGTCTGCTGACCAGCACGCACATAAGTCATCTCTTCTGGTGCGCGTGACCACGCACGTGTGCCCGCCGTCTCACACGGCGTGTGAAGTGGAATCGCCCCACCGCGCTGACCTGCTTGCATCAACGCACACAGCCGGGTTGGATGTGATCCCAGCACTTGATACCGACGTCCTTGGGCCAGGCGCATGGCAAGCCAGCGCATCGCGCGAAAATGGCACAAATGTGCGGAACCGCGCGCGGAATTTGGTATGTGCGCCACGTGGCGTCGTAAATCCAGTGTGCCACAGGCTGGCGAGCTCGAGCACCGCATCGCCGAAACACAGCGCCACCAACATGATGCCCACTGGCGCGACTGACACGCCTGGCTTGGCTGTGTATGTCAGTAGCAATGCTGCACCAAAGTTGACGCCGCACCTTGTGCCGGCCAACCCTGCAGGGTTGACATTGGCGGCGCGCATTGTAAAAAGGCCTTCAACCCAAAAGACAAATGTCAACGCCAGAGCAGGCCACGCGGCCAATGGCCACGAAAGCCACGGCCAGTACGTGGCGTTCTCATGTGCTGTCCAGGATTGCAGCGCAAACCCGTGTGCCGTCAGGCACGTGATCAGCAGCAGGTTCATTTGGAATGCCATCTGCTGCGCCGTGTCAAATGAACCCGTTTAAAAATACACGCGATCTGGTCTGTACTGCAACACAACACAGGCGCACCGGTGCCACCGCCGGTTGCATTCCGGGCATGCTTTGCTGCCGGCAACCGCGGTGGGCGCAGCGTCGAGCATGGTGTCGCACGTCTCACAAAACACGCTCTGAGATGACCGACCACAGCGGATGCACCTTGACGGGGTCGCTTTGGGGGGCGCGGAGCACCCAGCACACGGGGGGGCGGTGACGTCCCATGCCAGCGCCATTGTTGGCCACGCCGTGGGGGTGACGCACAGAGGTATTGTGCATGTGTAGTTGCAGCTCCGGGCCACTGCCGTGTCGCCATTGTGGTGCCAACTTAGCACTGGTTCGCGACTGCACGTCAAGTGGCACATTTTACACCGCGCGTTGATTGTGCAGGTGCTAAATCGCAGATTTGCAAACACCATGGCGGCAGATTGCACCGTGTCGGCCATGGGGGCAACCTTTGCGTGCACCCGTGCAGGAATGAAAGTCACGCGGCTGTCTGTCACAGCCGCGTGCACAAGCCTGCCGGGTGTTGTGCTCGTGGACGACAAGCCGTGCCCGCGCCTGGTGCTTGTGCTTTGTTGCTCGTTTCACGAGAGCAACGGTTGTGTCACGCGCGTTGCACCTGCGCTTCTTGGCCTTTTGCTGCGGTGCCACGCTGCGTTGACAATGCCAGAGCTCACTGAAACGCGGGCACTTGCCAAACTCGTTCTTGATCCGGCGCTGCGCCCGGCATGTCAAAAAAGCATGTGTCGCACCTCAGCACAAAAAAAGACACAGGGGTCGGGTTGCTGCTCGTCATATCACAGCGGCCACCGCAACGTGCCATTGGACATGAGGTCCCGAAGCGCTCGATGTACCTCTTGTTTCACCCTTGAGCAGGATGTCCAAAAGGCCACCTGGCCTACGGTGCAGTCGCTGGCCCACCGCCTTTCCCGCCCCGCAGCAGCGGCCGTGACCGCTGCGCTGGAGCTGCTCAGCCGCAATCGTCTGCTGGCACTGCTTGGCAGGGAGACCCATGATTTGGACTTGGCTGGCATCAACTTCGAAAATTGCAGACCTTGGCTTCACCGTGTCACAGCTCATGCGGCGGCACTGCTTGCAATCAACCGAAGCAAACATCGCGACGCCCTACAAACGGTAACACGGGCGCTGTGCAAACGCGGTTGGGCGGAGCGGCCGGTGCTTACGAAAGCACGAAATATTGGTAAATCTATTGTTGCAATGGGCGGTCACTACATTCTCACCGAGTGGCAAGACGCGGCAACCACTCTGTTGGGGAAGGCGGTCACATTGACACTGACCGCTCCGGGCCAGACCGTGCCCTTGGCAACAGGACCGGTTGAGACGTGGACCTGTCGCGATCTTCTGGCACAGCTGGACCGCGGCACAACTCAGTTTTACGGATGTCGGGCGACCGGATCGGCCGCCGCCCTAGAGTTGCTTGTTGACTCTGCCGCAGTCACTGCCGCCGTGTCGATTGCCCCAATTGGGCCCGAGCACTCTTACCATGGCAGCGACCCGGCTGTCCGCGCATGGCTCGAGAAAGAGGCCGCGACAGGGGTCGATTCCGCCGTGCCCGCCAGCATTGAAACGTGTCTGTGCGAACAGCCAGAGGATCGACCCGTCCGGTGCACCAAAAAAAGGCGACGTGGACCCACCGCCGATGCTGGCAGAGCAGCTTGCGGCAATGGGACAGAAGCAGTTTAAGGCGCATTGCAGCACACTGCCGGCCCAGACAGCAGCGGCCCACAAGAAGATGCGTCGCATGGAGAAGAACCGCGCGTCGGCAACCCTGTCCTCGGCAAACAAGATGGCCAGGTGGGCAGAGCAGGTCAAAGAGAACGCGGCGCTGAAGGCCGCGGTTGCCAGACTTGAAGCCAGCCGTGCCGCGACACGGACGTCCAACAACGACCTGCAAATGCGGCTTGCGATGGCCACCAATGCAAGTCGGCGCGTGGCGGCTGCGGCGCGCTGCCGGCAGCTGCTGGACAACCACGCCGCTGGACGCCATCGCAACACCGTTGGATTTGCCCATGCTGAGGCGACTGGCGGGCCGTATGTGTTTTTCCGACAATGACAGGCCGGGCATCAGTGCCGCGCGGTGGCGTGTTGCCACCGCGCCCGTGCGCTTGCCAACCGGATCTCGTCATTGCCAATCCCGATGTGGCAGTGTCGACTGGGCCGCAGCGCAGTGTACAGCCAGTTGGTGGACTTGGGCGCCGCGTTGATGTGTGCCTTGTAGGCATCCTCCTCAGTCTGGCCCGACCGGGCTAATAAGACCGTGCTTACTCCAGTTGTGTACATCTCCCTTGCCGTCGCACATTCGTAGTTGACATACACGGGGTCCAACTTGAACAGTGTTTCAAGACGGCGCGCGTAGAGAGGCCCAGATGCTTGCTGTCTTAAACTTGCCATTAGCGTTCTTTGTACGTGGTTCCGGTTGCGAAGTCCCGTTGCATAATTGGCTATGGTGTCGTCGTAGTGTAACTGTGCAAACTTTGCGAGTTGTACGGTCATGTTGGCCATCGTGTCCTTGTAAATGAGCTCCTCTTCGCCTGCGTAGCTTGCTGCCATGCCGGCAAACGAGCGGTGACCCGGCCGGGTGGTGAACCCGAATATGGATTGGTTGAAGATGAACAGCGTCTCGTAGACAATGACAAGGGCGTTGGTCACAGCGGTTGGCGTCCAGGTGACTTGTGATTCGGGCTTCAGAAGACTTTTGCCCTTATCATCCGTGGTGGTGGGTCGTACCCACGGAATTGGCTCGTGTGCGCCAGTGCAGCCTAGCAACTTGGTGTCAAAAACAAATCGCACCATGATGTCCAGGGGCGGATAGGAATCATTGGGACCACATCTGTAGTCGTTGTGCCATGTGACAATGGCGTCGGCAAGCTGTGCCCCGTCGTTCGTCTCTTGAGGGGTGTCTGCCGCCTGCGTTGCGGCTTGCAACCCCGCATTGAACTGTGCCAGGAGGTCGGCGGGGATGGTGTGGTATTTTGGGATAACGTCAGTGAGGTGTTTAACACGAATGAAGCGTTTGCGAAGATCATCCCGGAGCCCCGGGTAACCGAACCCATTGGTGTTGACAATGTTTACTTTCGTAAGCGCGGGCAACCCTACCATACTCGGATAATATCGTCGAGCCATGCGTGCTGCTGCGCAATGCAGCCTTTATACAGACCCCCGTCAAAACAAAAAGCAAAGAAGGCACAAACATCCTCCTGTGGTTGCCTGCGGCGCTGCATCCACGGGCGTCACCCTGCTGCTGCGCATTATGCCACCGACCAGCGCCATCCCCGCCACATGCAGTGTCACAGCGCCACAATGGCACGTGTGATTTTAAAACCCCGACGCTACAACGTTGAACAACACGGTCTTCTTGGTGCGCCGGGCCTTCTCTGCGTTGCAGCAGTTCCGGTTGTTAACAAACTTGTGCACCTGCAACGAGGGGATGCCGTTTGCAGATGCACCCGGGACTGTCGAGCACACCCGTACCTGTTTCTCGATCCTTGCCGGGTGGGCGGCGTTGGCCGTGTTGGCAAAGTGGTGCAAACAGGCCTCCTCAAAACCGTCGCGAGTGCCGCCGGTGTTGAGGCTGGCGAAGCGTGTGTACAGCGCGCCAACGTCCACTGCGGCCCCCTCTGTGTGGTTGGCGAACGAGGCAAACGCCGCTGCCGCCCCGCGCGGGCGATGCTCCAGGTGCTCGGCAATGAAGTCAATGTACAGTGCCGACCGGTCGCCTGCCAGCTCCTCTTCCACCCGCCTTTGCTGGTCCTCAATCCAGCTCTTCCCGGACTCGTCTCGCAGCAGTTGATTGTACGGCACACCGGTTTCGCCCATGACCTCTGCTGCACCTGACAAGACGACAGCAAGCAACAGCTCGTCTAGGCACCCCACCTTCCGCTCGGCGTTCTCCGTGCCTTCCGCGCCGTCCAGCCGCGGGTCGCACAAAAAACTTACGGGCGCGCCGTCGGCGGCGGCTTCGATGCGGCTGTCCGTTACCAAATTGCGCCGGCTGCGCAAAAACCGGATCGGCAAAAGCCGCCGAAACATGCCCTTGTCCACCTTGCCGCCAAGCACCACCCTCATGACGTTGGTGGTAACAAAAAATGCGCCCGCGGCGCTGTCCATCTCCTGGTTCGACCACGGCGTGCGCATCTCCGGGTCGTGCACGTTGGCGGTGTTCAAACAGCCGTTCTTGGCCTGGAATGCAATGGGCCCCATGGTGACAACCTGTTTCCAGTCCTGCAAGACTTTCGGGATGCTGACGTTGAGATCGTCGAGGCTGAGCATCCAGCGAAAGTATCCCGGAGCCACAAGACCCTGCAGTGTGAACTGATTGCCAGCCTCCACATTCTGCAGCCCCGAGAAATCAGCCAAGCCAAGAAAGTGGGCCGCCGCCTTCACCACAATCGATTTACCGCACTCGGGGTCCTCGTGGAACAACCACATGAGCTTGATCCCCGAGACCCCGGGGAGTAGCGCCATGCCGTACAACCCCGCAACCAGAAACATCGTGTCACGCTGGTGCGCCGTCACACCCGCCGCCTCGCTCAGGTGGGTGGCCGGCGCACCGTCTTCTGTCTTTAGGTCGAACATCTGCGGGTAAAGCACGCCCAGCACACGATGGCACTCCAGGCTGAACGAAATTGCGTCTGGCATTCTTTTCTTGCTGTGCTGCAAGCCACCCATCGCAATGAGTGGGGGCGCCCCTGTGTCAGGGCAAATCGGCAGACTGCTGCCGGGATGCAATGGATGCCAGTACTCGGCGCTGCGTTGCGCCAACTCGGCCTCCATTTCGTCGCAGTGTGCGCTGACGCTCCCGTACTTCCGGTAAAGATCAGCGCCCACCGCCTTCAGTCCTGCCACATGTAGCAGCCCGGTCTCGCAGCCGTCGCCGGAACGGGCAAGCAGCGGCAGCCAGGTGCCGCGCGCCACGGACGACGGCCCTAGCACCGGAAAATCTGGGTGATGGGTCGCGCACGGCCCGCCCAGCCAGCCAAAGATGTGCGACTTGCGCGTGTCAGTCTTGTCCGACTTGAGGCGCCACACATCTAGCAGCTCGCGGTGCACCATCGCACCGTTGGCCCCCTCTGCCCCCAGCGCCATCTGCACCAGCTCATCGGCGGTCACCATCCCGCCCACCGTGCTGCCGGCAGCGCGGTGTTTGTCCGTGTACACGCACCCGGGGTACCCCTCAAGCGGAAAATACACCACCACCGTGTTGATGTCCTTCCGGATGCGAATCAGGCGGTTCACCTTGGCGTAGTCAATGATGGCCCTGAGGATCTCGGCAATGAGCCGGTCGGCCTTCTCGTTCTTGCCTTCCTCCCCGTTCGCGCGCTTCCGCTTCCTCGAGTTTCCTTCAACATACGTGCTGTCCCCGTCCACCTCCTCGCATTGCACGTCCAACCGCTGGAACGGGCTCAGCGGCATGATGCGGTCAACGACGCCTCGAAACATGCGCGTCGTAGCCGCATCCGCGGCCATCAGCACCACCTCGTCGCCCTTGACAGCCACCAACCTCACGTTCAGGTCATGGTGCTCCGTGATCTTTTTGATGTAGTAATTGACAATAGGTGCCTCAAACTGCGCCACAAGCACTGCCGCAAGAGCGCCGCCCACCGCCCCCTTTGCGTCGAGCTTGTCGGCGCGCGCGTGCATCTCGCGCTTCTCAGTGGCTGAAAGACGCCCCGCTTTCCGGCGCAGCTCCAACGCCCGTCTTGCTATCAGGTGCCCGCGCTGCCCAATTGTTTCGAGGAGTTGGATCTTGTCCCGGCCCTTCGGATCCGGCAAATTGTCAAGCCACCCCCACACCACAGCAGCCGCGTCCAGCACCGCTGGCGGCACCGTGTTGTGCCTGCGGCAGTACGCCATGCTCTTTTCATGGTAGCTCCGGCCGTTCACGCCCTTGAAGTGACGTGGGTGCACGCACAATGTTATCGGGTCGAAAAAAAACTGCGACGGTTGTCCACTGCCGTCAAACTCGAATGGGGTGCCTGTGCCGTTGAACTCTTCGCTAAACCGAAGCATGGTGTGCAGTGCCTTCTCCACCTGCCCGTCATCGTCTGTGCCGCCCTCCGCGAGAGATGCAGTGTACACCCCCATCAAAGACGACACCATGCCATCCTCCGAGTACTGATACCGGTTGCCGTGCACGCTTGCCAGCAGGATGTGGCAGACCGACCGGTAACGGCCAACGCACAGTCCCTTGCCGGTCTCCGTGCGCAACGCGTCGGCAAGCGGCCCGCCCGGCCGCCGCGACGACAACCGGCCGTCAGAATCCACCCATGCCATCGGGCTGAAGATGCCCGCGATCGGCGACAAAATCTTTTTGCCCGCCGTGGCCGCCGTGACGCCGTTTGCCGCCAGCCACAGCCCGGCGTCGCCCCCTAGCACCTCTTCCAGCTCATCCCACACCTGCGCACGAAAAGCGTTTCGATTGGTAACGTACTCAAGACAGCCACGCGCCAGCGGGTGATCAACGCCGTCGTTCGAAAGCAGCGCCACACAGTGACCCAGAGCCGCCCACATTGAGCAGCAAATGTCCACTGCCAACACCGGTCCCGCCAAAACAGTGCCAATGGCTGCCGTCTTCAACAGCGAGAGCGGATGCTGCGATGGATGGCAGGTGGGTCGCCCCCAGGTGCGCGTGGCGCTGTAGCGATGCACATCAGGGCCGTTCTTGGCACCTTCAACGGTCGCCGCACAGCCACAGTCGCCGGTGTGGGCGCACACAAGATCGCTCGGGGTAAGGCCAAGATCCGCAATTGTAACAACGTGCTTCGCGAGCGCGGCTCCGGTCGGCGCCAGGCATCGCATCGGCACCGTGCTCTCAGCCCCGCCGTCTTGCTCGGACCCGGCACTCCACATTGGTGTCGCCGCCCCCGCTTCGCTGTCACTCGCGTCGCTGTCGGTCATCATGGTGTGAACGGGAAGGGAGTATGAAGAATGCTTGGAATAGCAACAGCCAAATAAAGGGCACCTTGAGATTGCTGATCACGCAAGCAGGCCACTCCCACCCCCCCCCCAGCGGCGGCGACCATCGTTGCCCCCTTGTGGATGGCTGGCATGGCACAGCCGTGCCGTGCGCCGCTGTCTGGCCCCCAGCGGTGCCCCTCTCCATCCCTGCCCCGCCCCTTTGTCTGTAACGGCTAGTTTGGTGCGTGCTTGTCAAAGCACACATAAAACGGAGTTAATAAAATAACATTTCTTTTAGCGTGCTTGCGTTAGCACGAAGCCTGTAATTCCAAAACTACAGTCGGCATTTCTCTCCCATTTGTCTTGTCATGCGGACGCGGCATCAGGCCCGTGTAGATGCGAAGGGTCGAGTGCGCGATGCGCTGCAGCCACACGTGTTCACGATGGCTTTGCTGCTTGCTGGCATTGAAGATGGCGCGCCGGCGGCGTTTGCGCTTTTGTATGCGGCAGTTCGTGACCACGATCGTGCTGTGGCTGCTCTGCTAGAGCACGGGGTTGACAGCAACGAAGAGCACGATGGCCACACGCCGCTCCACATGGCAGCGAGCCATGGGAGTCTGCAGACAGTTGGCCTGCTGCTCAAGCACGGGGCCAACCCAAACACAATACCAAGCGGCTGCACTATTACACCCGTGCATGTGGCAGCGAAGCAGGGCAAGTATGACATTGTCTCTGCCCTGCTTGCCCACGGAGCGGACCCGAATCTGCCCAACGGCGACCGCGTGTTCACGAGCCCGCTTCTTGCTGCGGCCAAGCGTGGTTTTGTCAGGATTGTCAAGATTTTGCTAGAGGCCGGGGCAGCAGTTGCATGCAAAACGATTGATGGCTACACGGTGCTTCACGTTGCTGCGCAGTTTAGGCAGGCGGCCGCTGCAAGATGCATTATTGACTTTTTGGGCTTCGGAAGGGAGCGCACCCGCCTGCTGTGTGCAGAGTCAAACGGGGGCTCCACCGCGCTTATGTTTGCGGCTCACGCCAATGACGTGTCTACGGTGAGGGCGCTTGCACAAGATGTCACTGTGAACCAGCGCGAGCGCACACATGGTGTTCAGGCCATCACGGTGTCTGTTGCCCGTGGGTCGGTTGGGGTGACGCGGGCTCTGTTAGAGGCCAATGCCGATCCGGGTTCGGCGCCAACGGTGTCACCGTACGCCACCCTGCTTCGCACAGCCGCTGCCAGAGGGTTTGTTGACATTGTCCGCCTGCTTCTGTCGTTTGGAGCCGACGCCTGTGCCCCTTTGTTGGCACCACCCAGCTTGACGCCGATCTGGGCTGCCGCGTCATCCGGCCACGCCAAGATAGTCGCGCTGCTGGCAGTACACGGGGCGCCCCTTGCAATTGCACGCAGTGCATTGTCGCCAGGTGTTGCGCTCCCAATCAACAAGTTTCTGCATGAGGATCGTTCGCCGTTTGCGCTTGCGGTAATGTGCAACGCCGCTTCGCCGTTGTGGCTTCTCGCGCGTGGCTGCAATCCCGACAAGGACCGCCAGCCGCTCAGGGCCATGCACGCCAGTGACACGAAATTTAATCAGCACAACTGGAAGGCGAATTGGAGCAACGATGCCGACCTCGAGAAGGCCCTTTGTCTTGGCGACTTGGCACGGGCAGCGTGGACGCCGACAACACACCGGCTGTTCACAGGCGCGTTTCGGGCGCTTGTCAGGCTGCTGCTACTGGTGCAGACGCGCCACCGCAGCACCATCACCCCGCCAACGTGGCCACGACGGTGCAACCGGCGTTTGACTCCTATGCCGTACGACACATGGTTGCTTGTCATCAAGCACCTTCGTTCCGCAGACGCGCTCTATTAGGTTCCCGCTGTGCGGCCTGACAGTACACAACCCAGCACAAGTGTTTTTTTAACCCACTAGCAAGTTGAAAACGTATGCTAGTGGCACGCTCACAAGAATGAAGGCAATCATGATGACCGCCCACACAATGCGCCCAAGGGGACGTCCGCACCACACAAGCAGCAGCAGCACACCAAGCACCGGCAACACCACCTCCAACAGCACAAACCCCGCGGCAATGACGGCACACGTCACGTCCACAGGAGCCCCATCGCCAACACTGTGCTCGCAATTGTGGTGTCCGGGGATGGCGTAGTGATCCACAATAGGGTCGGACGCGCCGCTGTAGACAAGGCCCATTATAGGGTCCACCATTGCGTGCACCCATGGCACTGGGTACCAGAAGCGCGCCACGGCGCACGCGTAGGCATGCGTCCGGTATTTGACAAGATCGACAATCACCAACCACGGATCGTTGTAGCCAACACAGGTGTCCAGAATGTTCTGGAGCCAGTTGTTCATCTCCCTTTCCGAAATCTCGTCAGGCACCGCAAACAGCGACCGATAGATGTCGACAATGCTTGTGAGATCGGGCCCACCAATTGAATCCAAAAACTCAAACACATCGGACATGGCGTCCAAGAAAACCTCGACAAAAGGGTGGATAAACCTAAACGCCATTACTACGACCGACCACAGGTCGGCAACAAACGAGGTGCTTTCCTTTGCCAACGGGATCGTCTCTAGAAACAGCTCGCGCGTCGCAATTAGAAGAAGGGCAATGCCAAACAAGCCCAAGCCAATGGGCAAAATCCACCCCACTGCCGCCACCACCCCGGCCGCAATGCCGGTGGCCACCTCAACTCCTGAAATTGCGATGATTTTCACCTGTTTTGCCAGGCGGCCCAGCGTTCCCATGGTGGCAAGGCCGACGCTTGGCGTTGCATATACTCACAAGGGCAATCACGCGTGCATGTGGTGGTTCCGGTCAAACACGTAGCCTCCGAGCTGGCTCATGATTTCGGGGTCGTCCATCGGACCGAGGTGGCCGTGGTTAGTGCTGATGTCGGACCACACGTTGGTTGTGTTGTCAAATTGCTGGACACGGCCGCAGTACAAGGCGTCGGGACAGTCGGCGGTGCCGTCGTACGTGAACCCTTCGTTTTCGCCTTCGACTGTTTTTGTGGCGGAAGCCGATCTAAACCTATTGCTGTACACCGGCCCGTCGTTGGCGAGAAGATCCTCAGGCTTGAGATTGCCGAAAGTGATGTCAGCGCAAGCTGTAATGCCTTCGACGAACACGTCGGGAAGGATGAGCACCTTTGTCGGGTCGTACAACACCGCGCCCAGATACACCCGCAGCTGCATCTTCATTGACTCGGTGGTCTGCGAGGTGCTAATCCCGGTCGAAGGGTACGCGTACAGCAGCTCGCCGGTGTCCGGGCCTGGCACCGCCATGATGGCCGAGGAGGCGTGCACCGTATAGACGACGGGCTTTACGGTTGCGGCTACGGCTGAATCGATGTTTATCCACGAGCCGGTGGCGCAGTTTGCGTATCGGTATTTCCGCGACGAACTGTCACCGGGGATCCTGTAGTACACGCCAATCTTCTTCTCCCTGGTGAGGCCACCGCCGCCATTGACAGCGTACGGTGTGCCGCGCATCTCGGTGTTCGGCCTCCCGGCATGAACCAGGATGGTCATGTTTGTGCGCGGGTCCTTGTGCCCGCCCTCCAGCGAAAGCTTGATTGGCTTGCGGTCGGAGGACTTGATGCCGTTCAGGTTGTACACCAGGTTTTCGGGCTTGGTGTACTTGTGCATCTCGAACATGCCGTTTGGCACAATGCACCGGGTGTAGCCGTGCGGCGCCCCCGGCGTGTAGAGGTTGGCCGCCTTTGCCGCTGCCATCAGTGATTCAAGCGGGTACATGTTCTTGTTCATGGTCCCGAACAGCGTGTGTACGTACATCTTCTCTGCCCGTGCCACGCGCTGAAACTCGGTCAGGTGCGTTGTCACCGGCGAGGCCCGCGACATCGCGGCGTGCAGCAGCGTGCCCTCCTTCATGAGCTTGTCGTAGCCGAGCGTGCACAGCTGCTGCTCCAGCATGCCCTTTTGGGCGTTTAGTTTCATGTTAAACTCCTCCGCGGCCTCATCGGGTCGAAGAAAGAGGTTAAGATTCATCTCGAGGTCCCCACCATAGCGTGCGAGCACAACGCGACGTTCGTCCTCCTTGATGGCGACGGTGCGCGCCGGCGCCCGTTCCGGGGTGATCATTGCCTTGCCACCGACCACATACTTGCGGCGAATGACAATCTCGCGGTCCTTGTGGACCGCTGTCCCGAGGATGGCCTTGATGGGGTCCTGGTAGCTTGCCAGCGCATGCGCCACCTGCTGCTGCACCAATGTGGCCGAGCCGTGAATAGCATACGGGATGCCTGTCGTGGTGTGGCTTGCAGTCTCCTTGAGATCTAGGTCGGTGATGCCCATCTGCCGCGTTACGCGCGCGCTTCCACCAAAAAGATCGCCCACAATGGAGTCAAAGGTGGCAGGGTTGGCGCCATAGTCGCCCTCGGTTTGGCTGCTGAACCCCACGTTTTGACGGGTGGAGTGCGTAAGGTGCGCATCGGTGCCAGTGTACACAGCACGCTTTTTGTTTGTTGGCATGATTGCGCTTGCACACACACACCTTTATAGCACTGCCGGTGTGCGACGAACAACAGTCTCGGTTCGCCACGTCCCTGTCGCGCTAAGCCACACGAGCAGACCTGCTGTGGAGGGTCGGGTCGCGGTCAACACTCGGGCAAGCGTGCGGTGTCCCTTCCTGGCGCGACTGCGTGTGTATGTTTTTGGTTTTCGAATGAGCAGGACAATTGCGTCCCCGTGCTTGCCGCGTGCCACCGTCGGGTTATGGCTTAAAATCTGGGTGTACCCGCGTCTGGCAAGCGCCTTTGTCAGCGACGCTTCCGCTGCTGCAGGCCACTTCAGCGTTGGCGCAAAGATGTCAGCCGGCGCCTCTACCGCGCCAAGAAACCGGCGCCGCTCGCAGGCCGCGGGCTCCACCCAATGTGCGGTTGCCCCGTCGGTGCACACAACCACCACAAGGCCGCGCGGGGCTTTGCGGGCCATGACCGCAAAGCCGCACTGCAGTTGGTGGCGCCAGTAGAGGCAGTTGGGCAGATCGCAGCGCAGTGTGGGGCGGTTTTTGCAGTTTGCATAATACGTGCGGGCGTGTTCAGCCAGTGTTGCCTGTGTTGTCTTGAGCTCAATTATAACTTCATTTCCCGTCGCATCCGTCCCAACCGCGTCCGCAACCGCCCGCAAGTTCAGCGACGGCACCGAGACCGACACCTGCGCCTCTTTGGCCGTAACGCCCTGCGCCGACAGCACAGCAAAAAACCGCCGCGCCGCTGTGTGCGCCGGCGACTGCTGGCCAAGGCGCCGTCCACGGATGTGCTGCTGAACAAGGTGGTCCGCCTTTCGCCCAAACGCCAGACCTCGTTTGCTGCACAAGGTGCTACGGCCTGTCCGGAACCGCGACCCGCCCGCCAGGCACTTTGCAATGAATGTCGTAACGCCAACCGGCATGGCGCTGTTGGCGACGGCAATTGAAGCGGCAATGCTCTCAACCACGGGTCAGTCAACAGAGGACACCGTCACAATGGCTACCGCATATGACCACGCACGCTACGTAGAGACCCAAAAGGCATACAGTGACGCCGCGCGCACGTGGGCGGCAAAGCTGGCCAGACTCGGTGCCGCGCTGCAACACGCTCTCGCAGAATCCACAACCCCAACAAACAAACACGGCCTTGTCGCAAAGCATGCGCTAAAAACGCTGTGTAATGCACACACCTCCCTTTTGCCAGATTACAGCCTTGCACCTACTGCTCTTTATGCGGATCTTCAACTCCGTTGGCGGCCGGAGGCGGTGAATGAGATTGGGGCCGCGGCGCAATTGGCCGAAGATCAACTCGAAACTGCTGTTGCAGCGCTTGCAGATACTGCCGCATCAGCGGCGGTGCCGCAACATCAAACGCCGCCTGATGCGTCGCCACGAACCGCGAAACGACCGCGGCATGATCCTCGTCAAACCCGGTGACGTGGTACACCATCATGGCGTGCGCGGTCGCCTCCGTCGCGGTCATGCCCGTCCCCGCGAGCAGCTGGACATGATACACGACCGAAGCAGCCACCACTGCCGGCGAGCAGCCCGCCAGCATGGTGGCCAACGCCGGCAACACTGGCTGCAGCGCTGACCGCATCTCAAGGCTGCTTTTTACAATGTCGACGGACGGCGCCACCTCCGCCGCCCAAACATGGCGAGGAAGTCCGGCCCATGACACAAGCTCGGATGGCATCCCAAGCGCAACGTCGGAGGCCCATGCCGGGCGCGACAGCGCCTGTGTGTAGTGACGCGTCCACGCAAGCGGTTTCCCCTGGCGGTGCTTCCACAGGTGTGCCGCAACAGGCAACGCGAGGCACATGAGCCACCACATCACTGCAGCTCAAAGGTCGCAGCGAGCGCGCGTGTGAGCGGGTCTCCGGTGGCCGACTCCTCCGATGTGCTGTGGGAACGCTTGCGTGACTCAACAGCCGGCGCCGTGGTTTGTGACCGCAGATCCATCATCTGCTTGGTGCATGCGCACAGCATGCGATCTGTCGCTCGCAGCAGCTGGGCCGGGTCCATGGTGGACATCTCCGCGATGAGCGTGTCAGGTTCGCAATAAAATGTTTCTAAGTATTTGGGGTTGAGCTGCTGGGCCATCGATTTGATCTGCGCTGCCACCACCGCCATGTTGACGTCCGCCTTGCTTGACTGCGAGCGCTCCGCCTCCTGTTTGGCAACCTGCGCCGCATGCTTCGCGGTGTCGACCGCCTTAATTAGGTCCGCAAATCGGGCGGTGACAAGGGCGCGCTCAGGCTCCCCTAGGCTGGCCACGGCGTTCTCGAGGGGGGTGGGCTCCGTCATGCTTGCTGGGTTTATGAGCGACCGCATATACATAAGCTGGTCTTGCAGATTGGCACTGACCCGAATGATGTGGCATTCGGGACGGGCGGGACGCACGCAGAGGCTTAGCTCTAAAGGTGTGTTTGTGTCACACACGTGCGTCAGCGACACACCGCGCAGCGCACCAAGACGAATCAGCGGCAAGAGCACAGGCCGCTCAGCCACGTCAAGTGTTAGCAAACAGTACCAGCGCCCATCTCGCCCCTCCCAGTGGCACAACACGGCCCCCACAGGTTGCTTGTGGGGATCGTCGTCGCCAAGGATGTCTAACGCCGCACCGACGTTTCTGGCCGACGGTGCCAGCTTGGCAACACTGAGGGCGGCAACGGCCTCGTGGATGCCAGCATGCTCAAGGGTGACCGGCACCCCCGACACATTCATTTGCGCAAGCCGGGCGGGCGACAGGTCATAATCTCCCGCAAGCTTGTACTTGCCGGGAAAAGGGTGATACACTGCAATGGCGTACAAAACGTCGGACTGGGTCGACGAGTCTGTCATTGCGGAGGCCTCCGATGTGATGGCCGTGGCCGAAGCGCTAATATTGTGCACAGACCGTCTCAAAAGCGACCTGGCCGCCTTGACCCGGATTTCGAGACTGGACGGTCCAATGCGTGCGGCGGTCCTCGAAGCTGTTGATGGTAAAGTGCGGAACCAGCAGAGACTTGGGCAGTCAATGTGGCAGAAAGCAACACCGTCGTGTTGTCCGCCTCATACTGAGACGCGATGCACGGGTACACCATGAAAAGAGAAACATGCAGCAGCACCACCGCGCTGGTCACAAGCAAGGCAACACGGGCCGATGTTCCTCTGCAAAGCGCAGTCAAACACATGGCGTCTCGCCCTGAAACCGCCGCAAGCGAAAGCCCAACCGCTGCCCCGACCACCTCTGTGAACGAGTCGCCTAGCCCAACCGGTGTGCACAGATGAAGTGTTGTCAACAGTATGGCCTCGTACATCCACCGCAGCGTGACAAGCGCAGCAAGCCGACTGTGACCGGCGCGACACACAAGCACGTGTGGGGCAACCACTCTGCAGACCATCTTCGGCAACGGTCGACCAGTGCTCACCATTGCCACAGCGACAATGTAGCCCACAGCAACAGCGGCGGCGCAGACGGCGCCCACATACCAAACGGTGTACGAACCCGCCAGGTCCGCTCCAAGTAGCGTGTCAACCGCCTCGGGCATGACAGCGGTTGACTCACTGACAACATGATACACCTTTGCGCTTGCTGCAAGCCAGGCCGCGTCGGTCACAAAGAGGCCTACTTCTGCAACGCGCTCCCACAATGATGACACTGTTGCCATGTCGCGCTGGATCTGTGCGGCATTCAGCGAGGCCGACCACCCAAGCCACCCGGCAAGCGCAAACGCCAGGAAAAGGACCATCAAGTACTCGGCCGCAGCGTCCACCATTGTCGGTTGTTCCCACACCGTCAGTGTGTTGACTGCATCGTTGTACTCAAAGTTAAGGTTGGCCCGCATGATGCTCAACATGGCGGGCCCTGGTGTGACCGCTGGTGTACGGCGTCCAAATGCCTCTGTGACGGCACAGGTTGAAACCATTCTATAGGTCCCAAGCGCAAGCTGCACGCTGCCATCTTCGCAGGCACCGCTGTGGCTTTCGGCAAAATTGACGTTGCATCCTTGCCGGCGGCAGTGTCGCATTCCGGTTTTTCCGGTTCGACAACGGCGTGGCAACGCAGACAGATACAGCTGATTGCCACACACCCCGAACACCCCTTTGGCGGGCACAAGCGTGTCCCACGTCAGCACCGTTGATGCGGCAGTGGTCTCGACGCGTTGCGCTGTGCCCGCCACGTAGAGCACATCGGTGTTGTTGGCCGCAGTCTTGCTGTAGTGGGGTGGGCATGGCGCGATTGTTGAGGATCGTGCCTGCAGGTCAATAAAAGCAACCTGCGCCGCGCCAGGAAACGCCCCAACGCGCACCACCACCTGCAGCATGCCACTACCGGTTGCCGCAAGGTGCACCGGCGTGGAGGAAAGCGAAAGGCCAAGTGCCGCTAGCATGTACATTACACATCGCGGTTTTGCGCTTCCACATTTATTCGTGTGCTGTAGTTCACCAGAGTGACAGGAGAACGCGGCACTCGTTTTGCTGCTCACTTCCCTTTCCCAACAACATTCCCAGCCTCCGTTTGTGTCCTGAGGCAAGCACCTGTCTAACCTCGGCTTCGCCCGCAGCCGACAAACTATCAGTGTTGCCCGCAAGCCATTGCTGCACGTGCTCGCTCAGCTTGCCCCTGGTCGACATCATTGTGAACGTGTTCAGGCCTTCGGGAGCTGTGGTGTACCCCACTTTGTCCGCCGCAGCCGACCAGTAGAGCTCCTCTCCGGGCACCGCGTACGCGAGGGCGCCGTCGTCGCAAGGGGCCACCACCGTGACGGCCCCGGCTACTGCCACCGAAAACAGTGGAGATTCGGCGTCAAGCTCGACCGTGTCCAGCGTCACCCCAACAAGACGGAGTGCAGTCGTGTCAATTGCGCCCGTGATGTCCACCGTGACACGGCAGTGTGGCCATTCAGGACTCGTGCTGGCTAGCAACGCCTCAGCAAACACCGGGTAGTGTGCTGGCACGTGCCACGGCCGCGGGCACGCGGGGGAGAGGCCGAGCTTGTTCCGCACAACGTCGGTCGCCAGCTCCACCGCCATGACAATAACGCCCTCGGGCGCCGGCGGGTCCACGGGCCCCGGTCGCTGCATTGCTGGTTGTGCGACTTGCAGCACAATTGCTGTAGCGGGCGCGGACAATCTGCCAAAATGGCTAGCGCTTCATCACCTTGCCCTTCGCGGTTTTGGCCTTCTTGGTCGGTGGGGCCGCCAGAGGCGGCGTGCTTGCGGCAGGCGCGAAAGACGCTTGCGTGATTGTTACGGTGCCCTGTGCTGCGGGCGCAGCGGCCAACGCAATCGCACCTGGAACGTGTGGCTCTGTCAACCCGGTCCGTGTAGACAACAGGACGTAATATTCGTGCCTGCCCGGTCGCGCAAGAATGCGCATCGTGGCATGCTTGTCTAGTTCGCCAGCACCTGTCTTGTGCACACGGCTCACGACGGTCCCAATATTGAAGTGCGCACGATCTTTGCGGGTCAACGTGCAGCTTCCGGCACCCGCCACTTGCGTTGCCACGACGTTGGTGTCGGGTTGGTCAGGGATGTAGGCAGCTGTGTCAGCTGCAAGCCCTGCCATGAACATGTCGGATCCGTCTGCTGGGAATGTTGTGGTGTGGGCCTCTGCAGTTTGAAACACCGGCCGCCCCTCCTCCCACAAGTTCGTACGGTTGACCAGCGGCGCGTACACAGGGTGTTGTGGTGCCATGGTGACATCGGTTGCGGAACGCCCAGCTTCCAGGTCCCCTACAGATGCAGTTGGATCCACTTGGATGTCGAGCAAGACACGGAGAACGCCGGCACGACCGGGGTAGACCTCTACAATTGTGCCGATGCGATAATGTGCATCCCGCACGGGGTTGCCTGGAGCTTGCATTGCATACAGGGGCCCTTGGTACGTCGCATTGCCCATGTCGTAGGTCTCACCGCTCCCCGAGGGATGACAACAAAGTACGCCACCAACCTTGGCGTCGGTGACCGCCGCAAGCATGGTAACGCATCCCGACACAATCACTGACACGACGGCGACAGACTCTGGGTTGTGCATCGCAAGCTTGCCGTCCAGAACGGCATCGTGGGCGATGCCAAACGGGACGCAAGAGGCCACGCCGTTTGCCTTGTTGAAGACGGTTGGTTCGTTCGTCTGTTTAGTTGTGTCCACAAAAAGGAGCTGGCCGTGGTGCACGACGTAGTCGGCTTCTACTGGTGCGCCGGGGTCTGCGGCGCCTATCTTGGCACCAATGTAGATTGCCTGCACCGGCGCATGTTCGGACAAGATGCCTTCCTTGGGCATAGTTTGGCGCGTTGTAAAATGCGGGCCCGCTTATAAGCTGCGCCAGGTGGCGCAGCACTCAAAGGCCAAGCAGCACCGCTCCAGTTTTGGTGGCCGCGGTTGGCGCGCGCCGCACCCAAATTTCACGACTTAGTGACGAGTTGTACGTTTCTTGCCCCCCCTCCAGGTCCCAAATGCCCGGGACAATTTTGCGGGTGTTGAACTCGTAATGCACGGGATCCACGAGTGTTGTGTGCTCCCCACGTGTCATTGCACACCGCAATTGCGTGGGGGCGTGGCGGCGGGCGCATCCGTCGCAGTGCCCTTCAAGCTCCGTGTTTTTCAATGTGCGCACAATGCACTCGTGCCGCCCGGCGGACGCCTTGACGATTGTCACTCGCTCGAGTGTGATGCCTCTGATCCAGTCGATGTGCGTTACCTCTTTCATTTTTGGGGGACCGGAAATTGATGCTTGCTCCATGGGACTATCTGTTTGACGCGCTGCACTTTGCGGCAAAGGCCAACCCACAGCAACAGGACGGCCAGTGGCCAGTTGGTGCCGCACTTGTGCCCGAAACAGTTCGCAAATACGCTCCACGTGCTGTGCCGTCGACTGCGCGTGCACTGCTCGCGTTCGCGGGCTCAGAAACCATGCGGCTACGGCTGCCACTGGTGGCCCCAACACGGGCGGTGGTTGCAGCGGTGCACGACACCGTTGCAGCGGCACTGTTGTCGTGCACAGCCACAAACCGCGCCGGGCTGCTGGTCCCGGTGTCGACTGCGTCGCACGACACCACACAGCTGCGGTGGGGACGCTGCCGTCGCAACCACCCAGACACAATTGTGCCACTGTGTCGGTACAACGCCGATTGCGATGCTCACTGTGTCACCGACAGCCGAGGTCGGCTTGGGGTGTACCTGACCCCGTCAGAGCAGACGCATTTTGATGCCACTGGCGAGGTGCCCGCAATGGCGCTGTTTTGTTTGCTCTGCATCCGACGGGATGCACAGGCCATCTACATGATGCACCAATCAATGCCCGTGAACCCAAGCGCCGAGCTTGGCCGCCCCGCCCTGCTGATGCCCCCGTTTCAAAACCTGGTGGGTGTTGAAGACGGTTACAAGGCAAGCGTCATGGCTACACCGTCGGCTGCAATGCCAGCCGGGCACGTGGCAATTGTTGGGGTTGTGCCAGGCCTGGCCGCCCACTATGATCCACACCAACGATTGTGGGGTGTTGACCAGACACACATCTTGTTTGGCAGCCATTTAAACGGGCGGGCGGCAGCATAAAAACCTCACCGCTGTCGCCAAAACTGAGTGCGCTGTTGTCGGACACGGCATGGGCAGAGGTGTGGGGATTGGCCCCACCAACGTCTGCAACCACCCGCATGTTTGCCAAGGTTGTGGTCGGTCGTAGCACGTCCCGCAGCGTGCCTAGTGCGCTGTTTCGGCTTCACGCTACCGTCCGAGCCGCCGTGTTTTCTTACATTTTAGGCAAGCGGTTGGTTCCAGGCACAGCTGCGTGCGATTCTGCCCTGGCTGCCCTGCGCCGCACCATGACACACAGAACAATTGCAACCTGCATTTATTTGTATTGCTGTGCATCTCTCCAGCACTGCAGGGCCCTGCGCAGGGTGTGTGGGGTGACAAGCGGCACGCTGGCAGCATGCACGGCCACGGCCGCCAACATCAGACGCGCCGTCGCAGCGCTTGGCATCACCAATGTTCAAGAACGCGTCATCAACATTACACTGCCGGCTGCCGCGGCAGTTGCACTGCCGGCTTCTGACAGTCGGGCCATTTGGAACGCTGTCAGCAGCGCAGTGGGTGTCAAGACCCGCATTCCGGTGTGGGCAATCCAGGTGGTGCCGAACGCCCGGCAGGTGTATCGGGCCTGCATTGTGCGCCCCATGCAGCTCACGGACGCATTTGCACGCAGCATCGGCTTGTGGCACCCCGGGTGGGCGACACTGTTTGAAAGCCGCGGCGCAAAAAAAACAACAGTGATGGCGCTGCCCGTTCGTGTTCGCGCGGCATTGTACTTCTTGGCTCATGCAAATGCCGCTCGCAACCGCCTGCAAATAACGGTCCACTGGTCGGCGGCAAGTGGCACCGCCACCGTGTGCGGCAATTGCGTCAGCTTGCGTAGCAAGCCACGCGCCGCAAGCACACCGTTTAAACGTGCCTGCAGTGGCGTGCAGCTTGACTTGCGGTTGCAACAAGCAACATGCGCCGACTGCGCAAGTGATCATCTGCACACAGTGGCGCTGTCGCACAGGCAAATTTCTGTTGTGACGTTGACGGGGTTGGTGTGCCTTGTTGGCTGCAGCGGTTGTGGCAGCCTCATGGCAGTGCGGCCGAAATCGGGATCACGTGCAACGTGCCATCGATGCACGCCCCCGGTTAAAATACCCTCCTGTTTTTGCCGGGCAAGCGCAAAGGCAACAACAGGTACATTCTTGTGCACCACAGAGGCAGGGTTGGCCGTTTCCGGTGTTTGCGGCCGACACAGCATGTTTGTGCCAGCGTCAATAGAAGCACTGCCTGTTGTGGCGCGGCGGGCCGGGGTCCGCATTTGACAATGGAACATGTTGCGGACCATCTGCGGGCAACATGGAGCACGGCGGGGCTTGAGGTGCGTGGATGCGGCACCGATCGCGTGCACGTTGCGGTCGGCCCGGGGTTTCCAATGTCGCAGCTTTGTGCTGATGCCGCTGCTGTGTACGATGCCGAGGTCTGCGTCCAACATGACAGCGACAGTGGCACAACGTTTGTGGTGGTTCCACACAAGGTGACGTTTCAGCACCCGCGCCGTTGCTGTGGCTGGCTCTGCAACATTCTGGTGTTCGCAGCATTCGCCGTCGGCATCGGTGTGTCGCTCTGGGCGGCACCAACAGACAAGCTTGTCGGGCTGCCATGACCGCTACTTTTTTTCGCGGTTCCACTTTTGTAGCGACGTCACGGTGTCAATGAGTGCCTTCCGGCTGTCGTCGTCCACCGTGCCGTCAGGCCGGACTAGGCGTGCGTTGAGATGCATGATGAGTGACTGATGGATGTGAGTGACAACGTTTGCAAAGAGGCCTGCAAACTCCGTCGAAAACACCAGATGGGTTTGAATGGAGGTTTTTGTCCACTCTGGTGCGGCCACAACCGCCCCGCCCGGCAGCCGATGCGTGATGTCACCGCGGATGTTGTTGTTGTAGGTGCTGTGCACAGCGTCAACGATCACTGGCAGTTCTTTGGACTGCGCCACCATGATGCGGATCATCGCCTTTGTGTCGGCGCAGATGTCCTCTGTCTCGCCCGTCTCCCGGAACGCGCACAAGAAGCAAAACTCGCCGTTTGCACTGCATTGTGGTCCATGGTTTCCGCCATCCGCGTGCCAAGCGCCAACTTGGTATGCCGACAATCGGGGGCTGTGGCTGTTAGGTGTTGACATCCTGTCGCTTGCGTTTTTTGTTGTCTTTGGCTTCCTCTGTGAGCGGTTGTGCAGCCGTTGCACCGGCACTACCAACAGGACCGGTGTCCGGCGCCAGTGTGTTTTGCCAACGCTTCACAAGCACCGGGTCAAATTTGCCGGCGTCAAGCTCAAACGCACACGCGTACAGGGCAATTAGCTCCTTGGGTCTCAGCAGGTGGCCAATTTGCTCGAGGGTGTGCAAAGAGGCACAGTCCCCAAACGTAACACCCGCGCCTAGATCGGCAAATACACCTGAAATCATCTCCCGCAGCTTGCGCGTGTGCGTGCGAAAGTGATTAATCGCCATTTCTGTCAGGCGGTTTGACGACGACATGCGCTCCGAGTTAATATTTTTGCCAAGGACCTGTGGCGGGCAGCCAAACGCGAACTGGATTTCATGCGCTAGGCGCTCAACCGTGTAGTGTATGATCTCTGTGTCCTGTTGCAGATGCCGCAGCTCATCAATGTCACGTCCGTCCGACACAATGTGCTCGGCGTGCGTCTGATCTCGCGTGGACGGCATCCCTCCCACGCTGCCTTGGGGGCCAACAGCCCGGGCCGTGTGCGTGATACTGTCAAGCGCGCGGATGGCCTCGGCCCGGTTCTCGATCAAATCTTGTATGTCGGCGGGCTGGTCCAACACGTCCACCTGCATTGAAGAGTGCGCGTTCTGAAACCACGGCACAGATGTGCCTGTGCTTGCCCCAATCTGCTTGGAAATGCGTGTGTACACGGCGGGGCGCGAGTTGATGGCGTCCTTTTGCTGCAGTTGACGGTTCAAACACAGCAGCTGCGTGGCCTGTGGGTGACTTTTGAAGGCAGCCGACATTGGGTGAACAAACTCACCATTGCTTGCCACCTCAGGTGCCTGCAGCAGCGCCACCCGCCAGCCGCGCGACCCTCGTAGCGACTTGAATGCGTCGCCAACAATCTTGGGTGCATACCGTGTCGGGCCACGGCGCTCAAGTACAACGTGTCGCCCAGTGAGCACCACCGGGCCATTGGCAGTGTCCCGGTACACACAATACCCGTACAGGGACAACTCGGTAATGAAATCCGCGATGAAACGCTCGTAAGCCTGCTTGTCAATTCCCACAGGCGTGACGAGCTCGGTGCGCTCAATTTCAGCGATGATGCATAGCACTGCCGACTGCTGTGGGGGCGAACGCAAAAACATTGTCCAGAGCGCATTGTTGATACTGCTCATCTGTATACCTGCACAACCGCGTACCACGCCCCAAATACGCTTGGTGCGTAAAGGTTGGCACTGACAAGAACGGCAACAACTACCAGGTTTGCAAGCCTCCAGCTCGCAGCTGGCAAATGCGGTTTTACCGCTGCAAACACGACAACAGCCCCCACAACCCCAATGTGGCGAACGTCATTGAGCAATGCTGCGCTGGCAAGCACGCCAGAAAGAATGGCAAGCGTCCCACTGCGAACACGCTCCATGCTGCCGTGGAAACACGATGTGTTAATAGAGGACAGCTTGCAAACGACAGTGTGGATCGCGTTTGATGGCAGCATTCATGCTGCCATCACACCCGGCCAGCCTGTGGTCAAAAAGATCGGTACCGCAGGGGTGTCCAAAGCCGTGCTACTACGAAACACACATGTCCCGTGCCTAGAGCCCGTGCCAGGGCAGCAAAGCACGTGCGCACCCGATCGCACTCTGTGGCTGGCGGACCGCCGTGTCACGGGAAGCGGGTGGCACGGGGGTGTGGCAGACGCTGCCAGCAACACCGTGTTCACCGACACCGAGCACTTCCTGATTGGGTTTGTGGGACCGATGCGGGCTCGCACAGTTGACGGAATCTTGCATCTTCACGTTGTTGTTGCCGGTCGTGTGCGTGCAAATTGCGCAGTGTTTGGCCGCCCGCTTGCTGCAGGCACAGTTGTGTCCATGTGCGGTCGAAACCTGACAACACTGGTGCCTTCTGCCGCGTCTGTGCCAAGTGACTTTGCCCTCATTTGCCTGCACCCAGTTGACAAGATGCGAAACTGCAAGTGACCAGGCTGTGGTGTGTGAAATTCACGGAACGTGTCGCCTGCCATTGTCGGTGGCAACAGTTGGGATGCACTATATGTCAATGCCAGTTCCACGACCAACACGGCAGGGCATGCACCTAATGCTAAGTGTAATTCTTACCGCACCAGTGGTGAGTGCATACCGTGCGGACTCGTACACCCAACGCATTCCCCTTGGCAACGTCAGTGTCGGCGGTAGTAATGTTTTTATGATGCCGGCAGGAGAGCTGCTCACCGGCACCGCAATCCAAATTTGCGCACGCCACCATCTGCTGCCGCTGGAAACAGCGGAGCAATGCGAAACCGCATTGGCCCATGCCGCCGGCAACCTAACTGCTTTGATCCAGCAATTGCCACCGGCATCCTACCCGCGCGGCTGTGTGTTTAAATACGGCCAGGAAACCATCAGGTGGGCGTTCAGCGATGCCACGCGGCCACCCATGGAGTCAAGGTCGCAGCTAGCAACACCGTATGATCTTCTGCCAGGGCCCACAACTTCCGACAACCACGGTCGGGCCATCTGCCGCGAACCAACCAATTCAGAGTCACATTCGCCCACCGAGCCCGGTCCCACCCCAATGCCGACCCCGGCGCCTGTCACACCACCGACCCAGTCACCCACGGAGTATCGCCAGGAGTGGGAAACGTGCGACAACCGCACAGAATGCGATTTTTCAATGCATCGGCGCCCAAACGGGTCGCTTGTTGTTTGCAGCGATGGCTCGCCGCTTGTCGACAATGTGTGTGCAACCTGTTTGGCAGATGACGCTGACATGGCATGCGGGCAGCACCATTATGGGCACTGCGACAACAATGAATTGGCGTGCAGCTCTGTGCTGCACATTAACACCGCTTGTGCTGATGCCGGATGCGACGCGGGGGTGGCTGCAAACAGCCCGTGTGCAACACCTGTGCTTGGCTCTTTCAGGCTGCATTATCGCACGCTAAACAAGACTGCAGCCGGCACATTTTGCGTGGCAAATCAAGTGCCGCCAGGTGCCATTTACAACTGTAACACAGCGGCCGACACAACCTTTCACGCATGCCACAATGTTCAGCATCGGCTGACTGTTGACAAGGGCGAGATCTGTGGTATGCAAATTGCAGTAGAAAATGCCTATGGTGGCACGAACTTGTACGAGGCTGTGTGCCCTTCCGTGGGTTGGGGCTGGACTTCGCCACCGTTTGCGCTTTCTTTTCGATTGACACCGTCATCGTGCAGCGCAATCAACAATCGCTTTTTGAGCGACCCACTCAACCGACGGGGCTGGAATGGCAGCGCTGCCTTTCCTACAGCTTGCAGGGAAACAGGTTGCCTCTGGCAAGGGCCAGACGTTGACGCCTACTCCAGATGCAACGTGTTTGACAAAGAAAACTGCAGCATGTGGGGGCTGCAATGTCCTGATGGCTGTCATTACACGTCGAGTGGGTGCATTGCCGATGCTTGTGATGACATCCCATGCGACCGCGCTAGTTCTGCCGTTGAGCAGCTAGGAGTGTGCCCCAGGGGCTGCACACATGTGGCAGAGCAAGGCAGCAGGGAGCTGTTCACGTACCGCAAGCCCCGATGCGAAGATCCAGTCATGGACAAAGGCGAGCCGTTGTGCACGGAAAGACCATTTGTGCACGACCGCGAGCACATTGTTGTGACGTTTACCGAAGATAATTTCAACGATTGGCCATACGACAACAGTGTCGGGCACGAAACGCTGCCACCAACAGAGGCGATCACTACCAAGTCTCCAACACTCACAGCACCTACAGCCATGCCGGCACATTCAACTACGCCGGCCCCATCTCAAGTGTACACTCCGGCCCATGACTGCCACAGCGAGCAGTGGGAATTGCAGGTGGGTCACAGTTTGCCACGGCTTGACGTGTTTAATGTGCACCAGATGCACACAACTAACGCCAATCCGGTTGCTCTCAGCATCAGCGAGTGTATGACCGCGCTGTTGACCGCCGATGTGGTGTCGGACTCTGTGGAATTTGTGACCATGCCAGGCGGCAGCCGGGAGTTCGAAACGCAGTGTCTAGCGCGGGCAAATACGGGCATGTTTTTTATTTCGGTTGACGACCACGTTATCAAATGTCTGGGAGGAGGCAGCTTTATTCATGCATACGGCAATGCCGAGCATGACGCCAAGTTGCTCGAAATGGACTTCGCAAATTTGTGCGCTACGGCGCGCAATCTACGGTCCGATGAGTGCGTTGATGTGTTTTTGCGACGCCACATAGAGTCACTTCGGGTGGTCATGGTTCCCAATTCTTATGTGAATCCTGCCATGTGTGACAATGCCCCAACTGGGCAATATTTTGTTTCCCGTCTGAAACACGTCATGCAATGCTTGGGCGGGTCCGAGGTCCGGATGGCGATGCGACACAATTCCGACACCGATTATCGACAAGACCTTGACCGAATGCAATTTGCTACGCTGTGCGCAAAAACCACCTGGGTTGACGAGCACAACGACTTTTTGGAGGGGGGGTACATGCTCGATGTTACGGGCCCTGCGTACGTAAATCACTTTGTTGGGCGTCCGCTGGAAACAGGCTGCACGGCGCATCCCTCCTGGTCCGATGAAGATGGCGTTCATTCCTGTCAGCCGATCCTGGTCAGGCAACACCCGCATCCCAAGGCCGTCTGCACCAATTGCCTGCGCCGATTGCAAGACAACAGTCATCCCGCGCTGTGCACCCTGTCACCGTGCGCCGGGTGGAATGCAACCGCCACCCTGTGCGCCAAGCAGTGGTGTGTGCCCGGCATTGCTTCAGACGGACGCCGGACCTGCACCGAACCACCCGAATCCACGCTAGTCGGAATTACATCTCTGCGTCACCGCGAAGACCTTGTTGAGCTTTTTGGCAAATCGATGGCACCATTAACCGGCCCTACCGACGGCTGGTCTTGGATGGGAAAACAGAACATCCCAAATCCAAACGGGACACGATTTGACCATGCCCCTAGGCTCAACACAGCACATTTAGACCACAACAGGCCTTTGTGCACGCAGTTGACAGCGGTAGACCGTCTTGGCGGTCGCTACCACGGCAACTGTGATGACAATGTTACCGGAAATTATTTTCTGTTGGTTCCAGTCAATCTCGCTACAGACAATGCTGGGTCAAGGCGTGGGCATCTGTTTCCTGCAGGCATCCGGGTGACATGGACGACCCCGTCGCCAACCACATTTCCAACAAGCGCGCCTACATTTCCCCCGCCAACGACTTCGCCCACGCAGTCCCCGGCATCGAACAGTCCAACAATGTCCCCAACAACTTCCAAGCCAAGCATATCACCCACCGCGTCACCCACAACCGCGGCAGACGCCTTCTGCTTGATGGATGGGGTTGGACAGTGCCCATTTCGACTTCAAAGCCCGCTTGGAGACGACACTGACCAGGCTCGAGTTGCAAACAACTTGAGCGCGCCTGTGATTCTCATTGCCGGAAAAACGTACCGATTTTGTGTGTCGCCGCCAGGAACGTTCGACCGCGCCGACACCACGCGCAACGCGTGCGTGCCGTGCGATGCGACTCTGGACAAAGACACAATCACCAGTGAATGCACCCCCCTTCCTTGTGACGCCCTGCGGCGGCAGGCGTGCGATGCCGCCCCGGTATGCGAATATTCTGCAATTAGCCAGCAGTGCATATACCGCACCTCGAAGTGCACGCCGGTGCGTGTTGCCGGCGTCAACCCCGGCCTCGTTGCGGTGCGCTTTGCCAGCAGGCCAGATCTTGATTTTGGTGTTGCGCTGGGTGCCCAAAACATGATGTGTCGGGAAAACAAACGGCTAATCACAAGCGCTCTTTTTGCGTCATCCACCGGTGCAACAACGGCACAGCTGCCAACACACCTGCAATTTAACGACGTTGTCACCACCGATGTCCTGCCCGTGGGCCCCGCCCCGCCTAGCGTTCCAACGAGTGCGCCGCAGCGCGCCTCGTGCATTGATGAGCTTGACGTGACCGAGTGCAACGCCAACAGCAACTGCAAGTGGGATGTCTGGACCGCAATTTGCCTTTCCGTAAACGCGCAGCAACCCACCGACGTCCCTGTGGAGCTGATAGACAACGAATACAGCGATCTCTACCTCACCCTGTTTTTGATCACCATCGTGGTGTCCGCCCTGGCTGGCATCATGCAGTGTTCGTGTCAGCGCTGTTGCGCAACCGCGCAAATGAGTACAAAAGACAATGTTGTCACCCAAAACGCGGCGTTTGGCGTCAGAGTGCCACCGTCCTATAGACGCAATGCGTCTGGTTTTAGTCTGTGACACTTTACATTACACAATAAGGAAAGGAAAACAATATTTGAAGTTGCATGGGCGCCTATTTAGCAAGTGTGGTTGGCGTGCATGTCAATGATGCGGCCCTGGGTGGGAAGCGTGTACGTGCTTTATTTTGTTCTCTATGCGGTCGCGGTGGCGCTTATTGCGGACGAGAATGCTGCTGCGGCCGCGTGGGTGGTGCTCGGCACTACTGTCTCACACTACGGGCTTGCGGCGTACATTGCGTGGCAGGACACGCCGCGAGTCGCATTTGAGGAGCGCTATGGTGCGCTGACGGGGCGCGCGTATGTGCTCGCCATTCTTGACAACGGGGCATCCGTCGGCGCGGCCGGGTTTGCAGTGTCCGTGTTCTGGGGCGCCAACGACTGGGCGGCGGGCGTGGCGGTTGGCCTTGCCGTCGCGGTAAACATGTATTGCCTCTATGTTCACTGCGCGCCGAGTGTGTGAGTTTACACCGCCGGGACCCGCGCGGGGCCGGTCACAATCGTCTGCACATTGATGTCATCGCGGGCTGCAAGAGCGTCTGCAACCGTAGAGTGCTCGCTTATCAAAATTGGCCTGTTGTTGGCCAAGAACCACAGGCGGTGCTCGAGTGGCGATGTTACAATGCAGTCTCGATCATCATCCGCCGCCTTCTCCGCCGCTTGCTTGGTTGCGTGCGCAATCGTTCTGAGATGGCTGTAGCCGTCCAGTACGTGTGTGTGGTGGCACAGACTCGCCTGCGGCAAGATGCCAATAAATGCTTGGAACAGATCCATGTTTGTTGGCATGGCAGATCCTTTGTGGAAAATGGCCACCGCAAGCACACTGTCGTGTAAGATGCCGCGCGTGCCAACAGACCGACACCACACCCGCCTTATAAAGCAGCAAGGGGGGTGTACCGCCATGGATGTTGGAACACTGCGCACATTGCTTCTAAAAGCGGGGATGAAGGGAGTGGAGCTGAGCGAATCTATGAACGGCACCTTCAAAGCACGCGTCGTCGGAACTTTCCTGTTCTCCCGGCTTGCGCCAGTGCTGCGCGAGAACGACCTGGAGTTGCTTGTCCAACCATCGGGTCCGATGCTGCTTCGGCCAGTCACCGAGGCGGCAGCCGCGCGGCCACACCACGGTCTTCTTAGCCAATCCCACACTGAGTCCACGCTTGGTCCGGTGCGCCGCCTCACCCACCAGGGGGTGACAGTGCATTCAGGCCACCTTGCTCAGCTCATGCAAGAACCCACCGTGCTTTTGGTGACTGTTGGGCAAAACCACATCTCCACCGACTACATCCTGCCGTCGGACATCAAAAATGGCCTTGCACACCAGAAGCGACGCGGTGCGCTTGCAACTCGCAGGACACCCAAACCCTGGCCAAACACATCACGGACCCAACAACAAGCCCGTTTGCAGCACAGGGGGGCGGCTGCTTGGCTCGCGCGCCTATTTGGGTAGGGAGTTGACATTGAGGTCACAGCATGCTGCTGTTCTTGGTTCTGGCCACAGCGACGGCAACCGGGCTGGAAAGTGAATTTGAGCAAAGTGCGGCGCGGCTTCGGTTTGGGTTGCCAGCTAACTCGGCAGTAGCGTTTTGGTGCATGTACATCCCAGCAGAGTGCAGCGATAGCTTTGTGGACAGTGGCAGTGGGAACCTTACAGCGCGCGTGAAACAGTTTGCCATTGCCCGCAGCTACGCGCTCGACAGCGACACGTGTGGTCATTACCGCGGGCCTGGCGCCGACGGCCATGTTGGCAGGGCGATGGTCGTAAATCAACAGTGGGCAGACGAACGGCTACTGTTTTCAGCCGGCCACGGCGAAATAGTGACAGCGACCGATGTGCTCCATTTGGCAGCAGCAAACAATGCCGAAACTGCACTTTGCCCTTGTTTGGCAGGAAGCGAATGTGTTGGAGCCGGGGTGTACGCCCCAAAGATCTGTGTTCCAATGCAGCCCACCGATTTGCGCAGCAAGCAGGCAGTAGCACTTATGGTTGTTGTTGCTGCCGGTGCGGCCGCCCTGTATGTGCTTACCGACAGTAGCTAGCCGCAATGTCTCATTTTCCTGTAAGTGCTATGCCGCCGGTGCCCGTGTTCTTTCATCGCCGTTTTCGACCACCGACCGGCAACCTCGTGACTTCGTGCGCAAGGCAGAACGTGGTGTTGCACGTGTGCTTTGAGGACGACCCATACAAGACACTGTTTCGACAAAAGCTACTGCTGCCCACAATAAACGCAGCTCTGGCCGGCTGCTCCAACTCCGACCCTGACTCGCCATTTCGACACCACAAATACGACCTGGGAGCCGACGGGAAAGTGCTGCAATTCCAGCGGAAACGCAATCTCATCCGTGCTGGCAAAAGCACCCACGCAGACGCCGTGAGGTCCACCCTGCTCTTTCTTCGTTGGGCCTCGCCCGGCCAATGGCCCGCCAGAATGACCTCGCCCAACATGGTGGCCAGCGGCCGGTTTGCGAACCCGCTGCCGGAAAAAACAAAAACGCTTCCGTGCGCGACGTGGTCGGCGAAATTTCCCGGGATCGCTTTGAAGCCATCTGGCAGCAAATGTACCCCCGAGGTGTACTTGAAGCAGGGAACGTACATTGTGCCAGGCGTCACTTCACCGGAGAGTCTCTCGGTTTGCCTGCAGCAGATGTCAGACATGCTCCTGCCGTTGCTGCCCGACTCCACGCAGCAGCGGTTGCAATCGGCGCACTAATGCCATACCTGTGGGTGGGAATCATTTTAGCAGTAATAATCGCTGGGCACCGCCGCGATGCCAGCATCTACGTTGTCAGCCTGGTTGCAACTGCCGCACTGGCGCAATGCCATGTGGCAGCGCGAGTTGCCGCGTTGTTGGGCGCCTTGGCGGTGCACACAACCCTTAATTTGCCCGAGGACAATCCCGACGAGAACATCTTGGCAGACGTCGAGCTAGGACGGCAGTCGCCCGCAAGGCAATGCTACACGGCCCTGTTTTGACTGTTAGTGCGCTATTCGATAACCTTTTAAAGCGCGTGCCGCACACAAAACGGTGGCTCAACAGCCGGGTTGCAAACGCAACTGCGCATGGGGCCACTGCCGGATTTATTTCTGTCGGGGCGTATGCACGCGGCCAAACCGACCCTGGCTACGCGAGCAAATCGGTGGCCGGCGTGCCCTGGCAGTGTGTCCGCGGCAAAGCGTGCTGCGTTGGTGTTTTGTGTGGTGGCGATAGCACTGGAATTGCAACGGCAACCCCGGTTGTGGTGGTCACCTGCAGTGATGTTAGTTGCCCCGTTGCTCGCGATAGTGGCGACGACGACACCGACAACACCGCCACCGCTGCCGGTGAAACCACCGCGCCGCCGGCCGCACATGTCGTTTGAGAAACGATGGAAAGTGGCACTTCGCCAGCATTGGCGCTGCAACCACTGCCGTTCAAGTCTGCCGGAAACAGCCGAAATGGATCACCGCCGGCCACTGCATGCTGGCGGCTCTAATGCAATCGATAATTTGCAGCTGCTGTGCCCCAACTGCCATGCACTTAAAACGCGAAGGGACCGCAAAAAGTATGTGCAGTAGCGCAGCAGGAGTGTACTAAAGGTTATTTTTGTTGCCGCTTCTGGGGGCAGTGACTGCCGTATTAAACACCACCACCCTGTTTGTGTACTCTGGCTCCGACACTTCGGTCGCCGCTGTTCGTCCGGCTGTAACTTGAAAGTAGGCGTTAGCTTCCGGTAGCCGGTGCAAATGCCAGCAGCCACAGATGACATTTACACACCCAATAAAAAGTGCAAGCACTGGCACCGTAAGATCAGGCATGACCGTTGTTGTTTACGGGGCCACGTCCAAATAACCGACACTGACGTTGGCCGCCCCGCATGTCTGTGTCGGCGGCACGAAACCACGGCTTCGTGTTTTCCTTGTCGATGAACGCGTGGTCGTGCCAGCTGTTACCACAGCTGTTTCCCAGCTGATATGCGTAAAAAGCACGACATGTGTCAAGAACGTCGGAATTGTGGCTGACGGTGTGCGCATGTTGATTCTCCCGGGCGGTGTAAATAAAGTTAGCGTCAAACTCACTGCCGGTGAAGATGTTGTCGGGTTCCAAAACGGTTGCCGTAAATCTGCTTTCAAGGGCTCGCTGCATTGCTGCCATCATTGCCGCATAAAATCTGTGCTCATCTGCGTTGGTCACAGTAGTGCCACCATGGGTCAATGTGTTTAGCTGTTCCTCGCGGGTCTTCAAATTGAAGTGACCACTAACAATTGCTTCTAGCTCCTCCCCCGATTCCGTTGACGTCCGCGGATCGTATTGACCAGAATATATGTTAGTTGGGATTGTCTTCCCTGCGCGCAACTGTACAATGTATGAAAACACCTGGCGCTCGCCACCGAGGCCTGCGTGTTGCAGTAAGTGCGCAGCACTGCCCCAGTTGTGAAACAAACATGCCGAGGTTTTAAAGGCTTTAGGCATGTTGGCCCGTCCGTGGACACCGGTACGGTCCTGGGCCAACTTGTTGTAGATGGCCTCAAACCACAGGCAGTCCGTGTTGGCGTTTTTTGTATCCCACCGTGTTGTTAGGGCATCACAAAAATCAACAACATCCGCTGATGTGGCCAATGGCTGGTCCGTTAAATTGGCCTTGGTGGCATCGGGCATGTTTTTGATAATGTCAGCGCATTTGAGCCAGGTCGCTACAGCTCTGGCAAGACCGAGCAACGGGGTCATGTTGACTGAGGATGGCGACAGGAGGTCGCGAACGGCGTGCAGCGTGGCATTGATGCGATCCCGCCAGGTCAGATCGTTCTGTGGTCGCACATCGGCCGTAAGAACTTGGCGCCGGATTCTGTCAATGGTCCGCGTAACGGCTGTTGTGCAGGTGTAGACATCGTGCGTTTGACCCAAGACACTCGGTGTAACCCCAGCTTCAATTGGGCGGAACTCTGTGGCCAACGGCGGCAAATTGTGCAACGCTTTAAGATCCTGAGTTGCGGCCAAGCTTGCGGTTGGCACCCACACCAATTCGGGGCTGCCTGTTCGAAGTGTTGTGCGACGAGTTGTATCGTTGTGCCACCCTACATAAACAGGGAATTGCGAGTGGTCGGTGTTTGATGGAGGCACACCGTTCTGTGCCATAAGGCCCACTGCCAATTTGCACCAGTCGCAAATAGTCTCACCCGGGGGGCGTTTTGGCCAATGTCAGGTCTGGGAGCAGCAAATGGGCAAGTGGCACACACAAAAGCGGCATTGCCATGTGACCAAAGACAAGTGCACCCGGCAGCCCCTCAAAGTTGCACCCGGTCAAGTCGTAGGCTTCCGTAACAACTTGCCCCGCCACGGACCCCGCAAGCAGGCCAAGGTTTTGTGTGCCGGCCAAAAGCGCGTAGCACATGGCCTCTGACCCTGGGGTGACAAGCCGGGCGGTCAGAACAATCATCGGCACTGCAAACAGCATTGACACCACCGGTTGCACAACGGCCTCGCCCAGTAGGTAAAACGTGTGGTCGTCAATGCCCGCCCTCGCGTTCAGCCGCGCGGCTTGCAATACCTCAACAGACGCCGCAATGACGCGCAAAAGTGTGAGCCCCGAGAACAGTGCTTTGATGGAGAGGTGTTGTAGATAAGCAAATCCCACAATGCCAGCAAACGCAAACAGAGACGCCAGCAGCATACTGTAGGTGGTGTAAAAGCGGTAGTCAAAGTTTGGTGCACCAACACACTCGCTGGTGTAAAAGTAGTCCGTCGCGCCAACAAAATTGACGTGCACCGCATCCGCAAAAAACATGAACAAATTGCATCTGAACATAGTGTCCGTCAAAACGGTCCGCGACATGTAAAACACGAGGCCACACAAACAGGCCGTTATTCCGGCCACTGCGCCAGACGACAGTGTCACCATTGCGGATGCACAGCCAAGGGCCGACAGGCTCATTAGGACTGCTATGCCAGCGTATCCTTTGTACCGACTTATTTTTGCCGACGCCAAGCACGAGCGCCGTTCCGGGAGATATCCTACCGCGAGCGTGAACAAAAGCGGCGCAACAGCGGCAATGCCAAATCCATCGACCGAGTGGCCGGCATCTGCGAGGAATCCAGCAGCAACGGCCGACACCGCAAACCCGACAATGCACACACCCCACGCAAACAAAACAACCGTGTTGCCGCTGAGATTGGCCTTTTCGCGCAGCATCTCGCTGTACGATGCCTCCATGAGTAGGTCAGCAAAAACGATGCCCGTCGTAGCCACTGACACCGCTATCATTGCATCGTGTAACCCCAGGCGCTCCTGAGACAGCGTGACACAAGCCCCGCTTGTAATCAGACAAGCGCCGCCAATGTAGTAACGCTTTCGGTAGCCACAAAGCGGAAACAGGTCTGACAGAACCCCGAACAGTGGCTTCAAACACCATGGCATGATGAGCACAAACGTGTACACCACATGGTATTCGGCAAGATCAGCCCCGAGCACATCTTGAAAATATGGCAACGCCAGGCCGCGAACAATTCCTCCGGAAAACCCCTTTACTAGGGCAAAAAAAACGATAATAAGGCACATGTACTGCCCCCCAAAATCGGCCCGAAGGCGGCCCCAAAACACCATTATTGCAATGACCCAACCGCCAAAGTGCGGTCAATTGCAACAGGTGCAAGTGCAAATGACACCGCTCCCTTGGTAAATGGCAAGATCTTCTTGACAAGCGAAAGGTGCGCGGGAAGGTGTCGCTGTCGGGTTGGGACAGACGCGTAGACAAATTTGCCAATTGGCGGCAAGCCTGGCGGGGTGTACAACGGATCCTGGTCCGGTCGCGGTGGTGCGTATGCCAGACTCACAAGCCACTTTGGCACTTTGGCGGCGCGTAGTGCGTCGTGATGGTGGTGAGCATTGTGCGCACCCCAATAGTATTCGCGGCTGATGTATTCGTCCAACGAGCCAGTGCGAACAGTTGCCGATTTTGCGGTGCCTCCGTAGAACGCCACGCCTGCCGTAGCCTCAACAATCAAAATGCTGTTGTCGTGTAGATGCAACTCGCACCACATGTGCCCAATGAGAACGGGTTCACCCTGCGCGTCCTTTTGCAAATTTGGATTTGCCATGCCGCTCACAACAAACACCTGGCTTACGTGCTGTTGTATCCATTTGTGCACCCCGGTGGCGGGCGTGTTTCTACTGTGCAATGCCGCCAACGCAACCGCGCCGGCCGCTACTGCAAAATCGTCGCAGTCGTTGCCGGTCCCCATGGACCCATATTGCGACGACGTGTCGTCGACAAGCTCGTGGTCATACCCTGTAAGATAACCAACCGCCCCCAGCGCTATGCCAACCACACTTTTCTGTTCGCCGGGGGTGCAGTCTTCAAAGCGCGCCCGGCCAAGTGAGCTGGTGGCATGCCATTCCAACCACGGAAGTGCTGCCTGCCACCCAGGCACGGGGACCAGCAGCTCTGGTATGCCATTTTGCCCTGGAACAGGGAACGGCCACTCCCAGTCCACGGAAATCTTTCGATCAAACCCAGATGCAGGAGTGTGCATCTGTGCCATGTCGCGCAGTTCACGCCACAGCTGCGGCACCAGATCTACACCACCATCAACCTGGAGCGTGCCACCGGTGACGTTGAGCAGTTTAGCAGAGGGCACCGCTGATGTTGTGCGCGGCCACCGCAGGGCAATTGCAACCAGTGTGCTGTTAGCACGCACGCATGTGAAAATTGCAGTTCCATTGTTGATGTAAATGTTATTTGATTCGCAAAATACGGTGATTTTGACAGGGGTGTCCCACGGCACAGTTATGGTCGTGGTGGCCTCAAGGCGGGTATGTTTCCCGCACGTCCACCACGCGTAGGCGGTGCCATCTGGAAGCCTCACAGTTGCCATGGGCGTAACACAAGGCGGGTCGGATATACCCACACCAGGTTATGATTGACGTGGGCGGTGTGGCCGGGCTTGCCGCGTACCTCACCAACTGCCAGGTGGGGGCCGCCACACCAACACGTGCCCAGTTGCTTGTGCCATGCTTGCACGACTGGCAGGGGCAAGTCATGATACGCTTCGCATCAAACGCATCTGTAAACTTCGTTGCTACAATTGCTCGTTTTCCGCAATTTCTCAACGTGCGCCGTGCAAGTGCCCAGGTAACAACTTCTGAGGAAATCCTTGCGCGGCTGACATGGCTTGTTTTGGACGCGTTCGGCGCAATGCGCGGGGAGCAAGTAAAAATGGCACCACCGGCCTGGCGGCACAGTGCAGAAAAGCTTGTCTTGGCAGTTGCACTGCTTTGCGGCGGTGCTATACTTTTGCACGCAGGCCGCCCAAAACAGTGGCACATGCGCATGCCATCCGGTGAAACAAAAACCATTGTATTTAATTTAGACCGCGTTTGTGTTCACTGCAGCCGAAACGCTACCGGAAGCGAGTTTGTGCTTCCTGCTCTGACCACAATGCATCCTAGACATTCGATACTTGTCAGCGGGTGCCACTGCGAGGCAGAAATTATAAAATGGTTGTGCGTGACACTCAGGCAACAAAAAACTGTGCAATGTTGAATTCACCAGCATTGGCACCATTCTTCGGCAAGTCGAAGTGTTGCGTTGCTGTTTCGACGTGTGTGGGCTGCGTCGGCATCTGCAAAAGCAGGCGTTCGTGGTTGTTGACGGCGGGAACAAGTGCGTTGACAGTTGCAGTGACCGCGTCAAGCGTGGCTGCCGTCCCAGGCAGCATGACCAGGTTCGCCAACTCCGGCGCAGAGGGCGTTTCTGCTAGCACAGTTGATGTTGCTTTACCAACATCAGCTGTTTCTGCTACCGTTTCCAAATCTGCACCCGTGACAACGGGTGGTGGGCTCGGTGGCCCCACCGTTTCCAAATCTGCACCCGTGACAACTGGTGGTGGACTCGGTGGACCCACCTTCTTCAAATCTGCACCCGTGACAACTGGTGGTGGGCTCGGTGGACCCACCTTGACACCGGCCACCCTGGATGTTTTTGGCACCTTATCAGGCTCGCCAAGTACGGCCGACAACATCTGTGCTGCAGTGCTGTTCATTGGATTGTAAGGCAGCCGGTCGCAAATACAGTCAATGTCAGCAGAAAATGCCAGACAATGCACCAATGCCCGTGAAGAGCGTGTTGACGCGTGCCACGCCGGGTGCATGTGGATCTGCAGTGAAGTTGCGACTGTTGCCACACCACAGCTGAATAAGTTGCAACCCAAACCGGGTGCTGGCACCGCCAAGTTCTTGCACATACTGGCCGCCCAGCTCGTCGGCAATGTCTTCCGAAACAGTATGGTTCACAGCCATCAACGGCATGTGCATCACAGAGGCCATGTGCCGTGCAATTGTGGCGCGCAGTTCACTTTTGTTGCATTCGTGGTCCACCGCGTGACCCAGTTCGTGTGCGATGACAAAACCAATCCCCCCGAGCACAAGCTCGTCGTCATACTGGTCTGAATAAAACGGCGGGGTCAAGATGCCAGCCGGCACAAACACCCGCTTTTGACACGGATCGTAGTACGCATTCACTTCATCCGCAGCCGCGGACCACACTGCATTGGCCACACGGCTGCCAAGCAGTAACCCCATACGCCTGTTGTGCTCGGCCCACGCAACCGACACGTTCAAGGCCACTGCAATGTCTGGCAACCCACCCTCCCCACCTACAAACTCCACAGGGGTGGTGATGTTAGCCGCAGCTTGCAGCCTGGTGGCCAACGTGTGCAGCCTTGCCATAGTAATGTTGCCAGGTCGAAGCGCTTTAGCCAATTTTGCAGGCTGCAGCTGCCGCACATATTGCAAGCAGTCGGACGGGTAGTCCGCAGCACCACTCAGCATTTCAATCTTGCCACGCGCGCCACTCCAGCGCGCTGCTAACTGGCACGCTTGAATGTCCGCGGTGGCATTTATGCCCGCGGTGGGGTAAAACACGATGTCAAACGAGGTTGTTTGGTTGTACACCCAGTTGTTTAGGCAGGTGGGGTTCAACATGTGTGTGTCAAAACTTGTTGCGTTTTCGTGAAAAACGTGCAGGGAAAACAGCCCCTCGTGTGGAGCGGTCCGGGCTGCCCACCCGTCCACCGTGACCCCGGTGATAAGCGTTTCAAGTAGTGTGTCAGCAGGCTCAATGCTCTGGTTGTCGAACTCAACCACGGCCTCGCACTCTCTTACCACAGGCAGCTGGCGCACGCGCTCTGACATGATCAGAGCTGCACGCTGGAACGGTCCGACAGGCTCGACCTCAGCATAGCGGCCACAAGCGTGATCAAATGGGTCAGTGCACGCAATCACGGATGCGTTTTGGTACAGCTGCATCTGCTGGTCGCGCAGCTGCCTCCAGGGCATTTCAACATTATCGCCAGTCGCCAACGGCGGCGGTGCGACCGACGAAAAAACCACCACGTAGGCAATTGTGGCCACCCATCCCAGCAGCATTGGTGTTGCTATGGCCCAATCCGGTTCAATGCGGACGTCAGCTGGGCGGGGTCCGTTGCCTAACAGCGCGTCCATTGTCGGTGACCAGAAGCGCAGAGGTGGCTCGTAAAATGGATGACAAACGCAATATGTCGTCTGTCACTAGTTTGGCACCACACACAAATGCCGCCTTGGACACCAAGCACAAAAAGGCGTTTTCGGTAGCAATAAGATGTGTCAGGGCGCTTCGCTCTGAGTCAGTCATGCCAGCTAGTGGGATGCCCGTGTGTGCCGCGCACTTGAGTCGTCCCGCAAACTTGTCATGCAACTGCGGCACACAATTTGCCATTTGCAAGCGTGCCCAGCCAACGATCAACCCAGGTTGTTGTTACGCCAAAATTGACCGACGAATTGCGGTGGTGGTGTTGGTGATGTGTGGCATGCCTTGGCAACAACGCGGGCCATTGGTGACAAATGCGGTGAGTTGTTACATATATTGCTGCGCCGAGGGCAAATCCGTCGCCACCCACCAGCCATGCTGCCGCACACAAAACAATACATTGCCCTGCCGACTCCGGGTTGCGATCTGTGTGGTGTTGTCTGTGCCGGCGGCTGCAAAGCCAGTGTAGACTGCGATGCAATGTGTACTCAAAAATGGGCCACACCAACAGAGTGGCCAGCTGTGGCAGGCGCCACATGTGCAACGGACGGGGGTTGTGGTACAAACCAACCAACGGACCTCACGTAAATTCACTCAGACGCATGTCATTCAGGCCAGTTGCTATTTCCAGACGCACTCCAAGATCTGCTGGAACTTCGTCTGCAACATCTTCCGCATCGTCTCCGGAATGATCTTCGTCCGACACCCACCCCGAGGGCCTCGGGCTTCCCGCCGTCATCGCCGAACGCTTGCCGCACCGGCCCCGTGTCAACACAGCAGTGCCGTTGCCCACCCACAGCGACCAAGCAGCGTCTGGCGCCATTGGATTTATTGCCGCAGCCACACTGTCACGATCGCGTGGCAACAGCCGTCTGCGAAGCAGACGCCCAATGGCAACGTGAATGCGATGAAGCGCCACACTGTGTGTAAAGCAGGTAAGCCCAAAGGCAACCTCCGCGTGTGTAAGCGGCTCAGGTATACGATAGGCAGCCTCGTACACCGCGGTGCCGCCAATGTGGGCGTACATCAACACTCGACCGGACCCGACATCGCTAATGGTGTGCGGTGCGACCAGGGTTGCCGCCTGTGGAAGTTTGGCAACACACGCCCCGCACGCTGCGTGGGGCGACGAGGATACACTGGCACGATTCAGTCGCACATACTTTCGTACAAACCGCAGGCGCGACGACGTCGCAACCAGCAGGGGCTTTGGCAGTTTGGTACAATCATAAAGCATGGGCTTGTCACGCGGCACAGTAAATGAAGTGCAACGCAGATCCGGACAACACCGGCCTGGCAATTAGGTATATGTGCGTGCTGACGCTCATAATTGTAGTTTCATCTGTGCTGCTGCGCAATGTTGCCTCCGTGCACCGCCGGTACTGAGATGTATTTGGTTCATCAAGCAGTGCTAGTGTCCTCTCTATTTGTAGCATGGCAAATTTGGATTTCAATAAGGGCGTAACTGCAGCATGGCACCTCTCCATGATACTGGCTTGGTGCACTGATCCACACGCGCCGGCAACTCTTCGCGGTTTTCACACCGCGTGTGTTGGTGCCGCAGCCGCAATGCTTTTTGTTGGGGCAAAGCCGTGCAGCACAACACTACACACAACAATGGTCGTGGCACTGTTGACGGCTGCCGACGCGACAGATGTGTACTGGTGGCCAACGCTGGTCGCGCTGCTCGGGGTGTCGTCACGTGTACTGGCGTAATGATGAAGTAGCAGGCAGCGCCGTGGGGTCGGTCAGTGCGATGAAAAGGTCTTGCTGCGCTATGTGCTGTGCAAACTTGAGAACCACGGACGTGTATGTGCCCTGTTCACTGCCGGCGTAGCATGTCCCATTGAACACACACATGCATGTGTCAGGCATCGCTGGGAGACCCTGGACTCCAGCAAGGCGTGGCAATTTGCTCGGCCGCGACGCCTCTCCGTTAACTGCAACCGGAAGCGCAACACCATCCAGGTGCTCCTGCAGAATGCCCGCTATGACTACCAGCCCAACAGGAGCACAACTGCTGTGGTCAACGCGACCCGGGAGGTCTTGTGGTAGCGTTCGGATCCAGCCTTGAACCAGGTCGTTGGCAGCGGCGCCGTGACGGGCATTGATGGCCAGGTAGGGGGTCTCGGTGCACAGCGCGGCCTCGGCCTCCGGCAAAAGCTCAAACCGTAGCAGGTTCCACAAGTATGTGTCGCCGAATTTGTCAAAGGCACAGTCCTGTGCACATGCCTGCAGCAATGCCCGCAGCCGAGCGCACTGGCCATCTGTTGGCGGGGGCAGCACGACCCATGGCATCGCACGCAGGCGTCTCCCGGCAAGCTCGTTGATAATGCACCCAACAGCCTTGTCAATTTGCACGCCTTTGCGTAAATCGGCCGCAGCACAAAGCAGATCGGCCGGAGTGCGCCGGTCTAAACTGCCATAATCAATCACAGCATCACGGGGGGTGCAGGGCGGTTGGTGAAGCGCCCAGACCTGCACCACCTCACGGCGGTACTGGCGATTTGTGCTGTTGTGGTTTAATACTGCTTCTAGTGTTACCGCAATGGCGTCAGCATCCCCCTGTGGTCGTTGGCTCAGCTTTAGGGTGCGGGCCGCAGGAAGGGCATCAACAAGATCGAGCACCATGTTTTTAAAACACAACACTGGGGTTTGGTATACCCGACGACCCTAAGGCGGTTGTGACAATTAATCTGTGCGCCGCCGAAACCTGCCGGCACGGCACGCCACACAATGCCGTGTGCGCCATTTCGGACGGGGCGTGGGCAGCTACAAAGGGAGAGAAAAAAAAAAGCTCGACCCCGGCCACAGTCATGCCGGTCGAAAGCCGCTGAATGCACGCCGCCACAAACGCCACTATCTGGCGCTCCGTGTGACGCAGCGTGGGAAAGGCAAGCACATACGTGCACATTCGCTGCTTTAGCACCGCAATTTCCAGAGATGTGGGGTCTGCAGTGGGGTTGAGTGTCGCACCAGCTCGAATGCACGGCAGTGCGGCGCCAACGACAATGGCGCACAGTGTGTTGCTGGACCGCAGTGCGCGTTTTGCAGCGCACAGCGCACGGTTGCGCTGGATGCCGACAACTGCGAATCGCTTTTGGGGCGAGCAGAGCAGATCGATTACCGCCTGCGAAACCCACTTGCGCACTCGACCCGCCGCCAGCACCTTTGTGGATGTGGGCACCGTGCGCTGCATGTGTGACTGCACCATTGGCCGAAAGCTTTTGCTGTAAACCGGTTGGTATTGTGCCGCCACGGGCCGCAGCACAAACCCGGTCAGCGTGCATATCTCGTCCGCCACGGTCGTAGTACGGTGGCGACACGCCTCGCCGCACCGGTGCACGTTTCGGTTCGCGTGGCACACAAACGTATTTGTATGCCGCATTTCCCACATGCGGCACACGCCTGAGCATGTGTGTGTTTGCGAGGGCTGCATGCGTGGCGCTCCGGTTGCAGCGTGAAATGCCCGAAGGATTTCGGCATCAGTGACCATTCTACTACGCGGCATCCTGTGCTGTTGACAACGCGGCAAGATTGTGTGGAAATGGCACCTTTCGGTAGAACTCAGCCGCTGTGGTGTTCTGCGGCAGCGCAAAAAGGGTGCACACGCTGGCAGGCACGTGGGTTTCTCCGGCGTTAAGCCACACCACCACAGACGGAGTTAGCCGATCGTCTGTTTGGTACAGCGACCGGCAGTGGACGCAGCGCAGATTGAGAACGTAAATGGACTCTGGCGCATTTGCAAAATTTGCAACAAGTGCGCGAAAGCTAGCAGGGGACTGTGGCAAGAACGCCGACGACGCAAACTGCTGAAGTGAGCGAACGCCCTGAAAGTGGCGTTTGGATTTCAATGCAAAGCGTGCGGCAATGGCTTTCCAGTTCCGCTTAGTTAGCACAAGCTGAGGCAGGCCGCGGTCCAAAACCGCGGCGGTTGTCGGTGTAACATAATACATATTTGCCCTTTAAATGCCCAGCGACTCTTATAGACCGTTTAGTCGGCGACCGCGCATCAAGTGTATTGTGACGCCACAGTGCGAATGGCAGAATAGTCTTCGTGCGTTATCCCAAACACGACAAACAGCGCCAGCGCCAGCTGCCACGTGTACGTAAAAAGGGTGTCTGCCACAGTTGCGTCGACGTCATCCTCGGCATTTTTGTGATAAAAGCGCGTTTCGTACGTTGTGCCAAACGCGCCCAGCAGTGTGCCTACGTCCACAACGTCACAGGCGCCACTGTAACGCGACGTGCTGCCCTTAAGCCGCTGCACCGCCACCGAGCCACTGGACAGACAGTGTACATCAAAGGCCCCGATCCCATTGCCAATGGCTGCCATCACGCGATGGTTGCTCGACACGCTGGCGCTGAACCCTGCGAGATCAACCCCGTCGGCATGCGCGGCACGAAACGCCGACGCGTGCACCGCGGTCACGTTGGTGAGCGTGCTGCCCCGGCCAGACTCAACCTCGACGGCGGCCGCACCTGACGTGCAAAAAAACGTAATGTCGGTGATTGACCCCCCGGCTGCGAGCAGCACCAGCGGACAGGCACCCCGGATTGTTGCCGGACCCACCAGTGCGCCAGTAAGCCGCACAGTGTGTGGCCAGTCCACGACGCCCCACTGAAGCCGATGGCAGTCGCCACTGACGCGCAGCGTGGCCGAGGGGTGCATGGGAGCACTCCGCCACTCAAACGGCGCCGCCGAACACGACAGACACTCTTTCAGCTCGTGAAAACACATGCCCGGTGGCAGCTTTCGGGGGTGAAGCAGGTCCCCCGTCGCACTGAGTTTACACCCAGCAGTGTCATCATACGACTGGCAGTCAAACCCACAGCACTCGCGGCATGTTGTGCATGTGCTAGTGTCCAGGCTTTGCGCCGTGCCTAACATGGCACAAGACACAGCAAGCATTCCGAGTCGCGCTCGGTGTAACATTCTACCAGCACGCGGCCGAGGGCTTTTACAAAGAGGGTTGTGCTGCGCGCTTCCCATGTGTCTGTTAGCGCAAGAGCAAGCCGGCCATCCTTCTTAGTTCCCGTTGCGTAAATGAGCGTGCCGGGTTTCCAGTGATGCGATGCATGTTCGACGCTGTCAAGCTGCACCGTGATGGTGGACTGCATCGCCATGCTCAGCATGACAGCAGCGGTTTTGGTCACCTGTGCAGCGCTTGCAACAACGTATGCAGTGATGACCGTCGTCTTCTCAAGACTCCCGTCAAACACATCTCCGTGGACGTACGCCTTGGCAACAAACTTGTCCTGGTTGTCACATTCTTCGGCTGGCGTGCACGCTTCGTCAGAGACAAGCAGGACAACAGTCCCTTCATTGACAAAGCGACCGTGGTCTGGAGCGCCAGGGAACTGCACCTGCATGGCGTGAACGACAGGCGCGTGTGACGCAAGCGAGCTGCCGTCGCTGGCGGTCCCCATCACCTCGCCATGCAGCGGCCCGTCCATGAGCGGCTGAGCTGTTCCAGGCCCGGGGTTGAGAGTGCCATACCCTGACACCTCGTGAGTGATGAGGCTAGTGCCGTAGTCCGCCCCGAAGCCGTAGTTTTGGTTCATGGTGTTGCTGTGCAGATGTGCTGTTCACTTATATTTGGCGTGCTGGGTTGTGGGGGCAAACAAATGGAAACCTGCAAATTTGCATTTCACGGGCCAACAGTGCGCGCAAGTGCAGTTGCAAAAACGACACCGGCAACCCCCGAGCCGGTGAAGTCGACGGCGGTAGTGATCAACGCTCTTTTTTGAGCCGCATGCTGTGTGCCAGAAGAACAAGAGGCAGAGCCACCGTCACGTACACCCCAGCCCCGACCTCCCCAAACGACGCGCCGTTGAGATCGTGCGGTCGCTCAACCGCGCGCAGAAGCCGGTGCACCGTGTTCAGCATGACAATGCCGCCGCCCGCCGCAAGCATGGCGGCTTGGATCGAAAACCGCCGTAGCGGCGGGCGGGCGCTCGGGAGTGCGATGGCTGCAGCACCAAGCACTGCCGACAAAAGTGTCAGCGCTGCTGTCCACGCGGCGCTTATCTCAATCCACCCCGTTTCGGCCCCCACATCGTCCGCAACAACAAGGTATGCAGCGCTGTCGTCGTGGTTGATCTGATCAATCAGCTCCGCGCACGCCAGCGGGCCCGACACCTTGCCGTACCCATTGGTTTCGGCACGGAGCAGGTAGCAGTCGAGTTGCAATGCAACATTCTCGTGGGTTGCAGCACCGTGCCACGTGTGCGCCACCCGCAGCATGGGTGTCAGCAGGGTCGTGATTACGACCAGCACGGCGACAGCGACGAACACCCGCATTAGGCGTCCTAGCAATGCATGGACTGCCGGCAAATACACACGCGTATTATAACCGTTTTGCACGCAGTGCGGTGACATGGCCTTAACAGGCGACGTAATCAACAGCTATATTGCCGAGTGCCTTGAGGGTGAAAATGAAGGCACGCGCAAAAAGCACACAGAGCTGCTGGTACTGATGCAAGACACAGAATTCCATTTTGAAGCAACCCCAGACCTAAAGCTCTTTGCACAACCGGGCCCCCTGAAGCCACCAAGCAGCGTTGCGCCAGACATGATGTTGCGAGTGAAGCTGACAGAAGCAGAGTCACGGCTCTTTGCACAACCGGTGCAACTGAAGCCTGCAAACAGCGATGCAATAACCATGATATTGCAAAATAAGTCGAGCGCAAAAGCGAACGTGGCCAAGCGTTGGGTGCACAAGGGTGAAATTCCCGCGGAGTGGGGGAAGCTTATGTGCGTTGACAAGCATTCCGACGAAAAAACGGCGTTGGATGCGACCCCATTTTACTGCCTCACCGGGAAAACCTACAACAAGAGCGTATCATCATGGGATGACACGATCAATGACAGTGTACCGTGTGCTGCAGCTGCGGCGTGGATCGACTACAAGGGAGAACTCAGCGAGGCCATTCTGCACAACACGAATGTTCGAAGCATTGAGGCAAGTGCAACAGGCGATATGACCCTGGGTTCTGATACGCGCAATCCGCCCAGCGTTCGTCATCTGCGGGTGGTCAGCACTGCCACGTTTACGGTCAGGGAAATGAATTTTTCCGCAAGCCCTTTGTGCATTGCATACATCAGTGTGCACGCCATTGTGGTCACGATTGATGCTCGTGCCTTCGGCGACCTGCCATTCTTAACGTATGCAGAATTTCGCGCAGATAAAAAGGGCACTGTTGGCGCCAACGCGTTTCGCAACTGCCCGGCCCTGAAGCGTGTGCGGCTGTTCGGACCAGCTTCGTCAGGGACAGCGTCTGCCAACAACGAATTTGCCGGCAATTCTTGCTGGGATGTTGACACCCCTGCCGTTTCAGTCATTGTAAACGACAGCCTTGTTGTAACACAGTGCAGGCCGGTCGAGGAGGTCAAAATCCCCTACAGCAGCAGCAATGCTGACGCTGCTGCCAAGATGCGTGTGGGTGCCTCGACAGTTCGTGCGACCGGCGCCGTGGTGCATGCCGACTGGCTCAACAATCTCTTCGACAATCCCGGTGATGTCAGCAAGATTGTGCTGGAAAACATTGTGGTGCGCGGCCCGACAGCTGACAAGGAAGACGTTAGCATTGTCGTCACAATTAACCCTGCCAGCCGCCAAGCCGACACCGACATTGAAACACTGACCGCAAAGGAACGCAGTGTGCGCGGCCAACCGGCCCTTCTGGATGTGTTCGCCACGGACCGCAGGGGCCGGATGCACAGCTATGCTGTGACCCATCCCCAAACGGCAAGCACTGCGATGACTGCACTGTGCTGGGGCCAGATAGATTTGACTACCTTTCGTTACGTCGGCGGCGATCTTAGAGGCCCAGAACTCTCGACCCACAGGGATGACACAATTCTGGGCCCACGCATACCAAAGATAAAGACCACTAAGCTTGTTGTCGACGACAACTTTATGGCCAACCAACTTTTGGACCAAATGGAACAGGTGGACCTCGCGGGCGGCAATAGCCGCACGGCCAATCCTTCCCCAGAGGAGAAACTTGTACGTCGCAGACAGCGACGCCAGGCCCTGTATGACGAAGCGCAAAAAGCTCACTGGCTCGGCTTTAGTGCCGGCGGCGAAAGAAGTATGAGCAAGCAACTCCTGCTTACAAAAAACCTCAAATACTTCTATCCCGGCGTTCTTCAATATTTGCTGCAAGCAGGTCGTAAGGAAACCGACCGGTCCGCAATCGTAACCAGGCTGGCCGAGCACAAGTTTGCAGATCTTGGCCAATCTGACGTTGAGGAAAACCTTGCCAACATCGAAACATGCGACCTTGCGTCACCAGGACTCAAATACCTACATGCCCGGCTGACACCAAATAATCAGGACAACGCGGACCGGATTTTGCAAGAAAACAGCTCCGCAATCTTTGCTGAAGCAAAGCTTTCTCTACCAGCGCCATTGTCGAGTCTGAAGGAAGTCCTGACAATAGAGTGAGGATGACTCACACGACGCCTGACGATGTGCAGACCTGGGCGACTTCCTGTGCTGTGTACGCCAAGGACTGCACCATGATTGCGTCCACCGTTTCGGTCTTGGGAATGCACGCGACAAGACACAGAGCCCCGTGTTTTTCCATTCTGTGTGCCCCCATCAAGGCCTGCTCGCGGTGGGTGTGCAGCTTGTCCGTCCGAATGTTATAGGTGCTGTCCGGGGACCACACGGTTTTGAGCTCGCACACCGCAGGTTTGTTGTCAGGCCCAACCACCACAAGGTCAGCATACAGCTGCACACCCCAGACAAGACCGGGCACCTTCACGTCGGTCCCCTTAACAGTGTAACCGAGTTGGTCCAGCATGCGCACGACTGCGAGAGCAACTTCAACCTGCACCACAACTGCCCCACCTTCGATCACCTTGTAAAGTTCGGCTTCCTTGCCAGGGGTTGTCAAAAGAGACACAATGCCGTGTATACCAGTGCCAAGCGCACTGGCAATAGTGCTGTGCGATGCAGACGGCGTGGCCATGGTCACGGTGTTGTGGTAATAATAGTTGGCGGTGGTGTCAGCGGTTTCAAGATAGGCGCTGGCGGCGATGCCGGGTGCCTGTGATGCGGCCGCAAACCTTTTGTATTTGGCACTGCCCTTGTCGAGGGCGGCAAACGTTGTCATGTGCGTTATGCGAAACATCCGCTAGATGGAAATACACATCCCGGCCGAGGCGGCAGTGTTGATACCACGGGGGCCGCTGGCACTTTGTCTTGATGGCGCCCACCTGCAGCAGCTGGGGCCGTTTGTGATTGTGACATGGAACCGAAATTGTGTGGTGGTGCCTGCTTGTGCAGGCGCAAGCATTATGGTTAAAAACCAGGCTGGTGTGATCTGCCGGTGCCCGGGTGGGTGGGCAATTAGCCTGCAAGCTGCAAAGGTGCGCGTGCCAACAAAGGGCAGCGTGACCGTGACGTCCCCAAACGGCAGCAGCGCTGTGGTCCATTCCGGATCTGCCATCACAGATCACGGGCGGTGGCGTGTGCGTGCGACTTCGGGTGTTTTGCCCACAATGGCGCCACTGCTGTCCAATCTGTTGTCAGTGCTGCAAGCAGCACCCGACGGGGACCCACAGGAACGCGCGCAGTACGCAAAGCAATGCTTCCCCACAGCGGCTAATGCGGTAGCGTCCACGTTGCTTACGTCGCTTGCACCGGCCACAACCACACCTGCTGCCGCCGCTCTTCTGTGCGCACAGACGTTTTCCCCCACCCAACTGCCGAAAACATACGCGTGCATTGGTGGGTTTGCACGCCGCGACGACGGCACCTGCTACGCACTCCAGCGCATCCCCCGCAGCAAAACCGGCCCCATCGCACTCGCGACATGCAGGGCGCTGCCGTACTCACTCGTGTACCGCGAGCAGGACAACACGGTGCGGGCACGGCTCGACACCACCGCACTGCAGCTGCCACCACTGTCAGTGGCCGATGCCGCGGCGCAGTGCATTGCTGACACCAAGCAGGCAGTGCGCCTGTCCCCACTACCAATTTCCCCGGTCGCAGTTGCGTACACCCCAATGGAGGTGCTCTTTGGTGTCCCGCCGCACCACGTCGCCTCTGCAATGACACTGTTCACGCGAAAGGACGAAAAGGAACCGTACAAATTTTCGCTGATTGCCGGCACGCGCCGCCGCGATTCTGCCCTTGCCAAAGCACTGTTGCAGCTTGACTCGGATGTCACCAAGCAAGCTGCAAACAGTATCATGCTGGGGCTGGCCAGGGGCCACTCCCGGGCAACTGCACTTGTTGACGGGCGGTCACATGGGTTTGTACCAGGTGTTCTTTTCAGGGCCCCTGTGTGCAAAAAGCTCCTGGGCAAAAAATCCATTTGGACCACGCACGCACTGCGCCGCAGGGCCCCCCCCCCAAAGCGACTAGAGGAACCATTCGCACTACTCGGCAAGGGCACAACAGCATCGCACAACGACGCAGACCTCAGGGCGTGGCAATCCGGCGCAGTGCCAACATTGGTGCCATTTCGGCTTGTTTGGCAGCCAAAGGTAGACGGCTGGCGCGTGTTGCTGCACAACAGCGACAAAGGCGTAACATGGGCGTCAAACACCGGCAGAGACATCACCTCGCTTGTGCCGGCGGCCGCGCGGCGTGCTTTAAAAGCGGCGGTCGCAAACATGCGCCCCTTTATTCTGGAGTGCGAGCTTGTGGCAGGTCGTGTGATTGACGTGTCACCCGCGCTGTTTGCCGCAATGGGTGCCCCGGCGGTGCCACGCCGCACACGCGCGAGTGCGGTGACGTCGCTTGCCCTCACCCATACGTTGTTCATCACCGATGCACTTGTGGTAAATGGCAATGACATTTCCAACCAAAGCCAGCGCGACAGGCGCACGGCATGCTGGAAACTGCGCGACAAAATGGGTCCGACCGCCGCGTGTGTGGTGCGCTTGATTCCGCAGTTTGCCATCAACACAAGGTCGGTGGGCGAAATCCCAGTCAACTTTATTGGTCGTGCTTTCAAGGCCATGCTCCAGGCCGACATGGAGGGCGTGGTGGTCAAGGCGGAGTCACTTGTGTATGGGTCCACGCACACAGTCATCAAACCCATTCACTACGGCACACTGTCGTCCTTTCCGCGGCCCCTGACGCCGCTGCAGTTTTCCAAGCAGTTTCCCTGGCTTTTGGCGGTCGTTTACATGGGCTACATTGATGTGCCACAGCCGCCGTGGGCCACGCCTGTGTTCGGCGTTTCGTGCCCCGGCGCATTTCCACCGCGACACCCGTGGCATGGCTACACGCCGGTGCACATCGAAGGCTACAAAGTTGCTCATTCCATGCTGGGTGCGGCCCACGCTCGTAAACAATTTCATGTTTTAAATGGCGATGGCGGGATGCACACAGGTTGGACCCTAAAGGACACGCAAACATCAACCGGGTGTGTCCAGCATCTTCACCCCGTTACAGACGCATCGCCGCTGATATGGCTGGCAGCAGAAAGGGTTTACAGACGCGCAGACATGAGCGGGTGGCACTTGCCCCTGCGGCTGTACCTGCCACGCGTGTGGCACGCGCAGCGACCAGTGAGGCCAGCGACCGCGGCCGAAACAACGGTCATGCTGGCCTCAGCCGAACACGTCGGCACAGGCGCAAACCGGGAAGACTAAAAAATGCACGGTGTTAAAAGAGCGTAAGCTTGACACATGGTTGTAATAAACTTTGCAGCAGTCTACACGTTGTTGTCGTCGTCCTCCTCCTCATCCGACACAAGCTCTACGGGAAATGCATATGTGTGAAAAAACTCTGGAATGCACTCAAGACCGTCGGACGTGGCAAACCCCTGAACGTCCCGCGTCAATTCGCGGATGCAGCGACGCGCTTCTCGAGGGGTCGTCGTGTCGCGCCAAAACCACGGAACGTGTTCAAACATCGCCAGAAAAAGATCGGTGCACGGCCCCGCCGCAATGTACAAAAGTGATCCGTTGGGAGCGAGTCGCACCGCAATCGCCATTTCTGTGTTGCTGAGCACAGTACGCGGTTGCGCTGCCGTGTCAACGGTTGCCAACTCAGCAGTGTGGCAACCCACCAGCAAGCCGCCGTCGTCGCTGGCCCACACAAACCGATCGGCGGTCTGAAAGCCGGACGTGTAGCTGGCAGCAGGCGCGGCACGACAGCAGGGACACACAACATCACACCGAGACTTAAACAAGCTGTAAAGACACCGGGAACACACCGCGTGTTGCCCGCAGGCCCAGGCGGTTGCCCCGACACCGACTTCGAAACAAATGGGGCACTCGGTGGTCATGATTGGGGCCAAGCAATACACGTTAGAGAAAGTGGTGGGAAAGGGTGCAAACGGAGTTGTCGTGGAGGCTACGTGCGCATCTGGCACGAAGGTGGCAATCAAGCTTTGTGATCCATGGATTGCGCGGATCCACCCTGCCGACCGCTGCATCGACGTACTGCGCGATTGGGGCAGACAAACACAACAAGTCATCATGGACGAAAACAAGCATCGGCTCAAACTGGAGTTTTACGACGTTACTCCGGACGCGCTGGTGGCAAAGTTGCATGCCTGCGACGTGCATTTGACGCCGCACCGCAAAGGCCTGTCGGAAAACTTTGCCATGTGGTCGATTGCTGGTTGTGTCCAGAGTGTGCCCATCGGCAATGGTGCATTGCTGATGCCCCTTTTAGGACCATCATTGTTCGGCAGCCTGCCGTTGACACCGCCACTGTACCGAAAGCTAAAGGAGGTGCTGATCACCGCCTGCATGTCGGCGCTCGTTCAAGGGGTTGCCCTTGTTGACCTGAAGCCAGCCAACATTTGCTATGCCGGCGACACGTTTGTGGTGGTAGACACGGACACCCTGGCGCTGGCGGCCCCCGGTGTTGACACGGCAGAGCCCTGGGCGACCTTCACGGTGCCCTGCCTGCTGCCAAGCACAATTGCCACAATGCTCGTCAATCTTGTGCTGACACTTGCACAGGCAATGGGCACCGTCAATGCAGGGACTGTCTACGCAAAGTTTGGCCACGACAGCAGATACGGTGCAAAAATTGACGACCTGGCGGCAATCGCGCCACTGACAACAAAACCCATTGTTGACGCTCTTTCGCCAAACATGTCTGTCAGCATGGCACTTGACACGCTTGGACAGCGGCTCCCGTTGTCGCCGCCAACAAGATGACCAGCGCATATTTGTCTGCATAGATCACCAACACACAGATGGCGCCAGACTGGGCGCTGTCCGTGTTTACGTCGGAGGTTGCGTTCCTGCTGCATCTCCCTTTTTTTGTCAGATACGGTTCGGAACCATCGCGTGTGGACCGGATTATTTTTGCCGCGCGTGTCGGCATTCACGCCGTCGCGGTGCCGTTGCTGTTGTGGGATGCACGACATAACGCAACATTGGCCACCGTTGCTGCCAGTGTGTTTGCCGGAACGCACAGCTACACGGGTGGTGTGCTCATGGCCGTGTCCGCGGCGCTTTACGGATTTGCGTATGCAAAACACGTTTGGCGCCGGCGGACACAAGCCTGCCATGTGCAGCCCGTACTGTACGGGATTGCCCACTTGTCGGTGCTAAACTTTGCGCTCGACCTGCCGGGACGCGGCATTACAACGCAGCACCGCACACACGTGCTGCTCGCGGTCGTCAATCTGGTCGGCGTCGGCATTCTTCTGGTCACCGCGTTCACAGCTACCCCACTGCGAGATGCGTGGGGTTGCTATGCGCCCGAGTACATTGCGTCGATCAAGGACTACAACCGCGGCATGTGTCCGGACGACCACAGTAGCGCCGCAAACATATGCACCGAGCGGCCGTACACAAACTGCGAAGCAGAATTTAGGGATGACATTTTTGCGCGCGAAATTCACTATGGGTTGCAGATCTGTAGCTTCTCAATCCCCATCTATTTTCTAACGCTTTCCACAAAGCTGGCATTTTACAAGAGAGCAATAAAAGCGTCGCCGTGACGCGGCACAGTGAATGTCCGTGTACGCGGTTGCAAGCCGTGTGGGCACCACCCCGGCCACCGGCGTAAGCGGAGATGCAAAAGCAGCGCTGGTGACACTCTGGGCCGCGGCGACCTCCCCCGTCAAGAACGACGAATATGTTGTTCACCTGGTCACCGGCGCCGGCGGATTCTCAGACTCTGTCAACGTCGGTGCCTTTGCCACGGCGAGCACCCTGCAGACGCGTCAAAAGCAGGAGGAGCGCATGCACACGGAGGGCTGGACAGACTACAGCGATCTGCTCACCGCCGTTTTCACAAGACTGAGGGCTGCTGCCAACAAGGCAATCGATCTGGCCGCCAACAGCACCACACCTCTTCCCGGGAATCTCATGCTTCAGTTGCTACAAAACAACCCCGTGGGTGCCACCGGCGCTGCAGACGAGCTCGCGAAACAGTGCATCCGACACTTTCACAGCGTGGAAACACTGCGGTCTGCCGGGAGGCTGTCAGTGTCCCAGGGGGCCTGGCAAACACCCGCACAGTGGAAAAGCACAGCCCGGCTCGCGCAGGCTGCCATGACCGTTGATCCTGACAATGTCCCCGCCTGGGAACAGCAGCTGCATCACGCCAGCGAAGCCGAACACAATGCCGAGCTGAAAGGGGTCTTGGCACTGACGGAAGTCGCGCTGTTTTGCACCGACAGGGCTGCGCGCTGCACAGTGGCAGAGGCAGCGGCGATCGAAGACAAAGAACGGTATACCCCTCGCGTTCAAAAAACAGGGGCGGCGGCGGCAGCGTGGCTGTGGCACGCTCTCGCCACAAACGGAAGTGGCGTTGACCCGGTGGGACGCCTGGAAGCGGCGCATTGTAGCACACTCCCGTTCGGATCGGCCGACAGCAGCATTCAGTTTGCCACAGATGTGTACGCGAAAATTATTAGCATGGACAGGGTCCTTGCCGTAGCCGAGCCCAATTTGCCTGTCACCCAGCACACCCCCACTGTCAGCTTTGGCGCCAACTTCCTCTCGCCCGACAATAAAATCGCACCGTGGGGCGTGGGGGTTGCGTCGACGGCCATTGAAGAGGCCCTGCAGCTTGCGGTCGCAACGCTGTACCAGTTCACGTGGAAGGACGACACAACTGTCATTGGCGGGGGGCAGAACGTCGCGCGGGTGCGCGCGCTGCTGAGCGCTCCAATGCTTCAGGGGCAGACCGTGTACATTGAAGACAAGGACCGGCACAACGAAAACTTGGTTTCGGTGCTTGACATGACCACGGTGCCCACAGCGCAAACTGAAATGATTGCCACCATGTTTAAAAAGATTGCATCCGTGGTCGATGCGGTCAACAGGAGGGAGGGCAAACTTGTGATCCGGTTCGACTTTGACACTGGGTTTTATGAGGGAGCCCAGAGCGGCTGGGATCCTGACACGGCCTACCGCGTCAACCGCGACGCGCCGCTCAGCTTTTCGCTCTCGGCGGCAGCCACAGCGCGGGAGGCAATGAACGCCTTAATGCGTCAGCTGATCGTCGGCATGCCCGACGCCGAGTACACAATGACCGAAAAACCAGTCAGCGCGGCAGGCAAAACCGTCAGGCGTCTATGGTCGGGACAGATTGCACTCGAAAAGTTTGACAAGCCCATCGATGCCGCGCGCCTCCAGGCCAACTTGTTGGAGGCCCTGCAGCACATCCAGCGGCGGCAGACAGCTGCCCTTGGCACCGCAACGTTTGCTGATCCCAGCGTTGCTGCCGGCGAGCCCGCCAGCACGTGGGCCTCCGCCTCATTTGCCGAGCCACCGGGGGCGGAAACGTACGTCGCGGACAAAATTAGACCTCGCGCAAATAGCGGCACGTACACGCGCGGTGTGCTGGTCAGGTTGCGCGACAGGGACGCCATTGTGCTTGTGCACGACATCGAGCGCGTGTACAACCTCTCCGCCGTGCACGTGCGCAACCCGGTGGTGGGGCCAAAAACAGTTGCAGGCAATTGGCCCCTCACTGCGAACGATGTTAACAGGCCGGACCAGCTAGTTGACTGCTTTGTATACGTAAAACCCGACGGTATGCGCTTCAGCCTGTACATGCAGGAAAAAAACAACGAGGCAAGGCTGCGGGCCCAGGCGGCGGCCGCGGCCGCGCCCACCATGGAGGACTTCGTGACCCAGGACAGGATCATGCTCGATGACGTTCAGCAAACGTACAGACAATACCTGCAGGTGTACTTTGTGACCAAAACCGGCCAGCTGTGGGCTGCAGCGGTTACAAAATCCGACAACAGCCGCACACACATCGTTTACGAGGACGGCAAGGAGGGGGACGTAAAAACATCAGACCTTGTTGTTCACCAAATCGGGTTTGTACACCCGCACATATTCAACAACACGGCGATGCAGTTCAGGGACCTCAATCGCACAATGATGGCCACCGTAAAGGTGACGTACGACCAGCTGACCCTGGCGTGCCAGAGGCGGCCGCGCAAAGTGCCGGTGGCAATATACATGCATAATGCCACCGAAAACAAGATTGTCACTGGGTTTGCTCACGCCGAGAATGACAACAAGGGCAACACAACCCACTTCTTCGAACAGCGGTTGACCCCAGAAGGCGAACAGAGCGGCCCCACAATACAATTAGACCCCACCCAGCAACCCCATGTGTACGTTCGCGTGGGCGCTCAAAGGGCGGCTGTGCACGAGCTTGGCGCGCCGTTCGCGAGCACCGCAGCTGTGCCCACTCTGCACGCAAACGACATTGCACCGTCCACCATCAAAACTTTGCTGTTGCAACAGAAGCAGGGTGGACTGTGGCAAGTGCCACAGTCTGTTTCGGCCGGCATAATCACATTTGAAGATCAGACCCCCGTGGCTGCAGCAACATGCCTTGTGGGCATCACCTACACCGAGCCGGTGGTGCAGCCGGTCAGCATCACACAGCTAGTGACCGGCGGGGCACATCGCCGGCCACCAACGCTTGTCTGGCGCGTCACCACGGTGGGGGGCAAGTTTGCACCAACAAGCGAGGAAAGCACGACACTTTACACCAAACTACCGGGACATGAACTTTTCTTGGGTGACGGCAAGACCAAACTCAACATGGCATCAGGTGATGGGCTGCAACAATCGCTGAGAAACATCATGTTCTGCGAGACCCTGTTTCACCAGAAGCCATCCGCCCACGTTCCCGCCACAGTGGTGCTCGAAAGCGGTTATCATTGTCCTGTCCACATACAGGACGTCACGACCTCGATCTCAGATAAGCTAGAAGAAACATGGGTCGCGATGGTGGACGACAGCACACGCGTGTACGCACGCATGGGTTACACACCAGCCGAGACCGAAAATTATTGGACGGATGTGTACACCATGGAAAACAGCGATGCGCATTTGGGTGGCGATCACGCGTCATGGGGCAGTTCGATGCTAGGTTCACAGGCAAAGAATTGGCCAATTAACGCCGACACAGGTGCGCCGTGCACAATTAAGCCAAGAAATGTGTGGACTGTCGACGTGACCCTTTTCAATCGGCCTGTCACGCTGACTGCATACGAAACCAGCACGGGCCAAAAATCATTGGGCGCCTTGCAGCGCAGCGTGGCAGCATATGTGGCCAAATGGTACCCAGAAAAAACAGAGCCCGGCAAGCTGTACTGCTCGCCCGAAAAATGGATGTTTGAAATCGCGGTGAACCCCGCCCACCCCGACGTCAAGCAGACCGTGGAGGACAAACTCCTAAATTCCCAGTGGTTTTACGACCAAAGCCCGCGGCTGCTCGGTGACACTCGTGACATGTGCGATCTGCCCACGTGGCTAGGCAGCAACGACTGGAAACCCCGGCTCTACGAGGTGAATACAGAAACTGGCAATTATCAGGTGAAATGCGGCAAACAAAACGAAGGCGACTCACATTTTGTATGCGACGTTGAGGACATTGATGCGTGGATTTTGACGAGAACTTCCATGGTGGCCACCACCGGTGCATGTTCAGTCGACCTCGGCGTTGGCACAATAAAAGATGTTAGCGTTGCTGTTGCAGGGCTTGCAACAGCATTTCCTGACCTGACTTACCTGAATGTTGCTGGTGTCATGCCCAGTGGATCCCTTTTGACACCTGCGGTGGCGACTGCTATTGTCAATGAATTCACTGACAACCGCATGCAAGCACGGGCGCGCGCTGTTTTGCAAAGAACGACCGTGACTGTCGAGGCTTTGCACGCCGCACTGAGTTCAAGCGGTGGGGGCCAATGGCATGTCAACACAACACCCGGTGAGGGCATGGCAATTGTGCGTGACACTGTTGTCAGCCGTGCCGACTCCCTGTTTGTGTGCGGCTACACGCCCGCGACAATGATGACAAATAACTTGCCATTGTCGTCGTGGCCCACATGGGATGAGGCACAGGCACGCAGGCAGGGCACCCCGCGGAAAACAAAGCGCGCCGCCGAGGAGGATGCAGAGGACACCCCTTATACCAAAAAGGGTTCGTCTGGCGAGGCCTTCGATAGGGTCACTGCAAAACTCGCAAGGCAGCACAACGCCGGAGACCCGCCGGAGGGCGTGTTTGCCGACACGCCGCGGCAACCAGCCGCGGTGTCCCCAGCGACAGGCGTGGCCGCAGATGACGCGGATTCAGTGGCACAGCGGTACCGTGCCTGGCGACACATCATGGATGCCAACAAGAAGTTTGTCGATTACTACAGCGACCCGCTGCCGTCCAAGAACACCGAGGTGCACATTGCGTTCCAGCCCACCCCGTACGTGGTGCGCGTCAACAACCGCGTGACACACCTTCACCTGGAGGATGCCCTTCTCGACGGCAAAGTGCTGTGCGTTCCTAATTTGGAAGCCACGCACATTGACAGTGTGGACGCCACACTGTGCTGGAAGTTTGTTGACGGCCGAGTGGGCGCCCACGTCGAGGGCGAGGCGGCCGACAAAACATATGTTGCGACAATGAATGTCGCATCCGCCCACACTGCAGTCGCGGGTGCTTTTGGTGGGTGGCACTACGGCCGTGCCACCGAACCCCGCCAGACGGCGCACGCGCTGTTGTGCGGACCGCTCCACAAGCAAGTGGTGGAATCCATCCCCACAGACGCGGCCCTGGACAAAAGGGTGTTCAAAACATTGTTGACCGATGCTGCTGCAACAGCAAAAGCACAGTGTGAAAAGTTTGGCCCGTTCGAGCATCTCCAAAGTCTTTGTCCCGAGCTTGTCAGCGATCACGTGGTCATTGTTAAGGGTCCCGGCAGGGACGCGGCCGGCACCCCCTGCCGCGTGGGTGCGATTAAACATCTGACAGACACGGCGCGCCGCGTTGTCTCAGAGGCAAATAGCCTGCTGCAAGCAATGCGATCCCAATTGCCACGCCGGATTGCCGCGGACGCACTCAGCAGCAAATACGAGGGCAAGCCGCTTCCATCTGTCGACAGCATGCTTGTGACCCCCAACCTCACCACCATTGTTGCCCGCGTGCTCGTCGAAGTTACGCTAATGGACAGTGTCCGTGCCGGCGCCGGCAAGCGGTACCATCACGGCCTCCCCGTGCGGGCCGGCCAGGTGGCACTGCGGACGGCATGCCGCGACCTGCTCCTCGCATCAGTGTAGTGGTGATTGTATATAGCGTGTCGACAGACTGGTGCGTGCAAATGCTCGCAACAGACAACATGGACGCCGTTGTTGACGGCCGTGTCACCGTAGTTCCCGTTCTTGCGCACCTGCACTTCGAGCCTGGCGAAACGACTGCAAGCATGACAATGGATTCGAACATGCTCACGCGCTCCCTTGGAGTCAAAACCCCAAGTCAGTTCAACATCACCGGCATCACCGTGGGCAAGGCCGTTGGCGCCCCCGGTAACATGGGATTCACATTTAGTAATGGTAACGGAAATCCGATCCGCAGCTTCAACCGCGCGGTTGTCGCGACGCCGGACGGGTCCGACGCGTTTCACGCGCTGCACACGACAAACGGCGCTTTTGCTGACGTTGAAATTGCGGTGCACCCAACAGATGCCACTCTGCGGGAAACGTTGGGCGACATGAATATTGGCGCCAAGCGCCTGGTGCGCTGGCGTGAGGCAGGCGTCAACATCGGCGACCCAACCTGGAAGTTGATGACACCGGCCAATGTAACAAGTGGTGCGTTTCTCAGCACTGCGGGTGACGACCGCAAAATGATTGTCTGCCCACTCGGCGAGGGCGGCATCACCAACGCGGTGAGCGAACTCGTCCGCCGCAACGCTGACGACAGCTCGTTTTTGGGCGGGCGGTACGCACCCGCAAATGCCAAAACCGTTCCTATGAACGGGCAGATGGGTCTGGTGATGACCGAGTCGGACTTCAACACGGTTGCCACGCCGCTGGCAGCGTCGCTCAGGGACCACGCCGCCATGGAATTTGACAGCGGGCTCACCTTGAAGGGAATCAGCCTTGCCCACCCAACAACTGATGCATTTACGGTGCAGGTTCCGCTAAAGATCCACCGCGCGCCGCCGGTGCACGATTCCGAACCAAGCGGACCAGCAAGGCCACTGACGCTCGCCAATCTGCACGCCGCCATAGACCCAACCCTTAATGGTACAGCCGCACCGTCGACGGCCCTTGCACTCCCGCTCGCGACACAGGTCCACGGGCCCGAATCATCCGTGGCGTTGCACACAGTCACCGCCGCCCCGGCCATGCCTGGCGGTGTCTAAAGTGCACCAACTTGTATTTGAAATGTGCCTCTCACAGGGCGGGCCGTTCTTTTTGTCAGATCTAACAGCAGCCACACTGCTGCACAAAAACATTGTTGCGCTTGCCATTGACGACCTTTGCAGTTGGCATGTGGTCAGGAGAGATGCACACAATGTTTTTGCGCTGCCGTAATTGTTTCTGCAGACACCTACAGTAAACACACAAAACACGTCTCTGGTTTTCAAGCTTTGTAGAGAACTTGCAGGGCTGTTGACAATTCTTTTATTTGCCATTTACAAAAATTGACTGCACACTTTTGCAAGCGCGTGGCTGTGGTTTTGTTTGCAACCCGAGCTACACTTCTTCCCTTAGCCACACTGCAACAGGATTCGTGTTAGTGGCACATGGCGGGGTGGCCGTCGGTACCACCGGTAGTGCTTCTAGAGGCGAGGATGGTTGCTGACAAGTGCCTAAAAAGGCCGCAAGCCCAACCGCGGCGTCCTGATCCGGCTCATCACCATACGCAGCAGACAGACCAGCAGCATCATCTGTGTCCGCTGCCAGGTCCGCAAGCGCCATGTCCAGCTCCACCACCATGTCGGGCTCAACGGATCTACCAAGTGCGCTGCGCACCCGGTTTAGCGCCACAATGTTGAGCTGCGCCAGCTCGACCCCCTGCAACCCGTAAAGGCGCTTGGAGAGCAGCGCGCGCGCCCGGGCAATGTCCGCATTCTGCTTCTGTAGCGCAACCAGTTCTGTCCAGGCGTGCACAACACGCGCGTCGCCGGGATTGGTCGAATGCAGACCGCGCACTCGTGCTGCGGTCTCAGTTTCGAGCGCCGTGAGCGCACTGCTGCGCGCTTCAAGGCAGGCAATGTGTTGCTGCAGCACCGTCATGCCGCGCTCAAGCGAAGCAGGGGGCTTGGGTTTTCCAAACCACCGCTCCCACAGCGAACGCGGTCGCTCTGCCATCGTGTGTTGCAAATGCGCATGAAATAGATCGCTGTAACTAAAATCGGAACAACTCAGTCCTCCTGCCAGATTGTGCGGGCCGTGCAAACGATGCGGTGGGCGGCCGCACACGACTTGTCCACCAGCCCAGCAACCACACCACCAGCGCTCCCGTCAGCACGGCAAGTGCGCGCGGCCACGAAGGCGGACCAGGAACATGGCTACCAGAAATACAATGCGCCAAAGGGCACATGCTGACTGGGGTCGGCAACACTGAAGGCGCAATCGACGGCGACGTCGATGGTGAGATCGAAGGCGAAATGCTCGGGCTGGTCGAAGGCGCGAGCGACGGGCTTAGACTCGGACTCAAACTTGGCGACGTCGATGGTGAGATCGAAGGT